>Ga0184627_10001280_pt1 | contig 10161 bp, 4 predicted proteins | sample PLM3_127_b1_FD_133150 | JGI IMG/M metagenome (GOLD analysis project Ga0184627, IMG submission 133150) | Groundwater sediment microbial communities from an aquifer in East River, Colorado, USA - PLM3_127_b1 | ecosystem: Environmental > Terrestrial > Soil > Riparian zone | place: USA: East River...
CCCCCAGGACCGGCGGGTCCCCGGTGATGGCCAGGATGTTCCGGAGGCCCCCCACCGCCCAGGCCCCCATGAGGGCGGACTGTAACCCCATGACCGACATGTCCCGGGTGGTCAGGTGCGGGACCGTCTCGATCCCCACCCGCCGCTCTATGGCGATGGCCATCATGAGGGAGTCGAGCTGGATCCGCGCCAGCGTCCCCGAGTTGATGTCCACCGCGTCCACGCACCCGGCGTCTTTCAGTCCCTTCGCCGCCTCCAGCACCCGCTCCAGGACGATCCCCTTGGGTGGGTCCAGTTCGACCAGGCGCAGGAAGGTCCCCGCCCGGAGTTTCCGGGCGAAGGGGGAGAGTTCGGTCGAGGGGGCGTGGACCTCCTCTGCCACCTCCGGCGCGGCCGCGACGGTGACCGGCCGCGCCGGGCTCAGGTACCGGACCGCCTCCGCCATGGCGCGGATGTGGGCCGGCGCGGTCCCGCAGCATCCCCCCACGATCCTGGCGCCTAACCGGGCGGCTTCCTGGGCAAAGTTGGCGAAGTACTCGGGGGAGGAGGCGGGGTAGACGATCCGGCCGGCCACCCGGGAGGGGAACCCCGCGTTGGGCTGGGCCGAGAGGGCATACCCGTCTGCGGCTGCCGCCATCTCCCGCAGAATCCCAAGGGTGTCCCCGGGGCCGACGCTGCAGTTGAGGCCGAAGGCCGCCAACCCCAGGGGACGCAGCGCCTCCGCAGCGGCGCGGGGGCTCACCCCCGTGGGGGTCGTGACCTCCTCGGTGAAGGTGAGCTGGGCGACGATCGGGAGGCGGGAGGCGCCCCGGAGGGCCCGTAGGCAGCAGAGGAGCTCGGCCAGCGAGGGGAAGGTCTCCACCATGAAGAGGTCCACCCCCCGGTCCTCGAGCGCCCGGGCCTGCTCCTGGTAGGCCTCGGTGAGGGCCGTGACCGTCGGCCCCTCTAGGGTCTCGCTGAGCGTCCCCACCGGCCCGATGGAGCCGGCGATGAAGACCTCCCGGCCCGCGATCTCCCGCGCCTCCCGGGCGAGCTTGACGGCCCGCTGGTTGATCTCCACGGTCTTGTCGGCCAGCCCGTAGGCCGTCAGCTTCACCCGGTTCGCCCCGAAGGTGTTGGTCTCGATGATCTGGGCGCCGGCGGTGATGTACTCGAGGTGGATCTTCAGGACGCTCTCCGGCTGGGTGAGGTTCACCTCGTCGGTGCAGCGGAGGTGCCCGAAGGTCTGGTAGAGCATGGAGCCCATCGCGCCGTCGCAGACCAGGACGGTGTCGCGGAGGGCCTCGAGCACGCCCGACATGCCGACTCCTTTCGCGGCCGCCCGCCGGCGGCGCATGTGCGACGCTAGCCGACCCGCCGGCCCCTGTCAACGGCTTCTGGTCTCTCCTTCGGCCTGACCCAGGGGGTCCTGTTCTTCATCGCTGACCTCGCCCGACCAGCGCGGCGGGACACCGCGTTCGGCTGGTCCCATCGGGCTGTCCGCACGCCGGCGCTGCCCATTCGCCTCCTCCTGGGCGCGCCCCGGCCTGCCGTCGGTCCCGGTGTGGTCTTCGCGATCGGACAGGAGGCGCTCTGCTGGCAGCGGGACCTTGGGACTCTTGTGGCACGTCTATTGCGGGGCGGCCTGGCTGGAGGCATGGCGCGTCCGGCAACAGACGGGGGGGATCAACATGCGGGCGTGGCGGATCGTGGCCTCTAGCGTCCTGCTCCTAGCCCTGGGATACAGCCTCCCATATACGGTGGTCGCCCGGCAATGGCGTACGACGCCGAGGTCCCAGGCGCTCCACTACGCCCAAATCATTGATCAGCGGTCGAAAACTGAACTCGTTCTTGTCTTCTGGGTGCCCCCTGAAATTGTCGATGGCAATTCCCCCGAGACTGAAAGGGCCCGGTCGGTCCTGCGAGAGTACATGCTTGTTGGCGTGGGCCACGCCCACGTCTCTCCTGCGGGGCAGTTCACATTCGAAAGACCCACGGGCGTGCTGATCCAGACCGCGGACGGGAAGGCGCGGCAGCCACTCAATGACAAGGCTCTTCCCCCTGCCGTGATCGACATGATCGCGATGTTCCAGGCGATGTTCTCGCAGCCGCTCGGGCCCTTCGGCCAGGCACCCACTGGCAGGTCTTCGACGGCAAGGGGATCGAGAGCTGCCAGAAGGGCGCCTTCTGGGTCTATTACGCCGGCGAGCAGTATGGCTATGCGACGCCAATCCCCGGCTGCTGCCCCACCACGGCTCGCTCGCCCGCAGACTGATCCCGGCCTGGACCATCCGATCGCCGGCCACACCGGTCGCGCGGCGATCAGTTCCCGCGACTACAGGAAGGCGACAGAGCCCAGCCGGCCGTTGGCGCCGGCTTCCGTGAGGGATTTCCCCTTCCCTGGTTGTGTGTCGCTCTGCACATTGTCAGCGGGCGGGGTCCGACGCGCGACGCCCGGCGGGCGCGGGGCCTAGGCTGGGGTGCGGGACCGCCGCTCCTCGAAGAGGGCGTACAGGACCGGGATGAAGACGAGGGTCAGGAGGGTGGAAACGGCGAGGCCGCCGATGACGGCGATGGCGAGGGGGGCGTTGGCCTCGGCCCCCTCACCCAGGCCGAGGGCCACCGGGAGCAGGCCGAGGATGGTGGTCAGGCTCGTCATGAGGATGGGGCGCAGGCGGGCCCGGCCGGCGCGGAGGATGGCGGCCTCGAGCGGCATCCCCTCGCCCCGTCGCAGGTTCACGGTGTCCACCAGGAGGATGGCGTTGCTCACCACGATCCCCACCATCATGATGACCCCGATGAACGAGATGACGCTCAGGGTCGTGCCCGTGAGCAATAGGGCCCAGATCACGCCGATGACCCCCAGCGGCACCGAGAACATGATGATGAAGGGGTGCAGGAGGGAGCGGTACTGGGAGGCCAGGACCATGTAGATGAGGGCGACGGCCAGCAGGAGGGCGAGGGCCAGGTTCCGGAACGCCTCGGCCTGCTCCACCCGGGCTCCGGCCAGCCGGACGACGAAGTCCTTCGGCCTCTCCAGGCGCGCCAGGCCGGCCTCGATCTCGGCGGCGATGCTCCCCAGGTCCCGGCCGGCCGTGTTGGCTACGACCCGGACCAGGCGCTGCTGGTACTTCCGCTCGATCTGCGTGGGGGAGGTCTGGCGACGGACCTGGGCCACGTTCGAGAGGGGGATCTGGCGGCCGTTGGCCGTCAGGATGACCTGGCTCAGATCCGTGATCTGCTGCCGGTCGGGCTCCTGGAGCCGGACCAGGACGTTGTGCTCGCGCCCGGTGACCGGGTCCACGTAGAGGGAGGCCTCGAAGCCCCCGATGGCCGTCTTCACCGTCGCCGCCACCTGGGAGGCGGTGAGCCCCAGGGTGGCCAGGCGCTGGTGGTCCACCAGTACCTGCAGTTCGGGCAGGCCCTCCTCCCGGCTCACCTGCACGTCCGCCACCCCCTGGATGCCCCGCAGGAGGGTGGCCACCTCCGCCGCCAGCCGGCTCCCGGTGGTCAGGTCGTAGCCCTGGATCTCCACCACGATCGGCTCCTCCGCCCCGAAGCTGATGAGGCGGGATACGAGGCCGCCCGTGACCATGGTGATGCTCCCGCCGGGGACGCGCGGGAGGCGGGGCCGGAGCGCTGCCATGATCTCGTCGGCCGACCGGCGCCGCTCGGCCAGCGGGACGAGCCGGATCCGCAGCGTGCCGGTGTGGGGGCCGGCGGCGCGGCCGCTGAAGATCGCGCTTCGCCCGCGCCCCGAGCCGACCCGGGCGAACATGGACCGAAGTTCGGGCACCTCCTCCAGGGCCAGAGCCTCGATGGCCGTGACCACCTTGGCCGTCTCCTCGAGGCGGGTCCCCGCGGGGAGGCGCACCGTGATCCCGAACTCCCCCTCGTCCGAGGGCGGGAAGAACTCGGTGCCGATGAGCGGGGTCGCGGCCAGGCTGAGGAGGAGGGCGGCGGCGGTCCCGCCCACCACCTGCCATCGCCGCGCCAGCGCCCAGGCGATCAGCGCCTGGTAGGCGGCATCGAGCCGGGCGAAGGAGCCCTCGCTCCGGGCGAAGAGGCTGCGCAGCCACTCGGGCCCCTCGACCCTCCCCGGGGGCCGGAGGAAGCGGGCCGTCAGGATGGGGACCAGGGTCAGGGACTCGAAGAGGGAGGCCATGAGGGCCAACCCCACGGTGAGGGCCAGTTGCCAGAAGAGGACCGCCGCCACCCCCTGGACGAAGGCGATGGGCAGGAACACGATGACCGAGGTGACGGTGGCGGCGATGATGGCCCGGCTCACCTCCGTCGCCCCCCGCTCCGAGGCGGTCCGGGGGTCCTCCCCCGCCTCCAGCCGCCGGGAGATGTTCTCCAGGACCACGATCGAGTCGTCCACGAGCCGGCCCACGCCGAGGGCGAGCCCCCCGAGCGTCATGATGTTCAGGGTCATCCGGTTGAAGTACATGAGGACGAAGGTGGTCGTGATGGAGATGGGGATCGAGAGGGCGATGATCGCCGTGCTCCGGAGGTTCCGGAGGAAGAGCAGGATGATGCCGATGGCGAGGAGGCTCCCGAGGATCGCCTCCGTCTGGAGGTTCCGGATGGCCCGCCGGATGAAGGTGGACTGGTCGCTCACCACCTCGAGGGTGATGCCCGGCGGCAGGTCCTGGCGGATCCGGGGGAGTTCGCGCAGGATCGCGTCCACCACGGCCACCGTGTTGCTCCCGGGCTGCTTCTGCACGCCGAGGATCAGGCCAGCCCCGGCGTTCACGGTCACGGCGGTCTGGGTCTCCTCGAACCCGTCCCGGACCCTGCCGATGTCCCGGATCCGCACCGGGACGCCGCCGCGGTGGCCGATGACCAGCTCCTGCAGGTGCCGGGCCTCGAGCGGCCGGCCGATCGTCCGGACCGCGTAGTCCCGGGTGCCGGTCTTCAGGTTCCCCCCGGGCGCGTCCAGGTTTCCGCTCTTCACCGCCTGCAGGACCTGGTCGAGGGAGAGACCGGCCCCCTTCAGGCGGGCCCGTTCCACCTCGACCTGGATCTCCCGCACCTGCCCGCCGAAGACGTTGGCCGCCGCGACGCCGGGGAGGGTCTCGAGGCGCGGCGCGACGAAGTCCTCGGTCAGCTCCCGGAGCTTCCAGGCGTCCAGGCTGCCGGCGACGGCCAACGTGATCACCGAGACCTGCGAGGGGTCGAACTTGACGATGACAGGCTGGTTCGCCTCGACCGGGAGGCGGTCCAGGATCTGGTTCACGTTCTGCTGGATGTCAATGGCGGCCGCGTCCAGATTCGTCCCCCAGGTGAACTCGATGACCACCACCGACAGCCCCTCCCGGGAGTAGGAGGAGACGAACCGGACGTTGGTGATCCGGCTCACCGCCTTCTCGATGGGACGGGTCACGGTGGTCTCGATGTCGGCGGGGCTGGCTCCCGTGTACTCGGTGACGACGGTGGCGACGGGGTAACTGACCTCCGGGAAGAGGTCAATGGCCAGGTGGGTGAAGGCCAGGACCCCCAGGCCCACGAAGGCGAGGGTGACCATGACGCGGCCGATGGGGTTCTCCAGGGAGCCCCGGATCAGGTTCACGGGTTCGTCCCCCCTTCGAGGAGGCGGACGGTCGCTCCGTCGCGGAGGCCCTGCTGTCCGGCCACCACGACGCTTTCGCCAGCCGCGAGCCCCTGCCGGATCTCGATGAGGGTCCCCTGGAGGTAGCCGATCTCCACCAAGCGGCGGCGGGCGGTCCCGGCCTCCACCACGAAGACCGCCGCCGCCCCACCCTCCTCCAGCACCGCCTCGCTGGGAATCAGGATGCCTTCCCGCTCCAGGAGGGTGGCCTCGGCCCGGGCGAACATCCCGGGCAGGAGGAGCCCCTCCGGGTTCGCCACGTAGAGCTCGGCCGCGAGGGTGCGGCTCAACGGGTCCAGAGCGGAGTTGATCCGGGCCACCCTGCCGGGGAACGTCCTGCCGGGGAAGGCGTCCACCCGGATGGTGGCAGGGGAGCGCACGGTCAGGAGCGGGGTGTCCCGCTCGGGCACGGCCAGGAGGACCTTGACCGTGCCCAGGGTCATGAGGGTGGCAATCGGGGTCGTGGGTCCGACGGTGGCCCCGGGGTCCACCAGGCGCCGGGTGATGTGGCCGGTGAAGGGGGCCAGCAGGGTGCTGTAGGCGAGCTGGGTCCGCTGCTGGGCCAGGAGGGCCTGAGCCTCCTTCAGCTCCGCCTCGGCCGCCGCCCGCACCTCGGGGTGCGCCCCCTGCCGGAGCAGGGCCAGCGACTGCTCCGCTGCCTCCTGCTGCGCCTCGGTCAGCGTGACGGCCAGCTCCGCCTCGTCCAGCTCCCGCTGCGAGACCGCCCCGCCGGCGAAGAGTTCCCGGATCCGGTCCCGATTGAGTCGGGCATTGCCGCGCCTGGAGACCGCTTGCCGGAGCGTCTCCTCCGCCTGGCGGATCTCCTCCGGGCGGGCCCCGGCGTTAAGCTCCGCGACGCGGGCGGCGGCCCGCGCCACCTTCGCCTCGGCCTCGGCCACCCGCTGCTGGAACTCGGTCTGCTCCAGCCGGGCGATCACCTGCCCGGCGGCCACCGCCTGGCCGATCTCGACCTCCACGGCCGCCACGGTCCCGGAGACCTTGGGGGTCAGATCCACCTGGAGGAGGGGGAGGACATCGCCGGTGGTGCTGAGGACGTGACGGACCGGCCCGCGGCGGGCCTCGGCCACCCGGACTGTGATTTCGCGGGCCGGGCGGCGGGTGCCGTCCCGGTCCCGGGCGAGGCCCCGGTAGGCCGCCACCCCTCCAAGCAGGAGGAGCAGGCCGACCAACCCGGCGAGCTGCGCGCGCCTCGACATGGGCGGATTCTCGCTGAGATCGCCTCGGCGGTCAAGGGAGCGGGCATCTCGGCCCGGCGAGGGCCAGGGGATTCCCCGGGGGAGCTTCCGCGTGACGGGGGCAGGGCTTCTTGGCTTCCTGGATTGGATTCCGCGGGTGGCGCGGGCTGGCCTCGGGACGGGCGCGGCCGTCTCGCCGCGGAGGCTGGCGGGGTTAGCGGTTCTGCGCGGATTGGTGGTTCAGAATCCAGTCGATGATGCCAGCGGGATCAGGCGACTCTGGGTCTTCCCTGGCGCTCTCGGCGCGCGCCGAGCCGCTCGTCGGCTCGGGCGACCGGAGGTCGGCCTCCTCATCCCGCGACAACGATCGCTGCCTTGCCTCAGGGCGTTCTGGCGGTCTCCCTGGCCCGGGCTCGATCGCCACGGCCCGGGTCGGCGCCTTGGCGGCGGGAAGGGTCGCTGGGGTCTGGGCCGGCGGCTGCAGAACCTGCTTCGGGGTCGATCCGCCGCGCGGCGTGACTGTGGATGGCGGGTTCTCTTCGCGGGAAGCCGCTTGACCCTCCAACTCGCGGGTGTCGAGCGGCGCCCTGCCCTCCCGACCCGAAGACGCGAGGTACGCCCCCAGGGCTCCCCCCACGGTGATCAGAAGGACGGCAGCCGCAGCGTGAAGCGAGATCGTGCGCCAGGACGGCCCCTGGCCTTGGCGTTCGGGGTGGGCCCGCAGTGCGGCGATCAGCGCTTCTCGGTCTTCTTGCGTGTACCCGGCGGGGGTCGACGGGACTGCCGCGAGCGGGGAATCCGCTTCGTTCGTCAGGAGGCCGAGCGCCTTGGCGCACTCGCTGACGACCCCCTCCCCGATAGGCCTCGCTCCCTGTGCGTGGCCGGACCGCAGGGCGAGATCGCAGAGGGTGTTGATCAGCCCGGGCGTGCCCGCCGAAGAGCAGAACACGGCGCGGATCGCGGCAGGACTGAAAAGATCTGCATCAGAACCGGCGAGCAAAAGGCGGTGCCGGACATACTCCTCTGTCTCCCTTTCGCTCAACGGGCTCAGACTGCATCGGATCCGAATTCTCTCGGCGAAGGGCGCGTGGTCGCGCTCGAGGAGCGTCATGAGATCGTTCGGCCCGACAAGCAGGATGTTGGCCCGAGGCTTTCCGGAGGACTCCGGGTCCACGAGGTGGGGGAGCTCCTCAAAGAGCTCCGGCGTGAGGCTCTGCGCGTCATCTATGATCAACAGGACGCGCTGGTCTCTCGCAGCAGCGGCGTCGAGGAAACCGGAGAACGCGAGCAGGAAGGCTGCTTGCGTCCCCAGCTTCCCCTCGATCGCGTAGGCGGCTCCGATCGACCGATAGAAATCCGCGGGGGGGAGAGTTGGATACGTGATCTTCGCCGCCACGGCCTTGTCACCGAGACGGTCAAGCAGCGCGTTCGTGACCAGGGTCTTGCCGGTTCCCGGATCCCCGGTGAGGAGGAGGAGGCCGGCGCTCTGCAGGACTCCGTCGTGCAGGGTCGCCAGGGCATCCTGGTAGGTCTTGCCCGGCCACAGGGATTTCGGATCCGTGCTGGTCGCGAAGGCCCGGCCGTGCACACCGGAGGGGACGGGTGACTGATCGCCTGTGTTCATGGTGCTCCGACCTGGCCGGGTGGAGGTTACCTCAGGGGAGCCGGTGGTTCCTCAGCGGCCACGGCCAGTGTCTGGGTCTCGTGGTCCTCAGGCCGTGCAAGCAGTCGAGGTGCCCGGGGCGGGGCAGGGTCCCGGGGAGCCGCCCGGATGCCAGAAAGTCCTTCGGGACCGGCGCCCTAATCCCCAAGCACCTGCTTGATTGCTTCCAGCACCGGGTTCAGGCCAGACTCGGGTTCTGCGACAGGGCGCGTCGGTTTGCGGAGGTACTTCTTGACGCAGTCGTATTGTTCCCAGCCTCGGAGCGAGAATTCCAGATCGACGGCCTTCCACTTCGGGTGTCCATTGTTGATAAGCCAGGGCATGTTGCTCGCCAGAATTTCCGCGAACTTGCCGATGTTTTCACAGTGGGCGCGGCGGAAGTCGAACGCGACGAGCGCGGCCTTGACCGCAACCGTACTGACCGGCCTCTGTTGCCAGGCGTAGGTGCCGGCTGGAATCTCGGACCTCGGGTAAAACTCGGTAATGCTCTTGTTCGAAATCGGGATCAAGGCGAGATTGTCCTCGGCGCTGACATTCTCGGTGAACAGCTTCACGGGATAGCCTGCGACGTAGAACATCGCATCAATCTTGCCCGCCTTCAGTTGAGCCAATGCTTCGTCGGTGTCGATGGCGACCATCTCTCGGGGGGTGATCTCCGAAACCTTGAACAGCAGCCTGGAGGTCAGGTAGTTGCCGCTGCCCTCCCGCCCGATGGCGACCCGCTTGTCCGTCAGGTCGTCGAAGTCCTGGATCTCGCGCCGGCCGAGCAGATGCACCTCTTCGTTATAGAGGGGGAACACGAGCCTGGTCTTCCGTGCGATTCGCTGCAGGACGGGATCGGTGTGCACGCGGCCGACGAAGGCGAGGACATCCGCTTGGACGATCCCCATCTGGACCCCGGGGCGCTGATAGACAGCGAAAACGTTCTCGACTGAGCCCTTGGAGTTGTAGACGCTGAGGTTAATGCCACTCTGCTTGACAAGTTTTTGCAGGTTCAGCCCGAACTGGTAATACGTTCCCCTCTCCCCCCCGGTGATGAGACCCATGTCCGCCGCGACAGCAACGGTGGGGAGAGCGATGGCGACGAGGAGGGCAAAAGAGATCCTGGCCAGGCCCTTTCGCATGCCGCTGTCTCCTTCTCGTGTCTCGTTTTTGCAAGTAGCGATGCTGTGTCTGCCTGGATTTCCGATCTGGGCAAAAGGGTAATAGATAGCAATGATCGTGCCAGTTACCGTATGCAAGAATTTACTTGGATTCTCTCTGAAGCTGCGCATCGAGGGAGGAATCCGGAGGAACAAAGCTAGGCATCGAAAGTGTGAAATTAGGAAAAATAATGCAACTTCTGGCCCGAGGCATCCAGGCCGGGTACGCTGCCGTCGGAGGAGCGGTGAGGCTCGCGACAGGGCGGGCGGGGAGTGCCAGGGAGCGAAAATGTCCAGGGATGCCTGCGGGCTAGGGCGCGGTGGTGCCGAGGGACTCAGGGGGGAGCCGAGGCCGGGGTCGCACCTGAGTCTTCGGGTCTGGTCGGGCGAACGCTGCATCTCCACGCGCCGAAGCCCTTCCCAATTGCAGCCGAAGCCACGGGGGTCCCCGTTGCGACTATCAGCCGCCGCGATATTCGCCTTGACAGGAGGAAGCCGGGGTCGCTATTTTCGCCGCACGTCCGAGCAGGTCCGGCCCGCCAGGACTCCCCCCGTGGTTCCTCCAGGACG
>Ga0184627_10001281_pt1 | contig 10160 bp, 11 predicted proteins | sample PLM3_127_b1_FD_133150 | JGI IMG/M metagenome (GOLD analysis project Ga0184627, IMG submission 133150) | Groundwater sediment microbial communities from an aquifer in East River, Colorado, USA - PLM3_127_b1 | ecosystem: Environmental > Terrestrial > Soil > Riparian zone | place: USA: East River...
GCGCAGCGCTACCTGCCCGGCGGCTCGAGCTGGATGTGGAGGCTCCCGCGCGAAATCAGCCAATTTCGCATCACCCTGGTTCACGAGAATCATTAGATACTTTGCGCGGGCCCGCAACCACTTGCAGGCAAACAGACCGCTCGAGTTCCGGCTCGAAATAACGGTCTGATGCGATGAGATGGTGGCCCCAACGGGTTACGATCGCCTTTGGCACGTGCAAGTACGTGGAATTCTGAGGGCGGCGTGAGGTCGCTGGCCGCCCGGCCGAAGGTTACCGCCAGCAGGTGGTCTGTGCGGTTGCACGGGCCCGCAATCACCGAAATCGACTCGTCTCACCTTCCAGGTGGATGTCGTCTGAGTCGCCCGAAAGCATCCTCAGAAGCCGTCAAGAGGTGGGAATTGGACTTCCTGTGTTGCGGTCCGGCCGGCGTCCCCAGCCCCGCCGAGTGGACGGTGGACGTAGGCCCCGCCTCGCAGCCAAACATCTTGGGGGCGACCGGCAGGACGCAGGTTTCTCGGCCTACCCGGGCACCGGGAGACCGCCAATACGGGGTAACTGGCCGGCTCATGCCGCGCGGACCAGAGGTCTATCTATTTCTACCTCGGCGGACAGTCAGGATGGCCGGTGGGCAGGGCCCCGGGGAGTGAGCGTGAGGGAGGCCCCAGTTCATAAGAGGTGAACACATAGACGCACTTGGCCTCGTCCAGACTCTGACCTTCGATGCTTTTGGTACGATCCTGGATCTGGGGGGCAGCCATGCCCCACGTCTGGGCGAGTTCTTGAAGTCCAAGCGCTCCGAAATGACGGTCGAGGAGCTGTGGGCCCGGTGGCGCTACCGGCAGCGTATCGAGCAATACCAGGATAACCAGTTCTACACCGGCCACTACGGATACTTGGATTCCTCCCGTCGCGCTCTCATCTACACCCTGCGTTCCGCCAAGCTGCCTTTTGGCGATGTGGACATCGCCCGCATCATGGATGGCTGGCAGGAGTTGAATCCCTTCCCCGATGTGGTGCCTGGCCTACAGCGCTTACGGAGCAAGTTCAAGCTGGTTGTTCTGTCCAACGGCGAAAGAGACTTCCTGGCTCACTTGGTGAAGAACCGCATTCAGTACGACTTCGATGGGGTGATCTCGGTGCAAGATGTGGGGGTGTTCAAGCCTAACCCGCAGGTGTACCGCTATGCGGCCCGAATTCTGAAGGCCGAACCCTGCGAGTTACTGATGGTGTCGTCCAACAGCTTCGATGTAGTGGGAGCGCGCGCTTCTGGGTATCGCGGTGGCTACGTGAACCGGTACGATCTTCCCTATGATGAGACGCCCTACCGGTTCGACATCGAGGCCCGCGACTTTCTGGACATGGCCGGGAAGCTGGGCTGCAACTAGGAGTGCGCAGCCGGGCGAACAAGCGCATGCAGCGGACGCGGCTGCGCCGCGCCGCTGATACGCAGCGTTCACCGCACTGGCGGAGGATTCGGCATGTCGCGGCCAGGCCGGTGGCATCGCTGCTGCTCCGGACGGAGGACGTGATCGCTTGATGGACCGGCGCGCCTTCATCGGCAGCTTCGCCCTCGGTAGCCTCGTGCCCCGCACCGCTCCCGCCCAGCCTGCGCGCAAGGTCTATCGCATCGGGATCCTTGCTCACGCTTCGACGACCTCTGACATCGTCGGGCCACAGCCCAAGGCCTCAGGCGTCAACGCGCTCCTGCGCGGATTGCGCGAGCTCGGCTACCTGTATGGAGAGCATTTCGTGACCGAACCGCGCGGGGCCGAGGGCAAGCCCGAGCGCTTCCCCGGCCTGGCCGCCGAGCTAGTCCGTCTCCAGGTGGACGTGATTGTTTCCTCAGGGCGAGGGCTGCCCGCGCTCAAGCAGGCGACCTCGACGATCCCGATCGTCATGGCGGCTTCTGGCGACCCCGTGGGCGAGGGGCTCGCCCAGAGCCTCAGACGCCCGGGCGGGAACATCACGGGGTTGAGCCTTCAGTCACTAGAGACGACCGGGAAGAGACTCGAGCTGCTCAAGGAGCTCGTCCCGGGGGCGGCGCCAGTGGCGGTCCTCTGGAATCGGGCGAGCCTCCCGCACTGGCAGGCGGCCGAAGCTGCCGCCCGGGACCGAGGGTGGAAGCTGCTGTCGCTCGAGGTTCGAGACGCTGGCGAAATCGAAGGGGCCCTCAAAGCGGCGACTGCCGCGCGGGCTGGCTCTCTCCTCTTGATCGCGGGCGCGCTCTTTTTTCGGCACGCCCGGCGAGTCGCGGAGCTGGCCGCTCGGAGCCAGCTCCCCGCCATGTATGGATTCCGGCAGTATGTCGAGGCCGGCGGGCTGATCTCCTATGACGCGGATCTCATCGAGATCTGGCGGCGCGCGGCGGTCTTCGTCGACAAGATCCTCAAGGGCGCCAACCCCGCCGATCTGCCCATCGAGCAGCCAACGAAGTTCGAACTCGTGATCAACATGAGGACGGCGAAACAGCTCGGATTGACCATCCCGCAGTTGCTGCTGCTGCGAGCAGATCTGATCATCGAATGAACGTGGACGGTGAGGCATCGAACTTCGCGCTCCAGCGGCCCGAGGCTCGCGTTGCTCGCCTCGGCCGTTGAGCGCAGCGTTAGAAGGGCTTTATGCCTGAGCAGAGCTATCGACCACTGATTCTGCAGGTGAGTTGGCGGCGAATGATCATCCTGCTTACCAGCCTTGCCCTGGCCCTCAGCGCCGCACTCACGATTGCCTTTGGCGCGACCGCACTGAAAAGACTCCGCTTTGTTCTTGCGATCGGTTTCGCATGGGTGTTTGGTGCGGCGGCCGTGTTGTTCGTCGTGGTCACGCTTGCGGACAAGCATCTGTGGATTGCGGCTCTGAACGCCGGCATCAATAAGCTGCTCGGCTTTCAGCGTTCTATCGTAGGCGCGGAAGCGCTGGTTGGTCGCACTGCAGTCGTGGTCTCTGCGTTGCTCTCTCGGCCGACGGCCGGCCAGTTGGTCAAGTTCAGCTGGGAGGGGAGACTTGGAAAGCACAGCTTGAATCCGACTCCTTGCCTCTTCCGGCCGTTGGCGCTCCAGTGACGATCGTTGAGTTGCGCGGCTTAACTGCGATTGTTAGGGCGTGAGTGAGTGAGTCTAACAAACCGCTGCAGCGGACGTGACCCTCGCTTACGCTCGGCTTCACGCCGCTGAACGGCGGGTCGTTGGGCCGACAGAGTGTCGCTGGCTGCCTGGAGGTAGAATGCTGCCTATGAACATCGACGAAATCGAGGCCGAAGTCCTCAAGCTGGCCCCCCAGGTCCGGGCTCGGTTAGCCAGGAAGCTTCTTGAAAGCCTTGAGACTCTCTCGGACGAGGAGAACGAGCGCCTCTGGGCCGAGGAGGCCGATCGGCGCGATGCTGACTGGGACTCAACGCCAGGCTCCGCCCGTCCAGCCGCCGATGTCCTTCGGGACGCTCGGGCCAAGCTGAGATGAATGGATCGACCCGAGTTCCACCGGCTCGCCGAACGTGAACTGAATGAGGCAGCGCAATACTACGACGGTGAGGAGCCCGGGCTGGGGTCTCATCCTTCCTTCAGGAGGTCGACCGGTGCTTGCAGTCCATCGAGGCCCAACCCGAAGCCGGAGTGATCCTACGGGGTTCCGGTCGTCGCCGCCTCCTCCGCCGGTTTCCCTACGCCCTTCTGTACAAGATCCAGCCGAGCGGCATCCGAATCCTCGCAGTGATGAATCTCAAGCGGCGTCCTACCTACTGGGTGGGCCGCGAGTGACACCGCTGCGGCAGCCCAACTTCTGCTTTCAGCCGGCCGGCTGCGCCGGCGGCTGAAGCATGCGTTGGGCCTCACGCGAGCGAGGTCGGAGTCGGGCATGCGCATTCTGAGTCGCAGCAGCGCATCGGGACTTACGGATCGTGCATTCGACCTGGCGTAACAAAGTGGACTCGGCTAGCCAGCTTGTAGGACTGAAGGAGGGATTGGCGTGAGCGTGACAACCGCGGATCGAAGGGTGCTCGACCTGTTCCGGATCGTGGACTCCATGAATGCAGCAGGGTTCGCAAACGCGTTCACCGAGGACGGGACGTTCCGCTTCGGGAACAGTCAACCGGCCGTCGGCAGACAGCAGATCGAGCACAGCGTTTCCGGCTTCTTCTCCATGATCGGCGGGCTGAGACACGAGATCACAGGAGTGTGGTCGGGCAGTTGGGAAAGCGGCGGGGTGAAGAGCGTCGAGGCGGCAGTGACCTACACTCGCAGGGACGGCACAGTCACCGAGCCGCTTCCAGAACGAGCACGCTCCGGATGCACGGCGACCTGATCAAGGATTACCGAATCTTCATGGACATCTCTCCCCTGTTCGCACAGACCTGAGGCCGAATTGTAGGCCACCGCGATGAGCACATTCAGCGTTAGGCGGCATCAATCAGGTATCATCCCGCTACCGTCTCACCAACCTGAAGGAGGTTCTCCATGGCAAGCTACATGCTCGTCCGGCACAAGGTTCGCGACTTCTCGGTGTGGAAACCCGGATACGACGCTCACCTTCCCAAGCGTGTCGAGGCAGGCCTCACGGAAGCGCAGCTTTTCCGGGGCGCTCACGACTCGAGCGAGGTTATCGTCCTCTTCCGGGCCGCGGATCTAGGCCGCGCAAAGGCATTTGCCGAATCTGCCGACCTGCGCGAAACCATGCAGAAGCTCGGCGTCCTCGATCGACCCGACATCTACTTCCTCAACGACTGATGGCACCCCAACCTGTAGCAGTGCTCGACGGGCAGGGCGAATCCCACCGGCCGTGCGGAGAGAGCCTTCAATACCCCGTTTGAGACGCCTAACTTCACGTCTAAAGCCCTCTACAAGGAAAAGGCGGTGACGATGAAACACCCGTACCCTGGGGGTCTGACTCGCGATCGCTGACCTGCGGACGTAGTCCTCATTTGCCTTTGAGCCTGAGCTCCTCGTAGGGCACCGAGCCCGCCATGTTGGTGATGAGTCCAATTCCCGACTCCTCGACGCGCGGGCCGTAGCCGTTGAGGATGGCGCTCTCCATCAGCGGCGCGTACATGACCTTCTCGTGCATCAGCTGCTGGATCCGATGGAGGATCGCCTCGCGCCTCCCTCGGTCCAGCTCGGTTGCCTGTTCCCTGATCAGTCCCTCGATGTCGGGGTAGGTCCCGTAGGTGAACATGCCGCTCGAGGCCACGAACGTCTCGAGGCGGGTCGCCGCGTTCCCGAGGGCCGCGCTGCCAGCGATCGACGCAGTCTTGTCATCGCAGCCCTCGCTTCGGTTTTTGCAGTTCCAGCTCGGCTCAGCTGCGCATCAGCGACTCGTCTTCTTCAGCCGCACCTCCTCCAGGGGCGCCGACCACGGATACGGGTTGATCAGCAGCAGCGCCGGCTCCTCGACCCGCGGCCCGATCCCGCTCGGCCAGCTGAATTCGAAGATGGGCCCGAATCTCACGCGCTCGTGGAGGGTCTGCTGGATCTGGTGCAGCATGACCTCGCGTTTCTTGCGGTCGGTCTCCAGGGCCTGCTGCTTGTAGAGCGCGTCGATGTCAGGATAACCGCCGTACGCATAGGTGCCGTCACTCGGCACGATCTCCGACATGCGCGTGGCGGCGTTGCCGTAGAGCCCGCTGCCGCAGACGCAGACGCCCTTCAGCTTCTTCGCCCCCCACGCCGCGAAGAAGGCCGCGCGCTCCATCGGCCGCATCCGGAGCTTGATGCCCAGGGCCCCGAGGTAGTTCATGACCGCTTCGCCCCGCGAAAAGAACGGAGGAGTCACATGCAGCTCCCCGCCATCGAAGCCGTTCGGGTAGCCGGCTTCGGCCATCAGTTGCTTCGCCTTCACGGGGTCGTAGGGATACGGCTCGATGGGCAGCGCGAACTCAAAGGTTCGGGGAATGATGCTCCCCGTGGGCTTCGAGGCCCCCAGCGTCTCCATCTCGCTCAGCGCGCGGCGGTCGAGGGCATAGTTGGCGGCCAGGCGCACCCGCCTGTCAGCCCAGGGCGACTTGGGGTCCCACATATCGAGGAAATCCACCGTCGCGATCCCGATCCCCCCGGAGAATGCGAGCCTCAGCGTGGGATCCTTTTGAAGCTCCAGAGCCTGCGGAGCATCGAGCATGTAGGCGACGTCGACTTCTCCGCGCTTCAGCATGGCCGCCCGCGTGGTGGGCTCCGGGACGACCTTGAAGACGAGCCGCTTGACCGAGGGCATCTTGCGCCAGTACGCCTCGTTGGCTTCCATGACCAGCTCGACCCCGACCGTGTGGCTCACGAACCGGTAGGGCCCGAGACCGATCGGATGCTTCTTGAAAGCCTCGTCACCGACTTTCTCGATGTGTTTCTTGGGCACGACCCAGCCCGCGCCGGTCGCCAGCGTTCCATAGAACGCCATGAAGTCGGGGAAGGGCTCGTGGAGCTGGAACCGGATGCGATAGGGATCGACGACCGTGATCTCGCGCACCTTCTCCTTGAGGATCTTGGCTCCCTTGGTGCGATGGAAGCTGAACTTCACGTCCTCGGCGGTGAAGGGGTCGCCGTTGTGGAACTTCAGGCCCTCGCGCAGCTTGAACTCGTACGCGCGCTGATCCGGGCTCACCGTCCACGATTCCGCCAGGCTCGGCGTCATGAGGTTGCCGGGCATGGGTTTCACGAGCGCGTCGTGCATCGCGTAGAGCACCCAGAACGGCGTGATCTGGCCCAGCACCTCGGCCGGATCGAACCACTGGGGGGCCAGCGTCACGTAGATCGCCCAGCGCATCTCACCCTCTGGCTTTGCTTGGGGCGCCGCCGCCTTTGGCGGGGACGAGGGTCCTTGCTGGGCGGCGACTTCTCCGACGGGAGCTCCAGCGAGCAGAGCGCTCAGCAGGCCGACTGCGGCCACCACGAAGTACCGTTTCATGATCTTCCCTCCGTTGGTACGGGGGTCCTAGGGACGCGGGTACGGGTCCGAGGGAGCCATGCGAGGGAACCAGAAGGCAGCGGGGCGGAAGTGCATCGTTGCTCCCACGCCCAGGGGGCGACCCGGTCAGGCCGATGCGCGGACCATAGCTCGCCGGGGCGATCCAGTCAATCAGGGGCCGGGGACGTCCGACGATCCCGCTCCGCTACCTGAACGCTGGCATCACCTCTCGGGCGAAGCGCGCGAGATTCTCCTTCATGATCTTCCTCGGCGTGCCCAGCGGGCACGAGACCATGACGTGCTCGAGCCCGGGATACCGCTGCTCCACGCCCTTCAGATAGGTGATGAACTCCTCCGCGGGGCCGCAGAGCCAGGTGCGGTTCTGCACGCCGTTTTCGATCGTGGCGGCAGTGGGCGACTGGGGCTGGCGAGCCGCCACTGCCTTCACATGCTCTTCGCTGTAGCGCAGCATCCCGAGCGGCCCCATGAACTTGGCGTGCTCCTCGAAGTACGGCCGCGCCTTGCGGATGGCGAGCTCCTGAGTGTCGTCGATGCTCATGCGAAATCCGAGGATGAGCTCCTCGCCGAGTTGGAGCTCACGGCTGTAGCGCCGCGCCACCGCCTGGTAGTCGCGGAACCAGCGATCGACGAACTGCTCGGCCGTGGCGGAGACGACGCCCTTGATGCCGTGCCTCACCATGAAGTCGAGCCCCCGGGCGCTGCCGCTCACGATCGGCTGCCAGATCTCCACGGGCAGGCGCACCGGCCGCGGCACCAGCGTGATCTCTTTCATCGTGTAGCCGCGGTACGGCACCGCAGGGGGAATCGTGTAGTACTTCCCCTGATGTGAGAAAGACTCCTGGTTGAACGCCTTCAGGATGATCTCGAGCTGCTCCTCGAAGAGCTCGCGGTTCGCCTCGGCGTCGAGCATGGGGTTGCCGAAGCTCTCCACCTCGCGCGAGTGATAGCCGCGCCCCACACCGAAGATCAGGCGGCCGCCCGTCAGGATGTCCGCAGTCGCGTAGTCCTCGGCCAGCCGGATCGGATGCCAGGTCGGGATGATGTTGAACCCGCAGCCGATCTTGAGCCGCTTCGTGTGGTTGGCGATGTGAACGGCCAGCAGCGGGATGTTCGGGATGCACTCGTAGCCCTCGTGCTGGAAGTGGTGCTCGGCCAGCCACAGGGCCTCGTACCCCAGCTCGTCCATCGTCTGGGCCAGCTCGAGCGTCGTGTCGAACGCCTCGATCACCCGCTCGTTCGAGTAGCGGCGGTCGTCGGCGGGAGTCCCGGAGTGTCCACAGTTCTCCAGCTCGATGTGTCCGATGTAGAGGGTCGAGAAGCGCTTGATCATCCGGGTTTCTCCGCCGGGGCGAGCGTTCTGAGATCGACGTTCGGGTCCTCGAGGCGCGCCGGATCGACCGCCACGCGCGCCTTGATGATCGGAAGCGCCCGCCGCAGATCCCGCCCCTGATTGATCGCGACGACCGACTCGACACGCCCTTCGGCCATGTAGAACGCCATGAACTTCCGCGTCGGGAGGCTACCGCGCACGACGACCGCGTCCCAGGCCGCGTGGAATCCCGCGTACTGGATGTTCGCGTCGTATTGGTCGGACCAGAACCAGTGGACCTCGTCGTAGGGCTGAGCCCGGCCGAGCATGCTGCGCGCGGCGGCGGCGCCTTGCTTCACGCCGTTCTGCCAGTGCTCGACGCGCATCTGGCGCGCGCACACCGGGTGATAGTGATTGGCGACGTCGCCCGCCGCGAAGATGCCCGGCACGTTCGTGCGGCAGTACTCGTCGACCACGATACCGTTGTCGGTCCGTACGCTGGTCCCGGCGACCAGCTCGGTGGCGGGCTCGATGCCGAGTCCGAAGACCGCCAGATCGCACTCGACGTGGCGCCCGCCCCGGGTCACGACGCGCTCGACGCGGCCGGCCCCCTCGAACGCCGAGACGGCATCGCCCAGGACAAGCTCGACCCCGTGATCACGGTGGAGCCCCTCGACCACCCGACCGATCTCCTCGCCGAGCGCCCGGTAGAGTGGCGTCTTGAAGGGCTCGATCGCGGTGACCTCGAGACCGCACTGGCGCATCGACGCCGCTACTTCGGCGCCGATGAAGCCCATGCCGACCACGACGGCACGGCCCCCGCGCGCGATCGCGTCGCGGATGCGGTCGGCGTCGGCCACTGTGCGCAGGTCGTAGACGCCCGGCAAGTCGAGACCGGGTATCGGGAAGCGCCGGTTTCGCCCGCCGGTGGCGATGAGGACGCTGTCGAACTCGAGCCGCTCACCGCCCTGGAGCTCCAGCGTTCGCTTCTCCGGATCGACGCCCACGACCCTGGTCCCGAGCCGCGTCTCGATGTTGCGCTCGCGGTAGAACTCCGGCTGGCGCAGCAGTGTCTTCTCGAACGGCATCCCGCCGCGCAGATACGCCTTCGAGAGCGGCGGCCGATCGTACGGAAGCTGCGGCTCCGCGCCCAGAAGCACGATCCGCCCGTCGAAGCCGTCCTCGCGCAGTGTCGCCGCCGCGGAGGCGCCGGTGAGGCTGGCGCCGACGATCGCGATGGTCTGAGGCATCAGAACTCCACTTGCAGGTCGTTACCCTCGACGCGAACCGGATAGACCTTGAGCGGTACGGTGGCCGGCGGAGCGAGCACGGCGCCGGTGCGAATGTCGAACTCGGCGAAGTGACAGGGGCAGGTCACCACCGTGCGTGCGAGTTCGCCTTCGGCCAGCGAGCAGTCCTCGTGCGTGCACGTGTCGTCGAACGCGTGGAAGGTGCCGCCGACGTTCGCCACCGCCACCGGCAGGTTGTCGATCTCGACCTTCACCATCTGCCCGGGCTGGATGCTGTCCGCTTTCGCCACCGTCACGAATCGAGCCATGTCCGTGTCCTTTCCATCCTGAGATCGCGGCTGAGCGGACCGAGCTTAGCCGCGTTGCTCGCGGGTGGTCAAGACGGCGGGATCGGGCGAGGTCGGGCGGGATGACGGTCAGCATCCCGCCCGAGGCCCGAACGGACGGCGAGAATTACCCGAGCTGCTTGTGAACGAACTCGATGATCTTTTCGATCGCCTGCTTGGCCGTCGGTGAATTCGGATTCCTGGTCATGAATCCTTCCGACTCGCCCTCGAGCAGCTCCACCTCGACCTGACCGCCCGCCTTCCGGTACAGCGTGACGAAGCGGTCGAGCTGCGGGCGGGGATGCGCGGCGTCGTTGGTACCCTGGATGACGACCGCCGGAGGCATCTCGACACGCTCGCCGCGCTCGAGTGCC
>Ga0184627_10001282_pt1 | contig 10156 bp, 7 predicted proteins | sample PLM3_127_b1_FD_133150 | JGI IMG/M metagenome (GOLD analysis project Ga0184627, IMG submission 133150) | Groundwater sediment microbial communities from an aquifer in East River, Colorado, USA - PLM3_127_b1 | ecosystem: Environmental > Terrestrial > Soil > Riparian zone | place: USA: East River...
CAATGCTTCGAGTCGATTTCCAGATGCGAATCACCGGAGATGTAACGATAGTTGCCGGCCATTTGGTTTCCCTTGACTGCCGGTTAGCAGTTTCGAATTTCGGGTTTAGAGTCTCGGGTTAAACTCGAAACCTGCAATCGATCTTAGCCAAATCGGTTCCTGGTGCCAAGGGATTCCTTGCGCGGATCGCTGGACATTGCCATATATTCCGGTTTAGAAATAACTCCAAATTGTTCGTGAACCGCAAGATTGATCGATCATCCGGGGAGGGACATCAATGACGCAGGTTGTGGGAAGGCCGACACCGAGAGTGGAGGGTGAGCTGAAGGTTACCGGAAAGGCGCAATACAGCGCCGATTTGAAGTTGCCGAACATATTGTGGGGCAGGTGCCTGCGCAGTCCGATTTCGTACGGGCGGATCAAAAGCATCGACATCGGCAAAGCGCTACGGGCGCCGGGCGTAAAGGCGGTGATTACCGGCAAGGACGTGGCAGGACTCAGGATCGGCCGCTGCATTTACGACACGCCGGTGGTCGCGGACGGCGTGGTGCGCTTTATCGGCGAAAAAGTCGCCGCGGTGGCGGCGGAGACCAAGCTCGCCGCGGAGCAGGCGCTCGAGTTGATCGAAGTCGAGTACGAAGAATTAGACCCGCTGCTCGATCCGCTGGAGGCGGTCAAGCCCGGCGCGCCGATTCTTCATCCTGATTTGCTTTCGTACAAAGGATTGCCGGTGCCCGTGGAAAAACTCGGTAACGTGTTCGCCACCCTCAAGTGGGGCAAGGGCGACGTCGAAGCGGGATTTCGCGAGGCCGATCTGATCGTCGAGAATACCTTCACGACCCAGGTGACGCACCAGTCCTATTTGGAACCGCACGCCTGCGTGGCCAAGGCCGATCCTTCGGGCGGCGCGGATATTTGGTCGTGCAGTAAGACGCCCTTCGCGGTGCGCACGCAGCTATCCAATTGCATCGGCGTGGCCAAGGAAATGTTAATTTTCCATCCGATGCATATCGGCGGCGACTTTGGCGGCAAGGGCGGCTTCATGGACGTGCCGGTCGCCTACTTCCTGTCGCTCAAGAGCGGGCAGCCGGTCAAAGTTGTGATGGATTACGGCGAGGAACTGGTGGCGGCCAATCCGCGCCACCCCTCGATCATCAAAGTTAAGACCGGGGTCAAGAAAAGCGGCGCCATCGTCGCGCACCATCTGGATTTTGTCTTTGACAGCGGCGCCTACGGCTCGATGAAACCGGCCGGCTATCTGATCGGCGCGTCCACTTGCGCCGGGCCCTATAAGATCGCCAATTGCTTGATCGAAGAGCGCATGGTCTACACCAACAAAATTCCGTGCGGCCATATGCGCGCGCCGGGCGATCCCCAGGGTTTCTTCGCCAAGGAGAGCCAGTTCGACATCGTGGCGCGCAAGCTCGGCATGGACCCGGCGGAGTTCAAACGCAAGAACATGCTGCGCGACGGCGACGAGACGCCCATCGGCCTCCATATCTCCCACATTCGCGGCGTGGAGGCGTTGGAAAAGGCGCTGCAGTTATCGGCGTACAAAAAACCCAAGCCGAAAAACGTCGGCCGCGGCCTGTCGTTCTCCGAGTGGAGCCCGAGCGGCGGCGAAGGCAACGTGTTCGTGTCCATCGGCGAAGACGGCGCGGTGAAAGTATCCTCGCCGGTGGTGGACCAGGGCGCCGGCGTGTTCACGGTCATCGTCGAGTGCGTCGGCGAGGAATTGCAGGTGCCCGCGGACGAAATCGAGCTGACGCAGCTCGACAGCAGCGTGGTGCCGAGCGACGGCGGCGTCGGCGGCAGCCGGGCGACGCGGGTTTACGGCAACGCTTCCTGCGAAGCCGGAGTGAAGGCGCGCGCGGAGCTCTTTGCGGTGGCGGCGCGAAAGTTCGGCGTGGACGTGAAGGAGTTGGGGTTGGCGAACCATTCCGTCGTGCACAAGAAGTCGAAACGCAAATTGAGCTTCGCCGACGTGGTTAAAATCAAGGGTTCGCCGATCAGCGTTAAGGGCTATTATAAGAGCGCGGAGAAATCGCACGACGCTTCGGTGTCGGCGCAGATCGCCGAAGTGCAGGTCGACACGGAAACCGGCCAGGTCACGCTCACAAAAATGGTCTCCGCGCATAGCACGGGGAAGGTTATCAATCCGCTCATGCACCAGGGCCAGATCGAAGGCGGCGTCGTGTTCGGCCTCGGCTTTGCCCTGACCGAAGAAGTGATGTTCGACGGCGGCAAGATCATCACGACGAATTTCGGTGAGTTCAAGATTCCCAACATCACCGACATTCCGCCGCTCAAGACCGCCGTCATGGAGAACGTGCCGGCGGGACCGGGGCCGTACAATAGCCTGGCCATCGGGGAAGTAGCCAACGTGCCGACGGCGGCGGCGGTGGCCAACGCGGTGGCGGACGCCTGCGGCGTGCGCATCACCGATCTGCCGGTCACGTCGGAGAAGGTTTACAAAGCGCTGAAAGCGCGGAGTGCGTAAAAAGGAATGAGGGATGAAGAACAAAGGGCGCTCGTTCTTGCGGATTGTCCGAGCGATCCGACTTCTTCCCCCTCGACGGGGGAAGATTGAGATGGGGGTGCTGGCGAAATTCAAAATCACCCCTTCCTTTGTCCTTCCCCGTCAAGGGGAAGGAAATTCGGAGCGGCGGTCCGCGATTCTGAGGTTACCCAGCGGCAGTCGGTGTTAAACAGGTTTGTATCGTAGGAGGAATCATGGCTGAATCATTGCGTTACTACATCGCGCACAATGGCGGTTTGAAAATCATCGAGAATCGATTCGGTTCGATGAACACCATCGCGGAGCATTTTCCCGGCGTCACTCTTGAGCATCTGATCGGCTGCAAGAAAAAGCCGGAGATTGTTTTTGCCGCCGTGGCCTTCGACGGCGGCTATCGCTCCGAAGACGGCGGCAAGAGCTGGGAGAAGATCATGGATGGCGACGTGCGCACTTTCACCGTCGATCCGCACGACGAGCGAGTCGTCTACATGGGCATCGGCCCCATCCGCCTGTTTCGCAGCGAAGACGGTGGGAGGCAATGGGAGCCGCTCGACGGCATGCTTGCGCTCACCGACGAAGCGAAAAAAAAATGGGACGTGCCGGCGCGCCTGCGCGGCATCGAGTTCCCGCATGTGCGCCTTATTTTTATCCATCCGGACGATCAGAACTTGCTTTTCGTCTTGCTAGAGCATGGCGGCGTCCTCTCCAGCCGCGACCGCGGCAAGACGTGGGAAGACCGCAGCGCGGGGATCTCCTACGTCGACATGCACTACCTGGAGAACTATCCGGGCAGCAAAGAGCGTTATTACGTTTCGTCGGCGCGCGGCTTCTTCCGCAGCGACGATGCCGGCAGCGAGTGGCGGCGCGTCGAGAACGGCATGCCGTGGGGCTACACGGAACTGCACAGTTATTCCCACGAGTGGCACTTCATGCCGGGCGATACTCCACGGATGGTTCTGTGCGGCGGCAAAGGCTCGCCGGGCGTGTGGTCGCGCGAGAAGACGACGCCGCTGGGCCATATCCTTCTGAGCGACGATGGCGGAGAGAGCTGGCGTATCTCGACTAACGGACTGGGAAAGGAAAATCCGTACATGCCCTGGGTGCTGCTGCGCCATCCGCTGGATAAGAGCGCGCTTTTTTGCGGCATGGGCGACGGCGCGCGCGGTTACGGCTTCGACGCCCGCGTCAAGGGCAGAGGCGGTTTTTATGTCAGCCGCGATCGCGGCGATTCCTGGGAGCCGATCCTGCGCGATACGCCGTCGATTCTAACCGCTTGGGTGGCGCCGAATTGATTCGTGATCGTGTTCGCGAGGCGTGGCGGAAGCCCATTGACCCTTCGACTCGAACTCCGGGCCTTGGCCGGGGGCTCTCGCTCAGGATTCCGCCCGACGGGCGTACTGGAAGGTGCCACGAGCTTGCCCGTGGGGCTCCACAAGTTTGGGATAGGAGGAGAGAAACCATGATACAAATGAGATTGCTGACGGGTCTTGTTGCGTTGCTCACGACTGTGGCCTCCGCGGGCAAGCTGCCAGCGCAATCCAAGGAGTTGAAAATGATTCGCCTCAACGTGTTTCGAACCGACGCGGCGACGGTGGCGGCGCGCGCCCACGGCTTTTTTGCCGGTGATGGACTGGACGTTCAAGTTACCACGACGCCGAATTCCACCGACCAGATGCGTGGCGTGAGCCAGGGCAAGTTCGAGATTGTTTCGACCGCTTTCGATAACGTACTGGCCTGGTCCGGCCGCGAAGGCGCCGAGATCGTCGCCGTGGCGCAAATTTCAGACAAGACGGTGCTCCCGGTATTTGTCCGGCCCGAGATCAAAGCCTGGAGCGATCTCAAAGGCAAAAAGTTGGCGGCCGACGCGGTGGACACCGCCTTCGCTCTGGTGCTGCGGCGGGTCTTGCTGGCGAACGGGTTGGACTTGACCCGCGGCGACTATGAGCTCGTCGCTCTCGGCGCCACCGGCGCGCGGCTCGAGTCGATGGTCAAAGGGGAAACCTATGCCGCGATTTTGAATGCGCCCTTCGACGTCAAAGCGCTCGGCGCCGGCATGCGGCGCATCGGCGATTCGAAAGAAGTCTTGCCCGATTATCCGAACACGATCCTCGCGGTAAATCGCGAGTGGGGACATAAAAGCCGCGACACCCTGGTGAGCTACCTGCGCGCGTGGCTCAAAGGCATGAGTTGGGTGAAAGAGCCGGCCAACCGCGAGGCGGCAGTCAAGACCGTCGGCGCCGAGTTGAAGCTCAATCCGAAACAGGCGGCGGATAGCGTCGACGAACTATCGCAGACCGGAAACCTGAACCTACCCGGCTTGCAGGTCGTGCTCGATCTTCGAACTCAGTTCGGTTTCAAGCTCAACAAAGGCGACAAGCTGCCGGTGTACTACGATGCCGCGTACTTCAATGCGGCAAGGGGAAAATAGGCATTCACAGAGGCCGCCTTCTCTTACGAGCATTCGGGATTGAATTTCCTGGTCCCGCTGCTGAATTTAGTGTCCGCCTCGAAAATGGTTGAAATTCCGTGCCCCTTCGATCCTTCGACCAGGCTCAGGACAGACTAAGCTCAGGGCATGCTTGAGGTGAAGTAAGTATCGCGATGTCTTCAAAGGAGATAAGCAAGATCACCCTCGCCCGCTTTGCGGGAGAGGGCAGGGGTGAGGGTTCAGCAAGCGTTACCCCCTCACCCTAGCCCTCTCCCCCACGAGGACGTGGTGGAGAGGGAACTCATGTTGTCGGCTTGGAGCCGACGATCATTGAAACCCCTCGCTTTCGAGGCGAGGGTTGTTAGTTGAGCCGACGATGGACGATGGCGATCTGGGTTAGAAAGGGTCGAGAACGATTAGACCTCTTTTCGGATAAGAAAAGAGGGATCGTGTTGGACCTGCCGGCCGGATTCGGGCAAGAGTCCGCCCATTTGCGGGAGCTGGGATTCAAAACGGTCCTCGCCGATCTTTTTCCCAGGCCCGCCAAGAACCGCTCTCTGACCTGGGTGCGCGCCGATGCCATGGCGACGTTTCCATTCGGAAACGAAACCTTCGACTATGTTCTCAGCAGGGAAGGGATCGAGCATTTCGAAGATCAAGCCGGTTTTCTCAACGAGTGCGCGCGGGTGATTAAGACCGGCGGTTGCCTGGTCGTGACGACTCCCAACGTTACCAATCTGCGCTCGCGGCTCAGCTATTTTCTAACCTGCCAGCGGACGCTCAGGCGCGGGCTGATCAATGAGATTCAAACTCTGAGAGGGACCAGCGAAGACGGGCGTCACTATCACGGCCATGCGTTCTTGATCGACTATTTCAAAATCCGGTATCTGCTCAAGCTTGCCGGGTTCGAAAAACTGGAGGTCTACACGGATCGCTATAGCCCCGCGTCGCTGGCGCTCTCCTGGTTGGTGCCCGTTCTGTATATCGCCACCCGCGTGTCGATTGGAATCTCCGGGAAGAAATTTCGCGGAAAATATAAAATAGCCGTCGATCATTCCATCTTCGATGAAATCATCAGCCACATCTTCTCCAAGGCGCTGCTCTTCGGCAAACGCATGATCGTCGTCGCGCACAAAGCGGCGGCGAAGGCGAAGTAAATCGACTTCCGTTCAACGTTCAAAGGTTCAAGGTTCAATGTAAATTCCGGAAGAATCATCCGCATTCAGACCTTGAACTTTTGAACCTGGAACTTTGAACGAATCTTGTTATCCGAAGCCGTACAGCCGCGCGCAGTTGTCCCACAGATATTTCCGCTTGGTCTGGTCGCTGAAGGGGAGTTTTAGAAAACTCTCCACCGCATGGGGGTACTTCACGTCGAGGTGCGGATAGTCGGTGGAGAAGACGATGTTGTCTTCGAGGCCGAAGTCGGGAAGGTTTTTCGCCACCACCTCGTCGCATTCGATGGAGCCCCAGCACTGGCGCTGGAAATATTCCAGCGGTTCGAGCTTCATTTCGGGATGTTCGGCGCCCCCCGTCAGTTCCGCGTACTCGCCCATGCGCCAGAGCAGCCATGGAATCCATGAACAGTTGCCTTCGAGAAAGGCGACTTTCAATCTCGGGAAGCGTTCCATGACTCCGCCGTAGATCATATCGGCGCAGGCGAACATGTTGGCCATCGGAAAGGACAACGTGTTGAACATGGTGAAGCTGGGGATGAATTGGGAGAGCGCGGGCTGAGGCAGGTAGACCCGGCCCGCTTCGTGGAAGCCCACCGGAATCCCCAACTTCTGGCACTCTTCCCACAGCGGATCGTAGTAGGAATCGCTCCAGCGACGGCCGTTCACATGGTTCGGTCTCATAAGGATGCTGCGAAAACCCAACTCTTTGACGACCCGACGCGTTTCGATCACCGCCGATGAAACGTCGTGGGGCGCGACGATGGCGGCGCCGTACATGCGATCAGGCGCGGCCTTACAGAAGTCGTGCATCCAGTCGTTGTAAGCCCTGGCGATCGCTGCGGCGAGCTCCGGATCGAGATTATCGACCGCGAGCACGAACAGACCGCGGCTCGGATAGAGGATCGCGACATCCAGGCCTTCCTTGTCCATGGCGCGCACCTGGGCGACGTTGTCGAAGTTGCGGGCTTCTTCTTCGGCGTATTTTTCTTTGAGGATGCGCTCGCGGATTGGAACGAGAGCGGGGCTCGGCTTTTCCGGCGCGCGCGGCATGATTTTGCCGTCGACTTGGACGCCGAGATCGCGTTTATGGCGAGACAATCCAACGGGCGCGCGATCGGCGAATTTCTTGTCAATATAGTTCTGCCATAGATCACAGGGCTCCATGACATGCATGTCGGAATCCATCGCTTTGAAGCCGTTCTTCATATGGTTCTCCTCAACGTTTGTTTTGCAATCTGTCAATTACGGATCATCTCCACAGCTCCACCAACCAACCCGTCCGCTTAATCTCGTCGACATAACTGTTGTCGAAGTAGGCCGTGATCGGCGTGTTCCCCGCGAGCTTCGCATCGACTAAATTGAATTGCGCCGACTGCTCCACGATCGGCTGAATGGAATTCGGCGTCACCGTGGGGTCTTTGACGAAAATATCGAGGGCGAACCTGTGCGTTTGCTCCAGAATCTCCGGGTCGGTCTGGCGCGTGTACTTGGCGAGCACCGTCTTTGCCTGCTTTTCGTTGACGAAGATCTGTCTGATTCCCTCCATGGTCGCCTTGATCATCGCAATGACGACGTCGCGATTCTTGGCGGCGAAGGATTTTCGCGCCACCAGGCCTTGGATTAAGAATTCGACGCCGGCCTTCTTGAATTCCTTCGGGCTAACCAACTCGCGGTATCCATCCTTCATCAAGCGGAAGGTAAACGGGGCCGACGTGATAATGCCGTCGACCAGGCCCTGTGAAAGACTCGTGATCGCCTGGGTCGTGGTGCCGGTCTGCACGATGTTGATGCCCTGGACGTTGTGCAGCTTGACGATCGCTTGCAGCGTGTAGTGGGGAATCGCCCCCAGCCTGCTGATGCCGATCTTTTTGCCCACCAGGTCTGCCGGCGCTCTGATCTCCGGTTTTACGATCAGCGACTGTATCGCATAGGGAATCGTTGTGGCGATTTGAACGATGTCTCCGCCTTGAAGGACGTTGGTCACCAACGGCGGTCCGCCGCCGGCGCCCACGCCCGCCTGTCCGCCGAGCATCGCTTGAATAATAATCGGCGAGGCGCCGACGTAAATCATGTCGGCATCCAGACCGTACTTTTCATAGTAACGAGCCTCTTTGGCGATCCACCACGGCAGGCTCGCGGCGCTGATCGGCGTGAACGGAAAGGAAACTTTGGTGGCGCCCTCAGCGGCAAATATAGACCCGCCGAAAAAGAGGAGAATCGTAAACACAAAAGGGATCAACATTCGCTTCACGATAGCGTCCTCAGTAGTGGACGTCTGCGCTTGCGCCGCCGTTTATGGCGATCGCCTCGCCGGTGATGCCTGCGGCAAGAGGCGAACACAGGAAGGCGACCAAATTTGCGATGTCCTCGGCCGAGACCAGACGCTTGATGGCGGTGATCACCGCCGCTTGTTTCATTAACTCTTCAACCGTCTTGCCTGTGCGCTCAGACTCTTTCCTGAAATCTGCCGCTCTGGCCTCGGTAAGCGTGAAGCCTGGATATACCGCATTGACGTTGATCCCGAATGGCCCGAGAACGTTGGCCATCGACTTGGTCAAGTTCACGGTGCCGATGTTGCGTATGCCGGCGCTCACTTGGACTCCCGGGGTTCTGCCGGCGCCGCCGCTGATGTTTATGATCCGGCCCCAGCCCGCTTGTTTCAAATAAGGTAGCGCCGCCTGGGCACAGCGCAGGTAGCCGACGACTTTTTCCTCGAAGTCGCGCAGCACGTCAGTGTCGTTGACGGTTTCAATCGTGCCCGGAGTGCCGCTAACCCGGGCAGCGCTATTGATCACGATATGGATGCCGCCGAGCTCAGCGGCGGCGCGGCGCACGAATGCCTTGATCGCTTCCGCATTCATCGTGTCGCAGAGGATCGGAACGATCTTTCGGCCGGTCTCACCGGCAAGCTCTTCAGCCGACTCGCGCAGCGGTCCTTCCTCGCGGGCACAGATGGCCACGTCACAGCCTTCGCGCGCTAACTGCCGCGCTATCGCTTTGCCGATGCCCCGGCTGCCGCCGGTGACGATTGCTTTCTTATCTTGAAGCTGAAGGTTCATACTATTTTCCTCTCCGATAGGCTCCGTGAGTCGGTGAATTTCTATCAGGCGCCGCGAACCCGATCAATGACTTCCGCCGCGTTGCCAGGAAGCGAGTCGCCGCGCCACGCCACGTGGCCGTCGGAACGCACCAAGACCAGGGGGCGTTCATACAGTTCACGTACGCGCGATTCGCTGATTTTCACGACTTCCAGCGGCAATCCGACTTTCTCCGCGGCAATTTGCAAAGCCGACTGGTCAGTCGTCCTCGAAGACAGGTCGAGCAAGACAAAGCCGCGGCCGAATAAATCCAGCGTCGAGCGGCCGTCGCTCAACCAGGCATGGGGCGCGCGGGCGCCGGGCCAAGTGGTCGGTGAGTAGCTGCCCTGGCCGTCCGCCGCCGGCTCCGGTCCGTCGGGAATGCAGATCGGCGAATCGCTGTAGCGATAGCCAAACTCGATTCCCGGCGAGTCGTTCTGGAATTCCTTGGCGCGAGTTCGAAAGATCGCTGCGCGCGCCTGGGCCCGGCTGGCTTCTCCCGCCTGGTTCTCCTCTTCCAGAACCGCGGAATACGACACCTGGGCATCCAATCCCGTGTGCATCGCGCTCGCCTCCTTGACGTTGGTCATGGCCACGGGTCGTCGTTCCGGGCCGTAACTATCAAGCAAACCAGAAGCGCCCCAACCTTGGAGGACCGCGGCGAGTTTCCAACCGATGTCCACGGCGTCGCCGACGCCCGTATTCATGCCGAAACCGCCCGCTGGCCAGTTGAGATGCGCCGCGTCGCCGGCGAGAAAAACACGGCGATCCTGGTAACGCTCGGCGACGACGCAGTGGCCGGTCCATGGCCGCACGGCGAGCAATTCGAACGGGATGTTTTCGCCCAACGCATAGCGCAATTTCTCCGGCGCGTTAAGTGAATCCAATTGCTCCTGCGTGACGCCGCGAATATTCAAACGCCAGAGTTCTCTGCCATCAACGGCGGCGATCGCTC
>Ga0184627_10001284_pt1 | contig 10151 bp, 7 predicted proteins | sample PLM3_127_b1_FD_133150 | JGI IMG/M metagenome (GOLD analysis project Ga0184627, IMG submission 133150) | Groundwater sediment microbial communities from an aquifer in East River, Colorado, USA - PLM3_127_b1 | ecosystem: Environmental > Terrestrial > Soil > Riparian zone | place: USA: East River...
ATAACGACCCCGCTTGGCTTCCGATGGGCACGCACGTAGGCCGTAAACGAGGTTTTCGCTGTCATGGGCTCCCGTTATCGTGCGGGCGGTTTTGCATAAGGAGTTTGTCGGACCTAAGTCCGACAAACTCCTAGCGTGTCCATGAGCCGTTTCCTGCCGCAGCGTTCCCAATGAAACTCGTTTTCGCAGGAACGCCGGAGTTCGCGGCAGCCTCGCTCGAGGCCCTGCTGCGCGCCGGACACGACATCACGCTGGTCCTCACCCAGCCCGACCGGCCGGCCGGCCGCGGCCTGAAGCCGCAGCCCTCGGCGGTGAAACGGCTGGCGCAGGCGCGTAACCTTGGCATTCTTCAGCCGGCTACCTTGGCGGAGGCCGCGGCGGTGGCGGCCATCGCTGCGGCGCGCCCGCAGGTGCTGGTGGTCGCCGCCTACAGCCTGATCCTGCCGCCGGCGCTGCTCAGGGTGCCGCCGCGAGGTTGTCTGAACGTGCATGCGTCGCTGCTGCCGCGCTGGCGCGGGGCGGCGCCGATCCAGCGCGCGCTGCTCGCGGGCGACACGCAGACCGGCATCACCATCATGCAGATGGACGAGGGCCTCGACACCGGCTCCATCCTGCTGCAGGAGCCGGTCGCGATTACTGCCGACGACACGACGGGCACGCTGCATCACAAGCTGGCCGCGCTCGGGGCGCGCTTGATCGTCCGAGCGCTGGAAGTCCCGCCCGCGCCCCAGCCGCAGGACGCCAGCCGGGCGACCTATGCCGCGCGCATAGCCAAGGGCGACGCCGAAATCGAATGGCGCCGCCCGGCACCGGAAATCGAGCGCCAGGTGCGCGCGTTCGACCCCGCGCCGGGCGCGCAGACCGGTCTCGATGGCGTCGCGCTGAAGATCTGGCGCGCGCGCACCGGCCCTGCCATTGCCGCCGCGCCGGGCACGGTGTGCGCGGCCGACGCTGACGGCATCGTGGTGGCGTGCGGCACCGGCACGCTGCGCATTCTCGAGCTGCAGCGCGCGGGCGGACGAAGACTTCCGGCGCAGGCCTTTCTCTCCGGCTTCAGGCTTGCGCGCGGCGCAAGCTTCGGAACGAAACATGGTTGAAGTGCAGCGGCTCGCCGCCGCCGCGCTCGGCAGCGTGCTGGCCGGTCGCAGTCTCGATGCAGCACTCGCGGCGTTGTGGCGGCGGCATCCGCAGCTGGCCGCACGCGATCGCGCCGCAATCCAGGACCTGGCCTACGGCACGCTGCGGTTTCTCGCCCGCTTCGATGCGCTGCTCGAGGCGTTGCTTGACAAGCCGCTCAAGGACGCGCGGCTGCGCCCGCTCCTGCTGGTGGCGCTGTATCAACTCGAGCACTCCCGCGCCGCGCCGCACGCGATCGTGGATCACGCGGTGCGCGTCTGCGAAGCGCTGGGCCTTACTTCGGCCAAGGCGCTCGCCAACGCCGTGCTGCGCAATTTCCTGCGCCGCCGCCCGGGGCTCAATGCGCGAATACAGCGCTCGGAGCCGGCGCGCTATTGCCACCCGCAATGGTGGATAGACAAGCTGCGCGACCAGTATCCAGCGCAGTATGTCGCCGCGCTGGAAGCGGCGAACCGGCATCCGCCGCTGACGCTGCGGGTGAACCGCCGCCGTACGGATCTTGCCGGTTATCTGGAGCTGCTCGCGCGGCATAATATCAAGGCGGAGGCTGGGGGCCCTTCCGCCGTGCTGCTGGGCAAGCCGCTGCCTGCCGAGCGCATACCCGGTCTGGCCGAAGGCCTGGTGTCGGTGCAGGACGCCGCGGCGCAGCTAGCGGCGCCGCTGCTCGACCTGCGCGACGGCATGCGTGCGCTCGATGCGTGCGCGGCGCCCGGGGGCAAGACCGGGCACCTGCTGGAACTCGCGGCGGCGGAAGTCACCGCGCTCGACACCGATGCCGGGCGCCTGGAGCGGGTGCGCGCCAACCTGGCGCGGTTGGGACTCGCCGCGCGCGTCGTGTGCGGCGATGCGTGCGAGCCGGCGCAGTGGTGGGACGGCATGCCCTACCATCGCATACTGGCTGACGTTCCATGCAGCGCTTCCGGCGTCGCGCGGCGGCATCCCGACGTCAAATGGCTGCGGCGCCCCACCGACATCGCGCAGTTCGCGCACCAGCAGAGCCGCATGCTGGACACGCTTTGGCAGTTGCTCGCCAGTGGTGGTAAATTGCTGTACGCAACCTGCTCCGTGTTCCAGGAGGAAAACCACGAGCAGGCAGCGCGATTTCTGGAGCGCCACCGGGACGCGACGCGTCTCAGCCTCCCCGCGGTGGACAACCACGCCCAGCTGCCCGCGGGCCAACTGCTTCCGGACGAACGGCATGACGGCTTCTTCTTTGCGCTGCTGCAGAAGGCTTAGCTGGATCGCCGCGCTGGCGGCATTCTGGCTGGCGTTTGCCGCGCCGCTTGCCGCCCGCGCCGATGGCATCGAGGTCCAGAAGGCGGCGGTGATGTCGACCGAGGACGGCTACGCACTCGAAGCCGAATTCGAATTCACGTTGCCCCCCGCCCTGGAAGACGTGCTCAACAAGGGCGTGCCGCTCTATTTTACCCTCGAATTCGAGCTGATACGGCCGCGTTGGTACTGGTTCAACCAGAAGATCACCACCGCCCGGCAGCAGTATCGCCTGTCGTATAACGCGTTGACGCGCCAGTATCGCGTCGGCGTCGGCAAGCTCTATCAGAATTTCGCCGCGCTGCCCGAAGGGCTCGCCTTCATGAGCCGCGTGCGTATACGCGATATCGTCGAAGCGGGCGCCCTGAGCAAGGGCGGCAGCTACACCGCCGCCCTGCGTTTGCGGCTGGACACATCGCAGCTGCCGCGCCCGTTCCAGGTCACTACTGTGGGCTCGCGCGATTGGAGCATGAGTTCCGACTGGCACCGGTGGACGGTTTCGCCATGAGCGCCACCGCGCCGCACGTCCGCCCCGCGCTGTCGAGCGCCGTGGTGCGCTACGTGCTCATCCTGTGCGTGGGGCTGGGCGCGGTCGCGCTGTTCCTGCTGGCCACGGTGAGCGCCAATAACGCGCTGTTTGCCGAGCAGTACCCGCTGCTGCTCGTTCTCAACGGCGCGGTGGTGCTGATGCTGACGGGACTGGTGGTCTATCAGTTGCTCACGCTCAGGCGCAAGTTGAAGAGCGGCGTGTTCGGCGCCAAGCTCACCCTGCGGCTGGTGCTGCTGTTCGCGCTGATGGCGGTGCTGCCCGGCGCGCTGATCTACGGCGTGTCGGTCCAGTTTCTGGCGCGCTCGATCGACTCCTGGTTCGAGGTGCGCGTGGACAAGGCGCTCGAGGGCGGCATCAATCTCGGCCGTGGCACGCTCGATGGACTGCTGCAGGACTTCACGGCCCAGGCGGAGGCCATGGCGCTGGAGCTGTCGACGCACCCGGCCGTGGAGCAACTGGCAGCGCTTAATGCATTGCGCGCGCGGGCGGGCGCGCAGGAGGCGATGTTGTTTGGCGAGCGCGGCAACTCGCTCGCGCGCTCCGGCGGCGAGCGCCCGGGCCTGCTGCCGGAGCTGCCGGGCCCCGACGCGCAACGGGTGCTGCAGTCGCACGGCGCCTACGGCGCGATCGAAGCGATTCCCGACAAGGGACTCTATCTGCGCGTACTGGTGCCGGTGCCCTCGGGCGGCGATGCGCCGCGCGTGCTGCAACTGTTGCAGTTGGTGCCGGCGCAGCTCGCGCGGGACGCGGAAGCGGTGCAGACCGGCTATGGCCAGTACCAGGAGTTGATGCTGTCGCGCAGGGGGCTCAAGCGCCTGTACGGAGTGACGCTCACGCTTACCTTGCTGCTGTCGCTGCTGTCGGCGGCCGCGCTCGCCTTCGTGCTGTCCGACCGCCTGTCGGCTCCGCTCGGCGTGCTGGTGGAAGGCACGCGCGCGGTGGCGAGCGGCGACTTCAGCCAGCGGGCGGCGGTCGATTCGCGTGACGAGCTTGGCGCGCTCACGCAGTCCTTCAACGCAATGACGCTGCAGCTGGCGGAAGCGCGCGCGCAGGCCGAACGCCACCAGGCGGCGCTGGCTCAGGCCAAGGCCTACCTGGAAAGCGTGCTCGCCAATCTCTCGGCCGGCGTGCTCGCTTTCGACGAGGAATTCAATCTGCGTGCCGCGAACCGCAGCGCCGGCATCATACTCGGGGTCGACGTTGCGCCGCTCATCGGCGTTGCAGTGGCGCGCTGGTCGGGTCCCGGCGCCGGGCTCGCCGAGCTGGGGCGGCAGATAGCGGCCGCTTTCGAGCGCGCGGGCGGGATGGAATGGGAGCAGCAGGTCGAGCGACCGCTGCTCGGACACACGCAGCTGCTGCTGTTGCGCGGAACGCTGTTGCCGCAGGGTACTGCGGCCGGGAGCGTCGTCGTGTTCGACGATATCACGCACCTGGCCGCAGCGCAGCGCGCGGCGGCATGGGCCGAGGTAGCACGGCGGCTCGCGCATGAGATCCGCAACCCGCTCACGCCGATCCAGCTTTCCGCGGAGCGGTTGCAGATGAAACTTGCCGGCAAGCTCGCGGAATCCGACGCGGAAGTGCTGACCCGTTCCACGCAGACCATCGTCAACCAGGTCGCGGCGCTGAAGAACATGGTGGACGCCTTCAGCCAATATGCGCGCACGCCGGAGCCAGCCATGCGCGAGCTCGACCTGAACGCGCTTACCCGCGAAGTGCTCACGCTCTACGAGCCGTCGCTGGGCGGTGCCGTGCGGCCCGAGCTGGCGGCGGGGCTGCCGCCGTTGGTGGGCGATGCGGCGCAATTGCGGCAGGTCATACACAACCTCCTGCAGAACACGCAGGACGCGCTGGCCGGGACGCGTGAGCCGCGCGTCGTCGTCGCCAGCAACGCGGCGGGCGGGATGGTGCGGCTTACGGTCACCGACAACGGCTGCGGCTTTCCAGAGACCGTAATGCGGCGCGCCTTCGAGCCCTACGTGACCACCAAGCCCAAGGGCACCGGGCTGGGGCTGGCTATCGTGAAAAAGATCGTCGACGAACACGGCGGCACGGTGACGATCGCCAACGTACTGCCGCGCGGCGCATGCGTCACGGTCCAGCTGCCGGTAGCAGCGCAGGACACCGCGAGAAAGCCTTCGGTGGCGCAGGCCAAGGTGTAATATCAACGGAGCAATTCCTCCAGTTATGCAGCAAATCCTGGTCGTAGACGACGAAATCGGCATCCGCGAACTGCTGTCCGAGATCCTGGGCGACGAAGGCTATCAGGTGCGGCTGGCGGAGAACGCAGCTGCGGCGCGGGCGTTCCGCGGCCAGACGCGGCCCGACCTCGTGCTGCTCGATATCTGGATGCCGGACACCGATGGCATCACGCTGCTCAGGGAATGGGCCAGCGCCGGCCTGCTCACCATGCCGGTGGTGATGATGTCCGGGCACGGCACCATCGACACGGCGGTCGAGGCAACGCGGCTGGGCGCCTACGACTTTCTCGAGAAACCGATTGCGCTGCAGAAACTGCTCGCCACGGTCGGCCGCGCTCTCAAGCACGGCGGCGAGCAGGCGCAGGCGGCGTTGTCGCTGGTGAGCCTCGGGCGTGCGCCGCTGGTGGTCGAGTTGAAGCAGTGCCTGGAGCGGGTCATCAATCTGCGCCGGCCGCTGCTGCTCGCCGGGGAACCGGGGTGCGGCATCGAGCTTGCCGCGCGCTTTCTCCACCAGCGTAACACGCCGTGGGTGGCGCCGGAAAACCACTCGGTACTGGCCGAGTCGCCGCTCGAGCTCCTCAACCAGGCGCGCGAAGGCACGCTGTTCCTGCGCGAGGTCGCGGAGCTCTCGAAAGTCGAGCAGAAAGGCCTGCTGCTTGCCGCCTCCAAGCTCGAGCGCTACAACGTGCGGCTCGTCAGCGGCGCCTCCCGCGAGCTCGCTGAGTTGGTGGCGCATGGGGCCTTCGACAGCCGGCTCTACAGCGTGCTCGCGGCGACCACCATCCGGGTGCCGAGCCTGCGCGAGCACCGGGAGGACGTGCCCGACATCGCCAACCTGATGCTGTCGCGTCTGGTCGAGGCCAGGGAAACGCCGCCGCGCCAGTTCACTACCGCGGCGCTGAACGCGCTGCGCAACCACGACTGGCCGGGCAACCTGGCGCAGTTGGAGAGCGCGGTGCGCTCGCTCGCGCTCACCTGCTCCTCGGAACAGATCTCGCTCGAGGAAGTAAACCATGCCCTGCCGCAGCGGGGCGCCGCCGCGCGCGCCGGGCACGACTTCGCTTTGGACGTTCCGCTGCGCGACGCGCGCGACGCGTTCGAGCGCGTGTATTTCGAGTACCACATCGCGCGCGAGGGCGGCAACATCAGCCGCGTGGCGGATACCGTGGGGCTCGAGCGCACCCACCTCTATCGCAAGCTGAAGCAGCTCGGCATCCGGCTCGCGCGCAAGAACGACAACGGGGAGTAGCGCGCCGGAGGGAGGAAGAGGGGCCCCAATTCTATTTGGGGATCTGACCCCGGAGGCGTGCAGGCGGCCGACGCGATCACGCCGGAAACTTGCTGTTGTCGAGTCAGAGGCCGTGCCGGCGCAGGATGTCCCGGTGGATGATGCGCAGGCGCCGCTTGCGCCGGCTATAATTGACGCACTTTCCGCCCCCCCCGCAAGGAAGATCTGAATGCATGCCCGTGTCGAGCTGGCCAACGCGATCCGCGCGCTGGCGATGGACGCTGTACAGCAGGCGAATTCCGGACACCCCGGAATGCCGATGGGCATGGCGGAGATCGCGGAAACGTTGTGGAACCGCCACCTCCGCCACAACCCGGGCAACCCCGCCTGGGCCAACCGGGACCGCTTCGTGCTGTCCAACGGCCACGGCTCGATGCTGCTGTATGCGGTGCTGCACCTGACCGGCTACGACCTGCCGCTCGAGGAACTGAAACGCTTCCGGCAGCTGCTTTCGAAGACTCCCGGCCATCCGGAATACGGCTGCGCGCCCGGCATCGAGACCACCACCGGTCCGCTGGGCCAGGGCCTCTCGAACGCGGTGGGCATGGCGCTCGCCGAGCGGCTGCTCGCTGCCGAGTTCAACCGGCCGGAGCTCGAGATCGTCGATCACCACACCTACGTTTTCGTGGGCGATGGCTGCCTGATGGAAGGCGTCTCGCACGAGGCGTGCTCGCTCGCCGGCACGCTGGCGCTCGGCAAGCTGATCGCGATCTACGACGACAATGGCATCTCGATCGACTCCGAGAAGGGCAACATCCGCCAGTGGTACACCGACGACGCGAAGCGCCGCTTCGAGGCTTACGGCTGGCAGGTGATCGCCAATGTTGACGGCCACGACGCCGCGGCGGTGGACCGGGCGCTGAAGAAGGCGAAGCGGGAGAAGGCGCGACCGACGCTGATCTGCGCGAAGACCGTGATCGCGAAAGGCGCGCCCACCAAGGCCAACACCGGTGCCGCGCACGGCGCGCCGCTCGGTGAAAAGGAGGTCGCCGCCACCCGCGAGGCGATCGGCTGGAAGCACCCGCCGTTCGATATTCCGCAGCGGGTCTACGAAGGCTGGGATGCGAGGAAGCGCGGCGCCAGCGCCGAGCGGCGCTGGAAAAAGCTGTTTGCTGCCTATGAAACGCAATTCCCGCAAGAGGCGGCCGCCTTCCGCCGCCGTATGGCGGGCCAGCTTCCTGCGGATTTCCGCGCGCGGGTGGATATCCTGGTGCAGGAGACGGATGCCAAAGCAGAAACGGTGGCGACGCGCAAAGCTTCGCAAAACGCGCTCGAAGCCTTCGCGGCGTGGCTGCCCGAACTCATCGGCGGCTCGGCCGACCTCGCTGGCTCCAACCTGACGATGGTGAAGACTTCGAAGGTCGTCGGTCCGCAGGGCGGCGGCAACTATATTTTTTACGGCGTGCGCGAGTTCGGCATGTGCGCGGTCATGAACGGGCTCGCCCTGCACGGCGGTTTCATTCCCTACGGCGGCACTTTCCTGGTGTTCTCGGATTACGCGCGCAACGCGCTGCGCCTGGCGGCGCTGATGAAGCTGCGCGCGATCTACGTCTTCACGCATGATTCCATCGGCCTCGGCGAGGACGGACCGACGCACCAGCCGGTCGAGCACGTGGCGAGCCTGCGCCTGATGCCCAACATGGAGGTGTGGCGCCCCTGCGACACGGTGGAAGCGGCCGTGGCGTGGGCGGCGGCGATCGAGCGCAGGGACGGCCCGACGAGCCTCGTGCTGTCGCGGCAGAATCTGCCTTTTGTGAAGCGCGGCGCCGGGGGGATTGCCGGCATCGGGCGCGGCGGCTATGTCGTTTCCGAGGCGGCGGGCGGCGCGGTGCGCGCCGTCGTGATCGCCACCGGCTCCGAAGTCGGCGTCGCGCTCGAGGCGCAAAAGCTGCTCGCGGCCGAAGGCGTCGCGGTGCGCGTCGTCTCCATGCCATCGACTGGCGTATTCGACCGCCAGGACCAGCAGTATCGCGCCAGCGTGCTGCCGCGCGGCATGCCGCGGTTGGCGGTGGAAGCGGGCGTGTCTGATTTTTGGCGCAAGTACGTGGGGCTCGAAGGCGCGGTGGTGGGCATGGACCGCTTCGGCGAATCGGCGCCGGGCGGCGAGCTGTTCAAGCATTTCGGCTTCACCCCCCAGCGTGTCGCCGCGGCCGTCAAAACCATCTTATAAGTGTGCGCCTACTATCGTTTACATCGTTGATTATTAAATAATATTCCGGAGAGGATTGATGACCATCAAAGTCGCCATCAACGGCTATGGCCGTATTGGACGCAACATCCTGCGCGCCCATTACGAGGGCGGAAAGAAGCACCCCATCGAGTTCGTCGCGCTGAACGATCTCGGCAACGCCGAGACCAACGCGCACCTGACGCGCTACGACACGGTGCACGGCCGCTTCAGCGGCAAGGTTGAAGTGGACGGCGAGTCCATGGTGGTAAACGGCGACCGCATCAAGGTGCTGGCCAAGCGCAATCCCGCGGAGCTGCCGTGGGGCAGCCTGGGAGTGGATGTCGTGCTCGAGTGCACCGGGCTCTTCACCAGCAAGGAGCAAGCCGGCGCCCACCTCAAGGGCGGCGCGAAGAAAGTCATCATCTCGGCACCCGGCGGCAAGGACGTTGACGCGACCGTCGTCTACGGCGTCAATCACAAGACGTTGAAGGGAGCGCACACGATCATTTCCAACGCGTCGTGCACGACCAACTGCCTGGCGCCGATGGTGAAGGCACTGCACGACAAGATCGGTGTGGTACAGGGGCTGATGACGACCGTGCATGCCTACACCAACGACCAGGTGCTGACCGACGTCTATCACGAGGACCTGCGGCGCGCACGCTCGGCGACGATGTCGATGATCCCGACCAAGACTGGCGCCGCCGCGGCCGTCGGCCTCGTGCTGCCGGAGCTGAACGGCAAGCTCGACGGCTTCGCGGTGCGCGTGCCGACGATCAACGTGTCGCTGGTGGACCTCACTTTCACCGCCGCGCGCGCCACCACGGTGCACGAAGTGAACGCGGTGATGAAGGCCGCTGCCGCCGGCGATCTCAAGGGCGTGCTCGAGTATACCGAGGCGCCGCTGGTGTCGGTGGATTTCAACCACAACCCGGCTTCCAGCATCTTCGACGCCTCGCTCACCAAGGTCACCGGCGGCACGCTGGTGAAGGCGCTTGCCTGGTATGACAACGAGTGGGGTTTCAGCAACCGCATGTTGGACACCACCGTGGCTTTGATGAACGCAAAGTGATTGCGGTATTGAAGGCGCCCCACTCGTTGCGGCGGAGGCTGACATCGCTTGCAGTGTTGAGGGCGCTTCAGCGCCCGGCCGGAGTCCCAATGAATCCCGGCAATTCCTCATGCCTTTTTTGCGTCTGACCGATCTGCCCCTCGCGGGCAAGCGCGTATTCATCCGCGCAGACCTGAACGTCCCGCAGGACGACGCGGGCAATATCACCGAAGACACGCGCATCCGCGCCTCGCTGCCGGGCATCCGGCACGCGCTCAAGGCCGGTGCCGCCGTGATGGTGACCTCGCATCTTGGCCGGCCCACCGAAGGTAAGCTCGAACCCGGGGACTCGCTCGCGCCGATCGCGAAGCGCCTCAGCGAAATGCTCGGCCGCCCGGTGCGGCTGGTGCAGAACTGGGTGGACGGCGGATTCGAGGTCAAGCCGGGCGACGTGGTGATGCTGGAGAACTGCCGCGTCAACCACG
>Ga0184627_10001285_pt1 | contig 10148 bp, 8 predicted proteins | sample PLM3_127_b1_FD_133150 | JGI IMG/M metagenome (GOLD analysis project Ga0184627, IMG submission 133150) | Groundwater sediment microbial communities from an aquifer in East River, Colorado, USA - PLM3_127_b1 | ecosystem: Environmental > Terrestrial > Soil > Riparian zone | place: USA: East River...
AGGCCTGCCCGGTCATTGCGGGCGCTCGAAGCCGGGCTGGATACGCCTTCTTCGGGGCTGACCACCCGGCTGCCGGTCGTCGAATACCATTACACCACATCCCAAATGGGCTATGGTGTGATGATGGAGACCGAGTGGTTTGAAGCTCAGATGCATTGGTTGGCCGACAATGACTTTACCACGCTTTCCTTGATGGAATTCGTGACTTTTCTGGAAGGGACCCACCTACCGCCCGCGCGTTCAGTCGTGTTGACATTCGACGTGGGTGGATCGCACTTCGATGATTACCTCAACGTCATTATCCCAACCCTCCGACGTTACGGCCTGAGGGCCATCTTCTTTGTCCTCGTCAGCCAGGTGCGCGATACCTGTAATGGTCAATGGACGTGCTGGGATAGCCTGATCCGCTGGCGTGATGAAGGATTGATTTCAATCGAGTCGCACAGCCTGTATCACATTGACTACACTACTCTTACACCGGCGGAGATCGTGCTGGATGCTGGGCGCTCTAGAGCCGTTATCGAGGAGAAGATAGGTCAGCCCGCTCTTGGCCTCTGCTATCCGTTTGACGCTGTCAATCTGGCCGCATTCGACTTGCTCAAAGGCTTGGGCTACAGATTTGCTATGGGTGGCTATACGCGTGCCGAGCGCAGTGTCCTGAGCGCTGACCCGGAACCTTACAACTTGCCCCGCTATTATCCCTATTCGAGCGATGAGCTTTACCCTGTCATCAGTGGTACTGGCGGCAAGACGTTCGAGCAAATGCTGTGGGACGCGATAGCCCCTCCCTAAAGTTACCACAAAGTTACCGAGCTGGTAACCCATTGGTAACCCTGCTTAGAACTGGCGGTGAACTTGACCTCCTACAGTGGTGACAAACTAACCGCTGTAGGAGGCCAAAATGTTTCGGAAAGCTGCTTTACTGCTTGTGCTGATCACTTTGTTGGCTAACGTCTTGCCAGCTCGCGCCGACGGGTCGGTGACGTTGGGGCTCGGCACCCTCACCTCGATGGCGCTCTCACCTGATGGCGCGCGGCTGGCGGTGGGCACGACCATTGGGGTGTACTTCTACGACGCACAGACGTTTGCGCCGCAAGGGTTTTGGGGGACAGACTATGTGGTAGATCGTGTGCTCTGGTCGCCGCAGGGAAGTATGATTGCCCTGATTCGAGCTCAAGATGACCAGCGCCAACAGATTGAAATCCGGGATGTTAGTAATAGCACAGTGCTGTGGTCGCTGACTGGGGAGCCTTGCTCGCTTTGCCGTTGGCGGTGGGCGTTCAGCCCAGACGGCTTGTGGTTAGCTGTAGCAGAGGTAAACAGGGTTGACGTCTTTGACGCTGCCAATGGAGCCTTGCTGAAAAGCCTGGCGTCCGGATCGGCGCTCGGTTATCGGGGTGCCGCCTTCAGCCCAGATGGCCGGTTGGCGGCTTGTTGCGCGGATGGGTACACGCAAGTGTGGGACGTTCCCACTGTGCAAGTGACGCGCCTGCTGCATACGTTATCCGACCCGGTCGCCTGGAGTTCACGAGGGCAATTGCTTACGCTCAATGGGACGATTTGGGATGTGGAGCGACAACGGTCATCCGGATATGTTGTCAACCGTGAGACAATTGATAGTGCAACGTTTAGCCGGGACGGCTGGATTATCGCAACAGGCGGCGGCTATGGAGTAGTACGGCTGTGGTCAACGCAGGATGCCGCGCTACTCAATGTGTTGGTCGGACATCAGGCTTCGGTGGTGGATGTTACCTTCTCCCCTGATGGCCAAACACTCTACTCCGCCGGAGACAACGCCGTGCGCGCGTGGGCTGTTAATACCGGCAAGGAGCTTCGGCTGCTCGAAGGCTTTAGCCCGGCTTCCCGCCATGTGGCGTGGTCAGCCGATGGCCGCCGCATCTTTTCCAACGAGAACGAGCAGCTTGTAGCGGCCAACGTGGTAACGCGCCTCCCTGAGACCGCGATCACACTCCCACGTTCAGAGATATGCGCCGACTCTAATCCCGATTATTGCTATCACTATCGCCGCCCGATAGCCGACATGGTGACTAGCCCCGCGGGCGATGTGGTTGCGGTTGCCAGCCGTTCCGGGATCACTTTATATGACAGCACGACTCTGCGCTTCTTGCACCGTTTGCCCACCAACTATGCGGTCTTCAGCCTCGCTTTCAGCCCAGATGGGAAGTATATCGTCTCGGGCGGTGACAGCCCTTACGTGATCATCTGGGAGACGGCGACGGGCCAGCTTCACCGCTCATTCCCGGCATCACCCGAAAAGTCCTACCTTGTGGCTTTGGCCTTCAGTGGCAGTGGTCAAACTCTCTACAGCCTTGATGGGAGCGGTGTGTTTCAGCAATGGGGTTTCACTTCAGGGACGTTCGCCCAAATGCAGATACCCGATACAATCCATGGTTATGGGCTGTGTTGGTATAACTTCCCGCCCAGTCAGACCGAGTTGTTCCGTGACAATTGCGGTTATCAGGTTGGCGCAGCGGCTATCAGCCCTGCCGTCGGGCGAGTCGCCATCGAGCATGGTGACGGCATCGCCGTCGTTGATATAGCGACCGGGCAGACCCTCTACCTGCTCACGGTGCCCGACGTTCGAGCTGTTGCCATTGCTGCCCAGGGCACACACCTTGCGGCAGCAGTGGGCAATACGGTAATGATCTGGAAGTTGGACACGGGCGAGCTTGTGGCCGAATATAAAGGCCACACCGGGCTCGTAAACGATGTGGCTTTCAGCCCCGATGGTCGCTCGCTCGCCAGTGGCAGTCGGGATGGCACGATACGCATTTGGGCAGTGCCGTAACCCCTATCCCCGGTTCCTCTCCTGTTCACGCTATTGGTGAATGGGAGAGGGTAGGCCGGGTTTGCTTCAGAGCCCTCTATGCCTATAATTCCCTTCATGCTCCCGAAAATCCTCGTCGCCGACGACAACCCCAACATCATCTCCTTCGTCCAGCCGACCCTGGAGCGCGAGGGCTACAGCGTGCTCACCGCCAGCGACGGCGCGGAGGCGCTGTTCAAGTGGGAGAGTGAGCATCCCTCGCTCATCATTCTGGACATCGAAATGCCCGACCCGAACGGCCTGGCGGTATGCCGAAAAATCCGCGACGCGGGCGACCACGTGCCCATCATCTTCCTCACCGTGCGCGACAGCGTCAGCGACCTCGAATTCGGCTTCAGCCTGGGCGCGAGCGACTACATGTCCAAGCCGTTCGACATCCGCGAGCTGCTGGCGCGGGTGAAAGCTCGCCTGCCGCGCGCAGTACAAGAGTTCGACAACTACCTGCGCGTGGATGCCCAGCGCCACTTGGTCAGCGTTCGACGCGAGAGCAGTTGGAGCATAATAGACCTCACCCCGCGCGAGTTCGACTTGCTCAACTACCTGGTCACCAACGAGGGCCGACCGATCGGGCGTACCGCACTGCTCGAAGCGGTGTTCGACATCCCCGGCGACAGCGATATTGAGACCAAGACACTCGAAAAACACATCTGGGCCTTGCGACAGAAGATCGAGCCGAACCCCAAAGAGCCGCGCTATCTGGTGAACGTGCGGGGCGTCGGGTACAAGTTTGATGCGGCCTGATCGTCCCCGCCAACCAGTGCGGGTGTGTAGGGGACCGGGGAGCGATGCCTGACGTAATCGTCTACTTCGGCCTGCTCGAGTTTGCTGCCCTGGCTCTGGGGCTGATGGGCCTCGCGGCGGGGGCGGTGTTTTTCCAGCGTCAACGACAGCGAGCGCGTGAGCAGCGCCGCCTGCTCGACAGCCTGCCGTATCCGGCCCTGCTGTTCCGAAAGGATAAGCTGGCGGCCCACAACCCGGCAGCGGCCGATTGGGGTGAGAGTCTTGACCTGCGCGCCCTCGTGGCCGACTCGCGCCGCCAGGCTAACAACATCGTGCGCACCATCCCGGCGGTCGAGGGGCAGTCGTATCAGGCTCGCGCCATTCGCCTCTCAAACACTGAGACGTTGTTGCTCCTCGAAGACTTGGCCGCCTCCCAACGCCAACAGGCGTTCTACCGCAACTTCATCCAAAACGTCAGCCACGAACTCAAGACGCCGCTCACCGTCATCCAGGGCCACTCCGCCAAGATGGGCGATGCTCCCGACGACCGCGAGGGCTGGCTCGCGTCGCGCCGCATCATCGCCGACGAAGCCAAACGCCTAACGCAACTGGTGGATAATCTACTCACCCTCGCCCGCCTCGAGTCGCCGTCGTTTCAGCTTGATTTAGCGCCCGTGAACCTGGCGGCGCTGTTAGAAGAAGCCATCCTGCAAATTTCGGATTTGGCCGAGGAGCGCAAGCTGGCCCTCAGCCTGAACATCGCGCCGGGCCTGCCTCGGTTGCCGGGTGACCGCGCCCGGCTCAAGCAGGTGGCGCTCAACCTGTTGGATAACGCGATGAAGTATACCCCGCCCGGCGGCAGTGTCACCGTCGAGGCGCGCGCCGATGCGGAGAGGCACCAGCTTGTGTGTTCGGTGCAGGATACGGGCGAGGGCATCCCGCCCGACGACGTAGCCCACATCTTCGATAAGTTGTATCGCGCCCGGCGCGCCAAGGGCCGCCCGGTCGAGGGCTCTGGCCTCGGCCTGACCATCGTCCAGCAAATCATCCGTGCGCATGGGGGAGACATCACGGTGGAATCGGAGTTGGGACGGGGTTCGACGTTTGCCTTCACTTTACCGATAAGCTCGTGACCCGCGCTTCGCGTGCGTGTTTCGTGTTCTGTCTATGTGCCGCTTGCGAATTGTTCTGATTAGTTTAGCTCTTGCCTCATTGGCCTGCACAATGGGCATTGCACCGCGCAGTGTGCTTGACCCCACGGCCACTGCGCAGCCACTCTCCACGGCCACTATTCCTTCTCCCTCTCCCACACTCCCCAAACCTCGTACCCCAACGCCTCCCCTCGCCGCTTCTCCTACGCTCACCCTCGCGGCTCGAACCCAGACTCCCACTCAAAGGCCATCGCCCACTCCCCTCGGCGGTGGCTCCGGCCAAATCGTCTACAATTCCGGCAAGACGGGCGAAGAGGATATTTTCGTGCTCACCATCGGCAGCCTCGACCCGCCCATCAACCTGACGAATGCCACCGGCTCCGACATCAGCCCGCGCTGGTCGCCCGACGGAACGCGCATCGTCTTCGTCTCCACACGCGATGGGGATCGGGATATTTATTTGATGGATTCAAATGGCGGGAACCTGGTCAACTTGACCAACAACGGCGTGACGGACGACGGTCCATCGTGGAGTCCGGATGGGCAGCACATCGTTTTTTCCTCAGACCGTGACGGGGCGAACAACCGTGAGTTGTATCGAATGCGCATGAATGGCACGGACGTGCTGCGCCTGACCAACGACCTGGCCCAAGATCAATCCCCGGCTTACTCGCCCGATGGGGCGCAGATCGCTTTTGCCTCTAATCGCGACGGCAATTACGAAATCTACCGGATGCAGGCGGAGGGCACTCAGGTTCAGCGATTGACCGACGATCCGGGCCTGGACACTTTTCCCACCTGGAGCCCGGACGGCAACGACTTGGCGTTTGCTTCTGACCGCGATGGGCAAACCTTTGACCTGTACCGGCTGACGCTGGGCACGGCCGCCGTGCAGAACCTGACCAACAACCGGGCGCAAGACGGCTCGCCCGTTTATTCCCCGGACGGCACGTTGCTCCTGTTCGACTCGAATCGTGATGGTGACTATGACTTGTACGCTCTCGATCTCACTACTTTGGGGGTGACGCGGATCACCAACAACATTATCTTTGATGCCAGTGGGGACTGGAAACCTTAACGGAAACTCCAAACTCCCAATGACCAACTCCCAAAGGCGGAGATAAAGATGAAGTCAGTTTCGTTTGATCGCGCAGCGAATATCTACGACGAGACGCGCGGGTTCCCGCCGGGCATCGGGGATTTGGTGGCCGGGGCGGCCGTGGAGATGCTGCCGCTAGGGGGGCGCGTGTTAGAGGTGGGAATTGGCACGGGGCGCATCGCCAGGCCCCTGCTCGCGCGCGGAGTGAACGTCGCCGGGGCTGATCTCTCGCGCAAGATGATGGATCGCCTGCTTGAGACGCTGCCGCCCGGCGTGTCGCGCCCTCCGCTCGTCGAGGCTGATGCGACTCGGTTGCCGCTCGCCGCCGGGACCTTCGATGCGGTGACGTCGGTGCACGTCTTTCACTTAATTGCTAACTGGCGCGAGGCCCTGGCCGAGACGCGGCGCGTCCTCAAGCCGGGAGGTGTGTTCCTCACGGGTTACGATTGGCGTCCGCCGGATTCGCCGGGTGAGCGCCTCCGTGAGCATTGGCAGTCCATCATTGGCTCCAAGGGGATACACAACCAGCCGGGCGCGCACGACTTCGCCGACGTGGACGCAGCCCTGCGCGCGGGTGGCGCGACGATGGACGAGCGTCCGGTGGGCGAGTGGTCTCGGACACGGACCCTGGCCCAGCACATCGAGACCATCGAGCATCGCACCTGGTCGTCGTCGTGGGGCGTGCCCGATAGTTTCTTCCCGGCTTGTCTGGCGGAGTTGCGCACGTGGGCGGTGAGTGAATATGGCTCGCTGGAGCGCGAGTTCACCGTGCCACACAAGTTTGTGTGGCAAAGGTATCAGTGGCAGTAATCCCCACCCCCAAACAAGGTTACATCTTTCAGAAGGAAACCGAATCAACCGGGAGGGTCAATGCCGACCCTCCCGGTTTTCTTGTAAGAAACCGACTGAGCTGTCCGCCACCGGAGCTTACGGGGCGACGACCAGCTTGTCGGCGTAGATGTTCTGGTTGCGATGGCCGGTGTTGTTAAAGGAGAACGGCGCGGTTGTGCACGTAGCGACGTCGGTAACATCCCGGTTGTCGGCCCAGGCGACGTGGACAATATGATTCGCGCCATCCCAGCGTGCATCCAGTTCGATGTAGTCGCCGTGGAATGCCGCCGTGCCGCCGCCGAACAGGAGGCAGTTCCCATTATGGGAGACATCGGTCACGCGCTCGTCGTGGCTGAAGGTCGGGTAGGTATTCCCATCGCAGTTGGTACAGGCGTAGTAGACATCCAGCGCTTCATTGGCGGATGTCGCGCTGTTGCGGAAGTCATACCAGGCGACGTGCAGTGCACCGTTCGACACCTCGATGGTCGGGAAGATCTGGTGCTTATCATCGGGATCTTCATTGACCTGCACTGGCGTCCCCCATGTCACGCCGCCGTCGGTCGAGCGCTGGACGTAAATGTCGTAGTCGCCAGCGAGGCTCTGGTAGGCGACGTAGACAATGTTCGGATTCGAGTCGTCGACGGCCACGAAGGCGAATGCTGGCGTGCGGAAGGCGACGTCGGGGGCCTGCGGGTCATTGATCGTGCCGACGAACACGGGCTGACTCCAGTTCCTGCCACAATTGGTCGATTTGACGATGGCGATCCCGTTGAACCCGTTGCCACCGCCCTGGAAGGCGCCGTAGGCGACGTAAATCGTTCCGTTGGACGCGACCGCGATGTCGGCGCCCTGGTTGTGCGGTGTACCGGACGAGCCGCCGGTGGAGATCGTCTTCGGCTGCGAGAAGGTCGCCCCGCCGTCGGTCGACCGGCTGAACATGATCGGCGAGCTTCCGGCCGCGCCGTGGAAGTTCGTGTGCGCCACATAGACGTTCCCCGCGCACGGGCTCGCGGACGGCGAGTTCAGGTCGATCTCCATCCATTCCTTGTCGGTGAACGTGCCGGCGAAGCCGATCACGCCAGGGACGGCGAAGCCGACCGCACCCAGGTCCACGACGGTCGTGCGGGCGTAGGTGAAGTTGGGCGGGTTGGCGGCTGAATTCTGCGTGCTAGTGCCCGCAGGCGTGCCGGGAGTGTAGTCATAGCGGGCGACGTACACGAGGTTATCCACCGGCCGGTCGGGCTGGTCGAAGTTGCGGTTGAAGGCGATGCCGGCGACGTATAAATGGCCAGCGGCGTCGAAGCGAACGACAGGGTCGCCTGATGCATCAAGCCCTAACAGCGGAGAGGCCAAGCCGGCCGGTGAGGTATCCGATGGGAAGCCGGGGACCATCGTGTTGAACCAGGTTGAACCGCCATCGCTGGAGACGTAGAATCCCAGCCAGACATCCCCGGTCACTGGGACCATGCCGTAATCGTTGGCACCGGCGGCGACGATATTGGGATTTGCCGGGCTGATGGCTACCGTCGTCTCGTTCGCTTGACGATTCTGCGCGTCCTTGCTGGGTGTCACGTTGGCCAGGCCACCATCGATATTATTGTTGTCGTTCGTCACCTTGACGTCCGTGCCGTCGGTGACGTGGGCCGCATAGGCGATAGAGGCCACGAGCAGGCTCAACACGACTACCACACTGAACAGGACCCGCCAAGGGCGGTGAGATAGGGTGAATATGTGGGAGAGATGCATTGCGATAGCCTCCTAAAGGGTTGACTTCTCAAGCACTGGTTTTGGATACACTCCACTATATTTTGGATTGATGGGCTGGGTTGGAGCACCTCCTTGAGCGGTAATAAGTATTGATCAATCTTCTAAACGAGTGGGGATGCGCCGGATTTCTGTTACCACCACTAACGATTCATCCCTAAAACAGTGTAGTCCAACTCGGCAGTTTGTCAATCAACCAGAACGGCGCGCTACGGGGTGCATTCTCCTGGGGAGGGTCGGGGTGAGGGCTACGACGCCAAATCGCGCAGGGCCTCCGGGTCGAGTATGGTGAGGTTGCCCTGCTCGACAAGGACGAGCCCCTGCCGCCGGAACGCGCCGAGCGCCTTGTTGGTGCTTTCGCGCGTCGCCCCCACCGCGCTCGCCAGGTCGCTCTGAGTCAGCGCCAGCCGGATGCGCACCCCTTTCGGTTCGACCACCCCGTATTGTTGAGCTAATTCGAGGAGCTTGCGCGCCAGCCGGGTAGGCACGTCGCGCATGGCCAGGCTGTTCATCTGCTGGGTGCTGTAGCGCACGCGCACACTCAACGTCCGCATGAAGTTGAGGGCCAATTGCGGCGAGCGGCGTAGGTGTTCGCGGAACAGGTCGCGGGTCAGCACGTACAGCACCGTGTCTTGCATCGCCATCGCGCTGGCCGAGCGCGGGTTCTCATCAATCACCGCCAGCTCGCCAAAGACATCGCCGGGGCCGCAGATGTTCACCCCGGTCTCTTGGCCGTCGGCATCTTGCACGAAGATGCGCACCTGGCCCGTCTCGACCAAATACAACACCTGGCCAGGGTCGTCCTGCTCAAAGATGATCTCGCCCTGGCGGAAGGCGCGCTGCGCCAGGTCGCGCGAGAGGGCCATGAGCTCGACGTCGGTCAGTTCGGCGAAGAGAGCGATGGGCTTGAGAAACTCGATTACGCGGGTCAGATTAGCGTCGTGGGCCATGGATGATGGCGAATTGTACGCGCCCTTCCGAGGGCTGGCAATGGCTGCATTGGTCATGGTCGCCTCTCATAGATAAGACCCGACAGGTCTGCTTAGCGAAAACCTGTCAGGTCGGCGTGTTAGAAGAGCAACCTCAGCGCCAGGCCGGTGGCGATGGCAACGCCCACGCTCGCCAGCAGCTCTGCGACGTACAGGATAGTGCGGCGGCTGTTGATTACTTGTTGGCCCTCGAACACCAGTCGGGGTAAGGTCACCAGGGGCACCAGCCCGAACTGGCCCAGCACCACGCAGGTGATGATCAGCCAGCGCTCGAGGGTGCCGACGTACTTGTATTGGGCGGCGAGCGCGAAGTCGGGCGCCGAGCCGTTGATCAACCCGTACACCGTGAACTCTACCAAGATCCAGGTCGGCATGGCCAAGAAGACGTAGCCCATCACCAGGGTCAGGGCGCGGTGGGTGTGTAAGGCCGTGAGCAGGTCGGCGCTCAGGCTGGGCAGGGACACGTACCCCGACCACACCAGCACCAGTAGGATCACGCTCAGGTGGATGGCTTGGTCAATGATCAGACGGCCCAGCCCAAACAGCCCCGGCCCATTGAGGGGCACGCGCCGCCCCAGCCACGGTTGCAGGCCGTCCACGGCGATGTGCACCAGGCCGATCAACAGCGCGTACGGCCAGAAGCTTAGAGAGTGTTTCTTAAATCATTTTGTAGCCAACTTCAGCATCCGGCGAATGCTGGCGATGTAAGTCATGGCTTCGCTGGATGCCACCGTGTGTTCAAAATC
>Ga0184627_10001286_pt1 | contig 10146 bp, 10 predicted proteins | sample PLM3_127_b1_FD_133150 | JGI IMG/M metagenome (GOLD analysis project Ga0184627, IMG submission 133150) | Groundwater sediment microbial communities from an aquifer in East River, Colorado, USA - PLM3_127_b1 | ecosystem: Environmental > Terrestrial > Soil > Riparian zone | place: USA: East River...
ATCCACAGAAACAGCGCGTTGATACCGAGATTGGTGAGCAGGCCGCGAAAAAAGTCGACCGCGATGACACCTCGATTGGCGAATATCATGGAAAGGGCGAACCAAAACGAGCCGAAGAGACCGTAGGAAATCGCAAGTATGAGGCTTGGGAACAGAACTTAGCCCGAGGTCGCCGCCGGTTCAATTCATCTAATGTTGGATCGGGATCTATTTCTGTCATTGCGTAGGCATGCGGCGAGGTCGGGAAACTTTCAGAAAGCTTGAATTCCGATGTCTAATAAATAAGATCAAATTGTCTGCGCCTTGATTCATCGGAGGGCTCGTGCATGAAAACTGCTCTGTCTGCTTTGGTTAGCTTGGGAATCGTTGTCGCCCTCTCGGGTGATGTTCCGGCCGGACAGGCTCGATCTACGCTTCGCCCCCCTGGACGCTCCGTTTCGGGCGGAATGGTCGGGGGCGGACCAAAACGTTCAACCGGTTATTTTGCACATCGGTACGCCTATCCGAACGGATATTATTACCCCGCTTACCAACAGCCGCTGGTCGTGATCTCCCCTTATTCCTCGCCATACTATCTGGCACCGACCGTCGTGGTGACGTCGCCCTACTTCTGCTTGTTTCACAACGAGGGTTTCATAAGCCGAGTCGGTTTGCTCGATCATTTGTCGGGCAGCCACAAAGTTCCGCTGGACGCGGCGCCGGCAATTTGTCCGGACGCAACGACAACGTGCATTTTCCCGTCGTACTGACAATTTCCTGCGGTTAACTGTAACCTAAAATTTATATTTGCAAATTTCGGCCGATCTGAAGTCGATCGCGATTGCGCGCGTCGGTCGATGTGTTACGTATGTGAGGTTGCCTCTCTGCAAACATCCATTGGAGAGTGAAACCCATGGCGGAGACGAATTTTTCACCGTCCGAACTCTACGAAGCGTGGCCAGTGCTTTCCCTGGAAGAGCGGGTCGAAGGATTCGAATTCCTAAAACGCGATGACGCCGACGACTTTTTCTTGCAGCTGAGTGCGCGCGATCGCGCGCAACTCCTAATGGCGCTTCCCGTAGGAGAGCGGCGTTTATGGCTGAGGTTGCTCGCCCCGGATGACGCCGCCGACGTCATTCAGGAAGCTCCCGCTGAAGAGCGCGAAAATATCCTTTCACTTCTCGACGAAACGATGAGGCGAGAAGTAAAGGGGCTGCTCGACTACGCGGAGGACGAGGCCGGCGGGCTGATGAATACGCGTTACTCCCGGTTGCGCACGGACATGACGGTAGATGAAGCGATCAGTTACCTGCGCAAGGATGCGCGCGCACGGGAGAAAACAGTTTATTACGTGTTTGTCGTCGATCCGCAGGAGCATCTGCTCGGCGTAGTGTCGTTCCGCGATCTGCTCGTCGCCCCGGGAGAAAAGCTTGTCCGGGACGTCATGCGCACGGAGATCATTTCGGCGCCGGAAGATTTGGACCAAGAGGCGCTCAGCAAACTTTTCATGCGCCATCATTTGCTGATGATGCCGATCGTCGACGCCGAAGGGCGCATTAAAGGTGTCGTCAACCTGAACGATATCGTCGACGTAGTCCAAGAAGAAGCCACGGAAGATATCCAAAAACTCGGCGGCGTCGAAAAACTGGATGCACCCTATCTTCAGATTCCGCTGTTGCGGATGATCCGCAAACGCGCCGGCTGGCTGGCTGCGCTCTTCCTGGGTGAAATGCTCACCGCCACGGCGATGGGTCAGTTTGAGGCGGAGATCGCCCGCGCTGTGGTGTTGGCTTTGTTCGTGCCATTGATCATCAGCAGCGGCGGCAACTCCGGATCGCAAGCGACCACCCTCGTCATTCGCGCCATGGCACTGGGAGAGATTCGGCTGCGTGATTGGTTTCGGGTGATTCGCCGAGAAGTCGTCACCGGGTTGGGTCTCGGTTTGATCCTGGCGTCGATCGGTCTCGTTCGTATTCTATTGTGGCAAATGCTTTTCAACTCCTATGGAGAGCACTACATGTTGGTGGCTCTGACGGTTGCATTCAGTCTGGTCGGTGTTGTCCTATGGGGCTCGGTGGCTGGTTCGGTCCTGCCGTTCGTCTTGCGAGGATTAGGATTCGACCCGGCCAGCGCATCGGCGCCATTTGTCGCGACGCTGGTAGACGTGACGGGCCTGGTGATCTATTTCACGGTCGCCGCGGTAGTTATGCGCGGCACATTGCTCTAGCGCCTCTCGCTTGCACGGACGAATTTAAATAAGAAATTCTTCGACTGGGAGTCGGAAATACAGGCAAGTGGAGTACTTCCTCAGCCTTAAAGATTGCGATATTATTTGACCAGTTTCGGTTCGCAAACGGTCATTTCAAGCCGATGAATGATCTCGTCGCAAAGCTCGCCAAATACATCGACCCCGCTCGCGTCTCTATTGACCCGTCGCTTCTTGACGAGCTGTCGTGGGATGCGCTCAGCGAGGGGCGGCTTCATCCACAACGGCATCCCGAGCTGCACACTCCGCTTTGCGTCGTCAAGCCACAATCCACGGACGAGGTTCGCCGGGTCGTCGAGTTCGCCAATGGGGAGAAAATTTCACTGGTGCCGTTCGGCGGCGGCTCCGGTCTGATGGGCGGAGCGTTGTCGATCCGGCCGAGCATGGTCATCGATCTGCGCGGTATGAATCGCATTCTCGACATCGACACTCGGGCGCGCTCGGCGCGGGCGCAGGCCGGCGTAGTTCTAGAGTCGCTTGATAAGAGTTTACACGAAACAGGATTTATTCTCGGACACGATCCGTGGACGGTCCCTGTAGCGACTTTGGGCGGCGCGATTTCGACCAACAGCGTTGGCTATCGCGCCGGCATTTACGGTTCGATGGGCGAGCAGGTTTTGGGCCTGGACGCCGTGTTGCCCAACGGAGAGCTTGTTCGAACGCGCGCAGTGGCGAAGCATTCCGCGGGGCTTGATCTGAACGCGCTTTTTATCGGCGCCGAAGGGTGTTTTGGCATTATCACAGAAGCGACGATCAGAATTTTTCCCAAGCCGGAGGCTCGGGTTTTTAGCGGTTATATCTTTTCTTCTTTCGAACAGGGTTACACAGCCATTGAGCAAATGTTTCAACGGCGGCTGCGCCCGGCGGTGCTCGATTTTGGCGACGATGAAGACAAACACGAGCCCGGCGCGATTTTGTATTTAGTTTTCGAAGGCAACCAGGAAATGGTCGCGACGGAGAAAAAACTGGCCGGCGCGATTTGCGCTGAGCACGATGGTAAGCCGCTGGACAGTGAAGAGCCGGAACAGTTCTGGCGTGAGCGGCACGAGATCGCCCGCCGCTTCGCAAAGAATCGCCGCCAGCGTCGCGAGCGTGGCCGTGAAGGAACGTACCGCGATTGGATTCACGTCGCGCTGCCGGGATCTAAAGTCCTCGCCTTCAGACAGAGAGCGCAGCAAATCATCAGCCGTCACGGCGTGCGCTTACAGGAGAGCGGCTTGTGGGTACAACCGGAGCTTTTCTCCATGCGATTGGGTGCCGAAGACGCTGGGGGGTTCGATGCGCAGCTCGCTCTGGAGGAAACCGTCGAGGAGCTGCTCCGGCTCGTCCAGCAGATGGGCGGTTCGATGGAATACACTCATGGCGTCGGCGTGAAGCTCGCGCCGCTGATGGCGGAAGAGCATGGATATGGTTTGGAAGTCATGAAGCAAATCAAAAAGACGTTGGATCCGAACAACATCATGAATCCGGGGAAAATGGGACTTTCGTAAAATGAAACTTCGCGACTCGTCATCGTCTCGCCGGAGCATGTAAACGCAGGAGCCGGTTTTTGTGCTCAGCTCGAAGCAAAATCGTGGAAAAAGATTTTCCTGCGCCGCGGCCATCGATCGGACATGAAGAAATTTGTTTCACTGATATTGGCTTTTCTTTTCAACCTCAGTTGCGCGACGGCTCCCTACACGGGAAGAAGCCAGGTGATTCTGGTCTCCGAAGGCCAAGAAACCGCCCTGGGCGATGACGCCTATCGGCATATTCTGCGCGATAGCGTCGTCACCCACGACCCTGAAGCGGAGCGGATCGTGCGCAAGGTCGGCGAACGTATCGCGCGCGCGGCGGACAAACCCGATTACAAATGGGAATTCTCCGTGATCAACGATCCCGATATGGTCAATGCCTTCGCGGTTCCCGGCGGCAAGGTGGCGGTTTACACCGGTATATTCGGTCCGGCACGAGACGAAGCAGGTCTTGCCGTGGTACTGGGCCATGAGGTGGCTCACGCTCTGGCGCGCCATCCGGCGGAGCGCATGAGCCAGGGACTATTGCTGCAGCTGGGCGGCGTCGGACTCGGCGTGGCTTTGGGTAAAAATCCTGCGGTGGCTAACCAGGTGCTGCAAGCTTACGGGGTTATCGGCGGTGTCGGCCTGCTGCCGTTCAGCCGCTCGCAAGAAACGGAAGCCGATCGGATTGGTCTTATTCTGATGGCTAAGGCGGGCTACGATCCGCGCGTGGCGCTCGAGCTTTGGGAGCGGATGGAAAAAAAGGAAGGTGCTAAAAGCGCGCCGCCCGAATTCCTTTCGACCCATCCCGGTTACGAGACCCGGATTCAACAGCTGCGCTCTTTTCTGCCGGAGGCGTTGAGGTACTATCAACCCAGCAATGGGCGACTTGAATCGCTTCCACCTGCGGCATCGCTGGACAATTCCGCCGCCAAGTTAGAACGAGACTTACTCAAACGAATTGAGGCGATCAATCGCTTTGTCAGCGAACAAAACGGTGAGCGTCCGCTCGTCGAAGCATTGGCTCATGAGCTGCGAACCAACCCCCAAAACGTTTTCCAAGAGCGGCAACAACTTCGGGTCGGCTATGGCCAATACGCGGCGCTGCGCGGCGTTTTGCACCTGGGCCGGGGTTCAATCAAGCGCGTCGTCGAAGATTATCAGCGCGGCCGCTCTTGGTCGGAGGTGGCGTCCAGCAATGGCAGTAGGCTGAACGAGTTAACGGTATGGATCGACGATGTCATACGGACCACCAATAGCATGAGCCGCCAGCTGAGAAACCAATCGCCTCGTCCAAATTATCGCTTAAGGCCGTAACCGCCGGCCGATTCGCCTCAATCCACCGGGTTGAGCGGGGAGCCACATCATACGGAAAATGCGTGCCGAATTGGGTTCAGATCGCCTTTGACAACCGGGAGGAATCCATATAAGTATTTTGCTAAAGGTTTTTGTCCTGGGTGAATAGATTAGCATTAAAACGATATCTAACTCTCCGATTCTAAGAACAGAAGTGCACCCAAATGGGTGCACTTTTTTTTTGCTAAATGGGGGATTTCACGTTGCATACACAAATCGAAATCTTGGCGTCGCTGCAAACCGTCGATCGCGAAATCAAAGAGCATACCGGTCGTAAGCAAGGCATGCTGAGCGAACTCCAAACCAAGGAACAAGAAATTCAAGTTAAGAAACGTGAGATCGCAACGTTGACCGCGGCCGCCGCCGAAAGGGAAAAATTGCGCTTGGAAAAAGACGGGGTTTTTCAAGACGAAGGCAGGAAAGCAATGGACAGGCGGATGCGCATGAACCGCATCAAGAACGTAAAAGAGCTTCAAGCAGTGCAACGTGAAATCGACCAGATAAAACAGAGCAATGGTGTACTGGAAGACGAACTGATCAAAATCATGCAGGACATTGACGGGATCAAGGCGCAGATTCAGACCAAAGAAGCGGAGCTGGGCGCGATGCGCGAGGAATGGCAAAATAAACAGCGAGAACTTAGCGCGGAAATTACCGGCATCGATGAAGCCGTTTCAGCGGCGGTGACGCGTCGGCAAAGCATCGCCTCCCAGGTTACGGGAGATTTGATTTCCCGCTATGAGCTAATTTTTTCTCGCCGGGGGGGCACGGCAGTGGTGGAAGTTGCAGGCGGAATTTGCCAGGGATGTTATATGAACATTCCACCGCAGCTAGGGAACGAAATCATCAAAAGCGAAAAGGTCCATCTATGCCCGAGTTGCCAGAGGATTTTGTATTTCAAGCAGGAGCCGATGCAACAGGCGAAGTCGGCTTAGTTGTTCGCTGCACCCCGTTTAAGCGCCAAAATCAGTCTCTTAAATCTCCTGATCAAACTTAGGTGCCTTGGCGGCGACGGGGATTGCCGCATAAGTGATTTCAAGAATTCCCCAGACGCTATCGCGCGCTCGTTGTTTTGCGTTTGTGTGGCGGTAAAGTGACTATGTCGGAATCGCAAAAAGAATGGCTATTGATGGTCGACGGCGCCGCCAGGGGCAATCCGGGCGAAGCGGGATGCGGCGCGGCGATCTACGATGACACGGGCGCGGTGGTCAAAGAGTTGAGTCGGTATCTCGGTCATGCAACCAATAACGTTGCCGAATATGAAGGGCTACTGCTGGGGTTGGAAGCGTTGCTTGAGCTCGGACGCAAAAAGATTGTCGTTCAAAGCGATTCGCAGCTTCTCGTCAGGCAGTTGAACGGCGAATACCGCGTTAAAGACGAGAAACTCAAGGTACTGCATCAACGAGCTCTGGCTTTATTGCGTCAATTCGACTCATATCGTATTCTCCATGTGCGTCGCGAAATGAACAAATTGGCTGACCGGTTGGCCAATCGAGGCATCGACGACGCGACAAAACGAAAAACCGCGGGCTAAAGTGGATCTAGCGATCGCTCTCCGTGATCGAACACGGGGGGAGGAAAGTCCGGACTCCGCAGGACAGGGTGGCCGTTAACGGCGGCCCCGATTGATCGGGGGAAAGTACCACAGAAAACATACCGCCTGCCGCTTTCGTGGCCGGTAAGGTTGAAAAGGTGAGGTAAGAGCTCACCGGTTCGCCAGTGATGGCGAGCGCTTGGCAAACCCCACCTGGAGCAAGGCCAAATAGGAGGGCTGGGTTGTCCGCCCTTAACCCTCGGGTATGGTCGCTCGACCCCTTGAGCAATCAAGGGGCAAGATGAATGATCGCTGTGGCTCGGCATACGAGTCATCACAGAATCCGGCTTACCGATCCACTTTAGCCCACAATTTCTAAACATCGCGAGGACTCTCCGATTCCCGAGTGTTCTCTCTTAGCAGTTCGTTAAATAATTCATTCTCACCTTCGTCTTTATGGCAGCGAAAGCGGAGTCCGGAACTATTCGACATGCCTGAATTTTGAATCGCCCACAATCTGTACCGGGCGACCCGAAATAACGCTTGAATTAAATTGCCAACTTGGCAGACGCCATACAAGCCATCTGTTTACGATGTAGTCTTGCCTTTCGAAGCGCCGATCAAAATTCCAACGATTTTTGATTTCCGCCTTCATCCGCCAGCCGTGACGGTTCCATCACTCAAGTTTAATAAGCTGGTTCGGTGGTATTTTCTCCATATTTTGTGGATGCATTTTGAGACACTCCCACATCTTGACGACATAGGTCCAAACGCAAAAAAACGTCGGCAATTCCAATCTTTTATGTTGACAGGTTTTATGTGGCCGGTTATAAGTGGCGCTTAGTGGGAAAAAGTGGGAACAAAGTTTGTCTTCTAGATGAGGATCGCGATTAGAAACTATGTTTCGTGGCAGCTTTGAGCATGCCCTTGATAGCAAGGGACGCTTGAGTATCCCCGCCAAATTTCGCGACGTGTTGGTCGGCAAGGGTGATGAACGAATTATCATCACCAACTTTGTGATCGACGCGCAGCGCTGTCTCGATGTGTATCCGATCGACGCGTGGCTCAGGTTTGAAGAAGAGATTCGCAAGAAACCTAAGTTCGATCCACGCATGGTTCGTTTTCAAAATTACTATCTGGGATCTGCGTGCGAGTGCAGTCTGGATACGCATGGGCGAATCCTCGTCCCTCCCGGGCTGAGAAAATACGCTGATCTCAAACGGGATGTCATTCTGGTTTCAGCTCTAGAAAAATTTCGTGTGTGGGATCGAGAGGTTTGGAAGAAGATCTTTGTCGATGCCGAAGATAAGTTGATGCAGGATCCCGATTTTCTCGGCGACTTAGGACTGTAGGAGTGCGCGAGCGCCGCGCTCAAGTCGGCGAAAGGAGAATAACGAATGCTAGTGCGAAGACCCATCCAAGACATCTCGGTGCTCGATGTCACCGGAGATATCGATTTTCGCGAGATGATCCGCATCAAAGATGCGATTGGTTCATTGATCGAAAAGGATCGGATCAAGGTTGTTCTCAATCTTAAGTCGGTGGACCATATCAACTACTTAAGCATCGGTGTTCTGTTGGAGCGGCTGAAGCTTTTAAGGAACTTGAACGGGGATCTAAAACTGGCGGGAATGAGTCCGTTCCTGCGTGATATTTTCAAGGTTGTCGGTATGGACCGTTTCTTTGAGGACTATATATCTCTCGAAGACGCCATCGAGAGTTTCGATGACGATTGGGAGGGTGACGGAACAAGTCACTGAGTGGTGTTTGCGCATGTCCCCGTTCTGGTTCGGGAGGTCGTTGATGTTCTCAAGCCCGAGCCGGGCAAACGATATCTCGACGGTACGGTAGGAGGTGGGGGCCACAGCGAACAGATTCTAATCGAGAGTAGTCCGAATGGACGGGTTTTGGGATTGGATCGCGACGACGAAGCGCTTGGCGCTGCTCATGAACGACTTCGGCGGTTTGAAGAACGCTTCATCGCGCGCCAGGAGAGCTTTGCGAACGCGAAAGACATCCTTTCCCAAGTGGGTTGGCGTGCCGTTGACGGAGTTATCTTGGATTTAGGCGTTTCGTCGCATCAGGTCGATTCTCCCGAAAGAGGTTTCAGCTTTCGCGCCCACTCTAATCTCGACATGCGCATGGACCGGCGCCAGCCATTGGATGCGCAGCAGATCGTCAACACGTTTTCGCAGGCGGAGCTGGAACGGGTGTTTTGGAATTTTGGGGAAGAGTCCCAGGCGCGGCGCGTTGCACAAGCTATCGTCACCGCGCGGCGAACCAGACCGTTGCAATCGACGACTGATCTGGTCGAGCTGGTCGAACGCATAAAGGGCAGACGGCGGCGCGATCATCATCCGGCAACCCAGATTTTTCAAGCGCTGCGCATCGCCGTCAATCAGGAATTAGCGCAGCTCGAGCGTTTCTTGGAGTACGGTTACGAAACCCTGCTTCCGGCGGGACGGTTGGCAATAATTTCATTTCACTCCCTCGAGGATCGATTGGTGAAGACTGCGTTTCGCAAATGGAGTCGTGACTGTATTTGCCCGCCTCGAGCGCCGCGCTGCGTATGCGGCTGGAGCCGGAAAGTATCACTGCTCACGAAAAAACCGCTGGTTCCGACGGCAGATGAAATTATCCGCAATCCGCGCGCCCGCTCCGCCAAGTTGCGCGCGGTAGAAAGGCTTTAGAAGCCTGATGGCTGTGGGCGTCAGCGCGCATTCGCGCAAGGTTGCTCATACTAAACGCGCGGGCAGGCAACGATTCGATCGCGCCGGCCGACATCGGTTTATGTTGGCCGTCGGGGTTTTGGCTCTCGGTTTTGTCGGTGTAGTGCTCATGCATGTGTGGTTGCGATTGCAGGTGGTCCAAGTCGGTTATGTGCTATCGACCACGAGCAAATTGCAAAGCCGTTTGGAACAGGAAAATCGCGAATTGAAAGTTGAGCTGGCCACCTTGATCTCACCGGAACGTCTTGAGGCGCTTGCCCGTAAACGATTGGGCATGGTGCCGCCCGAGAAAGGTCAGGTCATCGTCTTGCCATGAGACGCTCGTTACAGCGAAATCACCGGCGCCTCGGTGTCGCCAATATTTTTTTCTTGGTGATGTTTCTGGTGATCGCCGGTCGCGCTTTTCAACTTCAAGTGCTGCAGGGTGATAAACTCATGCGCCTCGGCCAACGCCAGCACTTGAAAGAATGGATTGTTCTGCCCAAGCGGGGCGCGTTGCTCGATCGCGCCGGTGAACCCCTGGCGCTAAGCATGGAATCCCAGTCGGTCTATGTTCGGCCGCACCGGATTCAAGATGCGCACAAACTCGGTCAAAACCTCGCACAGATTCTTAACCTGCGTTTCGCCGATGTGAAGCAAAAACTGACTTCGGACAAGCCTTTCGTTTGGGTCAAGCGACAAATCTCCGGGCCCGAGGCGGAAAAAATTCAAGCGCTCAATGCAGACGGCATCGGCATGTTTTACGAACCCAATCGCCACTATCCCCAGGGCCAATTAGCCGGGCAA
>Ga0184627_10001287_pt1 | contig 10146 bp, 10 predicted proteins | sample PLM3_127_b1_FD_133150 | JGI IMG/M metagenome (GOLD analysis project Ga0184627, IMG submission 133150) | Groundwater sediment microbial communities from an aquifer in East River, Colorado, USA - PLM3_127_b1 | ecosystem: Environmental > Terrestrial > Soil > Riparian zone | place: USA: East River...
TCAGCACGTCCGTTCCTCGCACCCGCTTGCCGCTGAAGTTCCACGTGCTCGCTCTTGGTCAGTTTCATTACGCCCTCCACAGGCATAATGATACTACCTATTTAAACGTTACAGTCCACTAGTTCAGACCAAGCCGTTCCATTCTGTAGCGCATCGAGCGGAAGGTGATGCCGAGGAGCTTGGCCGCGGCTGTGCGGTTGTAGCGGGTTTTCTCCAACGCCTCGACGATGGCTTCCTTTTCGACCCGATCAAGAAAGTCCTGCAGCGGCGCCTTGCTGTCACCTCCGGTGGCAACGGCCTGCTCAGGCAGGTCGCGCGGGGTGAGCTGCAGGTCCTCGGCGGTGATCTTGGCGTCGCTGCACAACGCCATCGCGCGTTCCAGCACGTTTTCCAGTTCGCGCACGTTGCCGGGGAAGTCGTAGCGCTTGAGTTCCTCCAGTGCCTCGCTGCTTACTTCCGGCTTTTTGGTCCCTGCATTGCGGGCCAGCTTGTCGAGCAGCGCGTTGACAAACTGCGGGATGTCCTCGCGCATTTCCCGCAGCGCCGGCATGCGCAATTCGATGACGTTGAGCCGGTAATAGAGGTCATGTCGGAACTTGCCCGCCTCGACGCATTCGCCGAGTTTCTGGTGGGTGGCACTGATGATGCGCACGTCCACCGGCTCTTCCTGGGTGGAACCCACCTTGCGCACCTTCTTCTCCTGTATCGCGCGCAGGAGTTTCACCTGCATCGCCAGCGGCAGGTCCGCCACCTCGTCAAGAAACAGGGTACCGCCGTTGGCGGCCTGGAAAAAACCATCGCGGTCGGCGTCCGCGCCGGTGAACGCTCCCTTGCGGTAGCCGAAGAATTCGGACTCCATCAGGTTCTCGGGGATTGCGCCGCAATTGACGGGCATGAAGGGCTGGCTGCGGCGCGCGCTTTTCTCGTGGATAAGCCGCGCCGCAAGCTCCTTGCCGCTGCCGGATTCGCCGCTGATGTGCACCGGCGCCTCGCTGCGCGCCAGCTTCTCGATCACCTCGCGCACCTGCAGGATCGCGCCCGACTCGCCGAGCAGCACATGCCCGGTCACGGCCTTGGCAGCGGAGGCCTGCGGCAGCGAAAGCGCGGATTTCACCAGCGTGCGCAACTGTTCGAGCGACACCGGCTTGGCCAGGTAATCAAAGGCGCCGGCCTTGAGCGCCGCGACCGCGTTCTCGGTATTGCCGTGAGCAGTAATGACCGCGACCGGCAGGTCCGAAATATTGTCGGAAATGAACTGCACCAGTTCCAGGCCCTCGCCGTCGGGAAGCCGCATGTCGGTAAGGCAAAGGTCGTAATTGCCGGACCGGGCCTTCTCGATCGCCGTCTTTACGGTAGTGGCGCGGTCGACCTCCAGGCCCATGCGCAGCAGGGTAAGCTCGATGAGCTCGAGGATGTCTTCCTCGTCGTCGACGATGAGCACCGAGCGGGATTTGGCGCCCGCCGTCTGCTCCTTGCGTTTCGCCATCATGCGCCTCCACAGATAAGGGTGAACTCCGCGCCGACCGGACGATCCACGTAATCGAGCGTGGCGCCATTGGCTTCGCATATCTCCCGGGCAATGTAGAGCCCGAGACCGGTGCCGCTGGAGGCTGTGGTGAAAAATGGCTCGAACAGATGCCCGCGCAGCGCCTCCGCCACGCCGGTTCCGTCATCGATGACACTCAACGCTATCGTACCCTGTCGCGGACCCGGCCGCACGCGCAACAGAATGCTTCCGGGTTGTTTCCCGCAGTATCGCAGGGCATTTCTGCACAGGTTCCACATCACTTGATTGAGGTGGCTGCGATCGAAGGCCACGGTCGGGTCTCCTTCAATGTCGATGAGAATGATATCGCCGGGAATCTTCTCGATCCCTGAGAACTCGGAAACGAAGGTGCGCAGGTACTCGCCCAGCCTGAAATGCTCGCGCGTGGCCTGATCACGGCGGTTCAGCTTGAGAACGTCCTGCACCATCCGGTCCAGCCGCTTCGTGTTGTCGTGAATGATCTGCAGCATCCGCGAATGCGATTGGCCGCGCGATCCCGACTCCTCGAGCAGCAACTCGGTGGCGTGGTTGATCGCCGACAGAGGGTTCCTGATCTCATGGGCGATATTGGCGGTCAGCCGGCCCAGCGATACCAGCTTCAACTGCTGTGCCTGCTGCTGGATGCGCGAGACGTCCTCGAGGAAGATCACTACACCCACGTTGCGGCTGATGCCCACCGGCACGAATCTGGCAGCGGTCGGCTTGTGGGTGAGCACGGTGCGCAGCGGCTCGAAGTCCGCCTTCGAATCGCGGCGCCACTGCTCCAGCCGCGCAGCCAGCGTGGGTGCATAGTCTCTCAGCAGCACTGCGCGCGGGCCGCGCCGCAATGGTCCCAGTATGGCTTCGGCGCGGCCGTTGATCTGGCGAATGGCGCCATGCTCGTCCACCACCAGCACCCCGTCCTGCATGTCCTGGATCACCAGCTGGTTCACTTGCGCCATGTTGGCAAGATCTACCTCGCGCTGCGCCGCAATCGCCTCGATTGCCACGGCGCGCTTGGCAAGCGAGTGCGCAAGCCAGCCGGTGGCGAAGAATCCGATGCACAGCAAACCAGCCTGCGCAAACTGCGAAGTCGATCCGTACAGGAACACCACTTGATAGGTGTGCTCGGCAAGCACGGCAATCGTCGCCAGCGCGGCGAAAAACAGCGTCAGACGACCGCGGCTGATCAGGCCGACCGCGGCCAGCGATGCGAGCAACAGCAGGCCCAGGCCGCTGCCGATCCCGTCGCTCGCATGCATGAGCAGGACGATAAAGAATATGTCCGCGCAGATCTGCACCGTGAGCTGCACGGTGAAATACGGCTTGCGCGGAATAACCGCCGCAAACGACAGCAGGCTGAATATGACGTATCCGAAGTTCGCGTAAAGGAAGGTATTGCGGCTATGGGAGCCGAAGGGGATGCTGTCGCCGAACGTCATCACGGCCGCCATTAGCGTGATCGCGACGACAAGGCGATAGACATTGAAATAGAACAGCGAGCGCCAGAACGCGTCGCTATAGTGGCGGCGCTCGACCGACGGAAGCTCGGGAAAGGACAGGACGCTGCTCATCGGCGCGGGTACGCGCACGTCAGCGGCCGCGCTCCCGGTCGGCCAACTGGAGATGTTCCTTGCTGCAATAGATCTCGCCGCGGGAGGTGACCGCTTCGCTCTTCGGCAGGTGCACGCCGCAGATCCGGCAGCGCACCATGTCCTCCCCGTGCTTTGCCGCGGCCGCCGGCGGCGGCGCTGCCTCGACTCGCCTGCGATAGCTGCGCAGGAACAGATACACCACGATGAAGACGGCGATGACTAGGAGGAACTTGGCCACGCGGGCTCCGATGTGGGGTGATGTGGAATGGTCGGGGTGAGAGGATTCGAACCTCCGACTCCTGCGTCCCGAACGCAGTACTCTACCAGGCTGAGCTACACCCCGACGGTGAGTCTTGTTAACGCTTCAGTATTTGCGGGTCACCGCAAAGGCTGCCAATTCTAGCAAACAATCCTTGTATTTAGAATGCGGCAGTCCGGCAATGGCTTCGCGCGCGCGCAGCGCCGAGCCTTCCGCCTGCCGGCGCGTGTACTCCAGCGCACCTGTTTCCTGCATCGCCTGCATCACCGGCCCGAAATCGCTCAGCCCGCCCTCGACGATGGCCTTGCGGATGAGCGCACTCTGCGCGGCGGCGCCGTTGCGCATCGCGCGAATGAGCGGCAGCGTCGCCTTGCCCTCGGAAAGGTCGTCGCCAAGATTCTTCCCGGTCTGCGCGAGATCGCCCGAATAATCCAGGATGTCGTCCACCAGCTGGAATGCGGTGCCCAGGTGCATGCCATACTCCGCCAGGGCATCCTCCTGCGCGCGCGGCACGCCGGCGAGGATGCCGCCCAGACGTCCGGCGGCCTCGAACAGCTTGGCCGTCTTCGAGCGGATCACGCGCAGATAATCCGTCTCGGTGACGTCGGCGTTGTGAACGTGCAGCAACTGCATCACCTCGCCCTCGGCTATCGTATTGGTGGCGTCGGCGAGCACCTCCATCACGCGCATGCTCTGCACCTGCACCATCATCTGAAAGGCGCGCGAGTAAAGAAAATCGCCGACCAGCACGGCGGCAGCGTCGCCGAACGTGGAATTGGCGGTGGCGCGTCCGCGGCGCATCTGCGAGTCATCGACCACGTCGTCGTGTAGCAGCGTGGCGGTATGGATGAATTCGACCACCGCGGCCAACGGAAGGTGGTGCCCCCCGCTATATCCGCAGGCACCCGCCGCGAGGATGACCAGGGCGGGACGCAGTCGCTTGCCCCCGCCGCCGATGATGTAGTCCGCGACCTGGCGCACCAGCACGACTTCGGAATCGAGTCGGTCGCGAATGACCTCGTCCACCGCCCGCAGGTCTGCGGCAATGAGATCGTTAATGAGGTGGGGCGTCACGTGGCCGGCCTAGGAATCGCAAAATCAAAAGTGCGCGATGGTAGGAAGCGCAAAGCTCCGGTGTCAAGAATTCAATCACCCCTATCACAGGGTGCGACCGGACCGGTGATCCGCGTCCGGTGATCCTTCCATCGGCTTTACTAAGCCTTTCTTTTTATGTAGTATGCGCGGCTTTCCTCAAAAGCGTATCGAGGGCTCCATCATGTATGCGGTCATAAAAACCGGGGGCAAGCAGTACCGTGTCTCTTCCGGCGAAAAAATCAAGGTAGAACAGATACCTGCAGACGTGGGCAGCCAGATTACCCTGGATCAGGTGTTGATGGTCGCCGATGGTGACAAAGTCTCGATCGGGGCGCCTCTGGTGGCCGGCGCAACAGTGCACGCGACGGTTGTTGCGCACGGACGTGCCGACAAGGTGCACATCTTCAAGATGCGCCGCCGCAAGCACTATCGCAAGCACGCCGGTCATCGGCAGAATTACACCGAGATCCAGATCGGCAAGATCTCGGGCTAAGGAGCGGAGCAAATGGCACATAAAAAAGCAGGCGGTAGTTCGCGCAACGGTCGCGACTCCCAATCCAAGCGCCTGGGCGTGAAGCGCTACGGCGGCGAGGTCATCCCGGCAGGCAGCATCATTGTGCGTCAGCGCGGAACCCAGGTTCATGCCGGAGAAAATGTCGGCATGGGCAAGGATCACACCCTGTTTGCCAAGATCGACGGCAAAGTGACATTCGCGGTGAAGGGCCCGGACAATAGGAAAGTCGTCAGCGTCCTGCCGGCGTAAGGTTTCCCGCTTTCAGCAAGAAGCCCTATCCTTTCCGGTAGGGCTTTTTTATTTCTGTTTTGCCGCCAAGGCGCCAAGAGCGCCATGGGAAACCAACATGAGCTTGAAAAGTGAATTCCTGGCAGCGCTTCACGTTGAGTGCCCAAATAGTGTGGGAGTGCATGCCCGATTTCACCTCTTGCTTCTTTCCAATCCCGGTTTTTCTTGGCGCTCTTGGCGCCTTGGCGGCTAATGGCACTTATTGAGATATGAAATTCGTAGACGAAGCCACCATCGAACTCCACGCCGGCAAGGGCGGGGATGGCATCGCCTCGTTCAGGCGCGAGAAGTTCATTCCGCGCGGCGGGCCGGATGGTGGCGACGGCGGCCGCGGCGGCAGCATCCATGCGGTGGCCGACCGCAACATCAACACCCTGGTGGAATACCGCTACGCGCGCATCCACCGTGCCCGCAACGGCGACAAAGGCCAGGGTTCGGATTGCTACGGCAAGGCGGCCGACGATATCACGCTGCGCGTGCCGGTCGGCACCGTCATCTGCGACCTCGCCAGCGGCGAAGTGCTCGCCGATCTGTCCGCCGACGGACAGACCGCCCTGCTCGCCAAGGGCGGCCAGGGAGGGCTCGGCAACATCCATTTCAAATCGAGCACCAACCGCGCGCCGCGCCAATGCACGCCGGGAGAGCCGGGCGAAAGCCGATCCCTGAAACTCGAACTCAAGGTGCTCGCCGACGTCGGGCTGCTGGGTCTGCCGAACGCCGGCAAGTCCACTCTCATCCGCTCGGTTTCGGCCGCGCGTCCCAAGGTCGCCGACTATCCGTTTACGACCCTGCACCCGAACCTGGGCGTGGTGCGCGTGGACGAGAATCGCAGTTTCGTGGTCGCCGACATCCCCGGATTGATCGAAGGCGCCGCCGAAGGCGCCGGGCTCGGGCATCAGTTCCTGCGCCACCTGCAGCGCACGCGCCTGTTGCTGCACATGGTGGACCTGGCGCCGCTCGACGATGGCGCCGATCCGGTGCACGACGCGCGCGCGATCGTCGAAGAACTGCGCAAGTACGACGAGTCGCTCTATCGCAAGCCGCGCTGGCTGGTGCTCAACAAGGCGGACCTGATCGCGCCTGAAGAGCGCGAGGAAAAAGCCCGCGCTTTCCTGTCCGAATATGTGCGCGCCGTCGCGGCGCCCGAAAAAAGCTTTATCATCTCGGCGCTCACCGGAGAAGGTTGCCGCGCGCTGACCTACGCAATCATGGAACATCTTCAGCAGCATGCCCGCGTCGAGCCGGCCGAAGCCGCAGAAGACGCCGAATAACATCGCCGGGACCGTCGCGGTCATCTCATGAAATCCGTCGCCGCCGAAGCAAAACGCCTGGTCGTCAAGGTCGGCAGCAGCCTGGTCACCAATGAAGGCCAGGGGCTGGACCACGCCGCGCTCGCGCGCTGGGCGGAGCAGATCGCGGAGCTCCGGCATCGCAACAAGCAGGTCGTGCTGGTCTCCAGCGGCGCGGTCGCCGAAGGCATGAAGCGCCTGGGATGGAAGCGCCGCCCGCATGCGCTGCACCAACAGCAGGCCGCCGCTGCGGTAGGACAGATGGGGCTGGTCGAAGCCTACGAGTCGTGCTTCCGCAAGCACGGCATGCACACCGCGCAGGTCCTGCTGACCCACGAGGACCTGTCCCACCGCAAGCGCTATCTGAACGCGCGCTCAACACTGCGCACGCTGCTCGAGCTCAACGTCATCCCGATCGTCAACGAGAACGACACCGTCGCGACCGACGAGATCCGTTTCGGCGACAACGACACCCTGGCGGCGCTGGTGACCAATCTCATCGAGGCCGATGCCCTGGTAATTCTTACCGACCAGGCCGGCCTGTACAGCAAGGATCCGCGCCGGCACAAGGACGCGGAATTGATCAGCGAAGCCAGGGCCGACGATCCCGGCCTGGAAAAAATGGCGGGCGGCGTGGGCAGCCATCTCGGCAGCGGCGGCATGCTCACCAAGGTGCTTGCCGCCCGGCGCGCGGCGCGCAGCGGCGCCGCCACCATCATCGCTTCGGGACGGGAGCCGGATGTTCTGGTGCGACTCGCCGGGGGCGAAGCCATCGGCACCCAGTTGATCGCCGAGACCATGACGCTCGCCGCCCGCAAGCAATGGCTGGCCGATCATCTGCAGGTGCGCGGCAAGCTCAAGCTCGACGACGGCGCGGTGCGGGCACTGAAGGTGGACGGCAAGAGCCTGCTGCCGATCGGCGTATACGAACTGACTGGGGAATTCGAGCGCGGGGAAGTGGTGAGCTGCCTCGATCCGCAAGGCAACGAAATCGCCCGCGGGCTGGTGAACTACGGCTCGGCGGAAACCCGCCGCATCCTCAAGGCTCCCAGCAACGAAATCGAAGCGCGGCTAGGCTACGTCGACGAACCGGAATTGATCCATCGAGACAACCTCGTCTTGCTGTAATCAGCAAGCGAGGTTGCGGCGTAGGCTAACGTCTGCGTAGCCGACGTTAAGGGCCGCAGGCGCGGCCGGAGTCATAACTTAGTGCTGCTCTGAAATCCTCAGAGCAGGAATCAGTTACGGCGGACACTAATGCGGCCTTGCCGCGTTACGTGGAAGCCACAATCTTGTGCTGCTTCAGTGGCAAACGATTGCAGTGAAGGCTAACCTGATCGCAGATAGCGGTCAGGTTAAGCTCGCAGAGCGTGCCGGAACTACACTATGGTGTTGCAGTAACAACAGCAACGCGCACTCGGAAGTTGCCTAACGCTCCTTCAGATCGAAGTTATTCAGCGGATCGCCTGTGAGCCTGACAATCAGGTCTTTCGCGTTTCGTCCTCCGACGGCCTCGCTGTCGCACAGATAGTCAACCCATAGCGAGTAGCGGAAATTGGCTGCAGTGCTGCCAACGTCCTGCCACTTGGGTTCGCGGGCATTCGACCATGTTCCGCTGCGGGTGCCGTACGCGTACACCTTGTACTCCGAGGTCTTGCAGCGCAGGCCTTCGTAGCTGACATTGGCGACACCCGAGGGTGACTTGATAACCGCGGTGTAGCGCACCACCCAATCCGCTCCCAGCGATACGGAATTGCGATCGACATAGAAACGGTTCTTCGAGTACCCCCTCGGCCGGAATTCGATCAAGGCCGCATCGTCCGGAAAAGCGGGAAGCTTCAACTCGTCTTCCTTGAATTCCTTCTCCTCGGGCACGCCGCCGATGTCCTCGGGCATGCCGCGCTGCGCCGCCGCCTTTCCGGCGTCGACGCACAGCGCAAACCCGAACAAAAGGACAGCCGCCGCGGCCAGGCGGGATGAATCACTACGATGTAATTGTTGCAGCGTCATGCGCCTTCATCTGTATACGTGCTCGCGGGTGAGCGGATAAGGCACCGAGCCGTCGGCAAGAGGCTTGGCCCCGAGGATCTGGAAGATCGAAATCCAGCCGCGGTCGAACGCATGCGCCGATCCCGCCATGTAGATGCGCCAGGTGCGGAAGCGTTTTTCACCCACAATCCTGCGCGCTTCTTCCTGGCGCGCTTCCAGCCTGCTCACCCAGTGCCACAGCGTCTTCGCATAATGCTCCCGCAGGCACTCCGCGTCCCAGACCTCCAGCCCCTGCTGCGACATTTCGCCCAGGACCCGCGAGATATGCATCAGCTCGCCGCCGGGAAATACATATTCGTCGACGAATTCGCCGATGCCGCTGCCCAACGCAGCGTCTTCAAGCGAATTGGTGGTGATGCCATGGTTCATGACCATCCCGCCCGGCGTGAGCAGGCGGTAAATCTTGCCGAAATACGCCGGCAGATTACGTTTGCCCACGTGCTCGAACATGCCGACGCTCGCGATCTTGTCGTAAGGCTGGTCTTCCGGCACGTCGCGATAGTCCATCAGCCGCACTTCGCAGCGGCCTTCGAGTCCCAGCGTGCCGATGCGCTCGGTCGCATACGCATGCTGCTCCTGCGAGAGCGTGATGCCGAGCGCCTTCACGCCATAATGTTGGGTCGCCCACAGGACCAGTCCGCCCCAGCCGCAGCCGATGTCGAGGAAGCGTTCGCCGGGCTTCAGGTCGAGCTTGCGGCAGATGTGTTCGAGTTTCTGCTCCTGCGCGAGATCGAGCGAATCATCGGGTTTCCTGAAATAGGCGCAGGAGTAGACCCGATTCCTGTCGAGCCAGAGACCATAAAACTCGTTGCCCACGTCGTAGTGTTGCTGGATCGCCTTGCGGTCGGCGGGACGGGTGTGCCGCCACCACTTCCAGATGTCGGAGCGCCGGCGGTAGGCTCCGGCGTCGCCGGCCACCAGTTGCTCCCCGATACGCACCGACTTGCGAATGTCGCCGTCGAGATCGAGATCGCCCTCCACGTAGCTCCTGGCGATCTTGCCCAGACTGGGTTTGATCAGCGACACCAGCGCCTGCGGCGAACGCACGGTCAGCCGCAGTTCCGGGCTGTCCCCGGACTGGATGGTCCTGCCGTTCCAGAGCGTGAGGCTCAGCGGCAGGCGCAGGCGCCTCAGACGTTCCTCAAGCATGCCGACCATGGGCGCTACTAGCATGGCATTCCTCGAAGCAGTCGGTTCAAAAAAACGGCAGCCGGAAAGGCTGCCGTTATTGTACTTGCTGTCGAGCCAATTTTAAAAAACAAGGTCGTTGAGCAGCGAACTCCGCACCCCGGCGGCAACCGCGTCAACCGATGCCGTGTAGTTGGGATGGTCAACGCCGACAGAAAGGCCGGCGCCGTCCTTCAACGCCTGTTTCATCGGTGGCGTGAGTTCGAAACGCAGGAAATGCACCGACGAGGTTTTTTCTTCGTTTTCACGCTCCAGGTCTTCGTCGGCAATCGCGTACACCCGCGGATGACCCGCGATCCCGATCCAGACGCGGTCCTCGATCCCGATCAATTTCGCCAGCGCAA
>Ga0184627_10001289_pt1 | contig 10139 bp, 10 predicted proteins | sample PLM3_127_b1_FD_133150 | JGI IMG/M metagenome (GOLD analysis project Ga0184627, IMG submission 133150) | Groundwater sediment microbial communities from an aquifer in East River, Colorado, USA - PLM3_127_b1 | ecosystem: Environmental > Terrestrial > Soil > Riparian zone | place: USA: East River...
ATTGCGGGAGCTTCGGCGCGGCGATTCCGCGCGAACTGACAGGAGACCAAGATGAACAAAGCATATCTCGAGATCACGATGAAGGTGCCCGCGAAGGATCGCGTGAAGGCCGGTGCAGTTTACTCGAAGTACAAACACCCGTTTCTCGCGACGATTCCCGGCGCGGAATCCAAGGAGCTCCTCCTACGTGAAGAGGATGTACAGGTGCTTCACGGATTCGATTCACGAGCCTCGGCAGAAAGCTACCTGAAGAGCGTGCTGTTCGGCAACGATGTCGTGAGAGAGTTGAAGCCCTACCTCTTGGCGGATCCAGAGGTCCGGGTTTACGAACGCCAATAGCGGGAAACCTAATGGGGTCGGACCAGCGCAACGTTCCGAATCGGCGAAGTAAAAAGGTCAAATGAGCTCGGCGGAAGAGCTTAGACGTACTTTATTGGGGGCAATATCGATGCTCTAAGGGAACGGAGTCATGCCCCGCGCGAGCCACGCGGCGCTTGTACGAGTACTTTGGGCACCGAAAACAGCGCTCTAAGGCTGCAAAACGCTACGCTCTAGACGGAAATTCCTGCAACGGCATGAACTTAGCGTGGTCCGACCCGCGAATTTGACAACGTCGCGGCGCGCCACATGGTAGGCGGCGCTGCTGACGATCACGGCGGGGCGTTTCTTGATGCCGGTCTGGTCGGTGAAGGGAAACGGGACTAAGACGATGTCGCCGAAGCTATAGCTGGTCGTAGGCGGCATCGTCGGGATTGTCCCAGACCTTGGCAAATGCGGGCTCGGCGGCGCGGGCGGCAGCGCGCACCACCGCGCGCTCCCCATCTCGGGTGCGCAGGAAATCGACGAAGTCCTCGACCTCGGCTACCCGTTCCGGGGGCAGGTTCTTGAGCTTCTCGATGAGCGTGTGCGGATCTCGAGTGTTCATGTTACCACCGTCAATGTCAGCCAGACATTGATAATTCTACTCCCGCGCTGGAAAATGCGCCTCCAGAAAAATTCCTTGCTCTTCGTCACTCGAACTGCAGGTTGCTCGCGCGGATGATCTTGCCGTAGCGGTCCACCTCGCGTCTGAAGTACGCGCCCAGATCCTGCGGGCTGCCGCCCGCCGGCTCGGCGCCCTCGGTGGACATGAATCCCCGGATGTCGGGAGCTTGCAGGCCTTTCACCAGTTCCACGTTGACCCTGGCGACGACCGCCGCGGGCGTCCCCGCCGGCATGAACATGGCGTACCAGTTCGCCGACTCGAATCCCGGATAGAGCGAATTAAGCGTCGGCAGCTCGGGGGCGACGGACGCCGGCCTGACCGAGGTGACGGCGAGCGCCTTGACCTTGCGGGACTTGATGTGAGGCAGCACGGTGAGCGCGCCGTTGAAGGTGAAGTCGATCTCGCCGCTCATCAGCGCCGTGACGACCAGTGACCCGCCCTTGTACGGGATGTGAACCACCTCGATGTCCGACAACTGTCTGAGCATTTCGATCGCCAGGTGGTTGGCGGTGCCACTGCCGCTCGATCCCGCATTGAGCTTGCCGGGATTCCTCCGGGCAAGCGCCACCAGGTCCTTCACCGATTTCACCGGCACGCTGGGATGCACGACCAGGAATTGTGGCGCCAGGGAGATCAGGCCTACTGGGGCCAGGTCCTTCACCGGGTCGAACGCGATCTTCTTGTACAGGCTGACGTTGATCGCGAGCGAGGCGGACGTGCACAGTATCGTGTAGCCGTCGGCGGGCGATCTCGCAACCAGCTCGGCCCCGATCAGGCCGGAGGCCCCGGCGCGGTTCTCGACCACGAACGATTGCCCCAGTCCCTCCGTGAAACGCTTACTCAGCAAGCGGCACTGCACATCGGTGCCGCCACCAGCCGCGAACGGCACGATGACGCGCACCGATCTCACGGGATAAGACTGTGCACTCGCCATGCCGGCCGCGAGCGCACAGCAAAGGATGAAGGAAAAGCCAAGCCCTTTTGCCTTTTGCCTTGTGACTCTTGCCTTATTCCTCATCCCTCATCCCTCCGGCCCGCCCCGCTGCATCGGGTCGGGCGTTCGCCGGCTCTAACGTGCAAGGCGCCAATCGCGCCTTCCAGGCGCGGTATACCCACGTTATTCGAAACCCCGGCTCACTCCCTCATCCCTGATCATTTTGCTTCCCCGCTCCGCGATCATCACGGTCGGAGTGTTGGTGTTGCCGGAGGTGATCGTCGGCATGATCGATGCATCCACCACCCGCAGGCGCTCGATGCCGCGCACGCGCAGCCGGGTGTCCACCACCGCCGACGGGTCGTTCTCGCGCCCCATCCTGCAGGTGCCGACGGGGTGAAAGATGGTGGTGCCGATATTGCCCGCGGCCTGGAGAAGCTCCTCGTCCGACTGGAATGCCGGCCCCGGCACGAATTCCTCGGGCTCGTATGGCTTCAACGCCTGCGCGCCGGTGACGATGCGGCGCGTGAGGCGGATGGCGTCGATTGCGACTTTCCGGTCCTCGGGCGTGGACAGGTAGTTGCACTGGATCGCCGGGTAGGCGCGCGGGTCGGGCGACGTGATGCGCACGTGGCCGCGCGAGGTCGGCCGCAGGTTGCACACGCTGGCGGTGAACGCGGGAAAGCGGTGCGGTGGCTCGCCGAAGCGGTCGAGGGACAGCGGCTGCACGTGATACTCGAGGTTGGGTGTCAGCTGTGACGGGTCCGACTTCACGAACGCCCCGAGCTGCGACGGCGGCATGGTCATGGGTCCGGTGCGGAACAGCGCGTACTCGAGGCCGATCTTCGCCTTCTCCCACCACGAATGCAGCATCGTGTTGAGCGTGAGCGCGTTCTTCACCTTGAACGACATCCGCAGCTGCAGGTGATCCTGCAGGTTCTCGCCGACGGGCAGGTCGTGAGCGACCGGTATGCCGTGCCGCTGCAGCAGCGCCCCCGGCCCGATGCCGGAGAGCTGCAGGATCTGCGGGCTGCCGATGGCGCCGGCGGCGAGGATGGTTTCGCACCGCGCCGCGGCGAACACGTCCTCGCCGTCCTGGTAAAACTCGATGCCCAGCGCACGGCGGCCTTCCAGCCGCAGCTTCTTCACCAGCGCGCCGGTCACGACCGTGAGATTGGGCCGCTGCTGCGCCGGCCGCAGGAACGCTTTCGACGCGCTCCAGCGCACGCCGCTCTTCTGGTTCACCTCGAAGCGCGAGACGCCTTCGTTGTTGCCGCGGTTGAAATCGTCGGTCCAGGGGATGCCGTACTCGACCGCCGCGTCGCGGAAGGCCTCGATGATCTCCCAACGCGCGCGCGGAGTCTCGACGCGCCATTCCCCGCCTTCGCCGTGCTTCTCGTCCGCGCCGCGCCAGTGGTCCTCGACCCCCATGAAGACGGGCAGCACGTGCTGCCACGCCCAGCCGGCATCGCCGGAGAGCTGTGCCCACTCGTCGTAGTCGCGCGCCTGGCCGCGGAGAACCAGCATGGCGTTGATCGAGGACGAGCCGCCCAGCACGCGCCCGCGCGGGTAGTTGATGGAGCGGCCGTTGAGGCCCGGCTCGCTTTCAGTCTTGTAGCGCCAGTCGGTGCGCGGGTTGCCGATGCAGTAAAGATAGCCGACCGGGATGTGGATCCAGATCCAGTCGTCCCTGCCGCCTGCTTCGAGCAACAGTACTGACACGTCCGGGTCGGCCGACAGCCGGTTCGCCAGCACGCAGCCGGCGGTGCCGGCGCCGGCGATGACGTAGTCGAAGGGCCCGAGCGTTCGCACTGTTCAAGAAGGAAGGCGAAAGGGGGAAGGAGGAAGTTTAAAGCAAAATTCACAAGGCAAAAGGCAAGACAATAATTGAACCGCCAAGCCGCCAAGAAAAACAGGAATGGAACCGCGGATAAACGCAGATAAACGCGCTCCGGATTTCAAGGTCACAAATTGTGACCTTAAAAGCACGGTCTCTTCGGCGGCCTTGGCGTTCTTGGCGGTTCACACTTGTTTTAGTTTTCTTGGCGCCTTGGCGTCTTAGCGGTTCAATTTATTATTGTTGTTTTCCTTCGTGTCCTTTGTGTCCTTCGTGTCGAGGCTTTTCTTTGCGTTCTTGGCGGTGAGGCTTTTCCTGCGCCGCCTATTTGGCGAGCCCGATGTCCACCAGCACGCCCTTCATCTCGGCGTAGTCCTGGTCGAGGTCCTTCCTGAACGCCGCGCCGGCGAGGAAAGCATCGGCCCACACGTTTTTTTCCAGGTCGTCCTTCCATTCCGGCGCCTCGGTCGCCTTCTTGAGCGAGCCTTCCCAATAGGCCGCCTGCTGCGGCGTCAGGCCCTTCGGCGCGAAGATGCCGCGCCAGGCGCCGAACAGGACGTTCACGCCCTGCTCCCGCCACGTCGGGACGTCGGCGAGCGCGCCGGGGAAACGCTTGTCCGACGTGATGCCGACGACGCGCAGCCTGCCGGCCGCGACGTGGCCCGCGATGTTGCCGGCGGCGGTCGTCACCAGGTCGATGTGACCGCCCATCAGGTTGGGTATAGCGTCGGCCGAGCCCTTGTACGCGACCACCTTGAGATCGCGCGCGTTGCCGCCGATCGCCTTCATCAGCAGGCCGGCGGCGATGTGATTGTGGGCGCCGAGCAGCGGCGAAAAGCCGATGGTCACCGACTTCGGGTCCTTCTTGAGCCGCGCCACCAGGTCCTTGCCGGTCTTGATGGAGGAGTCTGCCGCGACCGCGAACACGGTGTAGTCGTTGAACAGCGAGGCGACCGGCGTGAGATCGGTATGGTGGAGCGTGCTGGCGCCGGTGATGTGGTTGGTCAGCAGCGCCGGCCCCGCCACCACCAGGTAGTGCGGGTCCCCGGCGCGCTGCGCTACATATGTGTAGGCAATGCTGCCGCCGCCGCCCGAGCGGTTGACCACGCTCAGCGTCGTCGGCAGGACCTTGTTCAGGGTCCAGATGCGCTCGACCGTGCGCGCGGTCTTGTCGTTGCTGCCGCCCGGCGGGTTCGGCACCACCAGCTCGACGTTCTTCTGCGGTGACCAGCTCTGCGCGCCAGCCACAGCGGCCGCGCCGGCAAGCACCAGCGTGATCAGGCATTTCATGAATTGCATCTTCGTCTCTCCTCTGATTACGGCGTTCCAACGCCGGCAATGTTTAACATAGTCCACAACGTGCAAGCAAGTCGCGGGGACCCCCCTTGATCGTTACCCCCGTCATCCCTCATCCTTCTAGCAGCCTGTCGGAATTAGGTGTCCGACAGGCTGCTAAAAGCAAAACCGCCCGCGGAATTCGAATGAACGCCATAATAAGATCCCCGTTAGCCTCCAGCAGGCAAGCCAGCGGATCGGAAATGAGGTCGTCACTACCTTTTTCCTCCGTTTTCCTGCGGGCGGTTTTGCATAAGGAGTTTGTCGGACCCAAATCCGACAAACTCCTAGAACGACTTTCCCGGAGAAAACGCCCATGAAGATCGCCAAGACCACGGCGCACACGCTGCGCGTGCCGTTCCATTTCCCGCTGATCAAGGACACGCAGCACATCCTGGTGACCTTCGTCGAGGTCGAAACCGACGACGGGCTGAAAGGCCACGCCTTCTCCGGCTACCCGCTGCGCTGGAGCATCGCCGAGTTCATCAACCGCGAGGCGCGCGACTGTATCGCCGGCATGGACCCGTTGCGGCCCGAGGCGGTGCGCACTTCGCTCTACGTCAAGCTCTCCAACAAGCTCTACATGGGCGTGTGGTCGTGCGCGGCGAGCCTGATCGACATCGCGCTATGGGACATCCGGGGCAAGGCGCTGAAGCAGCCGATCTGGAAGCTGCTCGGCGGCGCGCGCGAGAAGTGCCCGATTTACATCACCTTCGGGCTGCCGCGCTACAGCCGCGACGAGCTGGTCGAGGTGGCGAAGCAGCTGATCGCCGAGGGCCATACCCAGCTCAAGGTGGCGATCGCCTCCGGCGCCAACCCGGCCAACCACATGTACGGCGAGCCGACCGACGACGACATCCTGGAAGATGCGGCGCGCATACATCACCTGCGCAATGCCATCGGCGACAAGCCGGTGCTGATGATGGACGCCAACAAGAACGCGCGGCTGCCGCAGGCGATACGCCTCGCGCAGCTGGTCGAGCCGTGCAAGATGGCCTGGTTCGAGGACCCGGTGCTGCAGGCCGACCCGCGGCTGATGGCGCAGCTGCGGCGGGAAACCACCATCCCGATCGCTGCCGGCAGCACCGGCACCTCGGACATCTCGACGCTGCGCGAATACTTCCTCCACCAATCCATCGACATCGCGCAGCCCAACGTGCGCGACATCGGCGGCTTCACCGGTGGGCTGCGTGGAGCGGCGCTGGCGCAGGCCTTCAACATCCAGCTCGAGATGGGCGGCAACTATCCGCACCTCAACATGCACCTCCACGCCGGCGTGCCCAACGGCGGCCGCGTCGAGTTCCACCTTGGCGGGTGGCGCGTCGGGGAAGCCCTGTTCGACGGCGTGCCGCCGCCGGTCAAGGGCTGGGTCACCCTGCCGACCGCGCCCGGACTCGGGTTTACGCCGAAGGCGGGCATACTTGACCTCGCGGTAAAGTAAGCAGGGATGAGGGCGGAGGGATGAGGGATGAGGGGAAACCCATCACCCCTCTCCTACCTTCGCCTTGATCTGATTTGCGTTTGTCTGCGGCTCGTATTGTTCTTGTAACCGTGTTGCTTCAGGCGCGGAACGCGCTCTTGTAATCCTCATCCCTCCGCCCTCATCCCTCATCCCTCGGGCGTGCCGCCCGGCCGGATGGCGAAGGCGAGCAGCACGACCGTGATCGCCAGCAGCGCCAGCGCGGAGAGCGCGAGCGACCAGTGGATGCCGATCAGGCTGCCGAGGAAGCCGACGGTGACCCCGCTGAACGCGCGCAGCCCGTTGTTGGACATGTTGAACAGCCCGATCACGCGGCCGCGCAGCTGCGCCGGCGCTTCGACCTGCACCAGCGTCTGCGCCATCGAGCTGAAAGCGAGCTGCAGGAACCCGGCCACGAACATGAGGGCCACGGCGAGCGGGTAGTTGTCGGTGGCGGCGAAGCCGGTAATGGCGATGCACCACAGGATGGTGAGCACGATCGCCGTTATCGGGCTCGCCTGCAGCAGCGCCCGGCTCTCCAGGATCAAACCGCCCGCCAGCGCGCCCGCCGCGCTGGCCCCGAGCAGCACACTATAGGAAAGATGGATCTCCTCGGTGCCGAGGTCGTTTGCGTATTCCGGCATCTGCGCCTGGTAGGCATGCCCGACGAAGAACGAGGACACGCCCACCAGCAGTATCATCGAAATGATCGTGCGATTGCCCGAGACCTGCCGGATGAGCGCCAGGGTCGCCCTGAATCCTCCTCCGCGCGCCGCGCCGCTCTGCGCGCGCCGGCGCTGCTCGCCATAGGGCGCTTTCCACAACCACCACAGCAGCGGCACGTAAATCAGCACGTTCGCGAGCAGCCCGATCGCGGGGCCAAACAGCAACAGCAGCGCGCCGCCCACCGCCGGGCCCATCAGGATGCCAAGGTTGCGGCTCGTCGCGTTCAACCGGACCGCGCTCTGCAGGTGCTCGCCCCCCACGATGTCGTGGATCAGCATCTGGCTGGACGGTCCCCACACGACGCCGGCCAGCCCGTGCACCGTCAGCAGGACCACCGCGTGCCATTCCTGGATGGTGTCGGTGAGGAACAGCAGCGCCCAGCCGAGCGAGACCACCATATACATGAGCATCGCGACCTGGATCAGCCGGCGGTTGTCGAAGCGGTCGGCGAGCGCGCCGGAGAACACCGAGAAAAACAGGAACGGCAGCCAGTGCGTGAGCACCGCGACACCGCCCAGCAGCGGCGAGCGGAACTTCTCGAAGATCACCCAGTAGCTGATGATGTGCTCGATGTTGTCGGCCATCATCGCCAGCGTGCCGGTGACGAGGTACGCCCGGTAGCCGGGATGGCGCAACGCCGCGAAGCTGCGCGGCCCGCTATCGGTCGCCATTTATTTCCTGTTTCCTGTGTTCATCACCAGAACCGGTCTCATAAATAGCCATGGAATCACACGGACAATAACCCGACCCTTTAGAGTGCCTAACATAATGAAACTCACGCTGCGCTGTCACGGTTTTGGCGACGCGGGACAAACGGCACGGACAGACCTCGCAACGAGCATGCACGGAGCCGGTAGCCGCGGGCCAAAACCGTGCCAGCCCAAGGGGGTTGCGGCCAGAATCGCCGCAAGCTTTGTCGCTCGGCTTGCCAATACAGCGAGTATTGGCTGCACCTCGCTTCGCGCTATCGACAATTCTGACTCGCAACGCACGCGCGTTTCATTATGTTAGGCACTCTTAGAGTTCCCGCAATCATTTAAGAGTTTCCGTGTGTTTCCGTGGTCAAAACGGTTTTTGAGATAGCGCCTAGCCAAAACCGGAAACACCAGGCATTCTTCGTCAGGCGCTCCGCCTTCACGCTCCGATTGTATGACAGTCCATCACCTCGATAACAACAGCAAGGTAGTGCGCGCCCTCTGCCTCTTCGCCTTGCTGCTGGCCTGCGCGGGCTGCGGCATCCAGCCCGTCGTCTTGGAGGGCAACTACCTGACCTACGAGATTCCGTTCACGGACGCCGGCGCGGAAGCCGCCCGCGCGAATGCCGAATTGATTTGCAAGTCGCGCAATCAGGTAGCCGTCGCGACCACCCGAGCGTGCTCGCTCACCCAGTGCACCACGAACTTTCAATGCATGGAGCCGGCAGAGGCGAAGGAGTTCCAGCCGTAAAGCAAGTCGAAAGTCGGAAGGCGAAAGGCGAAAGGAGAAAGAAGGAAGTAAAACCCGTCAGATAGGTTTCGCTTCGCCTTTCGCCTTTCGCCTTCATCCTTCGGCCGGCTCATCACTCGTCACTGATCACTCATCACTGAGCTCGCTCCCTGGCGAGGTCCGCGTCGAGCAGTACGCGCCCGCCCGAACCGTCGCCGTCGGCGGGGGTGTAGCCCTCCTCGAACAGGCTGCCGAGGTCGAACTTGAATCCCCTGCTCTCCGACACGCTGCGGGCCCGTTGCACGATTTCTTCCCGGGAGATCTGCTGCTGGCGCGGCAGCGCGATCAGTATGCGGTTGCCCGAGCCGCTGGCGCGGACGACGAACAGCTCGTCGAACACCTCGCGGTAGGTGCGCACCATCGAATCATAGAGCCGGTTCGATTCACGGGCCCAGATGTTGCCGATCACAACACCGCCCGGCGCGACCGCCCGGCGCACGGCGGCGAGAAATTCCCGCGTGGTGAGGTGCGGCGGCACGGCGTCGCTGCCGAAAGCATCGAGGAAGATCACGTCGTAGGGCCGCGCCACGTCTTCGATGAACTTGCGCCCGTCCGCCACGTGCGCGCGCATGCGTGCGTCCTCGCGGAAGCCGAGGTACTGCTTCGCCACGAACACCACCTCGGGGTCGATTTCCACCGCGTCGATCGCGGCTTCGGGATAGCGCTTGCGCAGGAAGGCGGGCAAAGTGCCGCCGCCGAGCCCGACGACCAGGATGCGGCGCGGCTCGTCGCACAGCGCCAGCCCGGTCATCACCGTGCGCGCGTACGGCAACCCGAGATACTCCGGATCACCGCGCTTGACGAGGCTTTGCCGCACGCCGTCCCGGCCGAAGCGGAGCGCCCGCAGGCCGCCGCCCTCGTCCGTGACGACGACCGTGCTGTAGGCCGAAGTCTTTTCGTAGAGTACGGACTCGTAGGCAACGGCCGGCGCCGCCAGCGCGATGGTGCACAGGAGCCCGAGGCCGACGCGCGCGGCTCCGACTATGCTGGAATATTTCATGACACCAAGTCCGACAGGCTGCAGGAAGCGACTTTTTCAGAGGGCTGGAGTAAAGTCAACAAACGTCGTGTTTAGAGGCCGTAACATGATGAAACGCGCGTGCGTTGCGAGCCAGAATCGTCGATAGCGCGAAGCGAGGCGCAGCCAATACTCGCCGTATTGGCAAGCCTCGCGACAAAGCGTCCCGCGCAGGGCGGAGCAGGTTCCAAGCGGTGTATGCTTGGATGCGACCCCGGAGCGGGACAGAAGAGCGCCGGATGCGCGGTCCTTACACGCGCCTGCACGGTCGCATCCCGCAAGCGGGGCCCTGCTCCACGTTCCGGCGCGTCGGCGATTCTGGCCGCAACCCCTCGTGGGCTGGCGCGGTTTTGGCCCGCG
>Ga0184627_10001290_pt1 | contig 10133 bp, 7 predicted proteins | sample PLM3_127_b1_FD_133150 | JGI IMG/M metagenome (GOLD analysis project Ga0184627, IMG submission 133150) | Groundwater sediment microbial communities from an aquifer in East River, Colorado, USA - PLM3_127_b1 | ecosystem: Environmental > Terrestrial > Soil > Riparian zone | place: USA: East River...
ACTAGCACGCGCGACCACAGCCGCTCATTGCAGCGGCTTCAAACTGCCGAGCAGCGTCGGGATCAGCTCGCTCACCGTCGGGTGGATGTGCACGCAGCGCTGGATCACCGTGTACGGCGCGTCCGCAGCCATCACGTCGAGGATCGAATGCACGATCTCGTCGCCTTCGATGCACAGCAGCGCGGCGCCGAGGATGCGCTGCGTTTGCGCGTCGACCAGGACTTTCATGAAACCCTGCATCTCGCCACGCTCGCGCGCCCGGCCGACACGTGTCATCGGCATCATCCCGACCAGCGCGGCTCGTCCCGAGGCGCGCACTTCGGCTTCGCTCATGCCGACGCGACCGAGCGGTGGGTCGGTGAACAGCGCGTACGCGGGGATGCGCTGCGACACCCGACGCGCATCGTTGTCGAGCAAGTTCGCGACGACGATCTCATGGTCGTTGTAGCTGGTGTGCGTGAACGCGCCGCGTCCGTTCACATCGCCCATCGCCCATACGCCGGCGACGTTGGTGCGCAGTTCATCGTCCACGGTGATGTAGCCGCGCGCATCGGTCGCGATGCCGGCGGCATCGAGCCCCAGATCGTCGGTATTCGGTTGCCGGCCCACCGCGATCAGCAGATGGCTGCCTTCGAAGTCGCGCCGTACACCCCCCTCCTGCACCGACACCTGAGTCCGAACGCCTGTGCGTTGCACCTTGGGATCGCGCGTGCCGAACACGAACTCGACGCCCTCGCGCTCCAGGATCGCCTGCACCTCGGCGCAAACCTCCGCGTCCTCCCGCGCAATGATGCGGTCGGCGTATTCGAGCACCGTCACCCGCGAGCCGAAGCGGCGGTACATCTGCGCGAACTCGAGCCCGATGTAGCTGCCCCCGACGACGATCAGGTGCTCCGGCAGCACGTCGAGGTCCATCATCGAAATGTTGGTGAGATAGGGCACGTCGGCAAGACCCGGCCAGTCGGGCACCGCAGGACGGCCGCCGACGTTGATGAAGATGCGCGGCGCTTGCACAACCTGCTCGCCGGCCTTGCCGCTGACGCGCACGGCGTCGGGCGAAACGAAGCGTGCATGGCCCCACAGCACGCTGAGGTTCGCGGTGCCTTCCAGCCATTTCGACAGTTTGTTCAATGAATGAGCGACGACGGCATCCTTGCGCGCTTTCACCGCTTTCATGTCGACCCGCACCGGGCCGGTGATGCGCACGCCGTAGTCGGCCGCGCGACGCGCCATGTGCGCCGTGCGCGCACTCGCGACCAGCGTCTTCGTCGGTGTGCAGCCGTCGTTGACGCAGGTGCCGCCGAAGTGCTCGCGCTCGATGAGTGCGGTCTTCAGGCCGCTGCCTGCGAGCCGCGTTGCGACCGAGGGTCCGGCCTGGCCGCTGCCGATCACGATGGCATCGAAGTTCATCGTCATTGCCGCTCCCCCGTCAAACGCGCGCGACACCGCGCCTGCGCCGCAGCAGCGCTTCGATCGCTTCGAACAAGCCCTCGCACGCGAGCGCGAGCAACGCCGAAGGAATCGCGCCGGCGAGCATCAATTCGCTGTCGTTGAGGGCGAGGCCGGTAACGATGCGCTCACCGTAGCCGCCGGCGCCGATGAACGCCGCGATGGTGGCGGTGCCGACGCAGATCACGGTGGCGGTGCGCACGCCCGCGACGATCGTCGGGAACGCGAGCGGAAGCTCGATGTGCAGCAACTGGTCGCGACGCTGCAGGCCGAGCGCGAGCGACGCGAGCTTCAATCCGGCGGGCACTTCGGCCAGACCGGTGCACGTGTTGCGCACGATCGGCAGCAGTGCATAGAGCGTCAGCGCAACAAGTGCCGGGCCGGTGCCGATCGCACCCATCAGCGAAATCAGCACCGCAAGCATGGCGAGCGACGGGATCGTCTGCAACACGCTCGTTGCGCCGAGCACGCCGGCGCGCCAGGCACTGCGCGACGCCACCGCGATCGCGACCGGGATGCCGATCAGCGCCGCCACGCCCACCGACACGAGCACAAGCAGCACATGCTGCAAGGTCAGCCGTCCGAGGTCCGGCCCGAGCAGCTTGCCGACCAAGCCGCGTCGCGCCTCGCTCGCCTGGCTCTTGCCCAGCAGGAAATCGCGCGCGATCACGTCGAAGGCCACGCCCTTCAGCTCGGCTCGCGCGTTCATCGCGATCATCGCGCGTTCGTCGATGCGATCGGCGAGCTGCTGCAGCGCGCGCCACGCTTGCGGAAAGCGCGACGGCACGTCGAGCCGGTACAGCACCACCGCGTCATAGCGTGGAAAGTAGCTCAAGTCATCCGCGAGCACGCGCAGGCCGAGGTGCTCTATCTTCGCGTCGGTCGTGTAGATGTCGATCACGTCGACCTGCCGATTCGCCAGGGCGTCGTAGGCCAGCCCATGGTCGATGCCCAGCGGCTCGTGCGCGTAACCGTAGCGCTGCGCGAGGCCCTTCCAGCCGTCGGCGCGGCCGATGAATTCATTGGACAGGCCGAGCCGTTGCTCGCGGTGCTTCGCGAGATCGCTCAGCGTGCGGATGCCGAGCTTTTGCGCATCGGCCTCGCGCATCGCCAGCGCGTATCCGTCGTTGAAGCCGAGCGGGATCGCGACGCCGAGCCCGAGCGACGCCAACTGACGGTTCATCGCGTCGAGCGACGATGGCGCCTTGTTCTTCAGGATCTCGAGGTCGATCGTGCCGACGTATTCCGGGTACAGGTCGATGCTGCCTGAGCGCAGCGCTTCGTAGACGATCGCGGTGTTGCCCAGCCCCGCCTTCACGTCGACGCGTGCATGGGGCGCTGCCGTTTGCGCGAGGATCTGCGCGAGGATGTACGCCTCGGTGAATCGCTTGGAGCCGATGCGCAGCGTGTCGTCGGCGGCCGACGCGTCGAGCGCGGCTGCGCTGAGGCAAATGCCGGCAATCGCCCGCAAGCACCAGTCGCGGCCGCGCTTCAAGACGGCGCTCGCAAGCGATCGCGGCAATCGTTTCGCAGCGGTCCTGGCGCTCATGGCCGCGATTATCGGCAGCGGCGACGATTCAGGCGCCGCTCTTCCAAGTGAACGGGAACAGCAGCTGCTTCCAGAATCCGTTCGGCACATAGTCGCCGACCACGCCGTAGTGCTTCGGCCACGCGCGGTCGGCCTGCACCGCGGTGCCGAACAGATGGTCGAGGAACGCGAAATGCGCGGCATAGTTCTTGTCGATCGCCTCGTCATCCTGCGAGTGATGCCAGTGGTGAAAGTTCGGCGTCACGATCAGGTAGCGCAGCGGCCCCAGCCGCACGCTGACGTTGGCGTGGTTGAACACCGCCTGGAAGCCGACGATGACGATGTACGTGTCGATCACTTCCTTTGAAAACCCGAACACGAAGATCGGCGCGAGCACCAGCGTGCGCGTGATCAGCAGTTCGAGGATGTGCTGGCGCGAGCCGGCCATCCAGTCCATGCTCTTCACGCTGTGGTGCACTGCGTGCAGCCTCCACAGCAGCGGCACCTCGTGATAGGCGCGGTGCGTCCAGTACTGCACCAGATCCGCCACGAGGACGATCAGGAACAGCGCCACCGGAAAGGGAAGGCCCTGCACCCAGCCGCGCACGCCGTCGTTGGCCGCCCAGCCGAACAGCCTGTGCACGAGCAAATTCGTTGCCAGCAGCACGAAGCCGACCACCATGTGATTGACGATGAAGTGGTGGAAGTCGGTTTGCCATTCGGGCCGAAACACCGGCTGATCCTTGCGCAGGGCAAACAGCTTCTCGACGAAGACGAAGATCAGCGACGAGCCGAGCAGGTCGAGGATGAACCAGTCGAGCCCGATGTACGGCGTGTTGTCGGCGAAGTCGTTGACCGGCACCTTGTGCCCGCCGAGTGCGAGCGAGAGGCCGATCAGCGCGAACGCGCTCGCCGACAGCCAGCGCACGCGGCCGAACACGATGTTGAACAGCGCGATGCCGCCGGCCACGACCATCGACCAGTACAGCAGTTGCCGCATCACGTCGACGTCGTACGACTTGCGCAGCTGCGGCGTCGTCAGATACTCGGGGAAGTGGAAGGCGAGCACGCCGAGAAAACACAGCACCGCGAGCGACAGCGCGATCACGCCCGAGACGAGGCCGTGGCCGGTCTTGAGCGAACCGTGTGATTCGCTCAGTTGGTTGAGCTTGTCGAGCATCGTGGCAGGCGGTGGTGGATCGAGGCCGTCATTATTGCGGCCCCACGCCGGTCTCGATGTGGCGTTGTTGGCCGCCGGCGCCGATTTATCGGTTGGCGAAACGCATCGCCGCACGCTCCACGACCGCGGCCAGCGGCACGCCGGGTTCGCGCAGGCCACGCAGCCAGCTTGCGTCGTTGCCTTCGGTCAGTGTGTCGCGAATGAGCTTGCAGGCGTCGGTCGCGCGCAAGTCGACGGCATGCGCCTCGACGCGCGCAAGCGTGCGGATGATGTCCTCGCGGATCTTCTGTCGCTGCTTGGTCTTCGGGTCGACGACTTCGCCGTCGAGTCCGAAACGGCAGGCCTGGAAGCGGTTGAAGGTGTAGACCAGGTAGTCGTCTTCGGCGGGCTCGAAGGGCCGTTCCTCGCGCAGGTAGCGGCAGATGCTTTGCAGATAGCAAGCGAGCGCCGCCGCCATCTCGACGGTGAGGGGCGTGTCGCACACGCGCAGTTCGATCGTGCCGAACTCGGGCTTGGGACGAATGTCCCAGTAGAAGTCCTTCATCGATTGCACGACGCCGGTGGCGGTCATCTTGTCGAAATAGGTGCCGAATTCGGCCCAGCCGTTGACGAAAGGCGCGCGGCCCGACAGCGGGAACGCGAACACCGAATTGAGTCGCGCCGAATCGAAGCCGGTGTCGTGCCCCTGCACGAAGGGCGACGATGCGCTCAGCGCGATGAAGTGCGGCACATAACGCGACAGCGCATGCAGCAGCCACAACGCGCGATCGCCGTTCTCGCAGCCCACGTGCACATGCTGGCCGAACACGGTGAACTGCTTGGCGAGATAGCCGTAGAGCTCGCTGATGTAGTGGAAGCGCTCGGTCGGAAAGATCTGTTGCTCGCTCCAGTGCTGAAAGGCATGCGTGCCGCCGCCGGCCACCGCGATGTTGAGCTTGCGCCCGGCGCGCGTGAGCTGGTCGCGCATGTCGCGCAGCTCGGCCAGCAGGCTGCCGTGCTCGCGCTGCACCGAGGTGCCGATCTCGATCATGCTGCGCGTGATCTCCGGCTTGATGTCCCAGGCACCGCTGTGCTTGGCCGTCACCCGCAGCAAATCCTCGGCCTGCGGCGCGAGGTCGAAGTCGTGCGTGCCCAGCAGTTGCAGCTCGAGCTCGACGCCCAGCGTCAGCGGTTGCGAGACAGTGAACTCAGCGAGCGCCATCGCGCAGACCTCCTTCGCATTCACGGGCCACATGCCGCAGCCCCCATTGCACCCACAACGGACCGCTGAGCTGCATCACCGTCGTGGCGAGCAGCAATGCCTGCAGCACCGAGCGGTCGATGCCCAGCAATTGTGAGGGCCAGCCGAACGTGTCGGCCGCGAGCAGCACCGCCAGGCTGCTCATCGGCTGCAACGCCAGCGTCAGTGCGATCGCCTGGCGCCAGCCGAGGCCGCTCAGCCCGGCCGTCGCCGCGATCGCGGCGCCCTTGGCGGCCAGTCGCACGACGATGATCGCCAGCACCCAGGGCCACAGCGTAGTCGCGCCGTCCAGCGTGAACAGCAACCCGAGGCTGATGAACAACAGCACCGTCAACACGGCGCCGGCCGAGCCGAGGTGCGGCTCGACGGTCAGACGGTGGCCCATCGTGTAGCGCGCGATCACGCCGGCCACCAGCAGCGCCATCAGCGGCGAGAGTTTCCACTGAGCGGCGAGCATCGTCGCGAGGATGACGAGCGCGATCTGCAGCACCGGCACGGTGTTCGAGCTGCCGCTCGCGCGGCTCAGCCGGTGCAGCAGCCACCCGGCGGCGACACCGACGAGGAACGAGCCGCATGCGACGTACAGCGCGTTCGCCGCCATCGTCAGCATTTCGACGCCCGGCGACGGCTGGCCGGCCGCCGCGATGACGCGCCAGGCCTTGACGGCGAGCATCGCCACGATGCTGTTCAGCGCGGCGGCCATCAGCAGCCGCTCGGTGACCTGCCCGCGCGGCTTTGCTTCGTGCACCATCGCCATCGTGATCACCGGCGAGGTGGACATCGCCACGGCGCCAGCCATCGCGGCCGAGAGCATCGGCGCGCCGAGCCAAGACAGTGCCGCCGTGACGGCAATGCCGGCGAGCACGCCCTCGAGCACGCAGCTCGCCGCGAGCCAGGGGTTCTCGACCAGCCAGCGCGGCCGGATGCGGCTGCCCAGCTCGAACACCAGCACGCCGATCGCAAGGTCGAGCAGCGGCTTCCAAGGGTCGAGCTCGGTGCTTTCGATCAGGCGCAACGCGAACGGGCTGGCCAGCGCACCGACGAGCATCATGCCCATGACGCGCGGAAGGCGGGCCCATCGGTGCAGCGCATCGGCAACGAGTACGCCGAGCAGCATGACCAGCGCCAGGCCGAACAGCGGGTCGGCATTGCGCAGGCCTTCAAGGGTCCACACAGGCATCGCAGAGTTCATGAAGGATGGAGGTGGGGCGGTTGGAGGTCAAGGTTCGCGAGCGTACCGCGAACGCACAACCGCCCGAATGAAATACCGCGGCGATGCGCGCGCGACGCAGTGTCGCATCGGCTGACGACTGCTGATAATGTCGGCGCCGCAAGGGCGGATGGGACATTCCTATCTGCCGCGAGCCAAACCGGAATCACACGATGGACAAACAGACGCTTTCCTTCCAGGCCGAGGTCAAGCAGATCCTGCACCTCGTCACGCACTCGCTGTACTCCAACAAGGAGATCTTCCTGCGCGAGATGATCTCCAATGCATCGGATGCCTGCGACAAGCTGCGCTACGAGGCGCTCGACAAGCCCGAGCTGTTCGAGAACGCGCCGACACTCGAGATCCGAGTGAGTTTCGATCCGGCAGCGCGCACGATCACTGTGCGCGACAACGGCATCGGCATGTCGCTGGACGAGGCGGTGTCTCATCTCGGCACGATCGCCAAGAGCGGCACCCGCGAGTTCATGGCGCAGTTGCAAGGGGACCAGAAGAAGGATGCCCAGTTGATCGGCCAGTTCGGCGTCGGTTTCTATTCGGGCTTCATCGTCGCCGATCGCATCACGGTCGAGTCGCGCCGGGCCGGGCTCGAGCCCGAACAAGGCGTGCGCTGGAGCTCCGAAGGAGCAGGCGACTTCGAAGTCGAAACGGTCGTGCGGGCCGAACGCGGCACCGACGTGATCCTCCACCTGCGCGAAGGCGAAGAAGAGTTCCTGAAGCAGTGGAAACTGAAGTCGATCATCGCCAAATACTCGGACCATATTTCGTTGCCGATCCTCATGCGCAAGGAGGAGTGGGACGCGGACAAATCCGAGGTCGCGCCAAAGGATGAATGGGAACCGGTGAACAAGGCCGCCGCATTGTGGGCGCGGCCGAAGCACGAGATCACCGACGAGCAGTACATCGAGTTCTACAAGCAGATCAGCTTCGACAGCAATCCGCCGCTCGCCTACACGCACAACCGCGTCGAGGGTCGCACCGAGTACACGCAGCTGCTGTACGTGCCGTCGAAGGCGCCGTTCGATCTGTGGAACCGCGAAAAGCGTGGCGGCGTCAAGCTCTACGTCAAGCGCGTGTTCATCATGGACGACGCCGAGGCGCTGATGCCGGTGTACCTGCGCTTCGTCAAAGGCGTCATCGACAGTTCCGACCTGCCGCTCAACGTCTCGCGCGAGCTGCTGCAGGAAAGCCGCGACGTGAAGGCCATCCGTGAAGGCTCGACCAAGCGCGTGTTGTCGATGCTCGAGGACGTCGCCGAAAACCAGAAGGACAAGTACGCCGAGTTCTGGAAGGAATTCGGCGCGGTGCTCAAAGAGGGCATCGGCGAGGACCACCAGAACAAGGAGCGGCTCTCCAAACTGCTGCGCTTCGCGTCCACGCACGCCGACGCCGGCGTTTCCTTCCCCGACTACGTGTCTCGCATGAAGGAAGGCCAGGAGCCGATCTACTACCTCACCGCGGAAACGCTGGCCGCCGCGATGAGCAGCCCGCAGCTCGAGATCTTCCGCAAGAAGGGCATCGAGGTGTTGCTGTTGACCGACCGTGTCGACGAGTGGATGCTGGCTCATCTGTTCGAGTTCGACGGCAAGCCGCTGCAAAACGTCGCGCGCGGCGCGGTCGATCTCGGCACACTGCAGGACGAGGAAGAGAAGAAAAAGGCCGAGCAGGCCGCCGAGGCGTTCAAGCCGGTACTCGAACGATTGAAGACCACGTTGAAGGAGCGCGCGAAAGACGTGCGCGTCACCACGCGGCTCGTCGATTCACCGGCGTGCCTTGTGGTCGAAGAGGGCGACATGAGCTCGCACCTCGCGCGGCTGCTGAAACAGGCGGGCCAGGACGCGCCGAAGACGCAGCCGATCCTTGAAGTCAACGCCGAGCACGCGCTCGTCAAGCGGCTGGCCGACGATGAGCGCTTCGATGACCTGGCGCACATCCTGTTCGACCAGGCGCTGCTCGCCGAGGGCGGGCAGCTCGACGATCCTGCCGCCTACGTGAGGCGCGTCAACGGGTTGCTGATCGGCTGAACGCGACGCTTCAGCGTGCGTGCACCTTGCGCATCGCGTCGACCTGTTCATGCAGCTGCTGCGCCTGCTGCTGCCAGTAGGCAGCACCTTCGAACCATGGAAAGGCGACCGGAAACGCCGGGTCGCTCCAGCGCCGCGCGATCCATGCGCTGTGGTGAATCATGCGCAGCGAGCGCAGCGGCTCGATCAACAATCGCTCGCGCGGCTCGAAATCCATGAACTGCTCGTAGCCTGACAGCAACTGCGCGAGCTGCGCGTCCATCGAGTCCTCATCGCCGGACAGCAGCATCCACAAGTCCTGCATCGCCGGCCCGGTGCAGGCATCGTCGAGGTCGACGAAATGCGGGCCCGCGTCGGTCCACAACAGGTTGCCCGCATGACAGTCTCCGTGCAGGCGCAGTTGCCGGACATCGCCGGCCGCGTCGAAGAGCCGCTGCGCCTCGCCGAGGGCGGCATCGCACGCCGCGTTCCATGGCCGCTGCGCATCAGCCGGTATGGTGTCGTGGTCGCGCAGCCAGTCGCGTGCGACGAAGCCCACATTGGCGACGTTGAAGACGCTGCGATCGCGGAATACCCCCGTCGAGCCCACCGCGTGCAGGCGCCCGAGAAATCGTCCGATCCATTGCAGCGCTTGCGGATCGTCGAACTCGGGCGCCCTGCCCGAGCGGCGGGGCGTCACCGCAACGCGATGACCGCCGGCCTGCGCATGCATGAGCGCCAGCGTGGCGTTCTCGCCGATGATGCTCGCGCGATCCTGCATGTGCGGCCCCAGGGCGAGAGTGATCGGCGCGACGACGGGGATCTCATGCTGCGCCAGCTCGATGGCAAACGCATGCTCCTCGAGGATCTGCTGATCGGACCACCGCCCTGGCCGATAGAACTTCAGCACCACGACGCGACCTCCTTCGAGAAAGGCCTGGAAGACGCGGTTCTCGTAGGAATTGAGCTGGATCAGCCGCCCGTCGCCTCGCATGCCGACGGCGTCCAGCGCATCGAGCACGCTCGTGGGCGTCAGGTCCGCATAGGGCGTGGCGGTGTCGAAGGGTCCACTCGCGTCGAGGATCATCCGCGCATGCAGGCGGGGTGTTCGAACTCAGTGCCGTCTCGTGGAGCGGTAACGTGGCGAGTCGACGACCACACCGGCGATGTCGTCCGGAGAGCCGGAGGAATTTCCGGCTTCGCCGCTGCCGCTCTCGCTCTGCGGGAAGCGGCTGCCATTGGCAGCGCTCGGATTCGGCAACGTGCCCGGCAGCGAGGCGAATTCACTGGGCGCGTAGGGATCGTCCCTCGTGTCGGGGGCGAAGAAAGAGTCCTGGAAGAGCGATGAGTCCTGCCACAGGGCCGTGCGCTCGGCGCGGCGGCTCGCCACGGTGCTGGTCAGCGTGTCGCGTGCCTGATGCACGCTGTGCGCTGGCGCAGGTTGCGGGGCTCGGGTGGCGTTGCTGTGCGGCACCAGCAACTGCAATTCGGGCACCGAGGGCAGG
>Ga0184627_10001291_pt1 | contig 10132 bp, 9 predicted proteins | sample PLM3_127_b1_FD_133150 | JGI IMG/M metagenome (GOLD analysis project Ga0184627, IMG submission 133150) | Groundwater sediment microbial communities from an aquifer in East River, Colorado, USA - PLM3_127_b1 | ecosystem: Environmental > Terrestrial > Soil > Riparian zone | place: USA: East River...
GTGGTCCAGATCGGGTCGATCGAGCGCAGGTCGGCCTCGGGGATGAACCTGAGCACCTTCTGCTGCGCTACGGCGGGACCGGCGGCGAGCGCGCCGGCGGCGAGCGTCACGGCGAGCGCCAGGGCGCGAATGCGGTTCGGAACGGGCTTGCTCATCGAACGCCTCCTCAGCATGGGTGGAGGAACGCACCGCCGCAAGCCGCGACGGCCTTCCTCCCGGTCGGGTCGCCCCGCGCGCGGGCGCGGCGAGGTCTTGTGCCGGGGGATTCTGCCCCAGATTGCCGGAGTCCGGCAACGCGGGCACCCTGGGGGAGCTTAGTCGTGCATCCGGAACGCCGCGCTCGAGGGTGTGGCGCCGGTCGCGCACGCGAGTCCCCTGGGAATCTTGACGCCTTTGCGGCGAACGCCGACCCTTGCGCCGGACGACGAGGAAGATCCGACCATGCTGCCCCGCGAACGACTGCCGTTCTCCCCGATCGAAGGCCGCCCCCCGCTCAAGCTGCCCGACGGGGCGCGCCTCGTCGTGTGGCCGGTCCTCGCGCTCGAGGACTGGGACCTCTCGCGGCCGATGGCGCGCATGGTCATCTCGCCGCCCCAGGGCCAGCCCCTGGTGCCCGACCTGCCCAACTGGACCTGGCACGAGTACGGCAACCGGGTCGGGTTCTGGCGGCTGCGGCGCATGTACGAGCGCCTCGGCATCCGGCCGACGGTGACCCTCAACGCGAAGACCTGCGAGACCTACCCGCAGGTCGTCGAGGCCTGCCTGAAGAGCGGCTGGGAGCTGAACGCGCACAGCTACGAGCAGATCCCGATGCACAAGCTCGAGAATCAGGCGGAAGTGATCCGCCGCTCCATCGAGATCATCACCAGGTTCTCGGGCCAGCGCCCGCGCGGCTGGTTCGGCCCGGGCCTCACGCAGACCTTCGAGACGATCGACTATCTCGCCGCGGCCGGCATCGAGTACATCGGCGACTGGGTGCTCGACGACGAGCCGGTCGTGCTCAAGACCACGACGCAGCCGATCGTCGCGCTGCCGTACAACTTCGAGCTGCACGACATCGTGCTGATGGCGCTCCAGCATCAGATGTCGGACGCCTTCTACGTCCGCACCATGGACCACTTCGAGTGCCTGTACGCGGAGAGCGCCGAGCGGCCGAAGATCATGGCGATCCCGTGCCATCCGTATCTTTCGGGCCAGCCGCACCGCTTCCCGCACGTCGCGCGCGCGTTCGAGGCCCTCGCGCGCCGGCCCGGCGTGGTCATCTGGAACGGCGCACAGATCCTCGAGTGGTTCAACGGCCAGCGGGCGAGCTGAGCCGACGCGCGGGAATCGGGGTCACAGCACCGGACGCCGGTCGGACCACGGCCGCGCCTGCTCGAGCTGGCGCGCGAGCTTGAGCAGCGGATCCGGATATGCCCACAGCGAGACCGAGCGCTGCGCGAACCATACAGTTTGACATATTGATGCACGGTGCATACGATTAGATGCATGCGGACGACCGTGCGGCTGGACGAGCGCCTTCTCGCGGAGGCGAAGAAATACGCGGCCGAGTCCGGGCGGACCCTGACGTCGGTGTTGGAGGACGCGTTGCGCGAAACGCTCGCACGCCGCCGGGGACGGGTGAAGCGCAAGCCCGTACGGCTGCGGACGGTGAAGGGCGACGGCGTGCGGCCGGGCGTGGACCTCGACGACACCGCGTCGCTCCTCGAGCTGATGGAGTCCTGAGCTGGTCCTGCCCGACGTCAACGTCCTGGTGTATGCGCACCGGGAGGATGCGGCGAATCACGCCGCCTACCGAGCCTGGCTCGAAAGCGTGCTCAACGGGGACCAGGCGTACGGCGTCTCCGAGCTCGTGCTGAGCGGGTTCGTCCGCGTCGTCACGCACCCCAAGGTCTTCAGGCGGCCGACCCGGCTCGCCGAGGCGCTCGCCTTCGCCGATCAGCTCCGCGACCAGCCGAACAGCGTCATGACCGAGCCCGGACCGCGCCACTGGGATGTCTTTCGCCGCCTCTGCGTAGAGAGCGACGCGAAGGGCAACCTCGTGCCGGACGCGTATCTCGCGGCGCTCGCGATCGAATCCGGCTGCGAGTGGATCAGCACCGATCGGGACTACACCCGCTTCAAGGGCCTGCGCTGGCGTCACCCGCTCGGGTAGCCGCCGGCGGCGTGCGCGACGCCGACGCAGGATGGTCGACGCGTCTGGTGCATCCGTCGCCCGCGGCTGGCGACCGAATGCGGGCGAAGCACGCTCCGTTTATCGCTGCAGCAGCCAGGCCGCGAAGGTGACCACCGAGCCGAGCACCGCGACGAGGGCGACGATCTTGTAGAGCGAGCTCCGCTCGGCCCGCTCCATCGCCTGGCGCAGCGCGCGCTGGTGGCGCACCAGGCTGCGGCGGCTGAACCAGCGCCCGCCCTTGCCGCCGAGAAAGGCTTCCAGCTCCTCGAAGAACACCGCGTCCGCCGGATCGCCCTCGATCAGCAGGTGATTGCTTCCGTCCATCGGCACGAGCCGCGCGCCGGGGATGCGTGCGGCGAGCTCCTGCCCCATCTCGAACGGCACGAAGGCGTCGTCGCGGCAGTGAAGCACCAGCGTCGGCGACTGCACGCGCGCGAGCGCATCGACCACGTCGAGATCCCACTGGACCTCGGCGATGCGTTTGATCGTCTGCGGGTCGGCGCAGGCACGCTCGATCTCGCTGAACTCGCGGATCTGCTCCGCGGTCGCGTTCGGGAGGCAGAGCGAGGTGACGAAGTTCCGGTATGCCGGATTGTCGCTGTCCCAGCCGTGGCGGATGACCGTGTCGATCATCTCGATCACCTCGCGCTGGCCCTTGAGGTTGCCGCGATGGCGCCGGCCGCGCGCGTAGGTCGCGTGCAGGACGAGGTGGCTGACGCGCTCCGGGTGCTCGGCCGCGTAGCGGATCGCGATCCCGCCGCCCTGCGCGACGCCGAGCAGGGCGAAACGCTCCAGCCCGGCGGCGTCGACCACTGCCGCGAGGTCCTAGACATTGCGGTCGATCGAGAGGTCGACGGCCTGCCGGTCCGACAGGCCGGTGCCGCGCGGGTCGTAGCGCACCAGCAGGTGCCGCCTCGCGAGCCGGCGCAGCGGATGCGACCACAGCGGGCTCTCCCATTCGCGCTCGACGTGGCTGAACACCCAGCCCGCGCGCACGAGCGGCGCGCCCTGGCCCGCGACGGCGTAGGCGATGCGAGTGCCGTCGGCGCTCGTGCAGTAGCGGATGTGCTGCTCCATGATCTTCCCGTTCTGCTGCCGGCATCAGCACATGCTCGGGAGTCTACCCCGGCATGCGCCTACTCGGGGTACGACCCCAGGCCGTACATGGCGAGGAGGCCGGGCGACGGGGCGGCGTCCTTTGCGAAGGCGCGCCCGAAGATCTCCGCGATCGCGTCGCTCTCGTAGACCTGCGCCAGCGCGCGGTTCACCGCGAGGCGGAACGACGCATCGCCGCGCGGCAGGACGATCGCGTAGGGCTCGAAGCCGAGGTCGTCGGCGAGCAGCTCGTAGAGCGACGGGTCCTTCACCTTGCCGGCGAGCCCGAGCAGGAGGATCTTGTCGCCCGCGAAGCCGTCGACAGTTCCGGCCTCCAGCGCGGCGATCCCTTCGTCGCGGTTCTTGACCGGCACGACGGTGGCGCTGACCAGCTGCTTCTTCATCGCCGCCTCGAGCGCCTTCTGGTTTGTGATCCCGGAGCCGACGGCGATCCGCTTCCCGGCAAGGCCGGCGAGCGAGGTCGCGCCGGTGGCCTTTCGCACCAGGAGGCCAGTGGTGTCGACGAACACCGGGCTCGAGAAGTCGACGATCTCCATTCGCGAGAGCGTCGCTGTGGTCGAGCCGCAGTATGAAGCCGATCCGCTGGAATGCCCCAAGTGCAAGGGGCCGATGCGGGTCATTGCGCTCATCGACGATCCGACGGTCCTCCGGCGCACCCTGGAGCACCTGGGGCGGTGGGCGCCCGAGGCTACCGAGCAAGGCCCACCGAGGGGCCCGCCCGAGTGGCCGGCGAACGCCGTCATTCCACTGACCTATCACCCCGTGCCCGACATCGCCTAGCGCGGCGCAAGGCCGGTCTGTTGCCGCCGTCGCTGCTGCGGCGCTATAGTGCGCGGGCACCGAGCCCCCGGCGGCCCGGAAATGATCTCACGCGCGATGCGCTGCGCCCGAACTCGGCGCTGCACATGGGAGAAAGGACCTACCCCCTCGATCCGGGGGCGCTCACTCCGGTGCGCCGCACCGCGGGGCAGGATTGATTTGCTTATCGCTTAAAAGGGTCACAGTGTGGGTTCGAGTCCCACCGGGGGTACCGCATTATGACCGCCCAGAGCCGGCGTTGACCTGCGTCAATGCGCTCGATACCCGAGCTTGCCCTGTCCGGCCGTCTCCGGCTGACGCCCGCGCTCACCGGCTGTCCACGCTGAATACGCGCTGGAGTTCTAGGTATCTCGACCTGTGCGAAGGACCGCATCGATCCGCCACCGGGCGGCTTCCTGCTGCTCGACGATGCACTTCGCGATCTGGTGCAGCACGCCGACGCTGTGCCCGGCCCACTCAGCCACCTGCGTCGACGGCACCCCCGCGTTCAGCCACGTGGACACCGCGGCGTGCCGCAGGTCGTACGGTGCTCTCGGCCAGCTCCCCGCCCCGAACCCCGCGGAGCAGCCCCCAGCCACGCCCGCCCGGGCGACCGCTGGCTCAAGGCCACCCTCGGAACCGCCGCGATGGGCGCGATCCGCAAGACGCACTCCTACGCCAACGCCTTGTTCCGCCGAGTCGCCGCCCGCCGCGGGGCAAACGCGCCCAAACCGCCGTCGCGCACTGCCTGCTCGTCGCGGCCTGGCACGTTCTGGCCGCCAGAACCCCATACCAGGACCTCGGTGCCGACTACTTCCTCAATCGCCACAACCCCGACGACCGGCGCCGTCGAGCCATCGCCCAACTCGAACGGCTCGGCTACCGTGCAACCCTCGAACCGCGGGCGAGCTGACCAACGCGTCTCACGTTCATTTTCGAGTCAACTCGGGACATTCTCTGACCCCACGACGGGGCCGAGCTCCGCGGAACTCAGCACTTGTCAGTGGTCGGATGCCACTGGCCATTGGCATAGCACTCGTGCACCGTCCCTGCCATGCACACCCGCGAGCCGACACTATACGCTTGTCCGCCATAGGTACAGGTGGCACTTGGTGCCATCGGTACGCCCGCAGCGGGGGCTGGCATGTCGGGTGGAGGCTCATCAACTACTGGGCTGTCGGGTTCAGAAGTGTTTCCGATTGGCTCCGACGGCGTGTACCCTGAGTCAGGTCGATCCTCTGTCATGGATTTCTCCCACACGATTGAGTGCACGGGCTTCGAGATGGGCGGTACACAGCATTGCCTCCCTGATATCGTTCCGAGCGGCGACCGGCTTGCAACAGGCTGCCTCCTAGCCGCCAGTTTTCCAGATTTTCTTTGCTGACCTATGAGCAACTTGACGGAAAGGCTGGACCGCCCTGGTTTCTGTAGAGATTCCGGAAGCTGGATTTCTCGAGCCGAGTAGGTCTCTGGATCACCTCCCATCCCTTCTTCAAGAGCCATCTCTTGTAAACGCCGTCTGCTCCTGCAGCCGAGCCAGGATTAACCTGAAGCCCCCGCAGCGCAGCGACGAGGAACTAGGTTGACGACCGGCGGCGGGAGAGCATCCGGCGGGGCGAAGAGATGGTCGCAGGCGTCGGTTCGCTCCACAGCGTCGAGCAGGGCGTGGTTCGCCTGCTGCACCATCCGGTGTTAGTCGGGTTCGAACTCGGCCGGGGGATCCCGGCCGCACGCCCCGTGGCGCCTGCGGTGGTTCCACCACTCGACCGACGCCGCGGTGGCCAGCTCGCCAGGGCGTGAGGGCCACCCAGGCTTTGCCGAGGCAGCCGCAAGTCTCATGATGGGTCACACCGAGGTCACACTGCGAGAGACACCGCCTCCTACCGTCCCGCAAGGAATCTCGCACATGTGCTGTTGTCTTCGCTTGCGCCACGCTGGCACCCGCATTGAACGTTGGTGTACTGCTCGCACGTCGTGAAGCCGGCAGGGTCACGTAATCCATATGCTCGAATAAGCTTACATGCATGCGCAGTCCACTCCGCTGCGGTGTTACCGCTGAGCTTCTCGAATTGACCATTGGGCATCACATAATGGGGAGCGCCATTGGACTCCGGCTTATCGATATCGTGAACGAAGGTTGGCTGCCAAGAGTTGTCGCGACATAGCCCCAATTGCGCTACCTCCCTATCGTCGAGTTTGATGTCTTCGCGATTCTTACCGGCGCCCGGACTCAAGCAACGGGCGCGCGGACGGTGTAGGAGTTGGAAGCCCTCAAGGAGTGAACGTGAGCGTCAGCACAGCCATGGCACGCCCCGCTGCCGACCCTGGCCAACGATCCAGGCGTCGCACTCCGCCATCGTTGCGAACGGACCCGCGGCGATGGAGCAGCTGCCCATATCGACCTTGCACTCATTGCCGGCCACCGTATACCAGCAGTTGGGGGCCCGATGAGCCAACCATACGTACAACATCTCAAGCCCTCCCTTGGAGTCCTCTTGTTCGTGCAAGGGCCTGCCCGGCTAATCACCGTGTGAGTGGGCTCCGGAGAGCAACTGATTGAATTACCATTCATGCGGGCCCTGCTGATAATTGCTGCAATGATGAACGCCTACGTGCCCTGACTCCCGATTACAGCCGCTTCGGACACCGATCTGCGCGCACGCGGGGCATGGCTGCAAGCACGATTGCGCCGCCTGTGCGCCGTTCAAGATTGAAACGGGTAACCTGCAGGGGTACAGCTCAACGCCAATGTTGTCGCCGGGCCGATCACGGACGCTCAGAAGTTCGCCCATAGTCGTCACCTCCTTCGCCCACCGTAGTGTGCGGCGGGGCGCGGAGTCGCGTCAAACATCCTCAAGCGACGGCCTACAGCAAGGCGATCGCGGCCAGGGACCTGTGACGGCCAGAACCTCTGTTGTCGCAGCTACACGCCGATGCACCGGCCCATCCGAAAAATTTTCTCACCGGTCTTCGTGAAAGTAAAGGAGCGTTAGACAAGTGCAACGAATAATCAATGGTTGACTCGCACGCAGAAGATTGAAAGGGCGCCGCTGGCCAGAACAGTACGAGGTCCCCTCGATGACGGCCGGCGGCCCGCGTCGCCTTCGATCTGGAGCCCCTCGGAGTACGACCTCAGGCGTGGTCGTTCGGGGGGAACGCGAACGTTGGTGACCGCTTCTGACACCGACATGCACCAGTTCCCTGCGAGCGATGCTCGCTGTCTCCAGGCGAACACGAAAGTGGCGACGGCAAGCCGCATTCCTGGTGGTCGAGAAATGGCCCCCGGGACGGCCTGGCTGGTGGCCTGATGGCCGTGGGGAGAGGGGCGCGGTCCCGCAAGACTAGCGTTTGAAGCGCCTACGTGCCCGAGTGCAGTACCTGACCCGTGCCTGAAAGCGCTCCCCGGCCGATAGGTCACATAACCCTTGACGCGAAGCGGACAGGAAAGCGGCGTACGGGAAATCCGTTCGCGCCGTTTGACGTGGCGGGGGCTGGAGACGGGCTCACGGCGAACCTATACGGGGTCATCGAAGAGGCGGCGCTCAAGCTCGCACGCGAGCGGCTTGACTCCGGCAAGTGAACTTGAAAGGCCATCGCCCCTACTAAACACCCAGGAAAGGCAGACGATGAATCAACCCGAAGCATCCATAAGCTCGTTCGGCAAGATCTGGTTGGTGTCAGTGGCGGTGCTGATCGCCGCGTGCCTGTTCCTCCAGGTGACGCCCGCGCAGGCGGAGGACTCTGAGGCCGACCACTATGCCCAGACCGTCAACAGCGATCTGGGATACAACTATGCGTTGAAATACGTGGAACTCGTCAGGGCAGGCTGGCATCCGCAGAAGGCGTATTACGCCATCTGGGCGTATCAGAACGGCTGGAGACTCGGCTATCACCATGGGTGGCACGACGGAGCCTATCAGATCAACAGAAATCGCAATCAGCAATGGACGGGTCCCTGGCGCGCATGGATGTATAACGAGTACGATGCCTGGCTGAAGGCGCAACAGAGCTGGGGTTGGAGCAAGGACGTCTGGGGTGCGTTCGAGAAGGGCTATCACGACGGCTATGACAAGGGAATTCGAGTCGGCTGGAACCGCGGCCAGCATCTTGACCGTGCGTACATCCCTCAGCCTGATTTGAGCGACTTCGGTCGCGCCGCTCGCAATGCGCGCTCCGGCCTGGATCCGAACGACCCATGGGCTGACTTGCCGCTGCGGCCACAGGTCACCGGGCCCGGCAGCTTCTAGGTTCTGAAGCACCGGCGTGAAATTCCCGCAACCACCACGATTGCATGGACAACACATAGCTGTGCGAAAGATGGCGAAGGGTGAGGCCACGCCTCGCCCTTCGGTCCTGTTGAACTGAAAAACCACATAATCCGACAGGAGCACAATTACTCGAATGTCCTGCCATCAAGTCGAGGACAGCCTCGATGCGCTGCGCCCGAACTCGGCGCTGCGCATGGGAGAAAGGACCTACCCCCTCGATCCGGCGGCGCTCACTCCGGTGTGCTGCACCGCGGGGCAGGATTGATTTGCATATCGCCTCAACCGCCAGCGGGCGAGCTGAGCCGACGCGCGGGAATCGGGTTCACAGGACCGGACGCCGGTCGCACCACGGCCGCGCTTGCTCGAGCTGGCGCGCGAGCTTGAGCAGCGTGGCCTCGTCGCCGAAGCGCCCGACGAAGTGCGAGCCGATCGGCAGGCCGTCAGCTGACCAGTGCAGCGGCACGGCCATCGCCGGCTGGCCGGTGGCGTTGGCGAGCGGCGTGAAAGCGACGTAGTTCTTCAGCCCGTTCGGTCCGAGGCGGTAATCCGCAAAATCGGGATTGCTCATCGCCCAGCGGCCGAGCGGTGCGGTGGGCTGGGCGAGCACCGGCGTGAGCAGCACGTCGTGGTGCTCGAAAAAGCGCGCCACGACACGCGCGAGCGCGTGCACCCCGGCGAGCGCCAGCAGGTAATCGGGACCCCGGATGCCTTCGGCGAGGCGCACGGCGCCCCGGGTCGCGGGCTCGAGCTCGTCCTCGCGCGGCGCGCGCCCGAGCTCGCGCGAGCGGCTACGCACCGCCAGGGCGGTGCCGCTCGCCATGATCGTGACCACGTTGCGCAGCACTTCCTCCCAGTCAAAGCCCGAGGGCGCGGCCTCGATCACCTCGTGTCCGAGGTCCGCGCACAGCCGGGCGCTCGACGCTACGGCCGACGCGCAATCCGGATGCACGGGCTCGCTGGTGAACAGCTTCGCGGTGTACGCGATCCGGAGCCGCGCAGGCGGGGTCTCGATCTCCTCGAGGTACGGACGCGAGACGGCCGGGGCCGCATAGTAGGCGCCGAGGTCGGCGCCGTGGGTGGCGTCGAGCGCTGCGGCACTGTCACGCACGCTGCGCGTGAGAACGTGCTCGCAAAGCAGCCCACCCCAGCCTTCACCGGCATCGGGCCCTGCGGGCAGGCGCGCCCGGGTCGGCTTGAGACCGAACAGCCCGTTGCAGCCCGCCGGGATGCGGATCGAGCCGCCGCCGTCCGAGCCGTGCGCGAGGGGAACGATGCCGGCCGCCACCGCCGCGCCCGCACCGCCGCTCGAGCCGCCGGCGCTGTACTCCAGGTTCCAGGGGTTGCGCGTCGGCGGTCCGTAGACGACGGCCTCGGTCGAGGGGCTGATCGCCAGTTCCGGCGTCGCAGTGCGCCCAAAGATCACTAGCCCCGCGCGCCGGTAGCGCGCCACCAGCTCGGTGTCGTGATCCCCGCCCACGCCCTGGAAAAAGCGCGAGCCACAGCTCATCGGCAGGCCCTGGGCTGCCGCGGTGATGTCCTTGAGCAGGAACGGCACCCCCGTGAACGGCCCCTGGGGCAGGCCGTGCGCGATGGCGCGCTGCGCCGGCTCGACGGCCAGGCCACAGACTGCGCGTATCTTGGGGTCGATGCGCTCGATGCGCGCGAGCGCCGCCTCGAGCAGCTCGCGAGGCGCCACCTCGCGGCGCCGCACCAGCTCGGCGAGGCCGAGGCCGTCGTAGCGTTCGTATTCCTTGAAGCCGCTCATTGCGGCGGA
>Ga0184627_10001292_pt1 | contig 10126 bp, 8 predicted proteins | sample PLM3_127_b1_FD_133150 | JGI IMG/M metagenome (GOLD analysis project Ga0184627, IMG submission 133150) | Groundwater sediment microbial communities from an aquifer in East River, Colorado, USA - PLM3_127_b1 | ecosystem: Environmental > Terrestrial > Soil > Riparian zone | place: USA: East River...
AAGACGGTCAAGAGTCGGTGGCCGGTGCGGTCCGGCTGAACTTAATATCCCAGGGCCGGCAACAGGCCTCTTTTCTCGCCCGCCGGGGCTCGGCGACCTTCGACCGGGTTACGCCGGGGGAGTATCGCTTGGAGGTTGCTCAAACACGCCATCCTTTAGTATCAATGCGGCTGACGATTACGGAGGGGCACGATCATGGATGAAAAAGAGAAGGCCGCGCAGCTCGTCGACAGCCTGGGTCGGGGCGAAGAGCGAGAGAGCGAAAGCGGCCAGGTTGTGCGTGGCGGCGCGCGCCGCGACCGGGGAACGAAGCAGGCGGATCTCGTCCTGGAAGCGTCGCGGGAAGGCGGCCAGATCAAGGTCTGCGCCTACGAGCGCGGTGACGGCAGCGAGCGAACGCTCCGTCCCTATGAAAGCGTTGACGTGGCGTGGCAGCAGGTCGAGAGCGGCAGCCGCGAGCTGATTACGCTCCTCAACCGGGCCAACCGTGGGGCGAAGGTCACGTCCGACATCCTCGATGGTCTTAAGAAGACGGGGCGCTTGCTGTTCGATCTGCTGGTGTCGCCCAAGACGCGCGAGATCATCGGTGCAACCGAAGCGCGCAATCTGGTTCTCTACGTAGACGACAAGCTGGTCCATATTCCCTGGGAGCTGCTCTTCGACGGCAAGCAGTTTCTCTGCCGCCGCTTTGCCATGGGCAGGATCGTGAGCACCCGTCAGGCGCCGACGTCCGCCGCGACCCGCGCGCTCAAGGCGCCGTACAAAGTGTTGGTCCTGGGCGATCCGCGCGGCGATCTGGAGGCATCCTACCGGGAATCGCTGGAGATCAAGGATTTTCTCGATGAGAAGCGGGAGCTGTTTCATGTCGACTTTAAGAGCCATCCCATCGACATCGCCTTCGTCAAAAAGAATCTGCGCGATTACGACATCGTCCACTACGCCGGCCATGCCGACTACCATCCGGCGAACCCATCGGAAAGCGGCTGGCTGCTCAAAGACGCGCGGCTAAAGGCGAGCGAGATTTCCGCCATGGGCGGGGCCCAGCCGATGCCCTCCCTGGTCTTTTCCAACGCTTGCCAGAGCGGTCACAGCGAGGAGTGGCGCGTGGACGAAGAATACGAACAGCAAATCTTCGGCCTCGCCAATGCCTATCTCCTCGCCGGCGTGCAGCACTACATCGGCACGTTCTGGGAGATCTTGGACGAGCCCAGCGGCTTTTTCGCCAAGCGGTTTTACGGCTTTCTCACGCGCGGCGTGAAAATAGGCGAGGCCGTGCGCCGCGCGCGCCAGGAGTTGATCGACGCCTACGGCGAGGAGACGATCGTCTGGGCGACCTATATGCTCTACGGCGATCCGACGTTCGAGTTTGCCGTCAGCGATCCGCAAGCGACCTTGATCATAGAACCCGACGTGAAGGCGCCAGCGGGAGACAAACCGCGCGATCCGTTCGTCGGTCGAATCGTAAAGGGGCGATATCAAGTGATTAGAAAACTCGGCGGCGGCGGCATGGGCTCGGTGTATCTGGCCGAGCAGATCAGTATCCGCAGGAAGGTGGCGTTAAAAATATTGGATAGGGTGTACGCGCAGGACGACGAGTTGGTGAAACGCTTCCGCCGCGAGGCGCACCTGGCTGCGACGTTAACTCACCAAAACGTCGTTGCGATTCACGACTTCGACCAATCCGAAGATGGCAGTCTCTTCATCGCCATGGAGTATCTCGAAGGGAGGAGCCTGCGGGATATCATCCTCGACGGTCCCATGGATCTTGAAAAGGCTCTGCGGTTGGGCATCCAAATCGGCGAAGGATTGGCCGCGGCCCATCGAGCGGGCGTGATTCACAGGGACATAAAACCCGAAAACATCATGGCGACAAAAGGAGAAGCCGAAGTCAAGTTGATGGATTTTGGGATTTCACGGCTCAATGAGACGACTGCCGCGACGCGCCTGACTCGCGAAGGCGCGATCATAGGAACGCCCGCCTATATGGCGCCTGAACAGATACAGGGCGAGCAGGTGACCGAGAGAACCGATATTTATGCCTTTGGCATCGTGCTCTACGAGATGTTCACCGGAGATGCGCCGTTTAAGGCGTCGAACCCCACCGCTTTACTCATCAAGCATCTTGAGGAGGCGCCTGTTCCGCTCAGACAGACGCGAGCGGAGGTCCCGCCCATTGTGGCGCAGCTCGTCATGCAGGCGCTGGAGAAACCGCCGGAGAAGCGCCCTCAATCTGTGGAACAATTAGTTCACGGCTTGCGGGAAGCGGCGGCCGCGTTCGGCCATTCCTCGGGTAGAGCAAGCGTGTCCGAGGAGATGCGGCCGGAAATGAATCAGGTCAGGAGCGGGGAGACGGCTGCGCCAAGCCCCACGGCAAAGTCCGGTCGCTCTCCTTGGCTTTATCCGATTCTCGGGGCGCTCGTCGCGGCGCTGGCCTTCTTCGGCTACCAACAGTTCTATCCAGCATCCGTTCAAGAGGAGATAAGCGTTTCTGCGCCGGCGACGCCCGTATCCGTCGCACCAGAGGCTGATTTGAAGACGCACGCCGAAGAAAAGGCCGAACCGAAACCACCGGTCGTTGTGACGGAGGCCAAGAAAACCCAGGAAGTTGCAAAGCCTGCACCCCAAACTCCCGTTCCCGTCGCTAAATCAAAAGTGCTACAGCCGCCTCCGGTTGTTAAGACTCAGGAGTCCGCTCCTCCCGCGGAGGTCAAGCAGGAAGTCGCCGTCGCGAAAGAGTCTGCTCCGCCGGCCATCGCCGCGCCTCTCACTCTCAAGATGAACATCATCGGCCAGCGCAGAGAGGACGACGGGAGCTACATCGAAGTTCTCGTCAGTGAAGGCAGCGTGCTGCGCTCGCGTGACAATTTTCAGGTTCACTTTGAGGCGAGCCGTGCGGCATACCTCTACATTCTGGTGTATGACAGTCAGGGCAAGGCAAGTCAGATCTTTCCCGACCCCAAGATTAACCAATCAGGTTTCGTTGCCGCAGGAAATAAGTTGGTCGTGCCCGCCAGAGATCTCTGGTTCTGGCTGGACGAGAACACCGGCACGGAAACGATCTACGTTCTTGCTTCGGAGAAACCGATGACCGATATCCGCGGACTGCTGGCGAAAATGGAGGGTGGAGACGAGGCAGGGCAGCAGCTCGCATCGCGGCAGATCAAAGAGCGCATCGCCGTCCTACAGCGCGGCGTCGGCGGTATCGTGAAAGGCAACGCTGTGACCTACACGCTGAGCGATGGGAAGAAGATTCAAAAAGTGACGGACGTGGTGACGGGGTCCGGATCGGTCGTGAGAGCGGTGAGTTTTCTGCATCGGTAGGATGACTGGTAAGGAGGGGATAAGATGAAGTGGATTAAAAAAGTTGTACGCCTATAGCGCTCAGCATGCTTGTGGCAACGCCAGTAAGCACGCTGTTATAGTAGAGGGGAAAACGATTGGGTTAGTCTTCCGTTGCGCGGTGTAGCAAAGATCGTGATCGCTCTTGATTTGAGCGACGCCTTTGACGAGCGGAAGATCAGCAGGGAGAAGGAGAGTCATGAAGAAAGTATTAACAATGAGGCAACTCGAGGCCCGGTTTTCTGGAGAATGGGTTTTATTGGTCAATCCTGTGCAGACTGAAGATTCCGAAATCGTCCGAGGCGAGCTGATTTTTCATAGCAAGGATCGAAGCGAAGTATACCGAGAGGCTCTCAAGCGGAAGGACGACCATACGGCCGTCTTCTATGTCGGTAAGCTACCCGAAGACTTAGTGGCGGTCCTGTGAGTTATCGGTTCGATCCCAAGGCGGGGCTTATTCTCGTCAAGACCAAATTATACGGTCCGCGACGCGACACGGTTGTGAATCTTGCTTTAGATACCGGCGCTACCTGGAGCCTGATCAGCTGGGAGACCGCAGTTCTCGTCGGCTACGATCCCGGGTCGAATCAGCAGCGAACACCGATCACCACGGGGAGCGGGGTCGAATATTGTCCGAAGTTGATTCTTCAAGGCGTTGAGGCGCTGGGAAAAACTGTGAAAAATCTTGAAGTACTTTGCCACACATTACCCCCAACAAGCCGAGTGGATGGATTGCTAGGGCTCAACTTCCTACGTCGATTTAATGTGAGGCTAAACTTTAAGGAGGGTTATATCACGATCCGTTGATTGAGATCGGATCCGTCCTTTCTCGTCAATGTTGTCGTGCGACAATTCGAGCGAAGGAACAAAGTCGACGGATGAAACTCGGACGCTGACCAGAAACGCGCCTCGCAGGAAATCGAAGTGACAATAGCCGTCCTACAGCGCGGCGTCGGCGGCATCGTGAAAGGAAATTCGGTGACCTACACGCTGAGCGACGGGAAGAAGATCCAGAAAGTGACCGACGTGGTGACGGGGACGGGGTCGGTGGTGCGGGCGGTGAGCTTTCTGCATAGGTAGAAAGGATCCAGTAATGGCGAAAACAGGCTCGGCGTGGTGCGTCATATTCGTGCTATCGCTCTTCAGCCCCGTGGGTGCAGCGCAGGAAACGTTTCAGCCAACGGTTGCAGCCACTCGACGGGCTCTTCGGGAAGGGAAGATCGCCGAGGCGCTCGCCTTTCACGAGGCGAAAGCTCAGGAAGCTGAAACAAACGCGTCAACGAGCCCGAAGCCCGAGCCATACTGGCAAGAGGCGTTCGTTGCCTATCTAGAGGCGGCGAGGGCAGCGCGCCTGAGCGGCCAGGTTCAAAAAATGGTTACCTACGGCGACAAGGCTTCGGAAATGGCCCGTAAGGCAAAGAATCCACAACTCGAATTGCGGGCCATCAATGGAATGATTGATGCTCACAATCACATTAAGAACTTTGCTAGAGCCAGCCAGCTAATAGAAGAGGGTCTGGTCGTCGTGCGGGGTCTGTCGCCTAACACCGGTCCTCGACTTTTCTGGGAGGGAACTTTTTATGGTCACGTCGGTAGACAGAATATCCGGCTCAAAAAGTACAATGAAGCTATCAATGCGCTTTCTCAGTCCGTCAACTCCTTCGACGGCTTTTTGACCTCGCTTCGTGGAAATTTAAAGCAAATTCAGAGCCGGCGAGAAAATGCACAAGGCACGATGCTAATACGACTCAGTTGGCTAGCCGGTGCCTACCTGCAGGCGGACAAACTTCCGGAAGCGCTAGAGCAGATTCAACGCGCCTTCAACTTTATTAGAACGTGGGGTTTCAAATATGCCTTTGAAGGGGATCTGTACCGTATCATGGGCTCGATTTACGCCCGGCAGAAGAAGTTCACCGACGCTCTGGAGAATTATAACAAGGCGCTAAGCCTGGCCGAGGGCCAAGGAGACGCTAATAGGATTACCTCGGCCAGTATCCGGATCGGTGATCTGTTACGCCTATCGGGGCAGCCTGCCGATGCCATCGCGCATTATCAAAAGGCCATACAGCAAATCGAGTCCGGTCGGGCGCTTCTCCAGGCCGAAGATTACAGACAATCGTTTTTTGAGGGAGGGCTCAACGCTTATGTCAGCATGATCGAGACCTTAATTGCGGCGGGAAGATCAGATGACGCGCTCAACTACAGCGAGCGCGCCCGCTCGCGAAGCTTCTTAGACATCCTCGGCAGCAAGGTTCAACTCGCCCGCAGCGGCACGCTGATGGAGCATGAGCGCGCATTGCAGGCGCGAATCAGTGTGCTGCGCGCCATGATCGAACGCGACGAAGACGAGTCTGAGCAGGCGCCGCAACTGCGCAAGGAACTGGACGAAGCCCAAAAAGATTACAACGACTACCTGGCCAAGCTCCGGAAGGAGAACAAAGAACAAGCATCGCTGATGAGCGTCGAGCCGCTTACAATCACCCAGGTGCAAGAACGGCTCGATCCTGGCGTTACGATGCTTGAGTATTTCGTGACGGGCACGACGGTGTGGCTGTGGGTAGTGGAAAAAGAACAGCTACGATTTGTAAGCACCTCCATTGCTCGCAAGGATCTGGCCAGAAAGGTCACCGAACTCCGAGACACGATCTATCAGTTTGGCGAGAAAGATCGGTTTGCTGCTCTTTCCCAAGAACTTTACAAACTCCTCATCCAACCCGCGCTGCCGCACATCCACGGCAAGGAGCTGATCATCGTCCCACACGACGTACTGCACTACTTACCGTTTCAAGCGTTGTTGGGTTCAGACAATCGATACTTAATCGAGAAATATCCGCTTTATTATCTTTCCAGCGCCAGCCTCATGCAGTTTACCCAGGAGAAGAGGCGAGCGATGGGAGAGCGGGTGTTGGCCTTTGGCAACCCTGATCTCGGTGATACCAAGATGAGTCTTCAATATGCCGGCATCGAAGCGAAAGAGATCAAAGCTCTCTATCCCCAATCTACGGTTTATTTAGAAAAAGAAGCGACCGAAGAAAAAGCCAAGACTCTTTCTCCACAGAACGATATTATCCACTTTGCCAGCCACGCCGAGCTGAATGAGAACGATCCGCTTTCATCCGCCGTGCTTCTCGCCAAATCAGACAAAGAAGACGGCAGACTCGAAGTAAGAGAGATATTCGGGATGGACCTAAAGGCGAGTCTGGTGGTGCTCAGCGCCTGCGAGACCGGACTTGGCAAACTTTCTAGCGGCGATGAGCTAGTCGGTCTCACGAGAGCCTTCATCTACGCCGGCACACCGTCCGTGGTCGCCAGTTTGTGGAATGTAGAAGACAGCAGCACGGCACAACTGATGGCGAGCTTTTACAAGAATTTGAAGACGATGACTAAGGTGGAAGCGCTCAGACAGGCGCAACTGCAGCTGATCCGCGGCGAAGTGCGAAGCGACTTGCTCGCGCGTAGAGGCATCGGAGGGGTCGGCAAACTCGGAGACGCGCCGCCGACGAAATCGGATTCTTCCAGCCCTGTCCCTGTCTCTATCACCGTGTCCACCTCTCACCCTTACTTCTGGGCGCCATTTATCCTGGTGGGGGAGGGGAAGTGAGGAAAGGTCGAAGAGGACCATGATCAGATTGCCTTTATAAACCGTTCTTATACAATGTGAACATGCACCTTGATCGTATCACAATTAAGGCTAACGTTTGCGGCGGAGAGCCCACAATTCGCGGCATGCGAATCACGGTCAGCCATATACTTGAAATGCTTGCAGGCGGTATGACACCCGAGCAAGTCCTCGACGACTTTCCCTACCTAGAAAGGGCTGACATAGACGCTTGTCTCGATTATGCCGCGCGTCAAGCAGCCCATCGCGAAGTCCTGCTGAACAGGTGAAATTCCTCATCGATGTGAATCTTCCGCCGCGTCTTGCTCGCTGGCTGAGGTCTCGTGGTCACGAGGCCGAGCACCTGGCTGATTTGAATCAACTAAGAGCCACGGATTCAGGAGTTTGGAACCGAGGAAGACGGCTACGATCGGTCATTGTCAGCAAAGACAATGACTTTTATGATCGATCCCTGCTTTTCGGTGCTCCGCCGCCGGTGCTCCACGTCGCCGTTGGTAATTGCAGCAATGCCCGCCTTTTTGAGATCCTCACTTCTGAGTGGACCGACATTGAAACTGCTCTATCGGCGGGATCAAAGCTAATCTCAATTACACAGGAGAGAATCGAGGTGTTTCCATAAACACGACGTCCGTCGATTTTTCAGGAGTGGGAGTTTTTTCTGAACAGAGAGGCAAAATGGGGAGCGGCTGACTTTGGCGTTGGATAACCGTGAGATGATCGGTATCCAAAATAACCATTATCGCGCAGAGGGAGTCTGGGACCGGCGATACGCGTTACCGGCCACGATGATTTTGTCAAACAGAGGATCGTCTTTGAATCTTCCGGCTAGCCGTTTCCACCACGGCTGTCGGGACACTTTTCGAACCGCTTTCAACTCGGACCTCATCTTGCGCAGCTCCCGTTCCAGAACGGTCACACGGCGTTCCAATTTTGTTGCTGTAGATGGCATGGTTCCGTCTCTCTCTTGGAAAGAATACATTAAACGGAAACGCGAAGAAAGCCAATTGCAGCGCGGCGGGGGCCTCGGCAAACTCGGCGAGACGCCGGAGGGGCGGTCTCTCTCTCCCGACAATATCTCTGTCTCCACCGCCCACCCCTACTTCTGGGCGCCGTTTATATTGGTGGGGGAGGGGAGGTAATGCCAATCGGCCTGCGTAGGACTGCAAATTTCCGCTTTGCCTCTTTCTGACTTCTTTTTCTTACATTCGGAATCTCCCATCTGGCTTGATTTGCCCGTGCAAACCAAGCACACTTTTCCTTAGGGTTTTCCGACAATGTTGCTTCACGAACAGGTCAAGAGAGCGATTGAAAAGCACAAGCTGCTGTCTCCCGGCGACCGCGTGCTGGTCGCGGTTTCCGGCGGTCCGGATTCGGTCGCCTTGCTGCACATCCTCCATGAATTGAAATACGAGCTGTCTCTTCACCTGGAAGTCGCGCATTTGCATCACGGGATTCGCGGCGAGGAGGCGGAGAGCGACGCGCGGTTTGTGGCTGCGCTGGCGGAGCGGCTGACGCTGCCGTTCCATCTGAGAAAAATCAATCTTCCGCGGCTTAAGTCGGATGCGGGCAAGGGCAATCTCGAGGAGCTGGCGCGTAAAGAGCGTTATCGGTTCTTTGCCGCCTTGCAGCGCGAGCGCCAACTAACCAAAGTGGCGACGGCACACACCCAGGACGATCAGGCGGAGACGGTGTTGATGTGGTTCCTGCGCGGCAGCGGTATGAAGGGGTTGGGCGGGATGGAGCCGCTTCATCGCATGAGACCGGACGGAAAAAGCGCGAGCTACGGCATCACGGTGATTCGGCCCTTGCTTGATGTTTCCAAAGCGGAGATTCTCGAATTTTTGAACGCAAAAAAACTCGCATATCGCGTCGATCGGACGAATCGGGACACTCGACTGCTGCGCAATTGGATTCGCTTGGAGCTGATTCCCAAAGTCAAGGAGCGAAGCGGTGCGCGATTTTCCGCGCGCTTGGCTCATCAGGCGGACTTGTTGCGCGATGATGATTTGGTCTTGGAGGGCCTCGCGCGGCGAGCGCTCGATCGGATGCGCCGCGCCGACGGCCTGGATCGGGAGTTGTTTCTCAAGCAGCCGGCGGCGCTGCAAAGACGGATTCTCCGTCTTTGGATCGAGGAGGCCCGGAGCCATCTGCTCGGCGTCGAGTTCGTCCATATCGCGGCGATGCTGGAGCTAATCGTCGGCGGGCCGCCGCAGTCCCGGGTGGCGGTTCCCGGCGGCTTAGAGTTGGTTAAAGAATACCAGCGGCTGCGTCTTGAAAAGCGTAGCCGGAAGTTGCAGCGGGCGTCTTGCTATAGCTATGAGTTGCATATCGCCAAGCCATTGAATATACGGGAGGCTGGCGTCACGGTTTACAGCGACCTGATCTCCCCGCCGCTGGCCGATTGGCCCGACGGCTTGTCGGAAGCCGTATTTGACCGGGCGCTGTTGCCGCAGACGTTAACCATGCGCAATTTTCGCCGCGGCGACCGGTTCCAGCCGCTGGGGATGGCGGGGCATAAGAAGGTGAAAGAGCTGTTTATCGAAAAAAAAATTCCCTTATCGGTGCGCGCTACTCTCCCGCTGCTCTCGGCGGGCGGCGAGATTTTCTGGATTCCCGGCTGTGGCCGAAGCGCGGCGGCGAAGGTCGGCCCGCAAACGGCGGAAATTTTGCGAATTAGAGTGGTTCCCGGGGAATGTAAAGGTGAAATGTGATATTGATCGAACTGTTCGCGTGTGTTAAACTTTCCAAGTTCGCAAAAACCGGAGGAGCTACTTGAGTCAGTCATCAAAACATATCGCGCTCTGGCTTGTCCTGGTGCTGGTTTTCCTCGTCATATTCAGCATATTTAGCAAGCAACACAGCCGCGAGCCGGAAATCGTTTTCAGCGAGTTCATGGGCTCGGTGGATCGCGGCGACGTGCAAGAAGTCGTCATCCAGGGCCACAACATTCAGGGTAAATATAAAAACGGCGAGCGCTTCAGAACTTTTGCGCCGAACGATCCCGAGCTGGTGAAGTCGCTGCGCGACAAGCGCGTCAAGATCGCCGCGAAGCCTGAAGAGGATTCTCCGTGGTACATGGTGCTGTTGCTCAACTGGTTTCCGATGCTGCTGCTCATCGGCGTATGGATTTTCTTCATGCGCCAGATGCAGGTAGGCGGCGGCAAGGCG
>Ga0184627_10001293_pt1 | contig 10122 bp, 8 predicted proteins | sample PLM3_127_b1_FD_133150 | JGI IMG/M metagenome (GOLD analysis project Ga0184627, IMG submission 133150) | Groundwater sediment microbial communities from an aquifer in East River, Colorado, USA - PLM3_127_b1 | ecosystem: Environmental > Terrestrial > Soil > Riparian zone | place: USA: East River...
CGAAGACCAAATCTACGCAGCGGCACGAATTCAGTCATCCATACGTCGTGACGCGCAAGCCGGATCGGCGGGTGAATGAAAAATTGATCTTCAGCGAGTCGCGTCCAGCCGCGCCCGAGGGCAGCACCCCGGGCTGGGCCGCATTTACTCTGATTGATCAGCCGTTTACCGGACGGTGGACTGAAGCCTTCTCGTTTGAGAACCGGTTGGCCAACGACTTCAAGAAACAACCGCCAGAAACGATTGAGGGGAGATCCTGTCTGGTGTTCGCCTTCGAAACAGTTCCCGAAATCACCGAGACCAAGTTCTCGCTCCTGGGTCAGGTCGTGAAACTTCGGCAACGCGGGCGCGTCTGGATTGACGCCAAAACGCACCAACTGGTTCGCCTGACGGCCCGCCAGACGAAGCTGCCGAAAGGATGCAAGTCTTATGAGTACCGCATTGATTATCAGTCTCAGGCCTTGTTTGGCCGTAGGATGGCGCTGCCCGCGCGGGCGGAACTGAAGGTGGAACTCAAAGACAAGGCGTTTGTGGTGCTGCAGGAGTATTCGCAGTTTGAGGAGATGTGAGATTTGGAGATTGGTTATTTTGGGGGGCTGATCAACAACCCCCTCTTCATCTCCCCCTTAATCGCTGCGCAAGGGGGAGAGGCTCCGAATCGCAGCTCGGGATGGTGATGAGCAGCGACTTGGGTTAAACGCTTTTTCCCACGACTTGTTTCTGCAGCGCGGGCTTCCTGTCAAACAGAGATGAAAAGAGCAGCCAGCTAGCGGGTAGAAACACCAGGGAGTAGGTGATGAACTTCCCGTACCTTCCATCCGGGCCGTAAGGCTCGGTGACTTCGTGCCAGTAGTCGCTGTTGGGAAACAGGGAAGCCTCTGCGAGTTCGTGGAAGGAATAAATGAGCAGTTGAACGACAAAAACCAGGAGAAAAATGGCGGTGACTTGAAAGAAACGGCTGAGGTTCACACGGTAACCGAAGCGGGTCCAAAAGAAAGCCATCACGATGGCCGCCAGCACACCCAGGACAGCTCCAATCAACATCGGGCGGGTTGCCACCTGGAACATCAGCGAACTCAACAGCAGAGCTGTTTCAATTCCCTCGCGTGAGATCATCAGCACAGTGAAAAAGAACACTGCCCAGTAGGCGCCGCGCCCCTCTTCGCGCGTTGAGGCTGCTTCGAGACGATTCTCAATATCCTTCTTGATGGTGCGCGCGTGACGCCACATGTGCACCGTTAACGATCCCACAAAGACAGCGGCTGTCAACGAAAGCAGGCCTTCCCATAAGGCCTGATTGAACGCGACCTGATACAGCGAGATCCCGGCAGCGGCGCAGACGATCACCGCGGTCGCAATGCCCCAGTGGACAGCCGATTCCAGCCCGCGGCGGCCGCTCTTTCGCAAGAATGCGATCGACAATCCAACAATCAGGAAAGCCTCCATACCTTCGCGCAACGTAATCATGAATCCTTCCAGCACCGGAACCTCCGCCCCAAAAGTGTTAGATCTCTGACCGCTCAAAGTCTGCATTCAGTTCCCTAATGAAAGATTAGATGAAAATGAAAGTCAAGTTCATAAACGGAGTGCTGGCGCCGTGATTCGCGGAACCACCCATTCGCTTTCCGATGAAAATCCCCTTAGGAGGGGTGGCTGGCAGCAACAGCGGTCGCGCAGCCAGACGGGGTAGGTCGCCGCTTCTAAGCCGCCACCCACCCCAGGGCCTGACGGCCCTTACACTCCCGAGGGGACTCATTTTAGATACGTCGTGGCCCGCGGCATGAAAACTCCCTAACATTACTTTGTTAGTTTTGAGTGCAATCCTGGGTGGCGCACACGTGGCGCAGTTCGTCATGGGTGCGAGACCGAACGCAGACATCGCAAAAAATCGCGGTGTCTGCGCCACCCAATGATGACTCCACAGAGTAGTGCTAACCGCAACCTGCAGACTGGCGGCTCTCGCTCGGCGGCATCCCGCAGGTTGAATGAACTCATGAAATTAGTTGCATTTTGATTTCGCAACATTATAGTATTCCGGCTCTAAGTGGGCGCGAGCCCACTTTTTTGTTGTTCTGATGCTTGCTCTCAGCCAGTCTTCCCGCTAAGGAATTTTCACGTTGGTTGACCTGGACCGGACGAAAGCCCTTATCCAAGAAATTGTCGCCGCAGAAGGATTGGAACTGGTGGATTTGGAGTTCAAGGGCGGTTTGAACCACCGGATTCTGCGCATTTACATCGACAAGCCGGCCGGTGTCACTCATGCCGACTGTCAGCGGGTGAGCGAGCAGGTGGGAACAGAGCTCGACGTTGAAGGTCTGATTCCTGGAGCTTACACGTTGGAAGTGTCCTCACCTGGATTGACGAGGAAGCTGAGTGTAGCGAAAGACTTTGAAAAATCTTGCGGCCGTGTGGTCAAGCTTCAGACCAAAGAGCCGATTGACGGCCTGCGGAGCTTTCGAGGCATGCTGACGGAGTTTGACGGGCAGTTGCTGACGGTAGTGCAAAAGAACGGAAAGACGACGCGTATCCCCTTGCTCGTGGTTTCCAAAGCCAATCTAGACGCTGATTTTTGAGAGGGAAGACCCCGGGGAGCGGCTTGAATGACAACCAGTGTGTTGTACCAACAGATTGACCAGCTCAGCAGGGACAAAGGCATCGATCCCGCGATTGTCGTCAGCGCTGTCGAGGACGCGGTGCTGGTAGCGACGCGAAAGTACTACAAGTCCGTTGAGGATCTGCGGTCCACGTTCAATAAAGACACTGGCCACGTGGAAGTGTTTGCGATCAAGAAAGTTGTCGAGACGGTCACCAACCCAGCTCGGGAAATTTCACTCTCGGCTGCCCAGAAGATTGACCCTGAGGCCCAGCTCGATGGCGAAGTGAAGATCCAGAAACCGACGGACGTTTTAGGGCGCATTGCCGCGCAGACAGCCAAGCAAGTGATCCTGCAGAAGGTGCGTGAGGCTGAGAGGGACAGCATCTTTGCGGAGTACACCGGACGGATTGGCGAAGTGATCACCTGCATGGTGAAGCGCATGGAAGGCGGCGACCTCATTTTGGACCTGGGCACAGCGGAAGGACGTCTGCCGAAACGGGAACAGTCGCGCTTGGAGAATTTTGCGCCAGGAGACCGCATTCGTGGGGCCATCGTGCGCGTGGAGAAAACCACGCGCGGACCGCAGGTGATCATTTCCAGAATCGATCCTGCGCTTCTTAAGAAGCTGTTTGAGATGGAAGTGCCTGAAGTTTATGACGGCACCGTCGTCATCAAGTTGGCTGCGCGAGACACCGGCGAACGTTCGAAGATCGCGGTCTATTCCAAGGACAGGGATGTGGACCCGGTGGGAGCTTGCGTCGGCATGAAGGGCTCGCGCGTCCAGGCGATCATTCGTGAGCTGCATGGAGAGAAAATCGATATTATCGCTTACTCCGATGATCCCTCACAGTTCGCGATGAATGCGCTCAGTCCGGCCAAGATCAGCCGGGCAAACATCATCGACTCGATCGAGAAGCGTCTCGAAGTCATTGTCGAAACCGATCAGCTGTCCCTGGCGATCGGCAAAAAGGGGCAGAACGTGAGGCTGGCAGCCAAGCTCACGGGTTGGAAGATTGACATCAAGAGCGAGGAAGAGAAACGCGCGGAAATCGAAGAGCAAATGGCCCAGTTGTCTGCGCGAACGCCGCTTTCGGAGCTGCCTGGATTGACCGCTGCCATTTTGCAGAAACTGACCGGCAGCGGCATTGAAACGATCGAGCAGTTAGCCGATACGCCCATTGCTGAGCTGACAAATATCAAGGGCGTGGGACCCAAGAGCGCGGAAAAGATCATTGAATCGGTCAAGGAATACTACACGCGGCAGTCCGAAGAACCCGCCAGTGAAGAGAGTGCCGCTGATTCTGTGCCGCCAGCAGTGGAGCAATCGGCGGCCGGCGGGGAAGGTGAAGGCGTGGCGACAACGGATAAGGTTTTCGTTGAATCGGCAGATGCGGCCGGTTCGACTGAGGCAGAGTCAAGTTCCAACATGGAGTCTGAAAATGCGATAGACAACGAAGCAAGCAAACAGGAGGAGTAACGCCCGGTCGAGACCCGTGGCGTGCAGAACTGCGTGGCTGATAAGAAAAGAATTTTTAAGTTAGCGGAAGAACTCAAGATTGAAGCGCTGGAGATTATTGCCTACCTCAAAAGCGAGGGGATTGAAGGGATCTCGGCCGCCAGTCATGTTGACGGAGAGCGCGTTCAAGACATCAAGGACCACTTCTCCGGAAAGAAAGTTAAGAAGAAGCCGGCGAAGATTGAACCGGTAGTGGTTGAGGCCAAGGCCGAGGTTGCTGAGGCGAAGCCTAAAGCTGAGCCTGTGGCCGAAGCTCCGAAACCCGTCGCACCACCGGCTGAAGTTGCGGCCAAGCCGCCTGAGCCCAAGGTTGCGGCGAAGGAGCCTGAGCCAAAACCGGCCGAAACGCCGGCGCCTCCCAAGCCAGCGGCCCCGGCAGTTCCTACAGTTCCACCTCCGGCACCGGCGACGCCTGTCGTTCCAGCAGCAGCGGCCCCGAAGGTGGGCGATCGGCCGATCATCCGGCCCCCAGGTCCGCCGGTAGCTCCCTCCGCTTTGGTGCATCCACCCCGGCCGCGGCCAGGGGGGCCGATTCTGCCCGCGGGAGCAAAACCCACAGCGGTGCCGCCGCGCAAACCTTTGCCGGGAGGGGCAGCGACCCCGACCGAAACGATTCGCCAGCATATTGGTATCAAGCCGCGTACCTTCACTCCGCGTCCCGGAGCGCCTCCGCGCCCCGGAGGCGGGACTTTCCGTCCGCCAGTGGGTCCGCGTCCGGCAGGCGGCCCGGGTGCTCCACCCTCGGGTTTTCGGCCGCGTCAACCGGGCTCTGCTCCCGCGACGGAAGGCGCTCCAGCGGCGGCGCGCGATCACCGTGGTGGAACCGCGAGGCCCCGTGGAGTTTACCGTGCACCTCAAACGCAGGAAGGGAAGCAAGACCTTCGGAGAGGCGGAAGGGCCCCGATCACGACCATAGCCCGGCCCGCGCCGTTCCAGCCTCTCCCGATAACCAAATCCATCACTTTGACCGAAGGCGTCTCTGTTAAAGAGCTGGCTGAGAAGCTGGATATCAAAGCCAAAGACATCATCAAGCGACTGCTGGATAAAGGCATGTTCGCGACGCTGAATCAGGCTCTGGATGAGACTCTGGCTATCGATCTCAGCCGCGATTTCGGCGCCGAAGCTTCCATCATCACGTATGAGGAAGATGCCGAATACGAAGCCATCGCCGAAGAGAAAACAGAAAACGTCCATCCGCGGTCTCCCGTCGTCACGATCATGGGCCACGTCGATCACGGCAAGACGTCGCTGCTCGATGCGATCCGTGAAACCAACGTAACCTCGACCGAGGCCGGCGGGATTACCCAACACATCGGCGCGTATCAGGTTGAGAAGAACGGCCGCACCATCACCTTCCTCGACACGCCGGGTCACGAAGCCTTCACCATGATGCGCGCTCGCGGCGCCAAGGTGACAGATTTTGTGGTGCTGGTGGTGGCGGCCGACGACGGCGTCATGCCCCAAACCTTGGAAGCCATTGCGCACGCACGCGCGGCGAAGGTGCCGATCGTTGTGGCGATCAACAAGATTGATAAGCCCAACGCGCAGGTGGAACGCGTGAGAAAGACCCTGGGTGACAACGGCTTGCTGGCCGAAGATTGGGGCGGCGACACGGTCACCGTGGAGGTCTCTGCAAAACAGAAGACCAACCTGGATCTGTTGCTGGAAATGATCCTGCTCGTAGCCGATATTCAGGTTCTGAAAGCGAATCCACACCGCACAGCCATGGGCACCATCCTGGAAGCCAAGCTGGACAAGGGGCGCGGACCCGTCGCCACGGTATTGGTGCAGAACGGAACGCTCAACGTCGGCGACTCTTTCATCGTTGGCCCAGTCACCGGCAAAGTCCGTGCGATGTATGACTACTGCGGCATGCAAGTGAAGACGGCCGGGCCTTCCGTGCCGGTGGAAGTGCTGGGACTGGAAGCCGTTCCGCACGCTGGCGATCTGTTTCAAGTTCTGACCGATGTTTCCAAGGTGAAGCAGATCGGCAGCCTGCGCCAGTTGAAGCAGCGTGAAAGCCAGCTCGCCAAGACTTCGCGGCTTACCCTGGAGCATTTGCACGAGCAGATGAAAGCCGGGGCTATTAAAGAACTGCCGCTGATTCTCAAAGCCGACGTGCAGGGGTCAGTCGAGGTTCTTTCTGAATCGCTCAACAAGCTTGGCAAAGACAAGGTGAAGGTGAAGACCATCCACAAGGGTACCGGCGCCATCACGGAAACGGATGTTTTGCTGGCTTCCGCGTCCAATGCCATCATCATCGGCTTCAATGTTCGCCCGGAGCGAAAAGCGGCCGACTTGGCGACCCATGAAGGCGTCGATGTTCGCCTGCACACGATCATTTACAACATCACGAATGAAATCAAGAGCGCCATGGTCGGCATGCTGGACCAGCAGTTCAAGGAAGCCTACCAGGGCACTGCTTCGGTGCGCGATACCTTCAAGGTTCCCAAAGTAGGACTGGTGGCCGGCTGTTCCGTGACCGATGGCAAGGTGAGCCGGAATGCCCAGGTTCGCCTCCTCCGCGACAATGTGGTGGTGTACGAAGGCAAGATTGCATCTTTGAAGCGCTTCAAGGATGATGCTTCAGAGGTTCGTTCGGGATTTGAATGCGGCATTGGCCTGGAGAATTTCAATGACATCAAGATGGGGGACGTCATTGAGTCGTACACTATGGAGAAGATGGCGCCCGAGTCGCTCTGATCGGCAGTGAGCCTCTTGTTCGTCTTTTCAGACGATGCATATCGGCCTCCTCACGCTGGAAATCTTCATTCCCGACGCCCATTCGCTCAAAGAAAAACGGTTTGTTTTGCGCAGTCTGAAGGACCGCCTGCGCAAGTTCAATATCTCGATTGCCGAGTGCGGACATCAAGACTTGTGGCAGCGCTCGACGCTCGGCATTGTCTCCATCTCTTCCGATCATCTCATTCTCGAGCAAACGCTCAATGCCGTTGTTGAAGAGACCGAGAAGATCATTAACGGCAGCTTGAGCAGCTACCAAATCGAATACCTATGAAACCCCCGGTCCGCAGGCCCACCCGCGTTGGAGAACTGATCCGTGAGCAGATCAGTGCGCTGATGCCCGAGCTGCGCGATCCCCGCATCGGATTGACGACCGTGACAGAAGTGAAGATGAGTCCCGACCTGAAACACGGGCGAGTCTACGTCAGTATCCTGGGCGGCGCTGAAGAGCGCGCCAAGACTCTGGCGGGTCTGAACAGCGCCGCTTCCCACATCCGGCATGAGATCGGCGCTCGCTTGCGGTTGAGGAACACTCCAGACCTCGCCTTTTTCTACGACGAATCCATCGAGTATGGCGCCCGCATTGAAGAATTGATCGTGAAGACCAAACAATCATCGGGGTCGGACTAAGTCAACAACGCTGGCACAGGCCATGCGAACACTCCTCGCAACTGAATTTCACCAGGTTCGTAGTAAAGCACGCCAGTGCTTCAGCGCCACTGGCGTGGCGCACTACCAACGCGATTCCCGCTTTCGCGGGAATGACGCCGAGAGTCTGGTTCCGTGATGCATTCTGAACGCGCTTCAGAACTGGGAAGCGGTTTCTTAGTCATCGATAAGCCGGAAGGCAAGACCTCGCACGATGTGGTTCAGACCGTGCGGAGGCGCCTGGGTGTGCGCAAAGTGGGGCACCTTGGAACGCTCGATCCGATGGCCACTGGTGTGTTGCCATTGGCCCTGGGTAAAGCGACGCGGCTGGTTGAATTTCTCAAGGGCGGTCGCAAGGTTTACGAAGGCACCATTCGGCTGGGGTTTGCAACCAACACCTATGACCGCGAAGGCGTGCCGGCCTCAGATGTGGTAGTCCCCAAAGTCACTCAGGAGCAGCTCACGCAACAAGCGGCAAAAATGTCGGGCGAACAACTGCAGATGCCCCCGCCCTTCTCTGCGAAAAAGCTTCAGGGTGTTCCAGCCTATCGGTTGGCGCGGCAAGGGAAGCCAGTGCCGCTGACCGCTTGTCCGGTGCACATCGATGCGCTAAGATTCACCTTGTCCGCGTCCACGACCGATGAAGTCGAGTTCGCGATTTGCTGCTCGGCGGGAACCTACGTCCGCTCAGTGGCCCATGATCTTGGAGGCAACCTGGGATGTGGAGCCCATCTTGTGAGGCTCCGCAGAAGAGGATCGGGTGAATTTTCTCTGGAACAATCGATGTCTCTGCCGGATTTTCACCAAGCGAGCATCGACGACCTGACTGCCCGTCTCATCCCACTCAACCACGTCTTGACAGAATATCCCGCGCTTCGAGTGGATGCCGAAACTGAAAAGGCAATAGCTCTAGGAAAGGTGTTCTCGTGCGGGAACGCCCAAGGTCAGCCACACTGCGGCGGGACCTCCTGGCATCGGGTTCTGTCTTCAGAAGGCCTTCTAATCGCGCTCGCCAAGCCAGTCGCGGTGCCTGATGCCAGCGATCCACTTGGCTCGAGTGCCATGCTCTGGCATCCCGCCGTAGTCTTGATCACCCTAAACAACTCCTAGTGACACGTGTGCGTGCTTTGGTCTGATGCTCGGCTCCCCTCGCCCCAGCGCGAGAGAGGGGTTGGGGTGAGGGGGATACCTCAGTGCTGATTCAACTCCAGAAACCCAGCTCTGGATGAGGCTCTCGGAACACGCGCGAGAACATCCTGCCGTGTACTCGCTCCTTCCAGCGTAAACCACTCAGCCGCTTCGCCGCGTTAGTGGCGGTTTGAATGGTGCCGTGGGTTTCAACCCACGGCGCGGGCGGAGAATGTTCCCGCGTCGCGTCAGGGACGGTTGAATTCAGGCGTCGCTGACGCGACGTGGTTTTGTTCGCTCGCCTAGCGTGGGTTGGAACCAACGGCGGCCAGACCTATGGTCTGGTACTGGAGATTGGACATTTCGCGACAGATTGCAGGCAAGATGCCTGCACCACAAAGGGCAGCAGACTTGTGGTGCAGGCTTCCAGCCTGCAGAGGCCGTGTGAAGGGGGCAGCGCCCAACGAAGGCGCAACCCTGGGCGTTCCTCGTTAGGTTGTTTCCTGTCAGAACGTGAAGCTTGAAAACCACTGAGCAGCTTTTCCAGCACGGGGGAAACGAAGAGACATCAGATCACATTGATCTGAGCCGACTTGAACCCAGACGATGGACTCACCATCGTGTGTCACCGACAGAAAAGGTTGAATCGCTCGACCATCGCCCAAATGACCCGAATGCGTGACCCTTGCCGTCGCAAGATCATACCTAAACAGCTGTTTTGCCGGCAGAGCCAGATAATAGATCGCCTCGTCGGTCACGCTCCAAGAGCCCTGCCAAATGTTCGGAAGCACCTGTCGTTCGGGCCCTCCGCTCGTGGGAATTGCCCACAGGCCTGCTCGGTCGCGATCTTGGATGTAATAGAGAGTTTGACCATCGGGCGATTCATATCCTTCGCATCCTCCGCCGAAGGTGACCTGGATCGCCGCTCCTCCGCTTGCGGGGATTTTCCACATCTGCCGCTTCCCCGATCGGTTCGACGCGAAGTAAATCCACTTGCCATCCCTTGACCAACTGGAGCGTCCGTCGTCTGCCGGATCGCTGACAACAGGTTGGACAGTTCCTCCCCCGCTGGGCACTATGTAGATATCTCGATTACCGCCCGGTGGAAGTGAGGTGAAGCTAATCCACTTACCGTCAGGCGACCAGCGGGGTGAACCGTTTCAGCCGGCTCCAATCTTGCTGACCTGACGCAAACCGGTTCCCTCTGTATTGCAGACCCATATTTCCATGGAACCGGAACGCCTGGAGCTAAACGCTATTTGCGAACCATCAGGAGAGAACTGCGGCGAAAACTCCAACGCCGTGGAAGGTGCAAGCGTTTTGCCAGCCATCAAAGGTCCGATGCTAGAGCGGCGCAGGTTGGCATCCTGGATTCTGGACTTGTAGACCAGTTCGAAGGTTTCGTTGCCACGTGTAAGAACAGATGTAGGAAAGCTTGCTATGCCTTCTCTGCCGGTCAGATGCAGCAAGTGGTCTGGGGCGGACAGGCTTA
>Ga0184627_10001294_pt1 | contig 10121 bp, 6 predicted proteins | sample PLM3_127_b1_FD_133150 | JGI IMG/M metagenome (GOLD analysis project Ga0184627, IMG submission 133150) | Groundwater sediment microbial communities from an aquifer in East River, Colorado, USA - PLM3_127_b1 | ecosystem: Environmental > Terrestrial > Soil > Riparian zone | place: USA: East River...
AAGGGCGACGCGGTGGTGGACGTGTCGAAACTGGTGAAAGACATACCGCACACCGGGCCGCAGGAGCTCATGAGCGGGCTGATCGAGCGCTTCGCGAAATACCAAGCCAAACTGCAGAAAGCCGCCGCCGCCGGCAAGGGCGTGCCGTTGAATAAGGTCCGCATCCGCCCGCCGCTGCCGAAGCCGCACAACATCGACTGCATGGCGGTGAACTACATGGAGGACGGCACCCGCACGGAGCCGGCGCCGATCAACGCGTTCCACAAGTCCCCGAGCGGCGTCATCGGCGACGGTGACACCCTGGTGCTGCCCGACGTTCCCGCCACCATCTTCGAAGGCGAGGCGGAACTGGCGCTGGTGATCGGCAAGCGCGCGGGCAAGGTGCCCGCGGCGAAGGCGATGAGCCATATCTTCGGCTACGTGAACTTCATTGACGGATCGGCGCGCGGCCTGCCGCCGTCCGGCAACACTTTCTACCAGATGAAGTCGCGCGACACCTTCGCGCCGCTGGGGCCGTACATCGTGACGGCCGACGAGATTCCCGACCCGCACCGCCTGCAGGTGCGGCTGTGGGTCAACGGCACGCTGGTGCAGAACTTCAACACCAGCGACATGGCGCACAAGATCCCGCGCTGCATCGAGTGGGTCAGCTCGATCCACACGCTCGAACCCGGCGACGTGCTGGCGACCGGCACCAACCATCGCGGGCTTAATCCGTTCCAGGACGGCGACCGCGTCGAGCTCGAGGTCGAGGGGATGGGCCGGCTGCGCATCAAGGTGCGCGACGACCTGAAGCGGACCTGGGCGCGTGAAACCCGGCTCGACCGCCAGAACCGGAAGCTGGAGGGCCAGACGCCGCAGCTCGCCGGCAAATACGCGAAGCCGGCCACTTAATGAGCTGTAAGTATCCGCGTGACGCTCGACCACACCACCCCGCCTCCTCGAGAGGCACCCCTCCTCGTGAGAGGAGGGGAATTACTTAAACACTCCCCTCCTTGGTTAAGGAGGGGTGGACGCGAAGCGGACGGGGTGTTTGCGTCGCAAGACCTACTCTTGATGGTCACGCGGTTACGTAATTCTCAATAGTTGCGCGACTGCGGGCCGCCCGCGGAGGCGGCAGCAATCCGAGTCCGGAGGAGATGATGATGCCGCCCGAGTTCGAGTTGAGGAAGCGTCTGTTGACCGCCGCCTGTTGCGCGCTGACGGCCGTGCCCGTGGCGCCGGGATGGGCGCAGACTGAGAAATATCCGGCGCGGCCGCTACGCATCATCGTGCCGTTTGCACCGGGCGGCAGCGTGGACCTGCTTTCGCGCCTGGTGGGTGCCAGGCTCTCCGAAAGCCTGGGGCAGCAGGTCGTCGTGGACAACCGCAGCGGGGCCTCGGGCAACATCGGGACCGAGCTGGCGGCGCGCGCCGCGCCCGACGGCTATACGCTGCTCGTGAATACCACGCCGTTAGTGGTCAATACGGTCCTGTTCAGCCGGGTGCCGTACGACGTGATCAACGATTTCGCGCCGGTCGCGTGGCTGACGTCGTCGCCTTCCCTCCTGACCGTGCACCCGTCATTGCCCGTCCGCTCCGTGCGCGAGCTGCTCGCGCTGGCGAAATCGCGGCCGGGGGAGCTGAATTATTCCTCGGCCGGGCCCGGCACCAACCCTCACATTTCCGGCGAGCTGTTCAATTACCTGGGCAAGGTGAATATCGTGGCGATCCATTACAAAGGGGGCGGCCCGGGACTGGTCGCGGCGGCGGGCGGCGAGGTCGGGGTGACGTTCACGAACATCGCGGAGACCACCGCCTACGTGAAAGCCAACCGCCTGCGCGCGATCGCGGTGAGCAGCCTGAAGCGCTCGAAGGTCATGCCGGACCTGCCCACCGTCGCGGAATCTGGATTGCCGGGATACGAATTCGTCGCATGGCACGGCATGCTGGCGCCCAAGGGCACGTCGCGGGCTGTCGTCACGCTGTTGAACGAGAGAATCAGGAAGACGATGACTGCGCCGGACCAGGTAAAGCGGTTCGACGACCTGGGGCTCGACGTGGTGGCGAGCACTCCCGAGGAGTTGTCCGCCCATCTCGTGCGCGAATTGAAGAAGTGGGGCCCGGTGATCAGGGAAAGAGGCATGCGGGCGGAGTGAATTGCAAGGCGAAAGGCGAAAGGCGAAAGGCGAAAGGCGAAAGGCGAAAGGCGAAAGGCGAAAGGCGAAAGGCGAAAGTTAAGTGGTGCAATTTGTGAGAAAAGTGGACCGAGCCGTCTGCGCGGTCGTGCTGGTTGCGGCGGCGGCGTGCGCGTGGGCGGCTACGGCGCCGAAACCCAGGGCCGCCGACGGGGACGCGCAGGTCTCGGCCCAGGCGCGCTCCCTCTACGAGCGGACGCGCGACAGCACGGCGCAGATACGCGTGCTGCTCGGCGCGAGCGACTCGCATGCCGCCACCGGCACCGGCTTCGTGGTCGGCGGCGGCCTGATCCTCACCAACTACCACGTCGTCGCCGACAAGGCGCTCGAGCCCGACACCTACCAGCTCGAGTTCGTGCTCCCCGGCGGCCGCCGCGGGCCGCTCGAGATCGTGGCCGTGGACGTGGTGCACGATCTCGCCCTCGTCAAGGGCGACACCGGCGACACCCGGGCACTGCGCTTCCGCGACACGCCGCTGAAGAAGGGTGACCAGGGGTTCTCGCTGGGCTATCCCCTCAGCCAGGGGCTGACCGTGGTCGAGGGCATCTATAACGGCCGCTCGGAGGAGCAGTACTACGAGCGCATTCATTTCACCGGCGCCATCAATCCCGGCATGAGCGGCGGGCCGGTAGTGGATGTCGGCGGCCGGGTGTTCGGCGTCAACGTGGCGAGCCACCGCCGCGGCCAGCTGGTGAGCTTCCTGGTGCCGGCGAAGTTCGCCCGGCGCCTCATGGCCCGCGCGGCGGCGGGCAGGGAGGGCGGCCCGAATTTTCGCGCGGATGTCGGCGCGCAGCTGGCCGCGCACGACGCGGAGGTGATGGGCGCGCTGCTCAAGGCGCCGCTGCCGGTGCAGAAGCTGGGCGAGTTCGCGGTCCCGGCGAAGTCCGGCGAGTTCATGCAGTGCGGCGCCGGCACCGACCGCGAGACCAACCGGCCGTACACGGTGGATAACTACCATTGCTACACGTTCTCCTCGCTGTACATCGACCGGCGGCTCCACACCGGCATGGTCTCATTCCGCCACAGCATCCTGCGCGCCACGGACCTCGGGGCGCTGCGCTTCGCGCACCTGCAGGAGACCCGCTACAGCGCCGGCAAGCACGGCGAGGCCTACGACCGCAAGCACCACACGCGCTGGGCCTGCCAGGACGAGATCGTCGCTTTGCACGGCACGCCGGCGAAGATGGCGATGTGCATCCGCCGTTACCAGCGCTTCGAGGGGCTGTACGACGTGGTGATGCGGCTCGCCACCCTCGGCGACCCGGCGATCGCGCTGCATTCGAACCTCGAGATGGAAGGTGTCTCATTCGAGGCGGCAATTGAATTCTCGAAGCGCTACCTCGGGGCGATCCGGTGGAACCGCTAGCATTCATCGAGATACTCGGCCGGGACGGCGACGTCGCGGCGCGCCACCCGGTGTATCGCTGGCCGGCGACGGCCGGCCGCGGCTACGACGCGGACGTCATCATCGACGACCCGTTTGTCGCGCCGCTGCACGTGCGGATCGAGCCCGCGGCGTTCGGACGTTTCCGGGTTGCCGACCTGCAGTCGGTCAACGGCATCGCCCTCCTGCCATCGGAGCAGCGCGTCGCCGCCGCCGAGGCGGGCCCCGACGACGTCGTGCGGCTGGGCCGGACCCAGATGCGCATTCGCGCGCCCTCGTACGCGGTGCGGCCGGAGCAGCCGTTGCGCGCGGTGTCGTTCTACCGGCGACCGCTCGCATTCGTGGTCGTGGCCGCGGTGTTGCTGGCGATCACGGTGTGGAACGCATGGATCATGACGACCACCCAGGAAGAGCGGGCGTTCCTGGTGATTCCAGCACTGATAATATGCACTGGCGTCGGGGTGTGGATCTCCGTCTGGTCCCTCGTCGGCCGCACCGTGGGCGGCCGCGCGAACTTCGCCGCTCACGGCTTCGTCGCCTGCGCCGCGCTCATCGCGCTCGCGCTTTCCGACGCGCTGTTCGACTACCTGTCGTTCGGGTTCAGCGCGCGCTGGCCGGGCTACCTCGACGTCGCCGCGACGGTGGCTCTCTTCGCCTACTTGATCTACCGCCACCTGCGGCTCAACAGCCGCGCGCCGCGCCGGCGGCTCGGCATCGTCGCTACGGCCGTTTCGCTGGCGGCCTATGGCGCCGTCGCCGGCATCGAGATGGCGGGCGAGTCGGGGCGCGACGGGGCGCAGCGCTACAGCGAGACGCTGAAACCGCCCGCCTTTCTCTGGGTGCGCGGCGTCGCGCCCGAGGCGTTCCTCGCCGACGCCGGGCGCTTGAAGCGCAAGGTGGACGCATTAGTCCGAGACTGATACGGCGAGACTGATACGGCGAGACTGATGTAACGAGACTGATGAGGCGGGGCTGGGATCGACCCACGACCCACAACCCACGATTTCTTAGTGAGGAGCAACGAGTGGCCAAAGCAAAGCAGATGTCCCAGCCGAAAGACTACAAGCTGGTGATCGAGAAGGACGTGAAGATCCCGGTGCGCGACGGGGCGGTGCTGTACGGCGATATCTTCCGGCCCGAAGTTGTCGGTGGCGGCGGGAGCGAGCGCTTCCCGGTGATCATGACCATCGGGCCGTACATGAAGGACAAGCTGTGGGTGCCGCCGCCCGACCTGGAGGAGAAGCCCAATCCCTACATGAACTGGGAGTGCGTGAATCCCCTGTGGTGGTGCCCGCGCGGCTACGGGTTGCTGCGCGTGGACACGCGCGGCTCCGGCAAGTCGCCCGGCAAGTCGGACCCGAGTTCGTACGCGGAGGCGCTGGATGCGTACGATTGCATCGAGTGGGTGGCGAAGCAGCCATGGTGCAACGGAGCCGTCGGCACCTGCGGCATCTCGTATCACGCGGCCTTCCAGTGGCGGGTGGCGGGGCTGCAGCCGCCGTCGCTAAAGGCGATCATGCCGTGGGAAGGCCGCGCCGACCAGTACCGCGACCAGGCCTATCACGGCGGCATCTTCGCGATGGGCTTCATCGCGCGCTGGGCCAACAACAACACCGCGCTGCACCTGCTTGGGCAACCGCGCCTCTACAACCCGGATGCCTTCGACAACAACCTGCTGTGGAACTACATGAGCAAGGACCTCGACTCGGAGTACTGGCGCCTGAACAGCGCGCGCTGGGACCGGATCAAGGTCCCGCTCTACAGCGTCGGCAACTGGGGCGGCTCCTCGCTCCATCTGCGCGGCAACACAGAGGGCTACCTGTGCGCGGCGTCGCAACACAAGAAGCTGCGCGTCCACAGCGGCACGCATTTCCATGCGTTCTACGCCGAAGAGGCGCGCATCGACCAGTTGCGCTGGTTCGATTACTGGCTGAAAGGGATCGACACCGGGATCATGGACGAGCCGCCGGTGAAGCTCGAGATCCGCACCGGCGGCAGCGAGCAGCCGTATCCGTACCGCTTTGAGAACGAATGGCCGCTCGCGCGCACGCAGTGGACGAAGTTCCACCTCAGGATCGTCCGCGCCGGGTCGGAGGACCCCAAGGCGGTGGAGGGCGAGTTGACGAAGGTGGCGCCGCAGAAAACTGCGACGGTGAGCTATCAGCAAAGCGCCCCGTCCCGTCCCGGCAAGATGCCGCGCGGCGTTTCCTTCGAGACTGCGCCGATGGCCGAGGACACGGAAATCACGGGCCCGGTCGTGCTCAACCTCTGGGTGTCGAGCACGGGCGAGGACACCGATATTTTCGCGACGATCCGCCATATCGGTCCCGACGGCAAGGATCTGTGCGAGGTGGGACAGCAGGGCGAGTCGCTCGCCTGCGTGACCAAGGGCTGGCTGCGCGCGTCGCACCGCAAGCTCGACCCGGAGAAATCCCTGCCCTATCGCCCGTACCACGCGCATGACGAGCGCTGGTGGCTGAAACCCGGCGAGATCGTCGAATGCCAGGTCGAAATCTGGCCGACCTGCATGGTTTTCAAGAAGGGCCACCAGTTGCGCCTCGACGTGTCGCCGGCGGACGGCGCGGGCACGCAGCACTTCACGCACTTCCACGCCGACTACAACGCCGGCGCGGAGACCACCATCCATTCCGGCGGGAACAAGCCGTCGTACCTGCTGTTGCCGGTAATACCGGCGCGGGCTGGATGAGGCGTGACATGAAGAGGCGTGACATGAAGAGGCGTGATGATTTTTCTTTAGTTTTGCGCGCGGTGGAAATTGTTGCTTCTCTGGCATTCGCAATCATTGCGGCCGGATGGAGCGCTACGCTGGCCGCGCAAAACTACCCGGCAAAGCCGGTCCGCATCATCGTGGGTTTCACCGGTGGATCGGAACTCATGGCCCGGATGGTCGCGCAGCAGCTCACACCTGCGCTGGGGCAGCAGGTGCTGGTCGATCCGCGCCTCGGCGCCGCGGGCAACATCGGCTTCGAGGCCGCAGCCAGGTCGGCCCCGGACGGCTACACGCTGTTGATGGGCGCCGTGCCGCTGCTGACCAACCCGTTCACCTATCGCAAGGTTGGTTACGACCCGATGCGTGATTTCGTGCCGATCGCGATGGTCGCCACCATTCCCAACGGGCTGGTGGTGCATCCCTCGGTGCCGGCGAAGAGCCTCGGCGAGCTGGTGCGACTCGCCCGCGTCCATCCCGGCAAGATCGCCTATGGTTCCGGGGGCGTCGGCTCGGCGAACCATCTCGCGGCCGAATTGCTGCAGGGGGCCGCCAGGATCAAGTTCACGCACGTCCCGTACAAGAGCGCGAGCTTCGGGCTCGTCGGCGCCATGAGCGGCGACGTGGACATGGTGATCATCGTGGTCACGAGCGCCGCATCGTACGTGAAGGACGGCAGGATGCGCGGTCTCGCCGTCTTCGACACGAAACGCGCCGCTTCGATGCCCGAGGTGCCGACCTCGGTTGAGGCCGGATTCCCGCAGATCCAGGCGGTCAACTGGTACGGACTGCTTGCCCCGGCGGGCACGCCGCGCCCGATCATCGAGCGCCTTCACGCGGAATCCGTGAAGCTGATGGCGGTACCCGAGACTCGCGAGCGTTTGCGCGCGATGGGCGGCGAGCCGGACTCGAGGTCACCCGAGCAGTTCGCGGAATTCATGCGCGCCGAGCACGCGCGCTGGGGAACAGTGATCCGCGACGCCGGCATCAAGTTCGAGTAGCAAGGGACAACATGAAATCCAAGGAACACGCCCGCTCCGCCATCGTTCACGACACCCCGGTTCCCGCGCGCGAAAGCGAGGCATGCTGGGGCAGCGACCCCATCGCGGCGATGCTGCGGGCACTCGACATTCCCTATATTTCGCTGGTGCCGGGCGCCACCTACCGCGGGCTGCACGACAGCATCGTCAATTATCTCGGCAACCGCTCGCCGCAGATGGTGCTGTCGATCCACGAAGAGAACGCGATCGCGGTTGCGCACGGCTACGCCAAGGTCACCGACCGCATGATCGCCGCCGCAGTACACGCCAACATCGGCCTGCTGCGCACGCCGATGGCGGTCTATAACGCGTGGTGCGACCGCGCGCCGATATTGATGCTCGGCGCGACCGGGCCGTGGGATGCCACGAAGCGCCGACCGTGGATCGACTGGGTGCACACCAGCGCCGACCAGGGCGGCCTCATCCGTAACTTCACCAAGTGGGACAACCAGCCCGGCTCGCCGGCGGCGGCGATGGAAGCGCTGCTGCGCGCCTCGCAGATCGCGCAGACCGCGCCCAAGGGCCCGGTCTACATCAACCTGGAAGTCGAGATGCAGGAACAGAAGCTCGACGCCATGCCGCCGCTGCCGGATGTATCGCGCTACCCGGTGCCGAAACCCACGCTGCCGGCGCCCGAGCTCGTCGCGGCTGCAGCGAAGCTGCTGTCAAACGCGAGGAACCCGCTCATCCTCGCCGGCCGCTGCTCGCGCAGCCTGGAAGGGTGGCAGCAACGCGTGGCGCTGGCGGAGAAGCTCAACGCGCCGGTGCTGACCAGCATCAAGATCGCCGCCGCGTTCCCGACCGATCACCGCCTGCACCCGGTGCCGCCGTTCCAGTCCCTGCTGCCGGAGGCGAAGAAGCTGATCGCCGCGGCGGACGTGATCCTGTCGCTCGACTGGCTCGATCTCGCCGGCACGCTGCAGCAGATTTTCGGCAGCAGCGATGCAGTACCGTCCAAGATCATCCAGGTTTCGTGCGACGCCTACAGCCATCGCGGCTGGAGCATGGACCACCAAGGCTTGCCGCCGATGGACCTGTACCTGATGTGCGAGACCGATGCCGCGGTGCCGCTGTTGCTCGATGCAGTGAATCCGCGCGTGGCGACTGCGATGCTTCCGGCGCGAGTGCCGTTGCCGCCGATGCCGAGCGAAGTGTCGTTGCGCGGCGTGGGCGCGGCGCTCGAGACCGCGACGCGCGGCAGCGACGTCTGCTACACGCGCATGCCGCTCGGCTGGAGCGGCGCCTACACGCACTTCCGCCATCCGCTCGACTACATTGGCCACGACGGCGGCGCCGGCGTCGGCTCCGGGCCGGGCATGACGGTTGGCGCGGGGCTCGCGCTGAAAGGCACCGGGCGGATCCCCATCGGGGTGATCGGCGACGGCGATTTCCTGATGGGCAACACGGCGGTGTGGACCGCGGCCCACTACCAGATTCCGTGCGTGATGGTGGTGTGCAACAACCGCTCGTTCTACAACGACGAGCGCCACCAGGGCCGCATGGCCAAGGCGCGCGGCCGGCCGGAAGAGAACAAGTGGATCGGCCAGCACCTCACCAACCCGGACGTAGACATCGCGGGCATGGCGCGCATGATGGGCGGCGAGGGAATAGGCCCGGTGGACAAAGTGCCGGACGTGCTCCCGGCGATCGAACAGGGGCTGGCACTGGCGCGCGATGGCAAGGTCGTCGTGATCGACGCGCGCGTGCTGCCCGGCTATGACCGCGGCGCTTGAAAGCAAGAATGAAGGTGAACGGATGACGGATTACCTCAACCCCCGTGAGGGCGGGAGAGCGTTAGGTCGTGAGGTGGAAACCCCGCCTTTCGATCTGCCGCGCTCCCGATCTCGCGCTCTCCCGTTTCTTCGACTGCTGCCTTCCGCCTTCATCCTTTGTTGCGTATTGCTGGCGCCAGCCGCAAATGCGCAGGAGTGGAAACCCGCCCGTAACGTGGACATCGCGATCGCTTCCGGCGCGGGCGGAGCCGCCGACCGCCAAGGGCGCCAGTTGCAGAAGCTGCTGCTGCAGGCGGTTCCCGGCATTCCCAGCATCACTGTGACCAACCGTCCCGGGGGCGGCGGCCTCGTCGCCTGGACAGCGCTGGGGCAACACGCGGGCGACGCGCATTTCATCGCCACGCTGTCCACGGCCCTGCTCACCAACCAGATCCTGGGCGTCGGCCAGTTGCGTTACCAGGATCTCACGCCGCTCAACATCCTGATGCGCGAGTACGTGGTCGCCTGGGTCAGGGCCGATTCGCCGCTCGCCTCGATCAAGGACGTGATCGCGCGGCTGCAGAAGGACCCAACGTCGGTGAGCTTCGCGTTCGCGACCGCGCGCGGCAACCAGAACCATATCGTGATCGGCATGATCGCGCGGGCCGCCGGCCTGAACCCGAAGGCCGTGAAGGCGGTGGTATTTTCCTCGGGCGGCCAGGGCATGACGGCGGCGCTGGGCGGGCATGTTGACGTCTGGGTCGGCACGCCCGGCGGCGCACTGCAGCACATGCAGAGCGGCGCGGCCCGCGCGCTGGGCATCAGCTCGACGCAGCGCCAGGCCGGCAGGCTGGCCGCGGTGCCGGCGTTCCGGGAGCAGGGTATAGACGCTTCTTACTATGCCTGGCGCGGATTTGTCGCCGCCGGGGGGCTCACCCCGGCGCAAACCGCCTTCTGGGACCAGGCTTTTGCCCGGGTGGTCCGCACGGAAGAATGGAAGCGCGACCTGGACGATAACGGCTGGGCCGAGGACTTCAAGGCGAGCGCCGAAACGCGCAAGCACCTCGATGGCGAATACGG
>Ga0184627_10001295_pt1 | contig 10119 bp, 8 predicted proteins | sample PLM3_127_b1_FD_133150 | JGI IMG/M metagenome (GOLD analysis project Ga0184627, IMG submission 133150) | Groundwater sediment microbial communities from an aquifer in East River, Colorado, USA - PLM3_127_b1 | ecosystem: Environmental > Terrestrial > Soil > Riparian zone | place: USA: East River...
AAGGACGAAGTCCCGCCGGGCGCCCGCTTTTACCACAGCCTCGCCCAACAGGGCTACGTCGTCGCCCGCGTGGACATTCGCGGCACGGGCGGGTCGGAGGGCGAGAACACAGACGAGTACGTTCTGCAAGAGCAACACGACGGGTACGACGCTATTGAGTGGTTGGCGGCTCAACCGTGGTGCGACGGCCATATCAACATGATGGGCATTTCCTACGGCGGCTTCAGTTCGCTGCAGGTCGCCTCGCACAATCCGCCGCACCTCACCAGCATCATCCCGGTAGCCTTCACCGATGACCGTTACACCGACGACTGCCACTTTCGCGGCGGGTTGATGCGCCTGTACTACGACCCCGGCCTGTATGGCAACATGATGATCGCCTACAACGCGATGCCCTCGTACCCGGAGTGGGCGGGCGGTGATTGGGCCAAGGTGTGGGAGCATCACCTTGAACATAACGAACCCTATCTTCTCAAATGGTTCAATCATCAAACCGACGGCCCGTATTGGCGGCACGGCTCGGTACGCGACATCCCCGATAATATTAAGTGCGCTGTCTTCCTCATCGGCGGTTGGGCCGACGGTTATCCCAACCCGCCCCTGCGTTTATTCCAGGCGCTCAAGGTTCCGAAGAAAGTCCTCGTCGGCCCGTGGAATCACTCCATGCCCGACACCGCGATCCCCGGCCCACGCATTGACTATCTGCATGAGGTCGTGCGTTGGCTGGATTACTGGTGCAAGGGAATCCAAAATGGCGTGATGGACGAACCGCCGGTGATGGTTTACATGCAACACGCGCAACCGCCTATCGTGGATCGGTTGGACACAGTCGGCGAATGGCGATCGGAGACGCATTGGCCCCCGCCCGGCTCGAAGGATAAAGCTCTCTACCTGGGCGCGAATAGTGCATTGCAAAATGATCCGGGCGCCGAGGGAAATGACACTTACGACTACAGTCCCACCGTCGGCATGACGGCCGGATTGTGGTCAGGCGGATTCCAATTCGGCTTGCCCGGCGACCAGCGGCCCGATGAAGCCTATTCGCGCGTCTACACCACGCCGCTGCTTGAAGAAGATGTTTACATTGTCGGTTGGCCGCGCGCCATTTTGCACGTCTCGTCGTCGGCCTCGGTGATGGGCTTTGCGATGAGTCTGTGCGATGTGCATCCCGACGGCACGTCACAGTTGGTGGCCAAGGGAATGTTGAACGGCACGCGGCGCAAGTCGTTCACCCATCCCGAACCCATGACGCCGGGTGAGGTGTATGAGTTGGAGGTTCAGATTGACTGCACGGCGTGGAAGTTCGCCAAAGGTCATCGCATCCGCCTCAACCTGGCCAGCGCCGACTGGCCCAATGTGTGGCCCACGCCTGAACCCGGAACCAATCAGGTCTACCGGGGCAACGCGCGACCTTCGCGCCTGGTCCTGCCGACCGTGCCCGCGCAGGCGAGTGGCACGTCGCCGGAGTTCATCCCCTCCGCGGTGGTGATGAGCAAACACTCGTCTGCTGTGCAACCGCCGACGTGGCAGTTCATCCACGATGTCCTCACCGGGCGCATCCTGTTCAACCTCTACCAAGAGACGAACTATCGCGTCAACGACACAACGGCGAACTACCGCACCTACAAAGAGACCTGTCACCTTGATCCGAAAGACCCGGCCCACACCAGTGTGCGCGGCCTCTACACCCTGCGCATCGCCCGGCCCAACTACACCCTTCAGGGCAGTTCGGATTTGCTTATTCAAGCCACGGCCACGCACTTCCATATCACCATTGACCTCGACCTCCGGGTGAACGACTCGCCGCACTTCCAAAAGCGCTGGACCGAGTCGGTGCCGAGGCAGTTGCTTTAGCCGGAGGCCGGCACCCGAGACTCTAGGAGGCAAGATGAACTTCGACTTTCAAGACCGCGTCGCCGTGGTCACGGGCGGCAATTCCGGGATTGGCCGGGCCATTTCGATGCAGCTCGCTGCCGCTGGGGCCAGGGTCATCCTGGCCGCCCGCGACGCGGCCAAAGGAGAAGCTGCTTGTCAGGAGATCGCCAAGCGGGGCGGCCGGGCCGAGTTCCTTTCGGTTCAACTGGGCGATGACGAGGCCGTGCAGGCGATGATGCAAAAAGTTGACCAAACCTACGGGGCTTTACACGTCCTGGTCAACTGCGCGGGCGGTGGTGAAACCAAAGCCGGGGTGGCCGAAACCAGCGGTGTTCTGGAGCGCTGGAACCGAATGGCGGCGAGCAATCTCCTCAGCGCTTATCTGGTCACCACGTATGGCGTCAAGATCATGAAACGCACGGGCGGTGCAGTTGTCAACATCTCGTCTACGGCCAGCCTTCACGGCAACTACGGCTTATACAGCACGATGAAGGCCGGGCTTGAGGGATTGACGCGCAGCATGGCGTTCGAGTATGCGCCGCTGGGTATTCGCGTTAATGCCATCGCCCCCGGCTGGATCAAAACCCCCGGCACCCTCCCCAAGCCGGACGACCCGGCGCAGGCGGCGTGGGAAAGGACTTCGGCCTCACTGCTGGGCCGCATGGGCACGGTGGATGAGGTGGCCTCGGCCACCTTGTTCCTGACCTCTGCCCTGGCCTCATTCATCACTGGGGTGACGCTGTTTGTGGACGGCGGCCTGGTGCTCATTGACGCCACCGCGGACTCGTGGGCGCGAGCAATGAACAAAACGACGCTCTGAAAGGCGCTCGCGATGGCGACCCCAATGAAACCGGAAGACCTGCGCGCCTTTTTGGACCGCGCCTTCCCGACGATGCTCGGCGTGGTCGCCACCCTGGGCCCGGACGGCTACCCTCACGCGGTCCCGGTGTGGTATCGCTACGACGGCGAGCGCGTTCACCTCTGGACGATAGACACGCGCCGCTGGGTCAAGAACATCGCCCGCGACAACCGCGTCTCGTTTTCGGTGCAGGAGGACAAGCCGCCGTTCGCCGCCGTGATTATGCGGGGCCGGGCGACGATCCTGACCAGTCATGGCGAAGAGGTTTCCGAAGAAATCCGGCGCATCACTCGTCGTTACATCGAAGAGCCGAACGTTGAGGAGTACATTAAAGGCTGGCTGCACCTGCGCACTATTGTCAGCCTCACGCCGGAAAAGGTCAGCGCGTGGGGAGTAGGGTATTAGCGCTGCTCCCCAACTGCGTCCTCGCGGTTGGTAGTAACTCAACCTTGCTCGGGTTCATCAATTCTGTGGTTACAAGGAAAACCGCCATGCTCATCATCGACTCTCACCTCGACCTCTCCTGGAACGCCATGCAATGGGGGCGTGACCTGCACCTCGCGGCTTACACCATCCGCGCGCAAGAAAATGGGATGACGGGTGCGGGCCGGGCGCAAGGCACAGTGTCTTTGCCTGAGATGCGTCGTGGGCGCGTGGCGCTGTGCTTCGCTACTGTTCTTTCCCGCTGCACCGGCATCCCCGACCCTCTGCTCGACTACCGCTCGGTCGCTCAGGCTTACGCCGTCGGCCAGGGGCAAATCGCCTACTATCGGGCGTTGGAGCGGGAGGGGTACATCCGTGTCATCGCCGACCTCGAGGCGCTCAACCAGCACCTGGCGGAGTGGGAGGCGTGGGAGGCTGACCACCCCACTGAAACCACCGACACCCCGCCGCTAGGTTTCGTGATCAGCATGGAGAGCGCCGACCCGATCATGACTCCCGGTCAGTTGGAGGAATGGTATCGCGCTGGGCTGCGCGTGATTGGCCCAGCGCACTACGGGCCAGGGCGCTACGCGGGCGGAACCGGCACGGAGAACGGCGTGAGCGAGATTGGGGTTTGGCTGCTCAAAGAGATGGAGCGCCTCGGCGTGATCCTCGACTTGACTCACTTCTCCGATCAGGCCTTCTGGCAGGCGCTCGATCACTATCACGGGCCGGTGCTGGCGAGCCACAACAACTGCCGCGCTCTGGTTCCGCACCAGCGCCAGTTCAGCGACCAGCAGCTCAAGGCTATCGTCGAACGCGACGGCGTGATTGGCGCGGTGTGTGACGTGTGGATGTTGATCCCCGACTGGAATGCGGGCAAGAGCAGCAATAAGGAAGTCAGCCTGGACACGGTGGCGAATCATATGGACTACGTTTGCCAGTTGGCGGGGGATAGCCGGCACGCGGCCATCGGCTCCGACCTGGATGGCGGCTTCGGGCGCGAGGCCTCGCCGCACGATCTGGACACCATCGCCGACTTGCAGAAACTCGGCGAGTTGCTGGCAAAACGCGGCTACAGCGGCGACGACATCGTCAACCTCATGTATGGGAACTGGCTGAGGCTGTTGCGCCGGGCCTGGAGCTGACGCATGGCCTTGAGCCGCGATAACCGCCGCATAGCGCTCGCCCTATTGTTGGCAGGCGTGGGGGATGGGATGTTCTTCTACCTCCGGCCTCTATACCTGAAGGAACTGGGCGCCGACCCTGTCGCCATTGGCTCGATCCTGGCTACGGCCTCGGCGGTCACGGCGTTCACCCACATCCCCGCCGGTTATCTAGCCGACCGCTTCGGGCGCAAGCACCTGATCCTGTTCAGTTGGACCCTGACGGCCGTCGCCCTGCTGGTCATGCACCTGGCGCGCAGCCTGGAAGGTTTCGTCGCGGGCCTGATCTTGTTCATGTTCGCCAATTTCGTGATGGCCCCGCTGACGGCCTACATCGTCGAAGCGCGTGGCGCGCAGAGTGTGCAGCGTGCGCTGACTATGTCGTTTTCCGGCTATGGAATCGGCAACGTGATGTCGCCCGCGGTCGGCGGCCTGATTGGGCGCACCTACGGGCTGCGGCTCGTGTTTGGCCTGGCCGCCCTGGCCTACGTCGCTTCCACCTTCGTGTTGATGCCGCTCCGGCCACAGCCGGTGGCCGCGCCCACCGGACGCACCCGTTACGCCGCGCTCGTCCGCAATCAGCGCTTTCTGGGATTCCTGGCGTTGATGTTTTTGGCATTGGGGGCTATGGTGCTCGGCATCCCGCTCCTGCCGAACTACGTCGCCGAAGTTTGGGGTTTCGACGTGGGTATGATCGGCGTCTTCGGCACCTTCCAATCGCTGGGGATTGTGGTTCTCAACCTGACGCTGGGGCAGCGCCTCCCGCGACGGGGCTTCATGATCGCCCAACTGCTCATGGCTCTTTCGGTGCTGCTGCTGTTGACGACCGGGCAGGTAGGGTGGATGGGCCTGGCTTATTTCTGCCAGGCGGGCTGGAATTTCGGGCGTACTATGGCGCTCTCACAGGTGCGGCGCGTGGTCGAGGCTCACGAGACCGGCCTGGCGTTCGGCTTTACCGAAACGATTGCCTACGTCGTCATCGTCGCGGCTTCGTTTGCGGCGGGCGTCCTTTACCAATACGACCCGGCCCTGCCCTTTAAACTGAGCTTAGGGCTGATCGCCCTCACCCTGCCATTGGTCTGGCTGTTCGCGCCTCGCCACGATGCGCATACGGTCGAGGCCTCCCCGGTCGGCGAAGCCTCGACAGCGGGCGAGGGATTATGAACGCCCCAGTTCCCCTCACCCTGCTCTCCGGCTTCCTCGGGGCGGGCAAGACTACGCTGCTCAACCACATCCTGCGCGCCCACCACGACCGGCGCATGGCGGTGCTGGTGAACGATTTCGGGGAGCTCAACATTGATGCACAACTTATTGTCGGCTTCAAAGACGAGGCCATAGCCCTGACGAATGGGTGCATTTGTTGCAGCCTGCGCGGCGACCTGCTGGAGGCGGTGACCAGGGTGCTGGAACGCCCGGAGCCGCCTGAGCATATCCTCCTCGAGGCCAGTGGAGTCTCCGATCCGGGTGCGATCGCCGCCACGTTCATGCTGCCTGAGGTCCGTCCGCTGATTGGTCTGGATGGCGTGATCACGTTAGTGGACGCCGAGCAAGCCCGGCAACCGCAGGCTTATTCTAACCTGATGCTTGACCAGATCGCAGCTGCCGACATCGTGATGATCAACAAAATTGACTTGGTCGGCAGCACCGAACTCGATACTCTCGAGGAGTGGATATACTCGGTGGCGCCTAAAGCGCGCGTGCTGGAAGCGGTTCAGGCGCAAGTGCCGCTGGCACTGATTTTGGGCACCGGATCATCTGACCGCTTCGTTGTGCGCGTTTCAACGCCGACTACGAGCCTCTTGCGCGACTCACACGACCACAGCGCAGAGGTTAGCACCTGGCACTTTACCTCCGACTGCCCGTTTGCGCTGGCGGCGCTGAAAGAGGCCTTGAAACGATTGCCGCTTACCGTGTTCCGTGCCAAAGGCGTGCTAGCCGTGGCCGGGTCGGAGCGGCGAGTCATTCTGCAGTTGGTGGGACGGCACATGCAACTCTCCTACGGCGAGCCCTGGGGGTCAGAGACGCCGCACAGCCGGTTGGTGATGATCGGAACGGCGGGCGGCCTCGATGGCCCGGAACTGAAACGCCGCCTCGAAGCTTGCCTGTCGGACGTGAGCGTGGAAGGATGAATCCGATGTATTTCAACACCTACGACGGAACGCGCAAGAAAATCCACTGGCAGGAGTTTTGGCGATACGAGTTGGAAGCCATGCTGCCACACGCGCCGGTCGTCATCGCGCCGACGGGTTCGGTGGAGCAACACGGGCCGCACTGCCCGATGGACGTGGACATCTCCATCCCGTTCCACCTCGCCTGCGCCGTGGCTGAGGCCGTTGACGACTTTCCGGTGATCGTCACGCCGCCGATCTGGTCGGGATTCACGCATTACAACATGGGCCACATTGGGACGATCAACCTGCGCCTGGAGACTTTTCTGGCGCTGGCCGGCGATGTGTGTCGCAGCCTCAAAGCTAACGCCTTTGAGCGTATGATCCTGCTCAACGGGCACGGCGGCAACGTGGCTCCCCTGCGTACCCTCAGCGTACAACTCGCCGAAGAGGACGTATGGGCGCTCGCCTTTCCGTATTGGGATTTGATCCGAGATGAAATGGCGGCCTGGGGTGAGGCCGATGGGGCTTTCATCGGCCACGGCGGAGAGTGGGAAACCTCGCTCCAGTTGTATCTGCGCCCTCAACTGATCGCCCGCGAGAAGATGGCGCGCAACGACTGGCCTCGGCCCGACGAGTTCAGCCCAGAGTTCGCGCGCTTTGCGGTCTGGCCCGAACGCCGCCGGGAAGCGCCACTGGGGGTGATGGGCGATCCCTTCGCCGCAAGCGCCGAGAAGGGAGAACGCGTCTTCGAAACCGCTGTCGAAAAGTTGACCCGGTTAGTCAGGGACTATCACGCCCAGCCGGTGCGGCGCTACCGGCAATTTGGGAGTCACTGCCCATGACACGGACGATTTACGCCGAACTCGGGGTCAGGCCCGTCATCAACGCCGCCGGGACGCTTACCCGTTTGGGCGGCGCGATTATGCCGCCGGAAGTGGTGGAGGCGATGGCCCGCGCTGCTGAACACTGCGTGCGAATTGAAGAACTGCAAGCGCGCGCGGGAGAACTCATTGCCGAGGCCACCGGGGCCGAGTCGGGCTACGTGACGTGCGGCGCGGCGGCGGGTTTGCTCCTAAGCACCGCTGCGTGTGTGGCCGGGCTGGATATTGGCAAGATGGAACGCCTGCCGGACACGAGCGGGATGAAGAACGAGGTCATCATCCAGCGCCCACATCGCAACAGCTACGATCACGCCGTCCGCGCGGTGGGCGTCAAAGTCGTGGAGGTCGGCTGGATGGGCAGCCCGACACCCCACCCCGTTCAAGCGTGGGAGATCGAGGCGGCTATCAACGAGCGCACCGCGGCGATTTACTGGCCCGTGATGGAAGCGGCCGAGGGAAAAACGGTGGGTCTGGAAGGGACGGTGGCCGTGGCCCACAAGCGCGGCGTGCCCGTCATCGTGGATGCCTCGGCCGCGCTTCCGCCCACGACCAACCTGCGCGCCTTCGTCGCGGCGGGCGCTGATCTGGTCGCCTTTTCGGGCGGCAAGGCGCTGCGTGGCCCACAGGCTTCCGGCCTTCTCGCCGGTCGGCGTGATCTGATTCAATCGGTGGCGTTGCAGCATCAAGATATGGACGTGCATCCCGCCACCTGGTCGTTACGCGCTCAGTTGTTAGAGGCGGGGTTACTGCCCGGCCCGCCGTTGCAGGGGATTGGCCGCAGTCTCAAAGTAGGCAAGGAGGAGATTGTCGGTTTGCTTACCGCCCTGCGCTTGTTTGTGGCGCGCGACGAGGCAGCCGAGCAGGCGATGTGGCTGGCGCAAGTGCACACCCTCGTTGAGACGATGCTTACTGTCCCCGGTGTTCAGGCGGATATTGAAGCGAATGCGCAAGGCATTCCCCTGGCCCGCGTGACCTGGGACGAGAGTGCGTTAGGCATTCAGGGGTCGGAGTTGGTCAACGCGCTCGCCGATGGCGACCCGCCGATTGGCGTGGGCGGCGATGGCGCGGGAGGGACGATTACGATTAATCCTTTCAGCCTTGCGCCCGGCCAGGCGGAGGTGGTGGCTCACCGCTTGAGGGAACTGTTACAGCGCTAAAACCGCGCCCGAAAAATGCTTGGAGTTACGGACTGGCCACGCTCGCCGCCCGCGTCCTCGCGAGCGTGGAGCAAGTCCACCTCACTCGCCGTTCACCATTTTCCGCGCGATCTGATTGTGCTGTTCGATCACGCGCCCCAGTTCCACCGTTGTCACCTGCCCCTCTCGCACGACGGACCTTCCATTAATCACCGTGTAATCCGTCTTTTGCGGCGTGCATAGGAGGGCGGCGGCCACCGGATCGTGCAGCGCCCCGGCGTAATCCAGGCGATTCAAGTTAATCGCGAAGAAGTCGGCGCACTTACCCGGCGCGAGCGAACCGATATCGTCGCGCCCCAACACCGCCGCCCCCCCTAGCGTCGCAATTTCCAACGCCTCGCGCGCCGTCATCAATCCCCCCTCTCTATTGTGGGGAGAGGAGCCGGGGGTGAGGGTCGTGGCGAGTCGCGCCAGCAACATCGCCTGCCGGGCCTCCGCCAGCAAGTGGGAGCCGTCGTTGCTGGCCGAGCCATCCACGCCCAAACCCACCTTCACGCCAGCGGCGCGATACTTTTGCACGGGCGCGATGCCCGAGGCCAGCCGCATGTTGGACGAGGGGCAGTGCGCCACCCCGCACCCGACGCGCGCGTACAGCCCGATCTCAGCCTCGTTGACGTGCACCGAATGCGCGAACCACACATCGTCGCCGATCCAGTCGAGCGTTTCCATATACGCGACCGGGCGATGACCGAACTTCTGCAAACAGAAATCCTCTTCGTCCAGGGTCTCGGCCAGGTGTGTATGCTGGTGCACCCCGTAAGTCCGCGCTAGCTTGGAGGATTGGCGCATCAACTCCGGCGTGACTGAGAACGGCGAGCACGGGGCCAGCACGAGGCGCAGCATGGCGCCCGGCTTCGGGTCGTGATACTGCTCAATCAGCCGTTGTGAGTCTTTCAGGATGAAGTCTTCGTCTTCAACGACTCGGTCGGGCGGCAAGCCGCCTTGCGATTCGCCCAGGCTCATCGAGCCGCGCGAGGCATGGAAGCGCACGCCGATCTCGCGCGCCGCCTCAATTTGATCGTCGAGGCGGCAGCCTTTGGGAAAAACGTATAGGTGGTCGGAGGCCGTCGTACAGCCAGAGAGCGCGAGTTCCGCCAGGCCGGTTAAGGTCGAGATGCGAATCGCTTCTGGGGTAAGTCTGGCCCAGATGGGGTAAAGCGTGACGAGCCAGTGAAACAGGTCGGCGTTCTGGGCGGCGGGCACGACGCGGGTGAGGGTTTGGTACAAGTGATGGTGCGTGTTAACCAAACCTGGCAAGACGATGTGGCCGCGCAGGTCGAGGACTTCATCGGCGGCAGGGGGGAGATCAGCCGTCGGCCCCACTTGCTCGATGAACCCATCACGGACGAACAGCCCGCCGTCCGCAATCTCACGCCGCCTGGCGTCCATCGTCACCAGCACATGTGCGTTCTTCACCAGAAGCGTACTCATCGCTGGCTATCCTTTGAATCGCCAAGCTCACTCAGAGCACAAGGATTTCGCTTGGCGCCCTGCGGGTGAACTCATCCGTTTTGCAGCGCGCGCCAGACTTTCTCAGGGGTGAGGGGCAAGTCGCGAATACGGACGCCGACAGCGTCGTGCACGGCGTTCGCCACGGCGGGCGCGACG
>Ga0184627_10001296_pt1 | contig 10119 bp, 9 predicted proteins | sample PLM3_127_b1_FD_133150 | JGI IMG/M metagenome (GOLD analysis project Ga0184627, IMG submission 133150) | Groundwater sediment microbial communities from an aquifer in East River, Colorado, USA - PLM3_127_b1 | ecosystem: Environmental > Terrestrial > Soil > Riparian zone | place: USA: East River...
ACTTAGGTGTCGGACAGGCTGCTAACAGCAAAACCGCCTGCGGATTTTGAATGAAACCCGGGATAACGACCCTTATTGGCCTCCAAAGAGCGGACGAGTAGGCTCGAAATGAAGTTTTCATTGCTTTTTACCTCCATTTTCGTGCAGGCGGTTTTGCATAAGGAGTTTGTCGGAGCTAAGTCCGACAAACTCCTAGAGCCGTGTTCGTTACGGAGGCCCTCAGACGCTCAAGCAGACTTGCGATGCTTTCCGCGGGCCTCCGTAACGCCCGGTTCAGAAAGCTTGCGCAAGAGGCTGCCGCAGTCCGTGACGCCCGGGTCGATCCCCATCGCCTGGTACGCCTGCCACGCGGTTGCCTGGATCGCCGAATAGACCGGCTTGCCGAGGTCGCGTTCGAGACTGTCGAGCACCTCCATCGCGCGCAGTTGCGTGCAGGCGACGAATACCGCCTCGGACTTCGGCGTGGCGATCTCCCTCACCTTGCGGTAGATCTCGCCGGGCTCGATCTTCGCATGATCGAACATGTCGAGCATGTCGAAGGTGCCGAGCGTCACCACCTCGATGTCGTGGGCCTTGAGGAACTGCTTCAGGCGCTCGTTGGTGAGATCCACATACGGCGTCACCACGTCAACCTTCTTGTGCCCGCCCGCCATGAGAGCAGCCGCCATCGCGCCGGCGGTCGTCACGGCAGGCGCTTTCGCGATCTCCGAGAGCTGGTCGCAGATCTTCCGGTTCCACTCGGGGCCCTCGAAAAAGCTGCCGCTGGTGCAGCCGTAAACCACGACGTCCGGCTCGACCATCGCCACGTCCTTGGCTGCTTGCTTGCTGGCGTTTTCCATGCCGCGCAATTCTTCGGGCGTGCCGTGCCGTCCGCCCGAGATGCGCGCGACGTGCACTGATACCCCCTGCGGCGCGATGCGCCAGAACTCGGCTTCCATCGTGGTGTTGATCGAGGGAACCAGCAAACCGATCCTGCCGCGCCATCCGTACATGTCGCCCTCCCCGCCAAAACTTGTCAAAAAATCAAAATCTATTCCGTGTGTTTCCGTATGATTCCGTGGTTAGAGTTCCTACCCTTAGGCCACTGCCGCGAGGCGACCTTCCGCCGCCAGCGAGCGCAGCAACTGTCCATAGCCCGGGACTTCCCTGCGATAGCCGATCATCCGCAGCGCATCCCACACGCTCACCTGGCTGGTCGAGACGACCGGCTTGCCGAGCTCGCGCTCGAGCCGCTCGATCACGTCCATCGTCCTCCAGTTGGTGCACGCGAGCACCATCGTGTCGGCGTCCTGGTGGTCCGCGCCGCGCGCCAGCTCGTACGCGCTGTCGGGCCCGAGCCGGCCGACCGCCAGATTGTCCACCATGCCGAGTCCGCGGGCGGCGACCACCGTGAACCCGTTCGCCTCGAGAAAGCCCTGCGCGATCGCGTTGACCTTGTCGTCGTACGCGGAGGCGAGAACGACGCGCTTCGCGCCGAGAAAGCGCAGCGCGCGCAGCAATGCGGTGGAGGTGGTGGTCGCCGGCTTGCCAGCCGCCTGCTCGATACGCGCAATGACCTCGCGGTCGTAGCCGGCGCCCTTGAGAAAGCTCGGCGCAGTGGCGCCGAGCACGATGACATCCACGTCCGCGCTCGCCAGCAGCCGGCTCTGTTGATCCAGGTCTTCCACCATCTTGAGAATCGCCTCGGGCGTGATCCGGGACAGAAACAGCCGGGCGGTGTGCAACGTGACGTTCGCCGGGAGCGCGCGATAGAACTCCGGCTCGACCGTGGTGTTGGACGAGGGTACCAGCAATCCGATGCGATAGGAACTTTTCGTCACGGCTCTCCTTGTCTCCCGTTGCAGGAGGAGGTTCTCGTAAAGGAATGTGTCACCCGCAAGGGCAACACATTCCTGTAGTATAAGAGTCCGCCGTTTCACCCGTCAAAGATGACCTACGAAACCATACTCTACGAGGAAGATGGCGCGATCGGCTGGCTGACGTTGAACCGTCCCGATGACGGCAACATGTTCACGCCGGCGATGTGCCACGAAATCCGCGACTGCATCAATGAAATCCGGCGGGAAACCCGCACCCGCGTGCTCGTGATCACCGGGGCGGGCGACAAGTTCTTCTGCATCGGCGGCCGCAAGGAAGGCATGGAGGACAGCACGCTGTACGCCGGCACGCTGCCCACGCTGGACCTGTACGAGAGCATCGACCGGCTGCAGAAACCGGTGATCGCCTCCGTCAACGGGTTCGCGGTGGGCGGGGGACAGGTGCTGCAGGTGATGTGCGACCTCACCATCGCCAAGGACAGCGCGGTATTCCGCCAGGTGGGTCCCATGATGGGCAGTTTCGATGCCGGCTACGGCACGTGGTACCTCGAGGACCTGGTCGGCAAGAAGAAAGCGAAGGAACTCTGGTACCTCAATCCGAAGCTCACCGCGCGCGAGGCGCTCGCGATCGGGCTCATCAACAAGGTCGTGCCGGATGACAAATTGCGCGAGGAGACGCGCAAGATGGCGCTGGAAGTCGCCGAGCGTGGCGCTTTCGCGCTGGCCGCGATCAAGGCCGCCTTCACCGCGCGCCATGGCGGCGTCGGTGGGCTGGGGCGCCTGTTGCACGACCTGCTGCTGAGACTCTACCTCGACACCGAGGAAGCGAAGGAACTGGGCAGCGCGTTCAGCAAGAAACGCAAGCCCGACCCCAAGAAATTCGGACGTTAATACATGTCCGAATTTCTTGATTTGAAGTTCTTTAATTTTGAATGCGACTTAAGCAGTTTCGCGAGAGATTGAGTCCCATTGGGTCATTCAAAGTCGGGAGTCTGAAATAGGCATTCAAAATTGTGGGCACGATACTTACCCTGCACGATCCGCAGATCGCGCGCGCTTATCACGAGGCGGGCCACTGGCGGGCTGACACGATGTACGCGCTGGCGCGGCAGCATGCAACGAAGCGGCCCGACACCTACGCGGTCCGCGACAGCCAGCAACGCCTTACCTGGATGGATCTCATCCGCTGGACCGACGCGCTTGCCGCAGACCTGCAGCGGGCAGGGCTGCGCGGCGGCAACCGCGTGTCGATGTGGCTGCCGAACCGCGCCGAGGCGCTGGTCGTGATGCTCGCCTGTTCGCGCAACGGCTATGTGTGTAATCCGTCGCTGCACCAGAATTACACCGTGGACGACGTGCTGCAGCTGCTCGAGCGCATCCAGTGCGCCGCGCTGTTCGCGCAACCCGGCCATGGCGCGGACGCCGCCAGGAAAGACGTTTTCGCTGCGGCCAAGGCGCTCGCCCCGATAAAACGCGTCTATCGTCTCGACCCGCCGGGTGCACGAGCGGCCGCGAACGTGTCTGCCGCACCCTTCCCTCCCCGCAACGGCGCCGGGCCGGCGTCGCTGCAGGCGCCGGACGATAATCCCGATAAGATCGTGTACCTCGCTTTCACTTCGGGGACTACCGGCCAGCCGAAAGGCGTGCTGCACTCCGACAACACGCTGCTCGCCAATGGCCGCGCCATGGTGCGGGACTGGGGCCACGACGCGCACACCATCCTCTACAGCCACAGCCCGCTCTCGCATCACATCGCCACCGTGGCGATCGAGCAGAGCCTCGCCGCCGGCTGCGAGCTGGTGGTGAATGATCCGCCGCCGGGAAAGAAGCCGCTCGACTGGATCGTCGAGACCGGCGCGACTTACGTGATGGGCGTGCCGACGCACGCCATCGATATCCTGGCGGATATGAAGCGGCGGGGCTTGAAGCAGCTCGGGCGGGTGAACATCTTCTACATGGCGGGCTCGGTGATCCCGCCGGAAACCGCGCGGGCATTCCTCGACCTCGGCATCAAGCCGCAGAACATCTACGGCATGACCGAAAACGGCTCGCATCAATACACTATGCCGGACGACAGCGTGGAGGTCATCACCACTACTTGCGGGAAAGCCTGCCACGGCTACGAGACCCGGCTCTGGGACCAGGAAAATCCCGATCGAGAGGCAGCGCCCGGCGCGATCGGCGAGATCGGCACGCGCGGCGCGCTGTTGATGCTCGGCTACTTCGACAACCAGGCGGCGACCGAAAGCTCGTTCAACGCGGCGGGCTGGTTCATGAGCGGCGACCTCGGCCAGTTCGACGCGCGCGGCAATCTCCAGATCGTGGGACGCAAGAAAGACCTCGTCATCCGCGGCGGCTACAACATCCACCCCGCGCGCATCGAGAACCTGGCAATCAAGCATCCCGCCGTCCTCAAGGCCGCGGCGTTTCCGGTTTCCGATGCGCGCCTCGGCGAGCGCGTGTGCCTTGCCGTTATCCCTCGTGACGGATCGCGCGTGGGGGGCGAGGAGCTGTTGCGGCATCTGGACGCGGCAGGCCTGCCCCGGTACGACATGCCGGAATACTTCATCGCGCTGGAGGCGTTTCCCCTCACCGCGAGCGGCAAGATCCTCAAGCGCGAGCTCATCGAGTGGGCGAAGAGCGGCAGAATCCGTCCGGTGCCGGTGCGCTTTGCCGCCACCGTCACTGGTGACTCGTGACTCGTTTCTCGTTACTCGAAGACTACACGCAGGATGCTGAACGACTCACCATTCACCAGCAACGAATAACGAGCAACGAATAACGGTATAGACATGGCGATCGAACTGCAGCGTGTCGAGGAATTCGCGCTCATCACTCTCAACCGGCCCGAAGCGCTCAACGCGCTTTCGTTCGCGCTGATCCGGGAGCTCGCCCGCGCCTTCGACGAAGTCGCGGCGAGCAACGCCCGCGCGCTGCTCATCACCGGCGCCGGGGCCAAGGCGTTCTGTGCGGGCGCCGACATCAAGGAGCTCACCGGCCGCCCGCTCGCGGACCAGAAGCGCAGCGCGGAGCTCGGCCAGGCGACGTTCGCGAAGCTCGACCGCCTGCCGATGCCATCGGTCGCGATCGTCAACGGCTACGCGTTCGGCGGCGGGCTGGAGCTCGCCCTCGCGTGCACGTTCCGGCTCGCCACGCGCAACGCGAAGCTGGCGTTCCCCGAAATCAAGCTGGGGCTGATCCCCGGCTACGGCGGCACCCAGCGCCTGCCACGCGTGGTGGGTGAGACGCGCGCGCTGGAGATGATCATGACCGGCCGCACCGTGGATGCCGAGGAAGCGGCCCGGCTCGGGCTCGTGAACCGGCTCCTCGACGGCGACCCGGTCGCGGCCGGCGTTGCGTTCGCGCGCGAGTTCGCCGGCCACAGCCTGCCGGTGCTCAGGTTCGCGCGGGAAGCGGTCACGCGCGCACTCGATACGCCCCTCACCGAGGGCCTCAAGATCGAGGCGGATCTTTCGACGCTTGCGTTCCAGACTGGTGACGCCACCGAAGGCATGGCCGCCTTCATTGAAAAGCGCCAGCCGAAATTCGAGGACCGCTGAATTGGCCGCCGCGCGCACCATAGCCGTGACGGGAGCCAGCCGCGGCATCGGCGCGAGCATTGCGCTGGAACTCGCGCGCCGCGGCTTCACCGTGGGCTGTCTGACGCGCAGCGGCGGCGGGCCCGAGGCGAAGGACGTGCCGGCCGAGTCGGCGCGGCGCCTCGTGAACTGCCGTTGCGATGTGACCGATGAAGCGAGCGTGCGGGGCGCGCTCGCCGAGCTCACCGCACGCAGCGGCGCGATCAACGGCCTGGTCAATAATGCGGGCATACACCTCGCTGCGCCGAGCCACGAGATGACGACGGAGACCTACGAGAAATTGATGGCTGTCAACGCGACCGCCGTGTTTGCCGCGTGCCGCGAGGCGTTTCCGCACCTGGTCAAGGCCGGCGGCGGCACTATCGTCAATATCGGGTCGTACTACGACAAGATCGGGGTCAAGCGCAGCCTGGCCTACTGCGCGTCGAAAGCGGCGGTTGGCGCGATGACCCGCTGCCTCGCCGTCGAATGGGCAGGCAAGGGCATCCGCGTCCTGGATGTCGCGCCCGGCTATATCGAGACCGATCTCAACCGTGATGCCCTGACGAAGGGGCCGCTGCGCGATTTTCTCGCCAGGCGCATACCCGGCGGCCGGCACGGCACTGCGGCGGATGTCGCGCGGCTGGTTGCAGCAATTTTCAGCGAGGACATCCCGTTCCTCACCGGCGAGACGATCTATCTTGACGGCGGGCAAGGCATTGCGCACTGACGGTATGAACCTGTTTGAGCGGCTCGACGCGACCCCCGCTTTCTCGGACGAGGAGCGCATGCTCATCCAGAGCGTGAGAGCGCTGGCGCGCGACCGGATCGCGCCGCGCGCCGCGCACTTCGACGCGACTGGCGAGTTCCCGCGGGAAAACGTAAAGGCGATCAACGAGCTGGGGTTGAACGCCATGTTCGTCCCGGAGGCGTACGGAGGCGCTCCCATGTCCTACGCCGCCTACCTCGAATGCGTGCGGGAGATCAGCAAGGCGTGCGCCTCGACGGGAGTCATCTGGGCGACCAACTTTCACGCGACGAAGCCGCTCATCGATTTCGGTGGCGAGGAGCAGAAGAAGCGCCTCCTGCCCGTCATCGTCAAGGGCGGCATCGGCTCGCTCACCATCACCGAGCCGACCGCCGGCTCCGACGCGACCGGGATGAAGACGCGCTTTACGCCGCAGGGCGATCACATCGTCGTCGACGGGACCAAGACGTTCATCACCAACGGGGCGTTCGCCGATCTGTACCTGCTGTTCGGCAAGTGGAGCGAGATCGGGGATGGCCGCGATGCGATCTCGGCGCTGGTGCTGGAGAAAGGCACGCCAGGCCTGCGCGTGGTGCGCGAGGAGGACAAGATGGGCCTGCGCGCCTCCAGCACCGCCGCGCTCGCCTTCGACGGCTGCCGCGTGCCGCGCGCGAACCTCCTCGGCCGGCCGGGCGAAGGCCTCAAGGTACTGCTCGCCTCCCTTAACCGTTCGCGGCCGAGCGTGGCCGCACACGCGCTCGGCATCGCCCGCGCCGCTTTCGAGGACGCCGTCGCCTATATCAACGAGCGCCGGCAGTCGGGGCGCCGCATCGTCGAATTCCAGGGCATCCAGTTCCTGCTGGCGGATATGGCAACCGACCTCGCCATGTGCGAAGCCTGGCTGTGGCACGTCGCGCGGCTGGTGGATGCGCGGGCGGACGATTTCGGCGTCAAGGCTTCGATGTTGAAGCTGCGCGCGTCCGACCTGGCGATGCGCATCACCACCGACGCGGTGCAGCTCCACGGCGGCTACGGCTACTGCAAGGATTACCGCGTCGAGCGCCTGATGCGCGACGCCAAGATCACGCAGATCTGGGAGGGCACCAACCAGATCCACCGGCAGTTCATCGGGCGCAGTTTCGTGAGGAAGTGATTGCGTTCAGCTGTCAGCTATCAGCCACATCAGTCATCTTTGGGATAAGCTGAGGGCTAATCGCTAAGTGCACCTAACAGAATGACCGACCCTGCTTTGCTCCCCTCCTTTTCAAGGAGGGGTGGATGCGAAAAGACCCAAATCGCGCCTCCCAGGCGCGGTAGACGCGGGGTGGTTACGTGGGCACCTCTTGCTCCCACCACCCCGCCCGCTGGCGCGGGCACCCCTCCTCCGGCAGGAGGGGAATTCATTTTTGTTAGGCACTTGAAGAGCTGATCGCTAATATCAAATGGAGGGAAGCATCGTGAATTCAACATTGCCTCGCGTTTTCGTGTTGGTGCTTGTCGCACTGCTCGCCTGGCCCGGCATCACCGCCGCCCAGAACTATCCGACGCGCACGATACGCATTATCGTGCCCTACTCGCCCGGCGGCTCCACCGACGTCGTGTTCCGCTTCCTTGCTCCCCGGCTGTCCGAGGACCTCGGCCAGTCCGTGGTGGTCGAGAACCGCCCCGGCGGCTCCTCGACCATCGGGCTCGACCTCGCGGCCAAAGCGCCGCCCGACGGCCATACGTGGGGCACGCCCAACATCACGTTCGGCGCCAACCCGAGCCTCATGAAGAAGATGCCGTTCGATTCGGAGAAGGATCTCGTGCCGGTCAGCCAGGTCACCGTCGTCACCATGGTGCTGTCGCTGCACCCGTCGGTGCCAGCGCGTTCGGTGAAGCAGCTGATCGTGCTCGCCAAGGCGCGCCCGGGAGAGCTCAACTTCGGGTCCGCCGGCAATGCCAGCGCGAACCATCTCGCCACCGCGAAGTTCATGCAGATGAGCGGCGCCCAGCTCACGCACGTCCCCTACCAGGGCGGCGGCCCCGCGGTCATCTCGCTGGTGAGCGGCGAGACTTCGATCCTCTTCGCCACCATACCGTCCGCGATCCAGCACATACAGTCCGGCAGGCTGCGCGGCCTGGCGGTCAGCCGGGCGCAGCGCAATCCGGCGCTCCCCGATGTCCCGACGGTTGCCGAAGCCGGCGTCCCCGGCTACGAGGCGATCGAATGGAACGGCGTGATGGTTCCGGCCGGCACGCCGCCCGCGGTCATCAGGCGGATACACCAGGCGCTCTCCAAGGCCCTCGCGGCCCCGGCGATGAAGGAGCGCATCGTCGGCGTCGGTGCGGAGGTGGTCGGCAGCTCGCCCGAGGAATTCACGGCCTTCATCAAGAGCGAGTTTTCCGTCTGGGCGAGGGTGATCAAGGAAACCGGCATCAAGGTCGAGTGAAAAGATCAACACCCAGCCAGCCACGGAATCACACGGAAACACACGGAATTGAAACCAAGGGCGAGACAAGACACCGAATTGCTTGTTGTTAATATGGTTCTGAGCTTCCGTGCCCTTCCGTGTGATTCCGTGGCTAAGTTTTTATCATTTCTGAGATGATGACGATCAAGACCGTGGGCGTGGCCGGCAGCGGCACCATGGGCGCGGGCATCGCCATCGTCGCCGCGCGCGCCGGGTTCAGGACTCTGGTTTACGACTCTCGCGAGGACGCGATTGCCCGCGCACGCAAGCAGACCGAGGGGTTCTTCGCGAAATCGGTCGAGCGTAAGAAGCTCACATCGGAGCAGGTCTCGAAGATCCTCTCGGATCTTTCGGGCACCACCGACATCGCGGCGCTCGCCGCCTGCGACATCGTGATCGAGGCCGTGTTCGAGGACCTCGCGGTGAAACACGGGCTGCTGGCGCAGATGAACCGTGTATGCCCGCCACACACGATCTTTGCCTCCAATACCTCCACCCTCTCGATCACCGAGATCGCGGCCGGCTCGGGGCGTGACGACCGCTGCGTCGGCATGCACTTCTGCCTGCCGGCGCAACTCATGAAGCTGGTCGAGATGTCGCCGGGACTGAAAACCAGCGATGCGACGTTCCAGGCCGCGTGGGATTTCTGCAAGGCGCTGGGCCAGACGCCGGTGAAGACCCGGGACAATCCCGGCTTCATCCTCAACTACTTCCTGATTCCGTTCAACAACGACGCGATCCGGCTGGTCGAGGCCGGTGTCGCGGCGCCCGCGGACATCGACCGCGCGGTCAAATTGGGCCTGGGTTACCCGATGGGGCCGCTCGAGCTGCTCGACCTGGTCGGGCTCGATACGCATCTGCTGGTGGCCGAGGCGCTCTACGCTTCGACACACGATCCACGCGCGGCGGTACCGGCGCTGGTTAAGCAGATGATTGCCGCCGGCAGGCTTGGCCGAAAGACGGGGGAAGGGTTCTACAAGCATGAGGGCAGCAGCATGTTCGGAGGATGAAGAATGAACGAGAGCGTTCATTCTTGAATGGAAACCCATATGAAATACCAGATTATTCGCGCCGGAAACAGCCGATCGTTCCCTGAGGATCACCCGTTGATGGCGGGCGGTAAGGACAGCGGCGAGGTCGTCATCATCATCGGCGCCGATGCCGGAAAATGGTTTAGCGAATATAAGGATCGCGAGCGCAAGATCGCGATCCTGATCGAGCTCGGGACGGAATGCCTCGGCGCGCACACCGGCGAGAATCGCGGCCTCGAGGGCTCGAACGTGCTCGGCTTTTCGCGCTTCCGGCTGGGCGCCGCCGAGCCTTCCAGCCTGGTCGAGCTCGTCCGGCAGCCGCGGACGCCCGACGCGGCGGTCACGGCGGCAAGGCAGGTGTTCAAGGGCGCGGGGCTGCAGGTCGCTATATGTAACGATTTCGCCGGCCGCATCATCGACCGGCTGGCGCGGCCGTACTACAACGCTGCGTTACGGCGCCTCGATGAAGGACTGGCGAGCGCTGCCGACCTC
>Ga0184627_10001298_pt1 | contig 10111 bp, 25 predicted proteins | sample PLM3_127_b1_FD_133150 | JGI IMG/M metagenome (GOLD analysis project Ga0184627, IMG submission 133150) | Groundwater sediment microbial communities from an aquifer in East River, Colorado, USA - PLM3_127_b1 | ecosystem: Environmental > Terrestrial > Soil > Riparian zone | place: USA: East River...
AGTAACTCCGTCTGGGGCTGTGCTAGCGACTATGCTCAGGGTTCTTCACTAAGAGGTAAAGTCAATGGCTAAGGAAGGTCACGAAGTTTTCAATGTAGAACTTCCTGTGAATGATCCCGAGAAGATGCGGGAGTTCCAAAAGGCTATGGATAGCTATCACGACGAAATGGTCAAGTATTTCGCTGAGGTAGCGGTTGAGCTTGGGATTACTGAGTCTCAAGCCGCAGATATAGCCTATCTGCGTGGGCGAAGCCGTTGGAGTGAAGACCTTGAGGTTAGGTGTGTCAAAGCTTTCAAGGTAGGCCATTGGCTTCCCATCCTAAGTGGAGAGGAAGAGGAGGAATTGACTAAGCTAGGGTTTTAGTTTATTTTACGCTCCCCTAGGTGTCCAAGCTAATCGAAAGCCTTCCCGGCGTAGTAGAGAAGCTAACCTGGGGGAGCAAAGATAGGCTAAGGAGCAAACATGGAAAAGACAATAGGAACGGCACTTATCCGTAAGACTGGAGGAGGGGACTTCATCGGGGATAAGCCTATTGATGAGCTTGTCCTTCAGTGCAAGTGTGATTACTGTAATAAGGTGACAGAGATCCCCTCGGGGGAGGCCGAAAGCTATTCTGACCTACTGGAGCTAGGAAAACAATTTGTCCTATTCCATAGGCAGACTTGTACCAAGGAGTAGAATAATGACAGACAGCACCAAAAGGAGCATCCTTTGTCTGATTGGATATGTAGAAATGAAGTACCATGTCCACCACGAAACTAGTGCTCCTATCGAAACAGCTACCTCACTCCGCAAGATTATAGAAGATGATGAAAAGGAAGCGCATGATAACGCAGAATGGAGAGAGGAACAATGGAAGGAACAGGGAAGAAAGATTCTTTCTAGGACAAATAAAAGAGATGGATGATATTGTTCGTGCTGCTGTAGAGCTTGCGCATGCTTGTAATGATGGTCAGCCTAACCTACGGGATCTAAGGGATTTTGATACTCTTTCACGCTATGTTGAATATATGGCGCAAGAGATCAACAGACTTAGGAAGTTTATCAAAGAGGAGTAGTATGCAATGCACAGAATGAACTTTCCTAGTAGGAAAGACAAACGCAAGGAAGAGGCAAAGGAGAGGCAAGAGAAACGTAAGAAGCTTATTGAGACTGTGGGCCTAGCAGCCGCCAGAGTTATGAGCTTCGCTAAGTGGGAAGCCAAGAAGCTGAAGGAGAAGGTAGGTGGGTAGGATTCGCTGGAATTTTTATACCCAGAAAGGGGATAATACCCCTCGTTTCGACATGAGAATATCTTTGGATAGAAATAAGGATATTCATGGGATAAGATTCTGGAGCTTCAATTTTAGTATTGAGTTGTTCCCGTTTGGATTTTCACTTTACACTATTAGGAGCACTAATGGCTAAAGGTCAATGTCTAATTCCTTTTAAGCGAAAAGGCATGACAAAGACAGAGCTTCAGGCAGAAGTGAAGAGGCTTAAGAATGCCTGTATCAAGGCTAACTATGAAGTCTGTCAGATTCTTGGGGCTGTGCTAAATTATCCTCGTTTTTGTGATGACCAAAAGAATTTCCCTGGCAGTACTCCTGAGGATGGAGTATTTGTAGGGGAACATGTAGCGGAGACTATTGCAGCGGAAGCAGCGGATAAGATTACTAATCTGAAGAAGGTTATTAAGGAGATGGAGTATGAATAAAGGAAAAGATTGGTTGAAAGTTCCTGTTCCTGGTAGGGTCAAGGACTGCTCTGGAGCTGTGTCTCAGGGAGCTGAAAGGCTCACAATGAAAGTGTGGAAAAAGACTCTCCATCCTGAAAAGAATGGTAGCCTTGGGATGAAGAAGCGACTGCGGTGATGTAATACACTACCCTGCCCCTGGGGGTAGTAATTACAGCATAGAGGTTAGATCTATGGAATGGCTAACTTGCCTTGTCAGTATCGTCCTAGTGCTCAAGTTTGCAGTTATTCCCGTGGTGATAGGAATGGTGAATGATTGAGCTTGAAGGCTTAGGAAAGTGGAAGGCAGAGGGTAAGAGCTTTTACCATCTGTGCCCTTTTGTTTTAGCTGAAGGGCTCAAGCTCCATGCTGAAGGGCGCAAGCTCTGTGCTGAAGGGTACAAGCTCTGTGCTGAAGAGGACAAGCTTTGGGCTGAAGGGTACAAGCTCTGTGCTGAAGTGTACAAGCTCTGTGCTGGAGGGCAAAAGCTTTTAAGCACTTGGGCTCTAATAAAAAAGGGTATATGTTCAAGGTGTAAAGCTTTAATCCCTGGGGGTGTAGAGCTTATGTTGAGGATGAAGATATGACTAAACTAGATGGTGGATGGGAATATGTAGCTAAGCAGGGAGCTTTGTATAATCTACAGGTTCCTGGTGCTAGGCTATTCCCTAAAATTGTAAACAATGCCTTAGAACTTACTCTACAGATTAGAGTAGTGGATCCCGGTGAGGGGAAGAAACGAAATCTTAGCGGAACGTGGAGGAATGTAGGTATCATCAATCCCAATGATTCCACGCAGTTGACTCTTGAGCTTGCCAGTCGGTTGCTCGGAGTCAGAAAATCGGTTAATATCGCTGCGGGCCGAGTGGGCTCGGAACGCTATCACAGAGAAATTTTATCTACTCCCATGCCTGGTGTGGGCCGTAGTGGTAAACTACATGGGAGACCTACTATGCGGGCGTTGTGGGACTGGGAGCGCAGTTTGTTTAGGAAGAGCTAAAAGCAGCAGTATGCCCTCTGGCTTCTAACCAGTAGAAAGGCTAATTGGATACATGCAGGTTCGATCCCTGTCTGCTGCGCCATATGAGTAAGGAATAAATGTGGGGTATAAGGATAAGCCGAAACAACGAGAATATCAAAGAAAATGGCTAGCCGAACGTAGAAAGTTTGCTATAGCTGTCTTTGGAGATAAATGTACAAAGTGTGGGTCTACGACCAAACTAGAGTTTGACCATATAGATCCTAAGACTAAAATACATCATAGCATTTGGTCTTGGGCTCCTATAAGGATAAAGGCAGAGCTAGAGAAATGCCAGCTTTTATGTGCAGAGTGCCACAAAGATAAGACAGGTAGGACCACTCATGGTACTGACCAAATGTACAAGAACTATAAGTGTAGGTGCAATCTTTGTAAGGAAGGAAGTGCTAGGAGAAAAAAGAAAAGCAGGGATAAAAAGAGGGTTAATGTCTTTACTCCTAGAAAATATGAATATGATTAAAACAGGATAAATTTACGGGGGACTGGCGGAACGGTAGACGCGCTTGGTTTAAGCCCAAGTGACCGAAAGGTCGTGAGTGTTCAAATCACTCGTCCCCTACCACTTAAACTATGAGAATATTTGAAATGAGCTCTGTTACGTGGATAGGCGACGGAGAGAAAGACTATTGGGGGATAGTTTGGAGATCTTTTTCTATTTTTACTAAAGATAGCTTTATACATAGTATTAAGTATGGCCGCTCGATTCACCTGTTATCTAATTGTGATGATAGTTGTAATAGAAATATGCCCCCTGGTATAGAGTTATTGTTGAGGATGGAAGGCAGTAAGGCAAGAAATCTGAAATGAAGATACAACGTAATCATGCAGTTATGTGGGTAGAGGGTGAAGAAAAACATTGGTGGGGTATGGCATACCATTGTATGGGAAAGGATATGCCTTATGGCATTCTTATACATTCTATGAACAATGTAGGTGCTCACCCTTTAACTAAGTGTAGGTACACATACTGTGGAGATAGAGGAGACATTCCCCCTGGTATTGAATTGTTACTTAGATTAGAGGCGATGCGAAAAAACGTTAAAGTTTGATCCGCGACCGACCGATACGATCGGAGCGGTGAAAAGGGTAAGACTATTGGAATCTATTAACTTTGATACCGAGGAGTTTGATAATTGTTTAAATGTTTATGTGGATGGGGAAAGGAGATATGCCGTTTGGGGGCGTGTAATACACCATGTTTATACATCTTGTAGTTTAAATGGGCCTCCGTTAGACATAGATCAGCTTGTCTGTCCTTGTGGGCATGAAATACCCCTTGAAATATACTTTTTACTAAAGCTTAGAGCTTTAGAGTATGGAGCTTAAATAATGGATACTTTTAGAACATACCATGGTGAGAAGTTCTGGATTAAGGAAAATAAGATTAAGACTGGGTTCTTAGTCTATCATCTTCGTTCCGAAGAGAATATGGTTTTAGTTAACAGAGTATCCACTATGGATAAAGCTGAGGCTGAAGCTTGTAGGTTCGCAGAAAACTTTACAGGGAAGAGGTGATCCCAATGTCTAACAAAGGACTGTACGGAAAGTTTAATCAGATTAACGCAAAAACATCTGAAGAGGCTGTAGCTCAGTGTGGGGCTGATTTTGAAGTAGAAAAGGTGGATATGCTTATTCGCCCTGATGGTGAAACTGAGGCTGTTGTGCCTTTTCATCAAGCTATTATGAGGAAGGATACTCACGATATCCTAGGTGTAATGTCCCGTAGTTATGGGATTGTTCAGTACGCTACGGCTGTGAAGGCTACTGAGGCACTAGTTGAGGAAGGCATGGCAGTCTACGCTTTCGGTAGGTTACTCGGCAAAGGTGAGAAGTTTTACCTCTTCATGACTGATGAACAGGTACTTGATCTGGGTATCGGCAGCAACGGTATCCCTCTCCTTATCCAAAACCATTTTTCTATCTGCTCCTCCCACGATGGTAGCCTAGGCTTCGAGATTAGTCCTACTCCAGTTATCCTTAACTCCGGCTCTATTTTTACTGTCAATCAGTCTGGGAGGGTGTGGACTAAGCACTCCAAGAAGGTTGATGGTAGGGTAGAGACTCTTAAGTCTAGATTTCATAAGGTTAGGGAGTTTTGGGCTGAATTCACTGATTCTGCTAGAATGATGGCTACAGCTAAGGTTACTAACCAACAGGCAGAGGAGTTTTTCCTTGGCCTTGTGGACGGTGACTCTACCAGAGCTGAGAACATTAGGGCTAAGCTTGTTTCTATCTATGTTGGTGGCCCTCAGAGGGTATACCCTGCGGCGAATGGCACGGTGTTTGGGCTGTTGATGGCTACTGTGGAGTATGCGGATCGGGAAAAAACAGTCAAAATCAGTAAGAAAATGGATAGAGAATCCTGTGAGATCAGAGCCTCTTTGGAGGGGGATGCAGCTAGACTAAAGGCTGAATCTTATGCTTCTGCACTTATTTTGATGAACAAACTAGGGATTAAGTAAAATGAAACATTGGTATATAGAGCATGATAGAGGATGCACCGTCCTTAAAGGTGGCTCTGAGACAGAAGCTTTGAACTCTATGTTAGATTCTGTAGGCAGAACAGAGATAAGAAAAATCCGGGAGGCTACCGAGGAAGATATTGATTGGTTTACTGCTATGGGAGGTAAGATTCATGAAGTTCGTGGGTAATCTAATGGAATGCTCTTCCTGTGGTGGAGTGCATCGGGTTCTTTGGAGTGATACTTGCTTTGGATGTGTCGCTGTGCTATTCGAGGGTGTCACCTTGAAGCGGATGATTGACTCCACTAGAGTTAGAAAGGAAATGAACAATGGATCTAAAAGAACTGTACGAAGCAGCAACTAGCGAGCTTACCAAGACTGACCATAAGGAGTACCTTGTGAGCTATAATTCTGAGGAAGTCAAGGCTACTAGAAATACCTGGATGAAGGCTGCTATTGAGACGGATAACGCTCGTCTTTTCAATGGTGAGAATAGTGAGGAGCATATTAAGGCTAAGAATGTTGAGACTGTTGCTCACGAGAGTTATCTTGCTGCTAAGAGTAAGGCGGGGATCTTGGAAAAGTGTAATAAGAGTGAGTAATTATGAATATTAAGGAATATTATGGCGACGCCGACGACTATCCTTTTTTAATTTGCGTAGGCGAATGGGGGATAGTTATTAGGCGAACTTTTGAGCGAAAACCTCGTTTGCCTTACTATATGCATTATCATAGTAAAGGTATTAATTGTCATAGTGATGGAAAGGTAGTTAATAGGTCCAGATGTACCTACTGTGGTGAGTGTTTACCCCCTGGGGTAAAGTTAGCCTTGTTGATGGAAAGGATTAAATATAAATAAGATTATCTCGCTCAAGTTTTTTTCGAGGCGACCGATAAGGTTCGGATCGCTTCTTTTCACCACGAAAGGATAGAGAACAATGGCTAAGGGTAAGAATACACAGGTAATGGAGATCACTGTGGGGAAGCTGGCTAAGCTTCTCCCCAAGGTCCCCTCACATGTGGCTATTATGCTGTGGGGGAGCCCTGGCATCGGTAAGACGGGGGTTATCAACACCGTCTATGGTGAGGATATGGGCTCTACGGTGTATCCCATCCTCGCAGGGTGTAGCGATCCCACTGATTTTGGTGGTATCCCTAACCCCATGAAGGATATCCCTGCTTTTGAGCATGTGCCGCCTTATTGGGCATATCTCGCTAGCTCGGAAAATCCTAATCCTGAGCCGCTGGTTTTGTTCTTTGATGATGTTGTGACTGCTGATGAGCAGACTCAGGCTGCACTCTATAAGGCTACCCACGAGCGAAGGGTAGGGCGGCTTTTCTTCCGTAACGATGTTCGTATGGTCTTTGCGGGTAATCGTGTGGATGATAAGTCTGCTGCTAATGATATGCCCCTCGCTTTGGGCAACCGTATGCTTCACTTCAATGTTGGTGTGGACTATAAGGAATGGGTTCAGTGGGCAATCGGCAGTGGGGTTTATCCCCTGATCGTGGCTTATATTAGAACCCAGCCCCAGCACATTAACACTTTCTTCGATGCTGTTAAGGGTAACATCAAAGCGTTTGCTACTCCTCGAACGTGGCATTTGCTTAGTGATACTCTCAAGGCTTTCGGAGAGGCTGGAATTTCGGATGACGAAAGGCTGGCTGTTTGTGGGGGTCTGGTAGGAGAAGGGGTGGCTACGGAGTTCTGTGGGTTCCTGGCTAATGTTGAGGGGCTTATTCCCCCCGATGTTATCCTTAAGGACCCGGAGAAAGCTCCGGTGCCTCCCAAGGAGAAGCTTGATCTTCTCCATGCTACTGTCTCTTCCTTGGAGGCAGCAATTCAGCAGAAGCCTACCGTAGAGTATATCTCTGCTGGTCTGACTTATAGTATGAGATTAGTCCCGGAGCTTGGTATCGTTCTTGGTTATAGTGTTCTCCATACCATCATGGAGAGCAAGAACCTTGACCCAAAGGAAAAGGCTAAGGCAATGCAGGTTCCCGTCTTCCGTAAGACGCTTGAGAAGTGGGGTAAGTACTTCTAAAGCTTTCTTATACACTTCCCTCAGGGGAACCTGAGGGAAGTAATAATGAGGCTTTATGTATAAAATTATTAAATTTACAAATATATCTTGGGTTATGGCGAAAGGTCCTATTGATTTTACGGAATATTGGGGGTTGGTACATGCTCGTACAGATAGCATCCATGGGGTATTTGAAGAGGGAGAATTGTTACACTGTAGCTATCGTACTCATAAGATTAAAGGGTGTAACGCTTGTGTAGAGGGTATGCCTCCCGGTATTGAACTCCTCCTTAGGATAGAAACATGCAGTTTATCTATGCGGTAGGTGGCCCTGCTCATGGTATTTGGTTAGAGGGTTGGAGATATATCCCTAACTCCACCACCTTTACTCATGATAATATAACGTATTCATTTAATAGTGAAAAATGTTACAGAAAACCTCTAAAAGAAGATAAATGTTATACCTGTGGGAAAGAGATCCCCCCGGGGATCAAGCTTGCCTTGTTGATGGAAGCTGTTAGAGTAGGGCATATAGAGGAGAAATAAATGTTTCATTTTTGCCCCCACGAAATGATCCTCTTGATTAACCTTTGGATTCTTGGTATGATGTTCCGCCCGTGGCTCAAGTTTCGTCGCCGTCGGACCGATACAAGGCGAGAGGAGAAAATCGAAAATGAAACCCGAAGATGTTAACCGTATAATACATAAGTTAGATTTGTTAGCTATAGTGGTGCTACAAGTAGTAGTGGCTCTGTACGTTATGTCTTTCATAACTTGTTTCCAAAGATAGGGATAGGAAGGAGTTTGATAATGTCTAATCTTGATGCTGAGGATAAACTTATCAAGGCTAGAGTGCATCTGTTTGTTTCTTCACCCTTTTATGGCCGATTAGCTATGAGACTAAAGCCTGTTGAGTCTACCCATCCTAATCTTCAAACTACTGCTACCGACGGTAGGCATTTGTTTTGGGATAGAAAGTGGGTTGATAAGTGTACTGACTCTGACCTTACTTTCTGTATCGAGCATGAGATCTGGCACTGTATTCAGAAGGCTTTTGGTCGTGCTCCCCAGGGGTGCCACCCTGGGCTGTGGAATCTCGCTTGTGATTATGTTATTAACACTATCATCCTTGATAGTGGAAAGTACAAGGATTCCAAGGTACTAGAAGAGGTTTGCACTTCTAAAGTGCAGGGTATGGCTAGGGATAAGGTTACTGAGGAAGTGTATAGAGACATTATGAAGGATGCCCCTAAGTGTAAGGCTTGTGAGCTTGGGCAGCCTTTCCCTATGCCTGGGGATCAGCAAGGTCAGGATAGCCCGGGGCAGCAGGAAGGTGGGGAGCAGGAAGGTGGGGAGCAGGAAGGCCAGGAAGAGGATGGTAAAGGTAAAGGGAATAAGTCTAATAAGGGTGGTGGTAAAGGTGGGAAGAAGGTAGAGCATACATGCCATGGTGGGTGTATTTCTACTATTCTTTCCGGTGATATGGATAAGTCTACTAAGTCTAAGTGGAAGCAATATGTTATTTCTGCTGCTCAGTATGCTCACACCCGAGGGGATCTCCCCGGTGAGCTTGAGAATATGCTTGGAGAGTTTCTCAATCCTTCTGTTAGTTGGAAGGATTTGATTCGCACCCGTGCTACTAAGGCATTTCGAGGCCGATACACTTGGCGTAGATTGTCCCGTAGGCAGGGGGAAGTGCCTCTTCGTATGATATCTAGAGATAAGAATGGTAGAGGGGCAGTAATCATGCTGGATACCTCTGGTTCTATTTCTGATAAGGAGCTTCAGCAGTTTGTTTCTGAGGCTGCTGAGATCCTTCGAGTATGTAATGCTAGATATGTTGATATCTATATGCACGATACTCACTGCTATAAGAAGTGGCGGTTTGGGTCTAAGGAAAACAGTAATTGGGAAGTCCGGCGAGGTGGCACGTCTCACGTTGATGTGTTTGAAAAGGTTAAGGAAGCTGAGGAGCCTGTGGGATTAGTAATAGCATTTACAGACTTGGAGACTTGTTTTCCTTCTGAGGCTCCTAGTTATCCCGTAATATGGGGGCATCCGAAAAACCATGGAGAAAATATTCAGGTGCCTTTCGGTAATAAAGTAGAAGTTGAACTTAACGACCAATATACTTAGAAGTTTTATTAAGATTAAGTTTGCCTAATTTTCCTAAAGCACCTAGGCTATTTCTCTTCAGAAGAAGAGGCTTCTAGGGCTTACCAAAATGCATTAAATAAGTAAGTTATGGTAATGAGTGACGAAGGTTTGAAGTGTGCAGAATGTAAAGGTCAATTAGTGCTTAAAACTTATGAGTTTGTAGCTTATATTGTAGAGGGAGAGACTAGAAGAAAGTTAAATCCTTCTAAAGATAAACTGCAAATGTATAAGTGTGAGAAGTGTGATGAAGCTAAGATCACTAACAGGTAGAATTTTCTCCCCGGTCGCCAAGCGGTTAAGGCATTGCGCTTATAACGCAACATGCGGGAGTTCAATCCTCCCCCGGGGAACCATTTAACGAGGAAAGTTATGGCATCATATGTTAAAGAAGGTATACCTATATGGGCTACTCTGGGAGGGAACATTGATGTTGGTAGGCAAAAAGGTGCTATATATCATGGTATAGCTGTATGCCCATTTTTTACTAGAATAGGTATTGTTAAAAAGGGTAAGTGTGAAGATTGTAATGAAGAAATTCCCCCTGGTGTAGAGCTTGCTTTAAGGTTGGGCATGGACTTACGGGAGTAGAACTATGACCGATGAACAATTAAAGAAAGAAGGATGGACTAGGGAGGAGTGGGAAAGTTTCCTGGGATCTTATAGCAATATTGCATATATAGAGTTAGATAGTCTAACTATACTTAAGGGAAAA
>Ga0184627_10001300_pt1 | contig 10110 bp, 6 predicted proteins | sample PLM3_127_b1_FD_133150 | JGI IMG/M metagenome (GOLD analysis project Ga0184627, IMG submission 133150) | Groundwater sediment microbial communities from an aquifer in East River, Colorado, USA - PLM3_127_b1 | ecosystem: Environmental > Terrestrial > Soil > Riparian zone | place: USA: East River...
CCCCTCCGGCTGTCTCCAAGTTCGTCGAGTTCGTTCGCAGCTCCGCCGGGGCGTCCGTCATCGCCGCCAACGGTGCGGTGCCAGTGAAGTAGATGCGAGGCCTGCCTGCCCAACTTCGCATGTAGCCGGCGCGCTGAGGCGCGCGGCCGATGCGGGCGTTGGGCGCCTTGTGCCCTGAGCGCTGAGCGCCGCCACTGCGCCACGAGACATGGCGCTTCCGGGGCTGAACCTTCATCCGCTCCGCGGTGAACGCAAGGGGGCCTGGGCAGTATCGGTGAGCGGCCTGTGGGCTAGCGCCGCCGCCAGGCCTGCGTGCGCCGGCTCAGCCAGCGCGCCAGCGCGGCGTGGGCGGCGCGGGCGCCGAGGTTCGTGTAGATGATCATCATGGCCATGGCGGCGGCGGAGGCCGTCTGGCCGGCGTCGTCCATGTCGATCACGATGATCGAGGCGAGCTCGGTGTTCGGCCCCCAGAGGAAGACCACGCTCGAGACCGTCGTCATGGCGTTGACGAACAGGTAGATCCCCATGTCGAGGATGGCGGGCAGGCAGACGGGCACGGTGACGCGTCCGAAGACCTTGTAGACCGGCTGCCGGAGGGAGGCGGAGACCGTCTCGAACTCCGGGTCCATCTGCTTGAGCGCGGTGAGCGCGGTGAGGTGCGCCACCGTGTAGAAGTGCACGATGGTGTTGATCACCAGGATGGTCATCGTCCGGTAGAGGCCACCCAGCGGGTTGCTCGGGTGGTTGAAGAAGAAGATGTAGGCCAGCCCTAGCACCATGCCCGGCACCGCCATGGGCAGCATGGCGAGGAAGTGGAACGCCATGCACCCCCAGCGGAAGCCGCGCCCCTTGTCCACGAGGTAGGCGCCGACGAAGACGATCCCCGTGCCGAGCACCGCGGTGCAGAGCGCGAGCAGGATGGAGTTCCGGTAGGCGTTCCAGCCCCCGATGCCCTTGCTGTCGAAGTCGTAGTGGGCGAGGGTGAGCGAGAGGTCGTAGGGAAAGAACTTCACGAGCGCGGCGAACTGGGAGACGGCCACGATGGCCACCAGGTACGTCCCGATCGCCGCGCAGCACGCCAGCATCACGAGGTCGAAGCGGCGATTCCTCCGTGGCTCGAGCGGCACGGCCCGCGCGGACAGGAGCGCCACCTGCCGCCGCTGCGCGACCTGGTCCACGAGGAAGGCGAGGGCGGCGGGGATGAGGAGCAGCACGCTCACCACGGCGCCCATCTCGAAGTTCTGCTGGCCGATCACCTGCTTGTAGACGTCGGTGGCAAGGACGTTGTACTGCCCGCCGATCACCTTGGGCGCGCCGAAGTCGGTGATGACCATGGTGAACACCACGAAGGTGGCGCTGAGCAGGCCGTACCGCACGCCCGGCAGGGTCACGGTGAGGAAGATGCGCCGGGGGCTCGCCCGGAGCGAGACGGCCGCCTCGTAGAGCCGCGCATCCGCGAGGGACAGCGCGGTGACGAGGATCAGCATGGCGTGGGGGAAGGTGAAGAACACCTCCGCCATCACGATGCCGATGGGCCCGTAGATCTTCTGGCCGAAGAGGAGCCCCTTGAGGAACCCCTGGTTGCCGAACAGGTAGACGAGGCCGATGCCGGGGAGCAGGGAGGGCATCAGGATCGGGATGAGGGCGATCGTGCGGAACAGGCTCTTGCCGGGCATCGCGCTGCGGGTGAGCGCGTAGGCGTACAGGAAGGCCAGCGGGACGGTGATGGCCGTGCTCACCACGGACACCGTGAAGCTGTTCGTGATGGAGGCGGCCAGCGCCGGCGTCGAGAAGTACTGGGCGTAGTTGGCGAGGCCGACGGGCTCCCCCTTGGAGCTCTGCACGCTCTTGGCGAGCATCACCCACAGGGGCGCGGCGAGGAAGGTCACGAGGTAGAGCCCGATCACCCCGAGCCCCGCCCGCATGATCCACTCGTCGCGGCTCACCCGCGCGCGAACGAGGGGCGCCTCGACGGGGGTGGCCGCGGCGCCGTCACTCATCGGGCCTGATACTGCCCGGCGATGCCCCACGGGAATAGATGCGCAGGCGGGAGGCGGGGAGCGTCACCGACACCGCCTGGCCCTCGGTGAGCTCCAGCTCGCGGACCACGTCCACCGCGACATCGGCGCGGATCCGGGCCTCGCCGAGGCCGTCGCTCGCGAAGTCCACCCGGAAGAACGAGCCGAGGAAGGTGACGGTGGCGACGCGCGCCTCCACCGAGTTGGCGGCGCCGCCGCCCCGCTGGACCTGGACGTCCTCCGGACGGATGGCGACGGTCACCTCCGCGCCCGGCGCGCCGCCGGCGCCCTCCGCGAGGAGCTCGACGCGGCCCACGCGCACCGCGCCCGGGCGGGCCATCCGGGCGGGGATGAAGTTCATCGTCCCGATGAAGTCGGCCACGAAGGCAGAGGCCGGGCTCCGGTACACCTCCCGCGGCGTGCCCACCTGCTCGATCACCCCGTGGTTCATGACCACGATGCGGTCGGCCATGGTCAGGGCCTCCTCCTGATCGTGCGTCACCATGATCGTGGTCACGCCCAGCCGGCGCTGGAGCTGGGCGATCTCGTGGCGCAGATGCACGCGCACCTTGGCGTCGAGGGCGGAGAGCGGCTCGTCGAGGAGCAGGAGCTTGGGCGAGGGGGCGAGCGCGCGCGCCACCGCCACCCGTTGCTGCTGGCCACCCGAGAGCTGCGCGGGATACTTCGCGCCCTGGTCGGGCAGCCCCACGAGCTCCAGGAGCTCCTGCACGCGCCGGGCGATGTCCGCCCGCGACAGGCGGCGGTTCGCGAGGCCGTAGGCGACGTTCCTGGCGACGGTGAGGTTGGGGAAGAGCGCGTAGGACTGGAAGACGATGCCGAAGTCGCGCCGCTGCGGGGGGAGCGCGGACACGTCGCGTCCGGCCTGCTCGATGCGTCCCGAGGTGTGGATGTCCAGGCCGGCGATGGCCCGCAGCAGCGTGGTCTTGCCGCAGCCCGAGGGGCCGAGGAAGCAGACGAACTCGCCTTCGTAGACGTCGAGCGAGATGTCCTCGAGGGCGGTGAAGCCGCCGAAGCGCTTGGTGAGCTCCCGGAGGCGGAGGTAGGGGGCCCGGCCACCCGCGGCGTCGGTGTTGACCGGGCCCCTCATGCGCGAGACCGCCGGGCTACTTCTTGGGCTCCGACTTGGCGTCGTACCGCTTGGCCCACTCGTCGAGGATGCGCTTGCGGTTGGCCGCCGCCCAGCCGAAGTCGTTCTTGATCATCTTGTCGAGCATGTTGCCGGGCAGGAACTCGATGGGTTTGGACATGGACGTGATGGCGACCACCGCGTAGCCCTCGTTGTAGAGCCGCATGGCCTTCTCGCTCACCGACCAGTCGACGAGCGTCCGGGCCGCCTCGAGGTTCTTCGTCCCCTTGACGATGCCCGTGGTCTCCATGTCCCAGCCGGACTTCTCCTCCGGGAAGATGATGTCGATCGGCGCGCCCTGCTTCTTGAGCCGGGCGGCGCGGAACTCGAACGAGATGCCCACGACGTACTCGCCCTGGGCCGCCATGGCGCAGGGCTTGGAGCCCGAATGCGTGTACACCGCGACGTTCTGGTGGAGGCCGTCCATGTACTTCCAGCCCTCGGCCTCGCCGAAGATCTGCAGCCAGCTCGACACGTCGAGGAAGCCCGTGCCCGACGAGGCGGGGTTCGGCATCACCACCTGGCCCTTGTAGGCGGGCTTGGCCAGGTCCCTCCACGAGGCCGGCGCGGGGATGTTCCGCTTCTTGGCCTCCACGGTGTTGAAGCAGATGGCGCCCACCCACGCGTCCATCCCCACCCACGCCGGCGGGTTGGCCTTGTCGCGGAACTGCGGGTCCAGCTTGTCCACGCCCTTGGGCGCGTAGGGCGTGAGCAGGCCCTCGGCGTTGAGGATCATGAGGCTGGTGGCCGCGAGGCCCCACACGACGTCGGCCTGGGGGTTGGCCTTCTCGGCGAGGAGCTTGGCGGTGACCACGCCTGTCGAGTCGCGCACCCACTTGATCTGGATATTGGGGTGGTCCTCGTTGAAGCGGGCGGCGTACTTCTTGAGGTCGTCGGCCTCGACGGCGGTGTAGACGGTCAGCGCCGTCTGGGCCGCCGCAAGCACCGGGGTGAGTCCGTTCGCCATCAGGGCGACGACGGTCAGAGCGAGAATCGAGCGGAGTGTCGCGCGCCTGGTCGCAGTCATCGTTCCTCCTTGGTGGTCGGGTGGGGCGGTAGGGTGGCCCATTCTAGCCCAGCGCGGCGGGCACTGTCACCGCGCGTCGCCGTGCCGTGTTGCGATCGTGTGACGATCCCGTTCCCGGATGGCGTGCAGGTACCACTCGACGTAGCGGATCACGTTGTACTCGCGCCGGGTCGAGTAGGGGCCAGGGGTGAAGGCCGTCGAGGCGACGCCCGCCTGGTTGCGCTCGCAGAGGTCCCAGTCCTGCTCGCTCGTGAGCTGCCAGAAGGGCAGGAGGGTGTCCAGGCGGTAGTCGGCGCCCTCGACGGCGTCCTCGTGCACCAGCCACTGGACCTGGACGCGCGTGAGATGCGGCCCCGCGGGGGCCAGCCGCGTGGACACCGAGTGATCGCCCGAGGAGTGGTTCCAGAAGTTGGGCATGGTGCGCACGCGCAGGGTGCCGACGTCACGCGCCGGATAGTCGCCCATGAGGGGGGCCACCGGACGGCCGTCCATGGACTCCGTGACCCAGCCGGGCACGAGCGGGGTGCGGTTGATGGACCACCAGCAGTCGGGCGCGGGGAAGCGCACCATCCCGGCCTCCTGGTAGTCGATGCGCAGCCCATGCGCGGTGAGACGCGCGGACACCTCGCCGGCCACGGTCTCGATCTCCGTCTTGAGGCGCGCGTCGTCGATGGGGGCGTTGTCGTAGTTGGCCTTGACGTACTGCGGGTGGTTCGCGTCGCAGTGCCAGCACTCGCGGTTGTTCTCCCACACGAGCTTCCAGTTGGCGCGCACCTCGTAGGTCCGCGTCGCCGCGACCTTGGCGCGCTCGAATCCCTGGGGCACCAGCAGCGCGCCGAGCGCCTGGGCGGCGCCCTCGAACGGGGTCGGGTCGGGGGCGAGACAGACGAAGATCAGCCCGCCGACCTCGCGCACGTGCACCCGGTGCAGGCCGAACCGGCTCCGATCCAGGTCGCCGTCCTTGTCCATGCCGCCGCACGCCACCAGCTCGCCGTTGCGCGCGTACGACCACTGGTGGTACGGGCACACGAGCCGGGCGACGTGGCCCGACTCGACCTGGCAGACCTTCATGCCGCGATGGCGACAGGTGTTGTGCAGCGCGTGCAGCCGCTCGTCGTCGTCGCGGATGACGATGATCGAGTCGGTGTCGAGGTCGAAGACGAAGTAATCGCCCGGGCGCTTCACCTGGCAGGTGTGGCCGGCAAAGAGCCAGCCGCGGCGCCAGATGCGCTCGAGGTCGAGCTGGTAGATCCCGAGGTCGGTCTGAAACTCGCGGGGCAGCGCGTGGCCGGGCTTGGGCTCGGCGATCAACCGGTCGAGCAGGCCCTGAGCCTCGGCGAGCTGCGAGGAGGTGAGGAAGGGGCTCGACATCGCCCGCGTATTATAGGCGGAGCCTGGCTCCGGCGGGATCGTACAGCACGTCGGGGACCACGGCGGCGGCGACGCGCGCGCCGAAGACGTCGACCTCGAGCGGCGTCCCCAGCGTGGCGAGCGGGGGCGGCAGGTAGACGAGGCCGATGTGCCTGGCCACCGTGTAGCCCCAGCCGCCGCTCCGGAGCCGGCCGACCACGCGACCCTCCGCGTACACCGCCTCACCGCCGTAGAGATCCGCGTCCGCGGGGAGCCCGTCGGCCAGCGTGATCGTGCAGAGCTTGCGCTGCACACCGGCCGCCTTGATCCGCAGCAACGCCTCGCGCCCGATGAAGTCGCCCTTGGCCAGCCGCACGCAGAAGCCCAGCCCCGCCTCGTAGGGGTTCTCGGCCGGCGTGAGGTCGCTGCTCCAGTAGCGGTAGCCCTTCTCGAGCCTCAGCGAGTCCACGGCCTTGTAGCCCGCGGGCTCGATCCCGAACGCCCGGCCGGCGCTCGACAGCGCGTCCCACAACCCGACCGCCTGCGCGTTGTCGACGTAGAGCTCCCAGCCGAGCTCGCCCACGTAGGTCACCCGCTGCGCCGCCACCTCCACGCCGCCGAGGTCGATCCGGCGCGCCGACATGTAGGGGAAGGCGGCGTTGGAGACGTCGCTCGTCGTGACCGCCTCCAGCACGTGGCGGGCGGCGGGTCCCCAGAGACCGATGCACGCGAGATCGTCGGTCACGTCGCGCACCTGCACGCCTCCGCCCTCGGGCAGGTGCATCAGGATCCAGCCGAGGTCGCTCGCGACGAAGTTGCTGCCGATCGTCACCCGGAAGCGGTCCTCGGCCCAGCGGGTGACGGTCAGGTCGCTCTCGATCCCCCCGCGCGGGTTCAAGAGCTGGGTGTAGACCACGCTGCCGACCGGGCGGTCGACGTCGTTGTCGGCGAGTCGTTGCAGGAGCGCCGTGGCGCCGGGACCGCTGACGTCGAGCTTGCCGAACGAGGTGAAGTCGAAGAGCCCGGCCCGCTCGCGCACGGCCCGGTGCTCGGCGCCGACGCGCTCGAAGAACGCGGGCTGCGTCCAGCCCCACCGGCGCTGATCGGCCCCGGCCCGGCGGCCCCGCGCGCCGGGAACGAAGTAGTTCGCGCGCTCCCACCCGTTCTTCTCGCCGGACACCGCGCCCGCCTCGCCGAGGCGCGCGTCGAGCGGGCTCAGCCGGCGCCCGCGGGCCCACTCGTTCTCGTCGTGGGGGTAGCGCAGCGTGTAGTAGTACTTGTACGACTCGCGCGCGCGCTCGGCGGCGTACGCGCGGTCCGCATAGACCGGTCCGAACCGGCGGACGTTCATCTCGGTCACGTCGTACGGTGGCTCGCCGTCGACGAGCCAGTCCGCGATGACGTGGCCGATGGCGCCGCCGGCGCCGAAGCCCGTGTGCGACAGGCCGGCCGCGACCCAGAACCCCGGCACGCCCGGCACCGGGCCGAGCAGGGGACGGCTGTCCGGCGTGATGCCCTCGGGCCCGTTGACCAGGTGAGCCAGCTCGGCCTTGGCGAGCATGGGGACGCGGCGGATGGCCCCTTCGAGAATGTCGTTGAAGAGCTCCCAGTCCGAGGGCAGGAGCTGCTGCGTGAAGTCCCACGGCACGCCGCCGATCGACCACGCGACCGGGTTGCGCTCGAAGCCGCCGAGCAGGAACCCGCCGACCTCCTCGCGCATGTAGACGAGGTTCTCGGGATCGCGCAGGCAGGGCGTCGTGCGGGCCAGCTCGTGCCCGGGGATCGGCCGCGTGGCCAGGTGCTGATGAATCAGCGGCGTGATCGGCAAGCTGAGGCCGACCATCGCCGCGATCTGCGGGGCCCACATGCCGGCGGCGTTGACCACGCACTCGGTCCGGATCGCGCCGTGGTCGGTCTCGACGGCGGTGACGGCGCCCCGCGCGGTCCGCGTGATGCCGGTGACCCGCACGCCCGTGCGCAGCTCGACGCCGAGCCGGCGCGCCCGCGCGGCCAGCTCCATCGTCGCGCCGCTCGGATCGAGCCAGCCATCGCCCGGCAGGTACATCGCGCCGTACAGGCTCTCGCCCGACATCAGCGGGAAGATGCGCAGCGCCTCCGCGGCCGAGATCGTCTCGACGTCGAGGCCGATGGCCTTGGCCATGCCGACCTGGCGCTGCAGGAAGCGGAGCTGGTCGCGGCTGGAGGCGACGCGCAGGCTGCCCACCTCGTGCCAGTGCTCGGCCGCGCCCGGCTCCGACTGCAAGCCGCGGTACAGCCCGATGCTGTACTGCCGCATGCGCATCAGCGTGGGTGAGGTGTGGAAGTGGGTCACCATCCCGGCGGCGTGCCAGGTGGTGCCGCTCGTGAGCTCGCCCTTGTCGACGAGCACCACGTCCGCGCAGCCCTTCTGGGCCAGGTGATAGGCGACGCTGCAGCCGGCGATGCCGCCGCCGACGATGACGACGCGGGCGTGCTCCCTCATCGCGCGCTCAGCGCCGGCGCCAGGCCTGGGTGCGGCGCTCGAGCCGGCGGGCCAGCAGCAGGTGGAGCCCGCGCGCGCCGACGTTGGTGTAGAAGATCATCATCGCCATCGCCGCCGCCGAGGCGATCTCGCCGGTGTCGTCCATGTTCAGGACCGAGACCGAGGCCAGCTCGGTCTTGGGACCGTAGATGAAGACCACGCCGGAGACGGTCGTCATGGCGTTGACGAACATGTAGATCGCGATGTCGAGCGTGGTGGGCAGACACACCGGCACCGTCACCCGCCAGAACGTCCGGTAGAACGGCTGCTTCAGCGAGGCGGACACCGTCTCGAACTCGGGGTCCATCTGCCGCAGCGCCGTGAGCGCCGTGAGATGGCCGACGGTGTAGAAGTGCACGACCGTGTTGATCACGAGGATCGTCATCGTGCGGTAGAGCACGTTGAGCGGGTTGGACGGCGCGTTGAAGAAGAAGATGTAGGCCAGACCCAGCACCAGGCCGGGCACCGCCATCGGCAGCATCGCCAGGAAGTGGAAGAGGCCGCGTCCAAAGGCGAAGCCGCGGGCCTTCTCGACGAGATAGGCGCCCACGAACACGATGACGGTCCCGATCACGCCGGTCAGGAGGGCCAGCCGGATCGAGTTGTAGTAGGAGCCCCAGCCCCCGCCACCCTTCTGGTCGAAGTCGTAGTGGGCCAGGGTCAGCGTCAGGTTGTAGGGGAAGAACTTCACCAGCGCCGCGAACTGGGAGACCGCCACCACGCTGAGGATGCAGCCCCCGATCACGACGCAGTACGCGAGCATCGCCAGGTCGAAGCCGCGCTGGGGCTTGGCCTCGTACGGCACCGCCCGCGCGGACAGCAGCGCCACCTGCTTGCGCCTCACGGCGCGGTCGACCAGGAACGCGAAGATCGCCGGCACCAGGAGGATCACGCTCACGACCGCGCCCATCTGAAAGTTCTGCTGGCCGATCACCTGCTTGTAGACGTCGGTGGCCAGCACGTTGTACTGGCCGCCGATGACCTTGGGCGCGCCGAAGTCGGTGATCACCATGGTGAAGACGACGAAGGTCGCGCTGATCAGGCCGTAGCGCGCCCCCGGCAGCGTGACCGTCCAGAAGATGCGCCGGCGCGAGGCGCGCAACGACACCGCCGCCTCATAGAGGCGCGCGTCGGCCAGCGCCAGGGCCGCCAGGCTGATCAGCAGCGCGTGGGGGAAGGTCGTGAACACCTCGGCCATCACGATGCCGATCGGCCCATAGATGTTGTGCCCGAGCAGGACGCCCTTGATCAGCCCCTGGTTGCCGAAGAGGTAGACGAGGGCGAGGCCGGGCAGCAGCGACGGAACGAGGATCGGGACGAGCGCGATGGTCTTGAACAGCCCGCGCAGCGGCATGCACGAGCGCGTGAGCGCGTAGGCGTAGACGAAGGCGAGCGGGACGGTGATCGCGGTGCTGAGGATCGCGACCCACAGGCTGTTGCCGATCGACTGGAAGAGGGCCGGCGTGGAGAAATACCGGACGTAGTTGGCGAGGCCGACGAACTCGTCCTTGGGGCCCTGCAGGCTCTTGCCCAGCATGAGCCCCAGCGGCAGCGCAAGGGCGACGACCAGGTAGAGGCCGATGACGCCGATGAAGGCGCGCATGAGCCAGTCGTCGCGGCTCGACTCCGGCCTGACGACCGCGCCCACGTCGGGGGAGCGCGCGACGGCGGCGTCAGCGATGGACCGTGCTCCCCGGGTAGATCCGGATCCGCTCCGGCGCCAGGAGCATCGACACCCGGCTCTTCTCCGCGATCCCCAGTCGGCGGACGAGATCGACCGGCAGATCGGCGCGCAGGAGCATGCCCTCCATGCCGTCGCCGGCGAGGTCGGCCCGGAAGAACGAGCCCAGGAACGCCAGCGCCTCCACCCGCGCCGGCACCGAGTTGGGCTCGCTCCCGCGCTCCGCCTGGATCACGATGTCCTCCGGGCGGATGGCGAGGGTCACGGCGGTGCCGGCCGTGAGGCCGTCCGCCTCGCATGCCAGCGCGACCCGTCCGAGCCGCACCGTGCCGTCGCCCACGACGGTGCCGGCCACGAAGTTCATCA
>Ga0184627_10001301_pt1 | contig 10105 bp, 12 predicted proteins | sample PLM3_127_b1_FD_133150 | JGI IMG/M metagenome (GOLD analysis project Ga0184627, IMG submission 133150) | Groundwater sediment microbial communities from an aquifer in East River, Colorado, USA - PLM3_127_b1 | ecosystem: Environmental > Terrestrial > Soil > Riparian zone | place: USA: East River...
CGATCCGCGCCAGGTGGAAGCGGCGCGGCGCATCGGCGCGGCGGTCTGCGAGGTCCACACCGGCCCGTACGCGCACGCCTTCCACTCCAAGGGACGCGACCGGGAAAGCCCGGCGGTTGTTTCTGAATTGAAGAAAATTCAAACTGCCGGAGAGCTGATCCGCTCCCTTGGCATGCGCTTCAACGCCGGCCATGCGCTCAACTACTCCAACGTCGAGCCGGTGGCCCGCCTGCCCGGCGTGCGCGAGCTTCACATCGGCCACGCCATCGTTTCGCGCGCCGTGTTCGTCGGCATGCGCGATGCGGTGCGGGAGATGAAGCAGCTGATGCTGCAAGCGACGCGATGATCTACGGCGTCGGCACCGACGTGGTGGAGATCCCGCGCATCGAGAAGGCGCTGGCCCGGTTCGGCGAGCGCTTCGCCCGCAGGATCCTCTGCGCGCCGGAGCTCGAGCGCTTCCTGAGCCACCGCCTGCCCGCGAACTACCTGGCGAAGCGCTTCGCCGCGAAAGAGGCGTTCACCAAGGCGCTCGGCACCGGCATCCGCGCGCCGGCGAACTGGCACGGCGTCTGGGTGCGCAACCTGCCCTCCGGAAAGCCGGTGCTGGAGTTTTCCGCAGCGCTGCAGAAGCTGCTGGCAAAACGCGGCGTGGCCTCGTCCCATCTCTCGCTCGCCGACGAGAAGGGCGTGGCCTTCGCCACCGTGATCCTGGAATGCGAAAAGTAAGGCTGGCGCCGGGCCCGGCGGTGGTCGACGTCCTGGGCCCGGTCCTGTCGGACGAAGACCGCGAGCGTCTCGCCCGACCGGTTGCCGGGGCGGTGATTCTTTTTTCAAGGAATTACGAGAATCCAGAACAACTCCAGAACCTGACCGAACAAATAAGGCGCATTCGTGAACCGGAACTGCCGATTTGCGTGGACCACGAAGGCGGGAGGGTGCAGCGCTTCCGCGAGGGCTTCACGGCGATTCCTCCGATGCGGGTTCTCGGCAAACTGTGGGACCGCGACCGCCGCGCAGCGCGGGAGGCGGCCGAGGCCGCCGCTTACGTCATGGGCGCCGAGCTCGGCGCCCATGGCGTGGATTTCAGCTTCGCTCCGGTGCTCGACCTCGACTATGGCACGAGCACGGTGATCGGTGACCGCGCGCTGCATTACGACCCCACGGCGGTCGGCGCGCTGGGCGCCTGCCTGGTCAAGGGCTTCGCCGCAGCCGGCATGGCCGCCGTCGGCAAGCATTTTCCGGGACACGGCTTTGCAGAGGCGGACTCGCACCTCGCCTGTCCGCGCGACGAGCGCCGGATGGGTGAATTGCTGAAGAAGGATCTGGTGCCGTACCGGATGGCGATCGATGCCGGCCTCGCCGCCGTCATGCCGGCGCATGTCATCTACGGCCAGTTCGACGCCGAGCCGGCGGGCTACTCGAGGAAGTGGTTGCAGGAATGCCTGCGCGGAACGCTCGGCTTCGACGGCCTGATCTTCAGCGATGACCTGTCGATGGAAGGCGCGGCAGTGGCAGGCGGGCCGCCGCAGCGGGCCCGTGCGGCGCTATCGGCCGGCTGCGACATGGTGCTTTTGTGCAACGATCCCCAGGGACTCGATGCCCTTCTCGAATCTCTGCAGGGTGTGAAGCTAGCGAAGCCCGAGCGGCTCGAACGGATGAGGAAGCGGGGCGGGCGGGACCTGCGGAAAAGCGTCGCCTACCGCGAAGCCCAGGAGAAGCTTCAGGCTCTCTCCATGTAGGTGCCTTGGGCGGTGTCGATCTTGATCTTCTCGCCTTTGTTGATGAAGGGCGGTACCTGCACCGTGATTCCGGTCTCCATGGTCGCCGGCTTGAACGAGTTGGTGGCGGTCGAGTTCTTGATGCCCGGCTCGGTGTCGGTGACGGTCAGCACCACCGAGGGCGGCAGGTCGAGGCCAATGGCGCGGCCATTGTAGAAGTTGATCTGCACGTCGGTGTTCGGCAGGAGATAGCCGGCCTGGCCTTCGAGGAAGTCGGCGGGCAGCGAAAGCTGCTCGAAGTTTTCCTTGTCCATGAAGACATAACTGTCGCCGTCCTGGTACAGGTACTGCATCTCGCGCGGGTCGACGAAGGCGCGCTCGACCTTGTCCTCGGTGCGGAAGCGCTGGTTGGTCTTGGTGCCGGTCTCGATGTCCTTCATCTCGACCTGCATGAAGGCGCCGCCGCGGCCGCCGACGTGGACGTGGTAGGACTTGAGCACGCGCCAGACGCGCTTGTCCCACTCCAGGAGATTGCCGGGCCGGATGCCGACCGCTTCGACTTTTGCCATCAGTCTGCCGCTGCTCGAAAAAGGCGCGAATTTTACACGATTTATAATCAAATCATCGTGTTCGATGCAAAGTCCTTCGTTGGGGGATTGCCCAATCTGCCCGGCGTATACCGGATGCTGGGCAAAGGCGGCGAGGCGCTCTACGTCGGCAAGGCGCGCGAGCTGAAGAAGAGGGTGGCGTCCTATTTCCAGAAAACCGCTCAAAGCCCTCGCATGGCGATGATGCTTTCCCAGGTGGCGTCGATGGAGGTCACCGCGACGCGCTCCGAGGCCGAGGCGCTGCTGCTCGAGAACAATCTGATCAAGAGCCTCGCGCCTCGCTACAACATCCTGTTTCGCGACGACAAGTCCTATCCCTACCTGGCCGTGACGAGGCATGAATTTCCGCGCCTCGGCTTCCATCGCGGCGCGAAGGACCGGAAGGACCGGTATTTCCGACCGTTTCCGCATGCCTACGCCGTGCGCGAGAGCATCCAGCTGCTGCAGCGCGTGTTCCGCCTGCGCACCTGCGAGGATACGGTCTTCGCCAACCGCTCGCGACCCTGCCTGCTGCACCAGATCCAGCGCTGCACGGCGCCCTGCACGGACCGGATCTCCGCGGAAAACTACGCGGCAGACGTGGCCAACGCTATTCTGTTCCTCGAGGGCCGCGAGGACGATGTGATTGGAAATTTGAATGAAAAAATGAATTCGGCCTCCGCGGCGCGACGCTACGAGGAGGCCGCGGCATACCGAGACCAGGTGCGCGCGCTTTCGCGCGTCCAGGCGCGCCAGTACGTCGAATCGAACCGCAGCGTGGACGCGGATGTGGTGGCCTGCGCCATCGAAGGTGTCATCGCCTGCGTCAACCTGACGATGATCCGGGGCGGCCGGCATGTCGGCGACCGCAGCTTCTTCCCCGCGAACGCCGAGGGTGCGGCAGCGGGGGAGGTGATCGCCGCCTTCCTCGAGCAGCACTATCTGGAGCAGCCCTTGCCGGGCCTGGTCGTCACCAGCGAGCCGGTCGAGCTGCCGAACGCAAACGTCGTCAATCCCTCGCACGGCGAGCGGCGCGTATGGCTCGACATGGCGCACAAGAACGCCGTCCTCGCCATCGCGCAACGCGTGCGTGACCGCGCAACGCAGGAAGGACGGCTGCAGGCGCTACGCGAGGCCCTTGGCCTGCCCGGCGGCATGCAGCGCATAGAATGCTTCGACATCAGCCATACGATGGGTGAGGCGACGGTGGCTTCCTGCGTGGTGTACGACCGGCAGCAGATGCAGAATGCGGAGTATCGGCGATTCAACATCCGGGACGTCACGCCGGGGGACGACTATGCGGCGATGCGCCAGGTGCTTTCGCGCCGCTACGAGCGAGTGAACGCGGATCTCGGACGGATGCCGGACCTGATCCTCATCGACGGCGGCAAGGGGCAGGTGGGCGCCGCGAAGGGGGCGCTGGTGGAGCTCGGCCTGCACCAGGTCGCGGTGGTCGGCGTCGCCAAGGGACCCGGGCGCAAACCGGGCCAGGAACAGCTGATCGTCGAGTCCGAGGCCCGCAGCCTGCAGCTCGAGCCTTCCCATCCCGGGCTGCACCTGATCCAGGCGATCCGCGACGAAGCGCACCGTTTTGCTGTGGTCGGACATCGCGCACGACGCGGGAAAGCTCGCACCACGTCCATGCTGAACGAGATCCCCGGCATCGGCGCGAAGCGGCGCCAGGCGCTGATCGAGCACTTTGGCGGACTGCGCGGAGTGCAGTCCGCCGCGATCGACGACATCGCCAAGGTGGAGGGAATCAGCCGGCCGCTCGCCGAGCGCATCTACCGCCACCTGCACGAGTCGCCCGCCGCGTGACGCCGCTCAACGTTCCCAACCTCATCACCCTTTCGCGGATCGTGCTGATTCCGCTGATCGTCGGCGTCTTCTACCTGCCAGACGACATGCTGTCCTACGTAGGCAAGAACGTGACCGCGACTGCGATCTTCATCATCGCGGCGATCACCGACTGGCTCGACGGCTATCTGGCGCGCACCCTCAAGCAGATGTCGGCTTTCGGCGCCTTTCTCGACCCGGTCGCCGACAAGCTGGTCGTGGTGGGCGCCCTGATCGTACTGCTGACGCTCGGCCGCGTCGAGATGGTCGTGGCATTGATCATCATCGGTCGCGAGATCGCGATCTCGGCATTGCGCGAGTGGATGGCGATGGTCGGGCAGTCGAAGAACGTCGCCGTCGCCTTCATCGGCAAGGTCAAGACCGTGGGCCAGATGATCGCGGTGCCGCTGCTGCTGTTCGAGGACGAGTTGCTTGGCATCAATTGCCAGGCGCTTGGCACCGTGCTGATCAATGTCGCTGCGGTACTGACCGTGGTGTCGATGCTCTACTACCTGCGGAAAGCGCTGCCGCACACCACGGGTTGAGCTATAATCCGGCGCTCTAAAAATGCGGGAGTAGCTCAGTTGGTAGAGCGTAACGTTGCCAACGTTAAGGTCGCGAGTTCGAGACTCGTCTCCCGCTCCAGATATCGAAGGGAAGGTCGCCCGGCCTTCCCTTTTTGTTTGGTCCGACGGCGGGGTGGCAGAGTGGTCATGCAGCGGCCTGCAAAGCCGTGGACGCCGGTTCGATTCCGACCCCCGCCTTGCTTATCCTGTAACCTCTGATCCGGCGCAGCGCCTCGCTCGCCCGGGTGGTGAAACTGGTAGACACAGGGGACTTAAAATCCCCTGGCCGCAAGGCCGTGCTGGTTCGAGTCCGGCCCCGGGCACCATCGGAGCTTGTTGGATCGGCAGCAGGGTCCCATACTGCTGCACCCGCCATGAGCCTGAGCGTTTCCATTCCTCCCGTTTCGCCGATCGAGCGCAGCTGCCTGAACAAGCACCGCTACTGGTCGCAGGTCGACGCGCTGATCATGGCCGATCGCTGCATCGAACGACGCAGCCTGAAGGGGCTGGCGGCCTACGCGTGCTGCAACTGCCGCGGCTGGCACCTGACGCGGCGCTGCTGAGCTAGTCGGTCTGCTTCTTGATCCAGCGCTCGGTCTTGTCGGCCGCGTGGTCGAGCGCCTTGCCGGTTCGCTTGGCGGTTTTCTCGACGAACTTTCCCGACTTGTCGGCGGTTCTCTCGGCCCAGTCTCCGGCGCGCTGGGCCGCCTTCTCGACGGCTTTGGCCGTTTTCTTGGCCGCGCGCTCGGCCCGGTTGGGCTTGGCGTCGTCAGCGCAGACCGCGGGCGAAACCAGGAGGGCAATCAACAGAATCTGGCGTCTCATGCCCGCCAGAATACCGCACCTACTTGCATCCGGGCCCCCAGATCGCGCGCGCTTGGCCTGAGGCGGGGCCAGGGCCAGGTCGTCTGCGCGAGAACCTCGACGCCGGAGGGCAGGCGCGCGGCCAGGCTGTCGGCGCCGGTGAGGGACCACGATTCGCCGGTCGGGCGCTCGTTGCCGCGCGAGTCTAGCGTGGTCACTTGGTGGAGCACCTCGCTGGTCAGCACGGCGAGGGTCGCCTGGCGGGCGAGGGCATCGATGTGGTCCTGCTGCATCCGCAGGTCGAGACCGTCCCACGCGGCGACCCAGCGTGGTTCCGATTCGCGCGGCACCGGGCCGAAGCGCCCCTCGAACAGCCGCTTGGCGAGGAGCTTTGCCGGCAGCGCGAGCTGGGTGAGCATCAGCCCGGAGACGATCAGGTCCGCGGTCTCCTCGACGAACCGCGGTGGCGTCGCCAGCCGATAGGACCGGCACAGGTTCTCGTACCTCGCCTCGGCCGCGGCGGCGTCGGCCGCGGCGGCCATCGCCGCTTCGATTTCGCGCACCAGACGCGCCGTGACGCCCGTCAGGTCCAGCGCGCGAAGCCCGAGCCTGCTGCGCAGGCCGGTGTCGCGTACCGCGGCAGCCGAGGTTTCGGCAAGCGCCGCTGCATCGATGTCGACCAGCACGACGCGCTCGAAGCGCTGCGCAAGCTCCGCAAGCGGCAGGTCGTAAGCCTTGCCGGCACCCAGCACGACGGCCAAGCGCGGCTGACTTACCCGCAGCGCGGCGTCGAGGATGAACGCCTTGCTGCGCTCGGCATGTGCCCACCAGCCCTCACGGTATTGCCTCTGCCGCTGGGCGATGCCGGCGGAACTGGCGGCAAAGCCGAGCGCGCGGAAGGCGTGGGGATCGATCTGCGGGTCGAACGTCCAGGATTGCGCCTCCACCCCGGCGATTCTATTTGGAGTGCCGCTAGAATTGCTCATGGCCCTGCAGGCATTCGACTTTTCCCGCTGGATCGACGAGCACGCCCACCTCCTCAAGCCGCCGGTGGGCAACCAGCTGGTGTTCCGCGAGGCCGAGGACCTGATCGTCCAGGTCGTCGGCGGCCCCAATGCGCGTACCGACTACCACGACGACCCTTACGAGGAATTCTTCTACCAGTTGCGCGGCAACATGGTCCTGCGCGTGCTGGACGGCGGCCGGCCGCGCGACATCCCGATCCGCGAAGGCGAGATCCTGCTCATTCCGGGCCATTTCCGGCATTCCCCGCAACGCGAGGCCGGGTCGGTCGGCCTGGTGGTGGAGAAGATCCGTCCGCTCGACGTGAAGGACGCCTTCGAGTGGTACTGCCCGCAATGCTGGGCGCTGGTGCACCGCGTCGAAGTCAATGTGCAGAACATCGTCAAGGACCTGCCGCCGCTGTTCGACGCGTTCTACGCGGGCAAGCGGCAGTGCCCGAAGTGCCGGCACATCCACCCGGGCAAGGGCTAACGCTTCAGCGCCAGCCGGATGCGGTTGCGCCCGAAAAGATAGGCATAGTCGCGCGTCTGGGCGAGCTCCTTGGTGAGGAGGAGGCCCAGGCCGCCGATCTTGTGCATCTCGAGCGTCGTGTCGGGCGGCTTGTCGGGCAGATGCGCGTACGGATTGAAGGGCGGGCCGGTGTCTTCATAGGTGACGTGCACCGCCTCGGGCGCGGCATCGAGGGTCACCCAGACCGGCTCGTCGCTGCCGCCGCCGTGCCCGTGCCGTACCGTATTGACGAACAACTCCTCCAGCACCAGGTTGAGGCGCAGGCAAAGCTCGCGCCCCGCGGCTTGCTCGGCGCAAAACACCTCCAGGAAGTCGGAAACCCCTTGCAACTCCGCGAACCGGGAGTGAAACATTGCGGAGCGGGCATTTGTCACATTTTCCGACATGAGATCGGATGCATTATAGAATCCATCGACAACAGGGAGGTCCTTATGCGTTGGATCATCGTGGCAAGCCTGCTGGGGTTCGTGGCTGCGGCCGTGGCCGCAGATGTCGGGGAAATCAAGACGGTCAGCGGGAGCGCGCAGCTCGAGCGCGGCGGCCAGCGTCTGCCGGTACGCGCCGGGATGCCGGTGCAGCAGTCCGACAAGCTGGTGACCGGCGCCGACGGCTCGATCGGCGTGACCTTTACCGACAACAGCCTGCTGTCCATCGGCCCAAACAGCGCGCTGGCGATCGACCGCTATGTTTTCGACTCCACCACGCATGCCGGGCAGTTCGAAACCTCGCTGAGCAAAGGCACGCTCGCAGTCATCTCCGGAAAGATCGTCAAGCAGTCGCCGGACGCGATGCGCGTGCGCACGCCTTCCTCGATCATGGGGGTTCGCGGCACCGAGTTCGCGGTCCGGGTCTCCGATTGAGCGATGGCCGTCGTCGCGCTCATCGCGGTGCTCGCGCTGGCGATTGTCCTCTGGCCGAGAGCGCCAGACGAAACCGTGGTGGTGCTGCCTAGCGCTGACGGCCACATAGGGTCCGTTGTCGTGCAGCGCGGTGAGGAGCGGCAGGTCCTCAACCAGCCCTACGCTACGAGCCGCACCACCCGCGGACAATCCGAGGTGACGCAGCTATCGGCCGCGGAAGTGCAGCAGTCCTTTGGCAACGTACTTGAAGCGCTGCCGCAGCGCCCGACCGCATTCGTGCTGTACTTCATCACCGGTACCGACGAACTGACCGACGAGTCGAAGGCCGAGCTGCAGAAGGTCCTCGCCGCGCTCGGGCAGCGGAAGGTGCCCGACGTCCTCGTCATCGGCCACACCGATACGGTCGGTTACCCCCAGGGGAATGACCGGCTCTCCGCGCAGCGAGCCGAAACAATGAAGGGCTTCCTGGTCGGCATCGGCATCGCGGCCAGCCGCATCCAGACCGCCGGCCGCGGCAAGCGCGAGCTGCTGGTTCCGACCGCCGACAACGTCGACGAGCCGCGCAACCGCCGCGTCGAGATCAACGTCCGCTAGGCCTGCGCGGCACCGTTCCAGCGCACGCAGAGCAGCGTAACGTCGTCCGACTGCTCCGCCGTCCCCGCAAAGCGGCGCACATCATCGCGCAGCGCGGTGACGATGGCGTCGGGCGCGGCCGACTCGAGCCCGCGCAACGCTGACAGCAGGCGCGCCGAGCCGTACAGCTCGCCGCGCTCGTTCATCCCCTCGGTGACCCCGTCGGTGACCACGCACAGCCATCCGCCCGGTCGCAGCCGGAGATTGCCGCTGGCGAAGGCGAAGTCCGGCATCACGCAGAGCGGCGGGCCGCCGGACTCGAACAGCCGTTCCGGCATGCCTCCCGGCTGGCGCAGGACGGGCGGCTCGTGGCCCGCATTGCAGAAAGCCAGGCTGCCATCACGCACGTCGAGCACGGCGGCGAAGACCGTGACGAAGAGCAACTCCCGATTGTCGCGGCTGATCTCCTCGTTGGCGCGCGCGAGGATGGCCGCCGGATCGTCCGCGGCGCGCAAGGCGATGCTCTTCAGGAGCGACTTTGAGAGCGCCATGAAAAGGCTGGCGCCGAGCCCCTTGCCCGATACATCGCCAACCAGGAAGAAGAGGCGATGCGGGTCGAGCATGAAGCAGTCGTAGAAGTCGCCGCCCACGCTGCGAGCGGGCTCGAGCAGCGCTTCGAGCGTGAAGCGCGGCTCGCCCGCGAACAAGGTACGCGGCGCGGGCAGCAAGCCCAGCTGGATGCGGCGCGCGGCCTCGAGCTCGCCCGCCACGCGCGCCTGGGCTTCTCGCAACAGCCGCCGTTGTCGATCGGCTTCGGCGAGCGTCGAGGCGAGCAGGGCGCCCATCAGCAGGATCGCGCCGAGCGCCGGTCCGGCCACGTTCAGGAGCAGCCCGGAGCGAAACGCCACGAAGCCGATCGCCGGGAGCGCGGCAAGCGCGAGCGCGAGCAGCAGCGCGGACAGGGCGGGCCGCGCCGCCGGAACGAACGCCACGAAGGCGACGCCGACTGCGGCAAGGAGCGCCGCCTCGATCCACGACGCGGCGCTCGGCCGGCGCAGGTAAGTGCCGTCGAAAATCTGCTCCAGGATCTGCGCGTGCACCTCGACGCCGGGGATGCGCTCGCCCAGCGAGGTCGCCTGGAAGTCGAGCAGGCCCAGCCCGGACACGCCGACCAGTACCAGCTTGTCACGCAGCAGTGCGGCTGCCGCCGCCCCGGAAAGCACGTCTTCGGCGGAAACGAAGCGCTCCGGGTCGTGGGGACCGAAATACACCTGCAGCGCGCCGTCCGACTGTACTGGAATCGACACATCTCCCAGAGACAGCGCGACACGCTCGCCGCCCCGGTCCTCGACGCGCAATGCCGGGACGCCAGTCGCGACTCGCAGCATCTCGAGCGACAGGGCGGGCACGATGACCTGCCCGATGCGCGCAATCAGCGGTACGCGACGGATCACCCGGTCGCTCGAGTCTGCGCTGATCAGGCCGCGGCCCGCGGCCGCGCGGCTGATCTCGGCACGGCTTTGCAGGTGCCCGTCGTAGCGCCGCAGCGGCAGCTCGCGGCTGCCGGAGAGCCGCACCGGCGCTGCCCCTGGCGGAAAGGGATAGCGGCGGTCGCGGTACTCGAGTCC
>Ga0184627_10001303_pt1 | contig 10102 bp, 8 predicted proteins | sample PLM3_127_b1_FD_133150 | JGI IMG/M metagenome (GOLD analysis project Ga0184627, IMG submission 133150) | Groundwater sediment microbial communities from an aquifer in East River, Colorado, USA - PLM3_127_b1 | ecosystem: Environmental > Terrestrial > Soil > Riparian zone | place: USA: East River...
TCGAAAAGATAATACATCAGGTGTCCGCCATCGAGCATCGGCAGCGGCAGCAGGTTGAGCACGCCCAAGCTCACGCTGACCAGCGCGAGGAAGCCGAGGTAGTACGCGATGCCCAGGCGCGCGGATTGGCCCGCGTAGTCGGCGATCGTCAGCGGTCCGCTCAGGTTCTTCAGCGATGCCTCGCCGATCAACATGCGGCCGAGCATGCGCACGGTCAGGGCAGAAACTTCCCACGTGCGCGTGACCGCGAGGCTGAGCCCGTCGATCGGGCCGTAGCGCACGGTCACCATGGCCGGTGGCTGGCCGACGAATGCGTCGATACGGCCGACGCGCTTCTCGCCTTCACTCACCATGCGTGGCTGCACCGTGATCTCGAGCGTTTGTCCGGCGCGCTCGATCGTCCACTGCATCGGTCGTTCGGTGCCGCCTCGCACGCTTTCGCGAATGCGCTCGCGCAGTTGTCCGGCATCGACGATGCGCGCACCATCCACCGACAAGACGCGATCACCGCTGCGCAAGCCGGCGCGAGCCGCGGCACCTTCAGCCTTCACTTCGCCGAGCACCGGCTCGCTGAACGGCGAGGCCAGGCCGATGCGTCGCATCAGCTGCGCATCGACATTGCGCGTGTCGAGGCCGGCCAGGCCCATCTTGACGACGCGTTGCCCATGACCGAGTGCATCGCTCACCATCAGATGCAGATCCTCGCCATGCAGCGCGGCTTGCGTGATTTCCCAGCGCAGATCGGTCATCGAGCGCAGATCGGTCCACTGCGCGCCATCGTGGGAAAAGGCGCGCACCCAGTCTCCGGCATGCAAGCCGGCACGTTCTGCGACGCTGGAGGCGACCGGCGTGCCGAGCACGGCCTTCGGCTCGTCGATGCCGATCCAGTGTGCGCAGGCGTACAACACGATGGCCAGCAGCAGGTTGGCGACCGGACCGGCCGCGACGATCGCCGTGCGCTGCCGGAGCGACTTGCGGTTGAAGGCCTGATCGCGCAGCGCGGGCGGAACCGCCTCTTCACGTTCGTCGAGCATGCGCACGTAGCCGCCAAGCGGCAACGCGCAGATCGTGAATTCGGGGTCGGACGGCGAACGCTGGCGCCGCCACAGCACGCGCCCGAAGCCCACCGAAAAGCGCAACACCCGCACACCGCAGGCGCGCGCCACCCGGTAGTGGCCATACTCGTGCACGACGATCAGCAAGCCGAGCGCGACCAGGAAGGCAAGAACGGTCGTGATCATTTGCGCAGCCCCTTCACCATCTGTTCAGCATGCCGACGAGCTCGCAGGTCGAGCTCGAGCAGCCCGCCGGGCACGATGCACTCCCCTGCCTGCGGGTGTACCCCAGCCAGAGCATCTGCGTTCACGGCGTGGATCTGATCGAAGCGGATCCCACTACCGAGGAACGCCGCCACCGCGACTTCGTTGGCCGCATTGAGCACGGCCGTTGTGCCTTCGGGCGCACGCAACGCATCCCAGGCGAGCGCCAGACCCGGATAGCGCGTCAGATCGGGCGCTTCGAAGTGAAGCGACGCCAGCGCATGGAAGTCGAGTGCCGCGGCACCGGATTCGATGCGTTCGGGGAACGCGAGGCCATACGCGATCGGCACCCGCATGTCGGGCGTGCCGAGTTGCGCAAGCACCGAGTTGTCGCGGCACACCACCATCGAATGGATGATGCTTTGCGGATGGATGACAACGCGGATCTGCTCGGGCTGCAGGTCGAACAGCCAGCGCGCCTCGATCACTTCGAGCGCCTTGTTCATCATCGTGGCCGAATCGACCGAGATCTTGCGGCCCATGACCCAGTTCGGGTGCGCGCAGGCCTCGTCGGGCGTCACGTCGCGCAGCGACGCCGGGTCGCGCTGGCGAAACGGCCCGCCCGACGCGGTGAGCACGATGTGGTCGATGCGAGCGGGCCAGGTGGCGCGGTCCTCGGGCAGGCACTGAAAGATTGCCGAATGCTCGCTGTCGATCGGCAACAGCTGCGCGCCGCCTTCGCGCACTGCGCGCATGAACATCGCGCCGCCGACCACCAGCGCTTCCTTGTTGGCGAGCAACAGGCGCTTGCCCGCGCGGGCTGCGGCCAGGCACGGCAGCAAGCCTGCGGCTCCGACGATCGACGCCATGACGATGTCGACGTCCGGATGAGCGGCCATCGCTTCCAGCGACTGCGTGCCATCGAGCACCTCGGTGCGCACATCGTGCGCGTGCAGCCGATCGGCGAGCCACGAGGCGCGAGACGGATCGCTCACCAGCGCGTAGCGCGGCCGCCATTGGACGCACTGGTCGAACAGCGCTTCGACGCGGCTATGGGTGCTCAGCGCATACAGCTCGAAACGCTGCGGATGCCTCGCGAGCACGTCGAGCGTGTTGGTGCCGACCGAGCCGGTCGAGCCCAGCACGCACACACGTTGACGTCGCCGGGCATTCATTTCAGAACGAGCTCAACGCAAGAGCCAGAGGGACCACCGGGATGAGCGCGTCGATGCGGTCGAGCACGCCGCCGTGCCCGGGCAGCAGGCCGCTGCTGTCCTTCGCGCCGGCTCCCCGCTTCACCAGCGATTCGACCAGGTCGCCCACCACGCTCATCGCCGACAGGAAGACCAGCGCCAGCACGAGGCCGACGACGCCCGCACGTTCCTGCAGCCGCGCATAAAGGCTCGCCGAATCGACCTGCAAGTTGCGCTCGAGCAGGATCCAGAGCGCGCCGAGCACGAGTACGCCTGCCATGCCGCTCCACACGCCCTCCCAGCTCTTGCCCGGGCTGATGGTCGGCGCGAGCTTGTGACGGCCGAACGCCTTGCCGCCGAAGTAGGCCGCGATGTCCGCCGCCCACACGAGGCAAAGCACCGACAACAAGAAGTTGATGCCGATCGTCTTGGCATTGGCAAACGCCAGCCAGGCGAGCCACAGCGCCACGAACCCGAGCACCTGGCGAGCCGCCTTCGGCATCGCCGGCCAAGTGCTGGGCCCACGCCGCAACACCCAGGCCCCGCCGAGCACCCACAGCAGCAGCGCGAGCCACCAAACCCACGACACGGAAAGGTGCGCCCATCCCATGCCGAGCGCCAAGGCGCACGCCAGGGCGAGCACGATGCCGAATCCGATCGAAGGCGCGGCGCCCGCATCGTTGAGACGGCTCCATTCCCAGCCGGCAGCTGCGATCAGCACGAGCGTCATCACGGCAAAGGGCCACGGGTTCCTGGCGAACAGGGCCGGCAACAAGAGGGCCAGCAGGACGATGGCCGTGATGACCCGCTGCTTGAGCATGCTCAGACCTTGCTGGTGACTGTTTCATCGTTGCTCTTCACGAGTCCGAAGCGGCGGTCGCGGCGTGCGTACGCGGCCAGCGCACCATTGAGTTCCTCGACGCCGAACTCGGGCCAAAGACATTCGGTGAAGTAAAGCTCCGCGTAGGCAACTTGCCAGAGCAGGAAGTTGCTGACGCGCATTTCGCCACCCGTGCGAATGAACAGGTCGGGGTCCGGCGCGAAGCTCATCGCCATGAAATTCGCGAGGCTTGCTTCGCTCACGTCCTCGGGCTTGACGCCGGCCGCGATCGTGCGCTTGCAGGCCTGCACCACGTCCCAGCGGCCCCCGTAGTTGAACGCCACCGACAAGGTGATGCGCGTGTTGTGCGCGGTTGCGCTCTCGGCCTCGTCCCAGGCTTCGCGCACCTTGTCGGACACCGCCTCGCGATCGCCGACGATGCGTATGCGCACGCCTTCGCGCGCCAGCTTCGAGAGGTACTTCGATACCGCGACCAGCACCAGGCCCATCAACCCGGAGACTTCCTCCTCGGGACGCTTCCAGTTCTCGGACGAGAAGGCGAAGACGGTCAGGTATTCGATGCCGCGGTCGGCACAGGCCGCGACCGTGCGCACCAAAGCATCGACTCCCTGCTTGTGGCCGAAGAAGCGAGGCAGGAAGCGCTTGCGCGCCCATCGACCGTTGCCGTCCATCACGATAGCCACGTGGCGCGGGATGGGTCCGTTGGGATGCGGGGGCGTCGACAAGTGAGTGAGCCGGGTGGAGGGCTATGGGACAGGTGAAGCGCCGTGTCTCAAACGGCCATGATTTCCGCTTCTTTGCCGGCGACGAGCTTGTCGATCTCGGCAATCGTCCGATCGGTGAGCTTTTGCAACTCTTCGAGCGAGCGACGCTCTTCGTCTTCGCTGATCTCCTTGTCCTTGAGCAGCTTCTTCGCGTGCTCGTTGGCGTCACGGCGCAGGTTGCGAACGGCGATGCGCGCCTCTTCGCCCGCATGCCTGACCACCTTCGTCAGCTCGCGGCGGCGTTCCTCGGTGAGCGGCGGCATCGGCACGCGCAGCAAATCGCCCTGTGCGGCCGGGTTGAGGCCGAGGTCCGATTCGCGGATCGCCTTCTCGATCTTCGCACCCATGCCCTTTTCCCACGGCTGCACGCTGATCGTGCGCGCATCGATCAGCGTCACGTTGGCGACCTGGCTGATCGGCACCATCGAGCCGTAGTAGTCGACATGCACCTGGTCGAGCAGCCCCGGGTGCGCGCGTCCGGTGCGAATCTTCTGCAGCTCGGCCTTGAACGCCTCGACCGACCGTGCCATCTTCTGCTCGGCGGTTTTCTTGATGTCGGCAATGCTCATGGATTGCTCTCCTTAGACGTGGACCAGCGTGCCCTCGTCCTCACCCATCACGACGCGCTTGAGCGCGCCCGGCTTGTTGATCGAGAACACCTTGATCGGAAGCTTCTGATCGCGGCACAGCGCGAACGCCGTGGCGTCGAGCACCTGCAGGTTCTTCGTGATCGCCTCGTCGAAACTGATGCGCGCGTAGCGCGTCGCGCGCGGGTCCTTCTTCGGATCGGCCGTGTAGACGCCATCGACCTTGGTCGCCTTCAGCACGATCTCCGCGCCGATTTCGGCTCCGCGCAACGCGGCCGCCGTGTCCGTTGTGAAAAACGGGTTGCCGGTACCGGCGGCGAAGATGACGACCTTGCCCTCTTCGAGGTACTGCAACGCCTTCGGCCGCACGTAGGGCTCGACCACCTGCTCGATCGCGATGGCGGACATCACACGCGCGGTCATGCCCTCCTGGCGCATGGTGTCGGCCAACGCCAGCGCGTTCATCACAGTGGCGAGCATGCCCATGTAGTCGGCGGTCGCCCGGTCCATGCCGACCGAGCCGCCCGCCACGCCGCGAAAGATGTTGCCGCCGCCGATCACGACCGCCACTTCGCACCCCAGCCGCGTGATCTCCTGCACCTCGCGCACCATTCGCACGATCGTCGCGCGGTTGATGCCGTAGGCGTCGTCGCCCATCAACGCTTCGCCCGAAAGCTTGAGCAGGATGCGTTTATAGGCCGGCATGCAGTTCCTCTCGTCGGTCGGATGGTGTGGCAGTTTAGGCGATGCGGGCAAAGCCCCGCCGCGTCAGCCGCCCTTGGCCGCGGCGACTTGCGCCGCCACCTCGGCCGCGAAGTCGTCGACCTTCTTCTCGATGCCCTCACCCACCACGTACAGCGTGAATCCCCTCACCTTCGTGTTCGCGGCCTTCAGCATCTGCTCGACGGTCTGCTTGTCGTTCTTCACGAAGGCCTGATTGAACAGAGACACCTCCTTGAGGTACTTCTGCACCGTGCCTTCGACCATCTTCGCGACGATGTCGGCCGGCTTGCCGGATTCGGCGGCCTTTTGCGAGGCGATCGAGCGCTCCTTCTCGATCAACTGGACCGGCACTTCGGCGGCCGACAGCGACACCGGCTTCATCGCGGCAACGTGCATCGCAACATCCTTGGCGGCAACGTCGTCTCCTTCGTACTCGACGAGCACGCCGATGCGCGTGCCGTGCAGGTAGCTCGCCAGCTTGCCGCCGCTCGCGTAGCGCTTGAAGCGGCGGATCGACATGTTCTCGCCGATCTTGCCGATCAGGCCCTTGCGCACGTCCTCGATGGTCGGACCGAATCCGTCCTGCGCATAGCGCAACGCCGACAGCGCCGCCACATCGGCAGGATTGTTCTTCGCGACGAGTTGCGCCGCCGCCTTCGCGAAGGCGAGGAACGAATCGTTCTTCGACACGAAGTCCGTCTCGCAGTTGACCTCGATCAGCGCACCGGTCGTGCCTTCCACGCTGGCCGCGACCACCCCCTCGGCAGTGATGCGCGAAGCGGCCTTGCCGGCCTTGCTGCCGAGCTTCACGCGCAGCAGCTCTTCGGCCTTGTCCATGTTGCCCTCAGCCTCGGTCAGTGCCTTCTTGCACTCCATCATCGGCGCGTCGGTCTTGGCGCGCAGTTCGGCCACCATGCTTGCAGTGATTGCGGGCATTTCGGTCTCCATTGAAGGTCGGGCCGGCAACCTTGGATGGCCGCCCGGCTCCGACGATGTCTTGCGTTTGAGAGAAGGGGGCGATGCCCGCCCCCTTCTCGCGGATCGCGGGGCTCAGCGGCCTTCGCTGACTTCGACGAACTCGTCGCCTTCGGCGCCGGCAGCCTGCACGACCTCGCTGGTCACGTTGGCCTTGCCTTCGAGCACGGCGTCGGCCACCGCGCGCCCATACAGCGCCACCGCCTTGGACGAGTCGTCATTGCCGGGAATCACGTAGTCGATGCCCTCGGGCGAATGGTTCGAATCGACCACCGCGATGATCGGGATGCCGAGCTTCTTCGCTTCGGCCACGGCGATCTTGTGATAGCCCACATCGATGACGAACAGCGCATCGGGCAGCGCGTTCATGTCCTGGATGCCGCCGATGTCCTTCTCGAGCTTGGCGAGCTCGCGCTGGAACAGCAGCGCCTCCTTCTTGATCATCGACTCGGTGCCGGCCTCGACCTGCGCCTGCATTTCCTTCAGCTTCTTCAGCGAACCCTTGACGGTCTTGAAGTTGGTGAGCATGCCGCCCAGCCAGCGCTGGTCGACGTAGGGCATGCCGCAGCGCTTGGCTTCCTGTGCGATGACGTCGCGCGCCTGGCGCTTGGTGCCGATCATCAGGATCGTGCCGCGGCGCGAGGCCAGCTGGCGAATGAACTTCATCGCTTCCTCGAAGAGCGGCTGCGTCTTCTCGAGGTTGATGATGTGGATCTTGTTGCGATGGCCGTAGATGTACGGGGCCATCCTGGGGTTCCAGAAGCGGGTCTGGTGGCCGAAATGGACGCCGGCTTCCAGCATCTCACGCATGGTGATGGGCATGTGAGCTCCAAAGGTTGGTTCTAGAAACCGGCTTGAATTGCAACGATCGCTTCCCTTCGGAAGAGGCCGCATCGACAATGCGATGCAGCACATTCATCATTCGCAACACCTTTATGCAGCCGGGTCCGCGATTTGTTCATCCGTTGCGACGGTCTCGGACCATCGCCAGCAGATAAACCGTGGAAGTATATCAGTGCGCGTCGCGATCATCGGGGCCGGCATCGTCGGCGTGACCACTGCGTATGAGCTGAACGACGATGGCCACGAGGTCACGGTCTTCGAGCGTTGCGGCAGCGTCGCGGCCGAAACCAGCTTTGCAAATGCCGGCGTCGTGGCGCCGGGCTATGTCACGCCGTGGGCCGCCCCCGGGATGCCGGGCAAGGTGCTGTCGCATCTCTTGAGCCGACACGCGCCGGTACGCATCAACGCGTCGCTCAACCTCGCCACGGTGCGCTGGATGTGGCGCTGGTGGCGCGCCTGCCGTTCGCGCACCTACCTGGCCAACGGCACGCGCATGCATCGGCTCGCCCACTACAGCCGGGAACGGCTGCACGCGATCACCGCGAAACTGCGGCTCGAATACGAGCGCAACGACGGGTACCTGGTGCTGCTGAGAACGCCGCAGGACCTGAAGCTGGCCCGACCGGGCATCCAGATGCTCGAGACGCTGGGCACGCGCTTCTCCTTGATCGACGCTGCGCATTGCCACCGCGTCGAGCCGGGACTCAATCCCGAGACTGCGCTGCACGCGGGCATCTACCTGCCGGATGGCGAAGTCGGCAACTGCCGGCAGTTCGCCCACCTGTTGCGCGACGAGGCGCATCGGCGCGGGGTGCAGTTCCGCTTCCACAGCAAGGTCATCACCTTGCGGGCGGGCAAGCATCCGTCGCTGGTCTATGAGCATGCGCCACCCGAGGAATCCACGATCGTCGCGCCCAACAACCACGCCGAGAGCGATGGCCCTCTGACGCAGCCGATGCCCTTCGAGCCCACCAGCGAAAGTTTCGATGCGATCATCGTCTGCGCTGCGCTCGGTTCGCCCGCGCTGCTGCAGCCGCTCGGCATGCGTATTCCGCTGGCGCCGGTGTACGGCTACTCGATCACGGCACCGCTGCGCCACTTCGAGGCGCACCCGGACGTTGGCCCGCGCTCGGCGGTGATGGACGAGCGCTACAAGGTGGCGATCAGCCGCATAGGCCAGCGGGTGCGCGTGGCCGGCAGCGCGGAAGTCGGCGGCGATGCGCGCACGATGAACAAGGCCGCTCTCGAAACGCTCTACAAGGCGCTCGACGACTGGTTTCCCGGCGTCATCAATCTCGCACACACGCAGCAGTGGAAGGGCGCGCGACCGATGCTGCCCGACGGGCCTCCGATCGTCGGAGCCAGCGCGGCACCCGGCATCTGGCTCAACCTCGGCCATGGGTCGAGCGGATGGGCTCTTTCCTGCGGCTCGGCGCGCGTGCTGGCGGATACGCTGGTGGGCCGCCCGTGTCACATCGACACCGAAGGACTGGGCATGGAGCGTTTGCGCTGACGCGCTCTCGAGGAAGACAGCATGCAACGCATCGACCCATTGCGCGCAGCGTGGCCGCTGTTCCGATTGCAAACGAGCCGGGCCATCGAGCAGCAGGCGCAAGCCGCCCTGCCACCCTACGCGCTGATGGAGCGCGCGGGTGATGCGGTTGGACGCCTGGCACTGGCGCTGGCGCCGCACGCGTCCCGCATCTGGGTCGCCGCCGGCCCCGGCAACAACGGCGGCGATGGCCTCGAGGCGGCCACTCGCCTGGGTGCGGCCGGCAAGGCAGTCAGTGTCACCCTTCAGGGCGATCCCGCGCGACTGCCGGCCGATGCCGCCCAGGCGCTGGCGCGTGCACGGGCTGCAGGCGTATCGATCTCCGACCAACGGCCGGCCGAACTCGGCACGCACGATCTCGCCATCGACGCGCTGCTCGGCATCGGCGCGAGCCGCGCACCCGCCGGAGCGCTCGCCGATCTGATCGGCCATCTCAACAACCTGCCCTGCCCGATCCTCGCGGTCGACCTGCCCTCGGGACTGAACGCGGATACCGGTCAGGCAATGGGCGGTCCGGTCGTGCACGCCGCGCACACGCTGGCTCTGCTCACGCTGAAGCCGGGGCTTGTCACCGGGATCGGGCGCGATTGCAGCGGCAGCTTGTGGCTCGATCGGCTGCAAGTCGAAGCGTTCGATGTTCCCGACGCTTGGCTCAGCGGCGGCGTGGCGATGCTCGCTGACCGAATGCCGCGAAGCCACGCGCATCACAAGGGCAGCTATGGCGACGTGTACGTCGTCGGCGGCGCGTCCGGCATGCGCGGAGCGGCCATGCTCGCGGCTCGCGCGGCGCACGCCGCCGGCGCCGGGCGTGTGTACGTGTCGCTGCTTGACGATGCTTCGGTAACCCATGATTCGCTGCGCCCGGAGCTGATGTTCCGGCCGCAATGGTGGTTGCGCCCCGCACCCGAAATTGCGGCGGGCACGGTCGTTTGCGGTTGTGGCGGCGGATCCCCCGTGCGGGAGGCCCTGCCGCCGCTGCTCACGCATGCCACGCGGCTCGTGCTCGATGCCGATGCGCTCAACGCGATCGCCGGCGACACGTCGCTGCAAACCCAACTGCATGCACGCGCAGCGCGCGATCGCCAAACCGTACTGACGCCGCATCCGTTGGAAGCGGGGCGCCTGCTGAACGTCGGGGCGGCGCACGTGCAGGCAAACCGGCTCGCCGCGGCGCAGCAGCTGGCCGATCGCTACGCGTGCGCGATCGTGCTCAAGGGCTCGGGCAGCGTCATTGCGGGACCTGGAGTCGTGCCGCACGTCAACCCGACCGGTAGCGCGGCACTGGCCACTGCCGGCACCGGCGATGTGCTTGCCGGTTGGTTGGGTGGCCTGTGGGTGCAACGAGGGGAGGCGCTGTCCGTCCAA
>Ga0184627_10001304_pt1 | contig 10099 bp, 12 predicted proteins | sample PLM3_127_b1_FD_133150 | JGI IMG/M metagenome (GOLD analysis project Ga0184627, IMG submission 133150) | Groundwater sediment microbial communities from an aquifer in East River, Colorado, USA - PLM3_127_b1 | ecosystem: Environmental > Terrestrial > Soil > Riparian zone | place: USA: East River...
ATCATTACGGATGGACATCTTATTTTCGGGTCATAAACGAGTGTGAAATAGTTTGTCTCGATTGCCTTGACGTAGCGGACTACTTGGCGAGTATTGAAGATGACCCAAAGACTGCGTGTGCGCCAAAGCATGACCCGGAGCAACACGGCTATGTCAAGTTCAATGGCGATTTTGAGACTGGCTTTCATCCTGGACAGACCGACGATCCCAAGAAAATCTTGGCGCGTATGAAGGAGCTAGGGTTGCAGCACGTAGTCTTCAAGGTTACGAGTAAGGGGCAGTTCGACATTCGTTGGCAGGCATATCATAAACCGGAAGTAGCAAATGAGAACGCTTAACCGTGGTAACGAGTATTGGAAGCTTCACGCCGACGGCGCGCTTGAACTTCCCGGCCTAGTCTCGCCAAACGCAAAAACGTGGCGCGTAGTTAGCGCCGTTGAGCGCAACAACTTCGGGCAAGTAGTGCGTCAATACACGTTGCAAGATATTCTAACTCTTGTGATCCCTTGGCGGTTCAAAAACGGAAAACAGCGCACGTTTATTCGTGATATGGATCACGGTTCATTGCGTGAATGGACATCACCTACACATTTTGTAGTGTAAGACAATCAAAATGAAGACTAAAACCAAAACTAGTAATCTCCGAAACATTTAATACTATGACATATTATAAAACCTTCAAACGATCTTGCCGTAATTGGAAAGAGTTTAGCAATGCCCGTAAGATCATCGAATCGACGGGACTAACTTATGAACAAGCTCAGAGACAATGCGACACATTCAACGCCAATCGGACAGCGGTGCAAATTCGCAGAGGCACAAAACTGGAGTTTATAGCACAATGAAAACACAAATGAAGATCAGCAAACGGGCGCAAGCTGCGCTAGACAACACGGCCAGCAGTTCACTCGCCCTCCGCGCAGTAATACTTTTCGCTGCTCAGAACCCGGGGTTCGAGTGGGGAAACTATTACACACCGGGTGATATCAAGCAGTCTCTTGAGTCATACCGGTCAGACTCCCGGCCAGTTACGCGAGATTGGCAGCGCATCTGCGGGTTGCTCTGGCAAACGCGGTATGTCACTGATGCCGACGTTGAGCAAGCGGCGCGAGCCGTTTACGGCGGCCGGTTGAGCGTGGGTTGGCACGGTGGCGAATTGCAGTCGCATGGCTGTGGGTTTGGCGGTAGTCGAGTGTTTGGAAGCGGTGAATGGGCAGTTGAATATATAACGGGCCAGTATTTCCCGACGGAGTATCGGCGCGCAGCGTATCTGACAATTGAGCAGGCGATTGAGATTGCGCGTAGTCGAGTGGCGGGAGTCGTATGAGCAAGTTTGCGCCAGTCACCGGGGCAGTGTCGCAAGTGTTGGCCTACCGAGACGCTTTGGAGCGCATCGCGGCGTTGGCGTGTGTGTTAGTGTCCCCCGATGGTTTGGTGCCAATTGACCCCCGGACGAAGCGCGGGTTGGTGTACGTGGCGCAAATTGCGCAAGCCGCGCTCACAAAGGAATAACATATGATACATGAGATTAGCTTACGGGATTCAGGAAACATGTACGTCGATGAAATGGCTAGCAAGTTAGTGGCCTACTGCGATAACTTGGACGGGTCTCGAAAGGCTGAGTTGCATCGGAAGCCAGTTGTCAACCCGATAACAAGGGAATGGTTAGGGGATTACTCCTGGGAAGTCTGGAGTATTCTTGACCCGGCGCATGTTATCCGGTATTTAACCGAGGAAAAGGCGCGCGAGGCTTTTCGGGGCGCAATGATTCACGGCACAAACGGGTTTGCTTAAGGTTTTCGCGTGGGCCGTCGATAATATAAACATGGAAATGTCACCAAGCAATCAAATGACGCTAGCGGGTTTGTTGGTCTTGACAAGCCTGCTAACGTTCATTATCTCAAAACTGGCATGAAAACTATCGTGTTCCTTTTTTGGTTTTACCTCGTGTTCACACTCAACCCAGTTTCCGTGCCAATCCAATGAAAGCGCTTATCACAGCCGGCGCAATTGTGGCGTTTATGTTTGGCGGCCCGTTGACAATGATCCTTGCTGTTGTGGTTGTCCATTCGTTGCGCGGGCGATGATTTGCTGGTGTCATGGCGACACTCGCGACGGGCTGAGGCGTTAACCTGTGTGGCGCAACAGCCCGTTTTGATTTATGAAACCCGAGACCTGCTACGATCAACTCGATCAGCTATGGCGCGAAGTTTGCGCCGTCAATCCAGCAGCCACGGAAGCTGAGCGTATCGTTTGGCTGACGAATACTTGGACGGCGCGCCGGGAAGCGATGATAACCGTCGCGCAAGCCCGAATGGAGCGCGATGATTGGCCTGATGTCGAGACCCGTGTGCTGCTCAAGCGGCTTGGCATGGAAGCGGCCGGGATTCAACTTGCCAACTGGCTCAATAAGCGGCCTGGTAGCAAGCGGGCAGAGGAACGAAGACAAAAGGCATTGGACAACTTCAAAAAGTATGGTCCGTTTCACGTTTAGATGCCAAGCGGCTTAGCCCGCTTTTGGTTGCAACGGTTTGAATGAAACCGTTCACTATAGTGTATGGACGCACTAAAACCGGACATCTTTTACGAGCCGCCGACGCACGGGATCGTTTATGGGCTGTTTGCCAGTGATGAGCCGTTGCAGATTCGTTACGTTGGCAAAACTACTAGGTCCCCGGAAAGTAGATTATGGGCGCATTGCAGTTCATACGATTCCCGTCGCGTGCGGGCTTGGGTTGAGCTTGTTGCAACCCGTCGGGCTAAGGTTGGTTTGCGGGTGTTTGGCGAGTATCCCTTGTGTGAGCTGGTCTATGCAGAGCGAAAATGGATTAGTTTTTGGCTGTCGTATTGTGAGTTGAATAACACGCAGCAACATCCTGAACGACGGGCTGAGTGTTATAGTAGGGATCATAGAGGCTTGTAAGGGAAAGGTTACAAGCTTTGGCATACCACAACCTGTAGTAGGTCAAGCGAAACATACCACAAGATCGCACGGCTTTGTGTAGGACAATAGGCCATACCACAACCTGTAGTAGTGCAAGCGATGCCTACCACAAGATCGCACGGCTTTGTGTAGGACAATAGGCCATACCACAACCTGTAGTAGTGCAAGCGATGCCTACCACAAGTCTAGTCGTCCAGGCCGCCTGGTCTGGACGACGGTCTGGCGACCCACCAATAGATAGGCAAACATTGCGCGAAACGGCATCAAACTCCACGTCGGGCCGCCTGTCCGGCGCGTTGCCGAGGCATCTTTTCGGGCAGTTTGCACGATTTTCCCAAAACGGCTTGGGGGGTTTGCGGCGCGGAGGTATTCGCTTAGTGCAAGTCGCTGTATATTAGAAATTTACATCGAAAACACATTTTGTAGTTGACAAAATTCTGTTTCGGCTCCACTATTTGGTGGAGGCTATTGCAGCCTTCTTTGAACACGAGTCAACAGCAAATTGGCTCAAAACCGTGCGCTGCCCTGTCAAGCTGCTCATGGCGTGGAGTCCGACCACGTTAAACCTTTCGGACATTGATTTTCGCCGAGGGCCGGGCGGCATATAAATTCTGGTTGACAACAGGTCGGTTTGGCTCCACTATTAGATGAAGGCTGCTCCTAGCGGGCGTTCCTTAATCGGACAGCACGAGAGCCTTCAGTTTCCACCGCTGAGGGCCGGGCGGCATATAAATTCGAGGTCCCTAATTTGCGGGGTGGCGCAGAGGAAGCGCGCGGCGCTCATAACGCCAGAGGTCGTTGGTTCGAATCCAATTCCCGCAACCAATTTTGCAGGGGTTAGCACACAGGTAGTGCCCGGCGCGAGAGCGCCGTGAGCCGGTTCGAGTCCGGCACCCTTGCTCCATTTTTCGTTGCAACAAGCCAGTCGAATTCGACCACTATCTTATGAGATGACCTTTCAAGAAGCATTTAAGAAGGACTTGAAGATATTCGCCTATGGAATGGCAGTTATCGTGGGCCTGGTGGGTTTCGGAAGTTGGTTGGTACCCCGTCCGGGTGGCTCACCGCCGAATACACACATCGCGTTTCTCCCGGATCATGGGCGCACGAAAGCGCAGCGGGCGGCCCAAGCCGTCTGGCTGGTTGAAACGCCTGACAGTTTTGGCAGCGCGGTTGCCGTTAAACTCGACAATAAATATGCTTTCCTCACTGCCGCACATGTAACCGACGGGCACACAAACGTAGTTTTACACCGGCCCTTGCGCGGCAGTGATTTTTCGACCGGCCGGGTTTCCATCCCGGCACGAGTCAGCCGCACTGGCGGTGAGTATGATTTTGCTGTCCTTGAAGTGGATAAAGCCCCCGAAGGAATTTTCAATTATACACTTGAGTTATCAAAGCAAGATTACCCGGCCGTCGGTACACCAGTTTTGGTGGTAGGCTGTCCGTACGGGCCGCTGTTCCCGCTAGTGGTTTCAAGTGGCATTGTGGCTGCGATTGGCGTTCAACCGGAAGTTCGGGGGTGGCATTGGAAAGCGCTTGATTACACAGACGCTGTTGTGTGGCCAGGGAATTCGGGCGGGCCAGTTGTTGCAGATGGAAAACTGATCGGTATTTTGGTGGGTGCAATTGGTCCTGGAGGCAGTATGTATGTTCCGGTTCGTCAGATTAGAAAGGCGCTTCATGACGTGTTCTAAGAAAAGACGAAAAAAGCGAAAGGGATACTAACAATGCGTTGGCCGACAGTAACAACTAAGTGGCAGTTCATCGCCGTGATGGGCATCATTCTACCGGGGTTGGTTGTGTATAGGCTGATTGCAAACGGCGTTGTTGGTTTTTGGACCGAGGTTCGCGTTTGGCCGAAAACACTGCGCGCGGTCTGGCGTAATTTATCATGAGCATGTACAACGATACACGGCCTCGGTCCGGCGACTTCCCAGTAAATCTTCTTGGAAAAATTCTCCAAGTTTTGGGCGGGACGCCAACCTCAGCGGATACTGAAGTTATGCTACTCGAACAGATTCTTGAACAAATTAGTGGCGCGAGCGCGGCCATTGCAGCCGGTGGTGGACCGCCCGCAGGTGGGCAGACACTTGTGCAACTTGACGAACGCTATGTAAACGTTCCGGGAGATACGATGACCGGCCCGCTAGCGATCAATCGGCTTACTCCACTTACAACCAACGCGCCGGCGCTCGAAATCAGGGAATACTGGGACGCGGCCGCCGTGCAATTTTCTAGCGCACAATTTCACGTCACACAGACAGCCGCCAATACTTTTTCGAACTTTTGGGAAGCATATAAAAATAGCGACCTAATTTTTCGTGCCCGCACTAACGGAACTTTTTCTTCAGAGCGACACGAGGCCGACACAAACGAAAACATGTACCAAGGCCGCAAACGCGGAACCACTGGTAATAAAGACGCGGCGCTTGCATCGGGCAGCGGAGTCATGGCGTACGATCATTACGGGTGGGACGGTAGCGCTTTTGCGCTAGTGGCGAGAATGGTTTCGGTAGCTGATGAGGCGTTTTCAGGAGTTGCGAATGGGACACATTTGAGACTTTATGCCACGCCCGTAGGGAGCGCGGCGGCAGTCGAACGGCTTCGTATTGCCGGCGCGGTAATCAGCAGTCCAGTATCAATTGCGGCACATTCTGCTACCGCAATTCCGGCTGGAGGCACCGCGGGCGTGGGGCTGCGCGTGTCTTCTGCCACGAACTTTGGCGTATTTTTCGGCTCTGGCGCGCCAACATTATCTGCGGCACAAGGATCACTTTATATGCGCAGTGACGGGTCGAGCGCAGTCACGCGCGGTTACATTAACGTGGATGGCGGCACGACCTGGACGGCAATCACCACAGTTTTGTAATGCGCGCCGTCGTTCGACAGATTTTCGATTGGATTTCCGGCGTATTTTATTTCGCGGCCCGGGCGCGACACCTCGCTGACATGATAACGAATATTGAAACCCGAATGCAATATTGGGAAAACTACAAGCCGGCGCCGGTTGTTGAAGTTGTCAAAGCCGTTGAGATCGTCGAGACAGAAGTTCCGGCAGAACTGATTGAATCGCTTATGCAACTTCGTTCTAATAGCACCAGCATAAACGGTCGAACCGGCCAAGCCGTGACAGTTTTCATCCCAGCAGAAACTCTTGAACGACTACGCCCCAATGCCGCGAAGCAAAGACTTTTTACGGATCGTGTAGCGAAGCAACTTGTTCGCCGCGCACTATACGGTGTCTGGCACGCACAGGCCGGTGCCGTTGAATTTCCAGTCGTAACCTCTAACCCTATTATTACGCAACCATGAGCTGTCCTCCATTGACCACAGACGTAGAATGTTTGGATTCAGAAATGCTTTTACTGGCGAAGATTCTTACTCGCCTAAATATTAACGCCGCCATTCAAGTCGATACGCCGTCGAGCAATGTCGCTGTCACAAATTTTCCGGCTAATCAGACTGTCACGGTGTCGAATCCTGACGGGTACCCTGAAGACACGCCGGCTACAGCCGGCGAAACCGTGCTTATGGCGGGCGTCGTTCGACTTGATTCCCCCGCGTCTTTGGTGGGAGCCGACGGGGACCGTACAGAACTTCAAGTTGATGAGTTCGGCGCGCTTCGCGTGTATGGAACGGGAGTGCAGCCGGTCTCTTCGCCGGTTCCGTTGGAGGTTATTTGGGGTGGCGGCCCTTTTTCTGTTCAGGTAACAGCGGGGGGAACTACACAGTACGCAGAAGATACGGTCTCAGTAGAAAACGAGTTGGTTACGATGGCGGGGGTAGTTCGAAAGGATACTGAGGCATCATTAGTTGGCACAGACGGGGACCGTACAGAGCTTCAAGTTAATGCTACTGGTAGTTTACGTGTGGCGGTTACTGCCGGGGGAACTACGCAGTATGCTGAAGATACCGCGTCCGTGGCGGCGGATTTGGTGACAATGGCCGGCGCGGTCCGTAAAGACACCGCGGTCTCATTAGTCGATGCAGATAATGACCGCACGCAGCTTCAGGTTGATGCAGCCGGCTGGTTGCGCATTATCGCGAAGGCCGCGGAAATCAAAGCGAAGTTTGGGTCATCGACAGCTATGACGATTACGCTGGCGTCGCTTGCCACGAGTACGGTTGGCGTCGGGCGGCAGACCACATTGATTGATAATACTACAAACAGGTATCGCCGTATTCAAGTCTATTTTCGTGTTACCACGGGGACCACTCCAACAGCAAATAAGTCAATTCGATTTTTCTTGGTTAAGGGTGATGACCCCGCAGCGTCGAACATTCGTACGGACAATGCGGGGGCGAGCGATGCCGGCTTGACGGTGGTAACGGCCGACCAAGTGTATGCCGTCGCCACGTCCAGCACGAGCGACCAGGCATATCGCGGTTCGTTTACAATTGAAAACCCGGGGCCAGAGTGGGGTTTGTGTGTAGTGCATGATACAGGCGTAAACCTCAACGCAACAGGTAGCAATCATTCTATTCGATACGTCGGCGAGACTTCGGAGGCACAATGAGCGTAATTGCCGTACCCGGCGCTCAACAAGGTTACGCGCGTAATATTACAGAAGCCCGACATCCAAATCTTTGGAACAAACTAGAAGCGCTTTGGAATCCGGCGTATGGTCGGCAGGGAATGTTTCTTGTAGATTTTTCGGGAAACCGCAATCATGGTGTGTTGACCAGCATGACGGCGGCCGCTTGGGTTGGTGGCAAACGCGGGCTGGCCCTCAATTACAACGGTACAACGAACTACGTCGATACAGCGCTCACATGGACATACGACGGTCCGGTCTCGGTTAGTTTTTGGAATTTTGTCACGGCGGCGGTGGTATCGGCAGCGTGGGGAGGATTTGGCACAGATCGGTCAGATGATCGATTTATGACGCACGCGCCGTGGTCGGATGGCAATTTGTATTGGGACTACGGTGATGACGGCGGCATTGGGCGGGTGTCGTTTTCATACGCGGCATATCTGAATAAATGGACGCATGTATGCTTCACGTCTGCGGGAATTGGCGGCGATTCTCAGGACATTTGGTTGGATGGCGAGTTAGTAGCACATGATGCCGTTAGTGACGGGCCGTCAGGGACAATCAATTTTGATATTGGGCGGTTCGACGAATCGCCCGGCGCGGACCAGTATCACACAGGGCGTATCGGTGAGCTGGCTATTTGGAAACGCGCATTATCTACTCAGGAAATTCAGGTTTTAGCTACTGGAGCATCGCCCTTGACAGTGCGCCAATAGTGTTATAGGGTTCTGATTATGAAGGTAATTGGCTATCTTAGGGTTAGTTCCAAAGGCCAAATCGACGGCGACGGGTTCGACCGGCAACAGCTAGCTGTTGAAAAATTCTGCGACGCCCACAAACTTGATTGCATCGAGGTTTTCGAGGAGTGTGGCGTCAGCGGCGATGTTGAGGGCCTCGACCGGCCGGCTTTCGCGGAGTTGGTGCATTTTGTTGAACAGTCGCGGACCGAAGGCGACACAATCGAAGGCATCGTCGTTGAGCGCATGGACCGGCTTGCGCGCGACCTCATGGTCAGTGAAGTTCTGACGCAAGAATGCCGGAAAAAGGGACTGAAGATTTTCGCGGCCGACCAGGGGGTGTTGATCGACATGAGCGACGACAGCACCGATCCGACGCGGACATTGATCCGACAGCTTATGGCAGCGCTGTCGCAATGGGAGAAAAACATGTTAGTTCGCAAAATGGCGGCGGCAAGAGCGAGGATTTTCGCAGAAAAAGGACGGTGTGGTGGAAAGATTCCGTTTGGCGGCTATCCAGAAGATCGCGTTGTTATTCAGTTTCTGAACAACACGCGGACGACGATGCGAATTTGCGACCAGAGGCGGATGTTGAATGAACACGGATTGCTGACGCGCGAAGGGACGCCGTGGGATAATCAGAACGTCTGGAAAGCGCTGAAGACAATGCGCACGCGCGGGCTGATGACGGAAGAAAGCGCGGTTGAGGCGGAACAAATCGCGTCAGTTTTTCAAGTTAATGTGTAGCTCAAATTGTCCGAATTGTGGCAGCGTGCCATACGGAGGCGAATGTCTTAACCCAACATGTCGTCTTTCTCGGCGTTGTGCGTTACCAATTCCGTTCGGATGGCAATGCCCAGTTTGTGGGGCCGGTAATGCGCCACACGTATCACAATGCCCGTGTTTGCCGCTACCACAGTGGCATAATCCGACGCCCCCGCGAGGGGATTGGTATGGTACCTGGTGCTAAATCCGACCGTTCAAAAACTAAATACCGAGTTAGTTCCGCTGGTTCACAATGAAAAACTGCGGGACGCCGCATTGCTTGTATCGCAGGCGTGCCGGCTTGATCTGAAGATCGACAGTGAGGACCCGGCGAAAGTTCTACCGCCGCTAAATCACTGGCTACATTTTCTTCTCAACCTCGACGGCGGTATGACGCTAGCGGCGCAACTTCTCTGGACGCCAACACAGTTTAATCCCGCGCCGCAGTACACACAGGATATTTGGGACCTCGTAGAAAACGCTAACTTTGGGCTGTTGATGGGTTCCGCCAGTACGTCGAAGTCGTATTCTACTGGCGTTCGGTTTTTTCTTGAATGGTTGCGCGATCCGAAATGGACATCCATCAACGTCATCGGGCCGTCAGAAGACCATCTCGAAAGGAATTTATTTTCACACCTTGTAGAGTTGCATCAGTCCGCGAAAATGCCAATGCCCGGCGAAATCGGCAAGCTCTGGATTGGTGCGGACCGCCGCAACCAACTCGGCGCAATTAGTGGGATCGTAATCCCCATCAGTCGGACGAAAAAGGCCGGCAAGCTTCAAGGCGGAAAACGCAAGCCGCGACCAGAGTCACATCCACTTTTTGGGCCGCTGTCGCGTGTGTTGATTTTGATTGACGAGTTAGAAAACGTCCCAGGCGGCATCTGGCATGATATTGACAACGTCATGTCATTGACAGATACTCACGCCAAGAATTCTGGTTTCAAACTTTTCGGCGCTTACAACCCAACCGATCAGGGCAGTGAAGTGGCCAAGCGTGCGGAGCCGACCAAAGGTTGGAACGCCTTCGACATCGACAATGATTACCGCTGGAAAAGTATTCGCGGATGGGACGTGCTGCGACTAGATGGCGAAAAATGCGAAAACGTAGTTGA
>Ga0184627_10001306_pt1 | contig 10095 bp, 19 predicted proteins | sample PLM3_127_b1_FD_133150 | JGI IMG/M metagenome (GOLD analysis project Ga0184627, IMG submission 133150) | Groundwater sediment microbial communities from an aquifer in East River, Colorado, USA - PLM3_127_b1 | ecosystem: Environmental > Terrestrial > Soil > Riparian zone | place: USA: East River...
AGTATGTGATACTACACTAGACGCGACGTCGCTTGGGCGGACGTGGACCATTATGCGGAATTGGCGTCACATCGCGGATCATGTTGATTTCTAATCCAGCTGACTGCAATGCCCGTATTGCCGCTTCGCGGCCTGAGCCCGGACCTTTGACCAAGACATCGACCTTTCTCATACCCTGATCCATCACTTTGCGTGCAACCTGTTCTGCAGCGGTCTGGGCCGCAAAGGGAGTGCCTTTGCGCGAGCCTCGAAAGCCTTGCCCCCCAGAGCTAGCCCAGGCCAGGGCATTCCCACTCGTATCAGTAATGGTGATAACCGTATTGTTGAAGGTCGACTGGATGTGTGCAATGCCTTCCGACACAGTACGGCGCTCACGCCGCCGCTTGCCATCCTTGCGCCGAGATTCCGCCATGTTCACCCTCTATTTTTTGCTTTTTCTCCCGATGGTGCGTCGGGGACCCTTACGGGTGCGTGCATTCGTCCGCGTACGTTGCCCTCGTACAGGTAAGCCACGTCTATGCCGTAAACCGCGGTAAGACCCAATATCCATCAGTCTCTTGATGTTCATCGCCAATTCCCGGCGCAAATCCCCCTCAACAGTATATTGCTGCTCAATCGTCTCACGCAACCGTGTAATCTCAGGTTCAGTGAGATCCTTTACACGTGTATTGGAGTTAATGCTTGTCACCTGCAGAATCTTCTTGGACGAAGACAACCCGATACCATAGATGTAAGTTAAGGCAACTTCAACCCGCTTGTCGTTGGGGATATCAGCCCCTGCTATACGCGCCATTAGCTAGTCCTCTACGCTATCCCTGACGCTGTTTGTGGCGTGGGTTTTCACAAATGACCCGCACCACACCTCGCCTACGCAGAATCTTACATTTATCACAGATCGTCTTGACTGATGCGCGCACCTTCATAATTTCCCTCACATCTACGCTATGACTTATAGTGCACTATCATTCCTACTTGAAACGATACACAATACGACCACGAGTCAGGTCATATGGTGACAACTCGAGCTTGACTTTATCACCAGGAAGTATCCTAATAAAATGCATCCGCATCTTCCCAGAGATATGAGCGAGAACCATATGCCCGTTCTCGAGTTCCACTTTGAACATGGCATTTGGTAATGGCTCGACGACAGTACCTTCTACAGCAATGGTTTCTTCTTTTTCCATAAATTCCTAGTCGCTACCAATCAAAGCTGGCTGAGGATGATACCCCCATGCTCGGCGACAGTAATAGTGTGTTCAAAATGCGCTGAGAGCCTACCATCTGCGGTAATAACCGTCCAGTTATCCTGTAAGATTCGCACATCCGAGGTGCCCATATTGACCATAGGCTCAAGCGCCAAAACCATACCAGCTCGCAGGCGTGGACCACGTCTGGGAGGGCCAAAATTGGGCACTTGCGGTTCTTCGTGCAAGGCTGTCCCAATACCATGGCCAACAAAAACTTTCACCACGGAATAACTGCGCTGTTCGGCAAAAACCTGAATCGCATGCGAAATGTCTGACAGGGAATTGCCAGTTTTCGCCTGAGCGATCCCCACATAGAGCGCCTCTCTGGTGGTTTCTATAAGCCGCTGTGCCTCCTCTGCGATAGGACCAACCGCAAAAGTAATGGCGTGGTCGCCATAATAACCATCGACAATGGCACCGCAGTCAATACCAATAATGTCCCCCTCTACAAGCCGGCGCTTCTTCGAAGGAATCCCATGGACTACTTCAGCGTTAATCGACGTACATAGCGTTGCTGGGAAGCCCCGATACCCTTTAAATGCCGGCAGCCCTCCTTGCTTACGGATGTAGGCTTCCGACGCTCGATCCAACTCGGCTGTAGTCACTCCAGGCTGAATCATTGGAGCGATATGTTGCAACGTTGCTGCTGCGAGTTGGGCACTGACGCGAATTTTCGCAATTTCCTGTGGCGATCGACAGGTAATCATAACATGTCACAACACTGCTGTAATCCGTTGGAAGATCGCGTCAACGGTTCCTACACCTGGGACGGAACGCAACAAACCGCGCTGACGGTAATAGTCTATGAGGGGTGCCGTTTCGCGGTGATACACCTCGAGCCGATGGCGAACGGCCTCATCAGTATCGTCGAGACGTCCTTCCATCTGGCGGCGTCCTGATAAGCGTTGCAGCAATTCCTTCTCAGGCACTTCAATGCTGATCACATGCTCAATAGGGCGTTCCTGTGCCTCGGAAAGCTGTGTCAAGGCTTCTGCCTGCGCCACCGTGCGTGGGAAGCCATCGAGAATGAAACCTGCCTTGGCATCGTCCTGCCCTAGTCGCTCATGCACAATACCAATAATCACCTCATCCGGCACCAACGCACCTCTGTCCATATAGCGTTTTGCCTCTTGACCTAACACCGTTCCCTGACGCACTGCTGCCCGCAGGATATCTCCTGTTGATATCTCTGGGATGCCGTATCTTTCACTGAGGCGATGTCCTTGCGTCCCCTTCCCTGCGCCGGGAGGCCCCACAAGAATCAGGTTCATCATGCTGTCTTTCTGCGCCGGAGCGCAGGCTCACTATCTACGTCCCTTCAGGCGCCCTCTCTTAATGAAGCTCTCATAATGGCGCATGACCAGATGCGATTCGACCTGCTGCATGGTATCCATAGCCACGCCTACCACAATGAGTAATCCTGTACCTCCAAAGAAAAATGGTACATGGAAGAACTGTACTAAGTAGGTGGGCAGAATGACGACAAATGACAGATAGAGAGCGCCGACTAGGGTAAGACGCGACAAAGTACGGTCAATATACTCAGCGGTCTTTTTCCCTGGACGAATACCAGGCACAAATCCCCCATACTTACGCATGTTGTCAGCGACATCAGATGGATTGAAAATGATCGCGGTATAAAAGTACGCAAAGAAAATAATCATCAGTACAGACAATACAGAATACAAGATCGTTCCAGGAGAAAGTTGCTGCACAATCGTTTCGAGAATTCCTCCAGGATGCTGACCGCCAAGAAACTGTGCAATGGTCGCGGGAAAGACCATAATAGACGAAGCAAAGATCGGCGGGATGACTCCCGAGGTATTGATTTTCAGAGGCAGATGGGTGCTCTGCCCACCATACATACGACGCCCAACCACACGCTTGGCGTATTGGATAGGAATTCTACGGTGTCCTGCCTCCATAAATACAATAGCTGCAACGACAGCCGCCATGAGCCCAAGCACCCCCAGAAAGAGGAAGGGGCTCATTTCTCCCAAGCGCAGTTGTGTCCACGTACGACCGAGGGCGACAGGCATACCGGCGACAATCCCCGCAAAGATAATCAGTGAGATACCATTACCGATACCCCGCTCAGTGATCTGCTCTCCCAACCACATGATGAAGGTAGTACCTGCCGTCAAAGTCAGCATAGCCATGAGACGAAAATTCCAGCCCGGCTCTGGCACAATCCGCTGATCATTTCCCACGGTCATATGTTCCAAACCGATAGCAATGCCCAACCCCTGGATCAAACTCAACACAACCGTGCCATAACGGGTGTACTGGTTGATTTTCTTACGCCCTACCTCCCCTTCTTTATTGAGCTTTTCCAGATAAGGGACCACGACAGTGAGCAATTGGAGAATAATAGAGGCGCTAATATAGGGCATAATGCCGAGGGCAAAAACACCCATCTGCTCGAGTGCACCACCAGAGAACATGTTAAAGAAACCCAGGATGGTTCCCTGCATGCTCTTGAAATAGTCCGCCAAGGCCTGGCCATCAATACCCGGGGTTGGAATAAAGGCCCCCACCCGGTATACAGCCAGGAGTCCAAAGGTATAGAAGATGCGCTTTTTCAATTCGGGGATTTTAAATAGATTTTGGATCCCATCGATCACGCAGATTGCTCCTCTGCTGTACCACCAGCAGCCATAATCTTTTGTTTGGCAATTTGACTAAACTTGTCTGCCTGCACCGTTAATGGAACAGCCAGCTCTCCCTCACCCAGGATTTTGACCGGCTTGGTAAGTGACTTGACTCTTCCTATACGTTGCAGCAACTCACGCGTGACTGTTGTGTGCGCCTCAAAACCATTGAGGTCTTTAATATTGACAATCTGATAGACGACTTTAAACGCATTGGTAAAACCACGCTTCGGCAAACGTCGCTGCAGCGGCATTTGCCCGCCTTCAAATCCAACTCTAGGTTTACCTCCTGAGCGTGCTTTCAGCCCTTTATGACCACGCGAGGCCGTTTTGCCATGGCCTGACCCAGGTCCACGGCCTACACGTTTACGCGGTTTCGCTGCGCCCGCCGACGGACGCAACGTACTCAATGTAGTCATGCGTATGTTCCCTAGCCCTGGGGCTGCTTCTCTATTCCTCAACACGTACGAGATGTTTCACTTTGTCGAGCATGCCTCGTACTTGCGGCGTATCCGGTAGCTGCACCGTCTTCTGCATCTTGGTCAAACCCATACCACGCAAGACCAGCCGTTGCTTCTCAGGTCGCCCAATCATACTGCGAACTAACCGCACTGTAATCTTCTTTGCCTCGACCACTTTCACCCCTTACACACGCATCCCTTCACGTTGCTTCCCACGCGCCTGCGCAATCTCGCGCTTGCTACGCAACTGCAGTAAACCATCCAGGGCCGCTTTGACAACATTATGGGGGTTATTCGTTCCGAGCGATTTCGTGAGCACATCAGCTACACCTACAGCCTCCATCACAGCGCGTACTGGGCCCCCGGCCGTAATCCCTGTCCCACGTGCTGCTGGCTTGAGCAACACCTTGCCAGCCCCGTAGTGACCTAGCACACTGTGTGGAATCGTAGTGCCGGCTAAGGCCACCGTCTGTAAGCTTTTTTTGGCTTTGTCTATCGCCTTGCGAATCGCCTCAGGTACTTCGTTGGCTTTCCCTAGTCCAATGCCAATGCGACCAGCCCGGTTGCCAACCACAACCAGAGCACTGAAGCTAAAGCGTCGCCCGCCTTTAACAACCTTCGCGACGCGGTTCACATGGACGATCTTGTCAATATATTCTGTCTGTTCAGCAAATTCCTCAGCCACCCGTGCTCCCTTAGCCTATCGCGGGCTTACACTGCCAGTTAGAATTGCAGTCCTTTTTCGCGTGCGCCAAGCGCCACAGCTTTAATACGGCCGTGGTAGAGAAAGCCATTGCGATCAAAGACTACCTGTTGCACCCCATGTTGCAGCGCTTTTTCTGCTACCAGCTGTCCCACAAGTGTCGCCCCTGCAACATTCCCCCCACTCTGGCCAGTCGCCCGAAAATCCTTGCTGAGGCTCGACGCGGTAACTAAAACGTGGTTTGCAGTATCGTCAATGATTTGTGCATAAATATGCTTAGCACTACGAAAAACCGACAGACGCGGCCGCTCAAGAGTGCCTCGCACTTTCCGACGGACACGCCGCTGCCGTACCTTGCGCGCCTGATGTTTTTCTTCTGGCTTTCCCATAGACACTATGACTTACCCTCCTTGCGGCGAATCGTTTCTGTCACATATTTAATCCCTTTGCCCTTATATGGTTCGGGCTTGCGCACGGAACGGATATCGGCGGCAACCTGTCCCACGAGCTCCTTATCAAGACCCCGTACAGTGATAATGGTACGGTTCAGCTCAAATTCAAGCCCTTCAGGGGCTTCATAAGCGATAGGATGTGAATGACCGAGTTGGAGAGTGAGGGTTTTATTCTGCACTTGGGCTCGGAAGCCAGTCCAGACGATCTCCAGCTGTTTCTCGAACCCTGCTGTTACCCCAACAATCATATTGTGAATCAAAGTTCTACTCAAGCCGTGCAAGGATTTATCGAGCTTTGCCTCACTACGGCGTGTAACCTCTATCGTCGCACCATTGCGATGTATAAGCACCCGTGGATGCAGCTGTCGACGTAAAAACCCCTTAGGCCCCTTGACTTCCACACAGTTGTCTTCACTAATGTGTACCTCCACTTCCGGAGGGACGACAATAGGTATGCGGCCGATGCGCGACATCGTATCACCTTTCCTGTTGAACTACCAGACAAAGCAGAGCACTTCTCCCCCGACGTTTTCCGCCAGGCACTGTTGATCGGTTAAAATCCCTCTGGAAGTGGAGACAATGGCAATGCCGGCACCGTCTAATACCTTTGGCATCTCTTTGCATGAGACGTAGCGGCGCTTCCCAGGGGTACTAATTTTCTTCAAACCTCGGATGACACTGGTATTCATGGCATCATACTTCAATGTAATATCTAAGAGCCCCTGCAGATGCTCGGCTTTGTCCACATGAAAGTCGCGGATATAACCCTCGTCTTGCAGGACGTGGGCAATCGCCTGTTTCATACGGGACAGCGGCATTTGGACTCTTTCATGGCGAGCCGCCAGAGCGTTACGCATACGTGTCAACATGTCAGCGATCGGATCGGTCATCATACGTGTGCTACTCCATAACAGGCGTCCGCATCTCAGGAAATTACCAGCTGGATTTTACCACGCCTGGGATCTCGCCTCGCAAGGCTAAGCCGCGGAAACAAATACGGCACATGGCAAACTTCCGTAGATACCCTCGCGCTCTGCCACACACACGGCAGCGCCTATACCGACGTGCCGCAAATTTCGGTGTCCTGTTTGCCTTATTGATGAGAGATTTTTTTGCCATACTCCTTCTTTCTGCTCCAGACTCAGTTCCAGACATGGCAAGAGAGCGACTCGCCCCGCCAAACTGGCGGGGCAATGAGCCGTGCGCAGCACTTAGCTCCGGAAGGGCATACCGAGGAGCCGCAGTAACTCCCTACCCTCCGCATCAGTCTTCGCCGAAGTGACAATGGTAATAGCTAAGCCTTTGATACGCTCTACCTTGTCGTAGTCCACTTCGGGGAAGATAACCTGTTCTTCAACGCCCAACGTATAATTCCCACGCCCATCGAAGGCATTGCTGGTCACACCACGAAAGTCGCGCACACGGGGTAAAGCAATACTTACCAACCGATCGAAAAAGTCATACATATGATGTTTGCGCAGGGTCACTTTCACCCCTATCGACATTCCTGTACGCAACTTGTATACAGCAATAGATTTACGTGCCTTGGTAATCACTGGCTTCTGACCAGAAATAGCCGCAAGCTGTTCCACACCGGCGTCGAGGAGCTTAGGATTCTGAATTGCCTCCCCAAGCCCCATGTTTAAGACAACTTTTTCCAGTCGGGGAACCTGCATAACATTTCGATAACCAAAGCGCTGCTGTAATGCCGGTACGACCTCATGCATGTAATATTGGTGCATGCGTGCAACGTAGGCCATGAGATCTCCAACTCCCTTCTGTGTCCCGTCATAACTTATTTATCGAGGAGCTCACCACAGCGACGACATATACGGACTTTTTTCTTATCCTCCAGGATACGATGTCCAACACGCACACCACGCTCACACTTACTACAAATGAGCATCACATTCGAGATATGCAACCTGCCCTCACGCTCAATAATACCACCCTGCTGCATTTGTCGGGTGGGACGCGTATGCCGTTTGATCATATTGATACGCTCAATAGTCAAGCGCCCCTCTTTTGGAAAAACTCGTAATACCTTGCCCTGTTTGCCGCGATCTTTACCAGCGATAACCTTGACAAAATCATCCTTTTTAATATGCCCTGACGCTTGCGGAGCTTTTGTATGTGCCATACCAGTGTTTCCCTTACTGTCTCTGTCTCCGAGCCTTTCAGAGCACTTCTGGCGCCAGTGAGATGATTTTCATAAAGCCCTTGGCACGTAGTTCGCGTGGCACCGGACCAAAAATGCGTGTTCCTACAGGCTCGCCCGCATCATTAATGATGACTGCGGCATTATCGTCAAAGCGAATGTAGGTGCCATCCGTACGACGAATTTCCTTGCGTGTCCGTACGATAACCGCACGGCGCACCTCGCCTTTCTTGACAGCTGCATTGGGTAATGCTTCTTTGACCGATACCACCACCACATCACCAACGCTCGCATAGCGCCGACGGGTACCCCCTAAGACATGAAAACACTTCACTCGACGCGCCCCAGAATTGTCCGCTACCGTGAGCATAGTCTCCGTCTGGATCATACGCCCACCTCCTCACGACCTGCGAGTGGAACAAGGTCCGCCGCGGCATGGCTCCGTACAATCTCTAGCAGGCGCCAGCACTTCGTCTTACTCAACGGTCGGGTTTCAATAATACGCACTATATCCCCGATCTGACACTGGTTGTGTTCATCATGCGCGTGAAATTTTTTACTGCGCTTGACCACCCGCTCATACATCGGATGACGCACACGGCGCTCGACCTGCACCGTGATCGTCTTGTGCATACGATTGCTCACTACTTCTCCGAGCAAAACCTTTCTTCGCCCCTCGACCATATCCTACCACCTTATGCGTTCTATGAGGTGGACTGCAGTTGACGCTCGCGCTGCACCGTTTTTACTCGGGCAATATCTCGCCGTACAGCGGTAATATGCCCGACATTTTCAATCTGCCCCGTCGCCAATTGAAAACGCAGGTTAAAGAGTTCTTCAAGCAAATCTTGGTGTTTTTGCTGCAACTCTTCAGGACTGAGATCACGTAATTCACGGGCCTTCATAGAGTCCTCGCCACTGCTCTACACCTTGGCCAAAAAGCGGGTAGCAATAGGGAGCTTATGAGACGCCAGACGCATGGCCTCACGTGCAACGCTCTCATCAACGCCATCCATTTCATAGAGAATGCGTCCAGGCTTCACGACAGCAACCCAAAACTCCGGCCCACCCTTGCCTTTACCCATACGCGTTTCCGCCGGTTTTTTGGAGACTGGTTTGTCAGGAAAAATACGAATCCAGACTTTGCCACCACGGCGGACATGGCGTGTCATGGCTATACGACCAGCTTCAATTTGCCGGCTGGTAATCCACGCGGGTTCAAGGGCCTGCAACGCATATTGCCCAAAACTTACGTCGTTCCCACGCGTTGCCTTACCCTTCATCCGTCCCCGGTGCTGTTTACGAAATTTCGTCTTTTTCGGCATCAACATAAGTCAGGTCCCTTATGAGCGGCGTCCACGCGTACGCGGTTCAGGCAGCGTGGGGACTTCTTCGGCAGGAGCAACAAACTCTCCTTTATAAATCCACACCTTCACTCCCACCTGGCCATAAGTTGTCTTCGCCTCAGCAAAACCATAATCGATGTCCGCACGCAGTGTGTGTAGCGGCACCCCGCCTTCACGATACCATTCACGTCGCGCCATCTCTGCCCCGGCGAGACGTCCAGAGGACTCAATACGGATCCCCTTCGCACCAAAGCGCAGTGCTGAGGTTATGGCCTTTTTCATCGCCCGCCGAAAGGCCACGCGACGCTCAAGCTGGAGGGCGACATTTTCGGCAACGAGCTGGGCATCAATTTCTGCCTTGCGGATTTCCTTAATATTGATAGCTACTTGCTTCTGGGTCAGCTCTTGTAACTCATTTTTGAGCTTGTCCACTTCTGCCCCGCGCTTCCCAATGATGATGCCGGGGCGTGCAGTATAGATATTAATTTTTGCCCGGTTCGCCGCACGCTCTATCTCCACCTTTGAAATCCCTGCATGATAGAGCCGCCCCTTAATATGGCTGCGGATCATCAGATCTTCGTGTAATAAATCGGCATAATTTCGCTTCGCGTACCAGTTCGACTGCCAGGTTTTATTAATCCCCAGCCGAAAGCCTATCGGATGAACTTTTTGTCCCACGATATCCCTCCTGTGCCTTAATACCGACTACGCTCTGCGCTTGGATATCTAGGCAACCTACGTGGTATCCCGCTCGCGCAAGATGATTCGAATGTGACTCGTCCGCTTCCGAATTGGTGTGGCTCGCCCACGCGCACGCGGCATGAAACGTTTGAGCGTTGGGCCTTCATCGACCATAATATGATCGATGACCAAAGTATCGACGTCACTTATCCCATTATTCTCTGCGGCATTCGCTACCGCAGATTTGAGCAGCTTCTGGACTGGCAGAGCCGCTTTTTTGCGGGTGAATCCCAAGATACTGAGCGCCTGGCTTACACTCTTCCCGCGCACTGTATCCACGACCATCCGTACCTTGCGTGGAGAGATGCGAATGTGTGTTGCACTTGCTTTCAT
>Ga0184627_10001307_pt1 | contig 10091 bp, 7 predicted proteins | sample PLM3_127_b1_FD_133150 | JGI IMG/M metagenome (GOLD analysis project Ga0184627, IMG submission 133150) | Groundwater sediment microbial communities from an aquifer in East River, Colorado, USA - PLM3_127_b1 | ecosystem: Environmental > Terrestrial > Soil > Riparian zone | place: USA: East River...
ACCCCTCGGCATTCGGGCTCGCGCCCGACCCGAACCGGCCGCCCCACAACTTCACGGGGGGATCAGTGGTCAGGGGTCGGGGGCCAGGGGCAGGGCGGGCCCGCGGCGGCGTGCGGAGGGCCCAGCGTCATGGCTTCTCGTCCCCCGTTTCCTCGTGCTTTCCCGTAGCCGACTCACTGCCGTCCCCCGTCCCCTGACCCCCGACCCCTGCGCCTGCGCTCAGGCGCAGGATCTCTTCCGACGAGCGGCCCAGCCACTGGGTGTGGGCCTGGGTGCGCAGCGGAAGGCCGAAGAGGCGGATGAACCCCTCAGCCGCCTGATGGTCGAAGCTATCGCCGATGGTGTAGGTGGCGAGGGACTTGTCATAGAGCGCGTGCTGAGCGCGCCGCCCTGCGACCTGGAGGGTCCCCTTGTAGAGCTTCACGCGGACCACGCCCGTCACGTAGCGCTGGCTGCTGGCCACGTACGCCGCCAGGTCCTGGTGGAGGGCGGAGAACCACAGGCCGTTGTAGACCAGATCGGCGATCTCGGCAGCAACCTTGGCTTTGAAGCGCGCCTGGTCCTTGGACAGGGTTAGCTTCTCCACCTCGTTATGCGCCGCGTGCAGCACCACCGCCGCGGGCGCCTCGTACACCTCGCGACTCTTGATCCCGATGAGTCGGTTCTCGATGTGGTCGATGCGGCCCACCCCGTGGATGCCGGCAATGCGGTTGAGGCGAATGATCAGCTCCACGCCATCGAGGGATTCGCCGTCCACACCAACGGGGATGCCCTGGTCGAACTCGATCTCGACGTATTGTGGCTGGTCGGGCGCCTCCTGGGGGGACGTCGTCCACGCGTACGCGTCCTCGGGCGGCTCGACCCACGGGTCCTCGAGAATTCCCGCCTCCACGCTCCGCCCCCAGAGGTTCTCGTCGACGCTGTACGGACTCTCCGCTGTGACGGGGATGGGGATATCGTGCTCGTGGGCGTACTGGATCTCTTCGTCCCGGTGCATGCGGTAGTCGCGCACGGGCGCAATGATGCGCAGGGACGGATCGAGCGCGGCCACCGCGACGTCGAAGCGCACCTGGTCGTTGCCCTTCCCGGTGCAGCCGTGGGCCACGGCGCCGGCGCCTATCCGGTGCGCTACGTCCACAAGCAGCTTCGCAATGAGGGGCCGCGCGAGGGCCGTGCCGAGCGGGTAGGTGCCCTCGTAGAGCGCGCCGGACTGCAGCGCCGGCCAGCAGAAGAAGCGAACGAACACGTCGCGGACGTCCTCCACGAAGGCCTCGCTGGCTCCCGTGCGAAGGGCCTTCTCGCGGATGGCGGGCAGGTCGCGCTCACTCCCCAGGCTTGCCGTGAGCGTTACGACGTCCATGCCGTACTTCTCGCGCAGCCAGGGGATGAGGACCGAGGTGTCCAGCCCTCCGGAATATGCGAGAACGACCGTATCCATGACACAGAGCTCCGGTCCGGATCTGGTTTTATGGCAAGCGACAGCAGTGACGTTATACAGCGTTCGGAAGTCCGTTGGGACTCTCGCTCCGCCGTACGCTATGCTACCTGCGTCATGATGAGCGGCGGCTTCTATGGGATGTGGCACGGGCGGCGGCGTGAGGAGCGACCGGTGCGTGTGACGCGCGCCATGCTGCTCCGCATCGCCGGCTACTTCCGACCCTACTGGCGACAAGGACTCGTGGCGCTGGTGACCGTCGCCGCCATTTCAATCATCGGGCTCGCCCCTCCGCTCTTGATTCGCGCCATCATCGACACGGCGATTCCCAGCGGCGACGTCAATCTCCTGGCCATCCTCGTCGTCGGCATGGTCGCCGGTCCCATCCTGGGCGGCTTCCTGGGTGTTGCGCAGACCTACCTCAACACCCAAATCGCGCAGCGCGTCATGTTCGATCTTCGCAACGGCCTGTACCACCATCTCCAGTCGCTGTCGCTGCGCTTCTTTACCACGGTCAAGACCGGAGAGGTCATGAGCCGACTCAATAACGATGTCTCGGGCATCAGCCGAGTCGTCGGCGACACGTTCACCCAGACCATCTCTCAGGCCCTGCTCCTGGTCACGACCGCCGCGCTGATGGCGGGCATGGAGTGGCGGCTGGCCGCCCTGTCGCTGGCCGTCGTTCCCCTGGCCGTGGCGTCCGCGCGACGGGTGGGGGAGAGGCGGTTCGAGATCCAACACGAGCTGCACCGCCGGCAGGCAGAGCTGAGCTCCATCATGCAGGAGACGCTGAATATCAGCGGGTTCGTCCTGATGAAGGCCTTCGCCCGCGAGCTGTTCGAGGCCGCTCGGTTTCGCGATAAGAATGGCGAGCTCATGGACGTGCAGATCCGCGTCAGCATGCTCGGGCGCTGGTTCCGCATGCTGCTCCAGGTGCTCGAGGCGCTGGGCCCAGCCATGATCTACTTCATCGGCGGATATCTCGTCATCACGGGCGAGATGACGCTGGGCACCGCTATAGCCTTTGTGGCCCTCCTCGCCCGCCTCTACGGGCCGATCTCTCAGCTTGCCAACGTGCACGTGGAGGTCATGGGTTCGTTGGCGCTCTTCGACCGCATCTTTGAGTACCTGGACACGAGCCCGGACGTCGCCGACGCAGCCGATGCGCGCCCCCTCCCGAGTCCCGCGCACGGCCGCCTGGCCTTCCGCGACGTGAGCTTCGAGTACACGGCTGAGCGGCCTGTACTACAGCATCTGCGCTTCGAGGTGCAGCCCGGCCAGCTGGCGGCGCTCGTGGGCCCCACGGGCGCCGGAAAGACAACGGTCACGTACCTCATCCCCCGCTTCTACGACGTTACCGCCGGGTCCGTCGAGATCGACGGGCGCGACGTTCGGACGCTGACGCTGGATTCCCTCCGTCGTGAGATCGGCATGGTGACCCAGGAGACCTATCTTTTCAATGCGAGCGTGCGGGACAACCTGCGCTACGCTCGAACCGACGCGACGGACGACGAGATCGAGGCCGCCTGCCGGGCCGCGCAGCTGGACGAGGTGATCGCGCAGATGCCAGACGGCTACGACACGACCGTGGGCGAGCGCGGCTATCGCCTCTCTGGTGGAGAGAAGCAGCGATTGGCCATCGCGCGGGTGCTGCTCAAAGACCCTCAGATCCTGGTGTTGGACGAGGCGACGTCATCGCTCGACTCGGAGACCGAGGCTCACATCCAGGCTGCCCTGGGGCCGCTGCTGCGCGGGCGGACCACCCTGGCGATCGCGCATCGGCTGTCGACGGTGCTGGCCGCCGACGTGCTGCTGGTGTTGGACCATGGCCGACTCGTCGAGGTGGGGACACACGAGGAGCTGCTCGCCAGGAGCGGGCTGTATGCCCGGCTGTACGAGATCCAGTTCAAACCTCAGCTCACCGGTGCGGCGAAAGGAAACGGACTCGTCAGCCGAGCCCCCCCGAGTCGCTGGAGGTCGGGTGGCCGATAGCTCTCGCCACTTGAATCCTCGGCGGTGAGCATTCGCTGGGTGATATCGGGGGTAAGCGCACTTCACAATTAGCTTGGCGGAGGGCGTGGATGGCAGGCGGCCTTGGCCGACGGATCTCGGGCCTCATTATCGGTATTGCGGGGGGTATCGTGGCCGCTGTGCTGCTGGCTCCCAAGCGGCGGGGCGAGACCACGCCCGGCCGGCGGACCGCCGCGGCCGCGGATGCGGTGCTTGACGCGGGTAGGGCTGCGCTACACATAGGGCAATGGCTCTGGCGCCGCTCCAGCCCTGCCCGCGACCTCAGTGGCCTGCCTCCGGACGAACGGGTGTCCCTGCGTATCCGCGGTGAGCTAGAGCGACGGGGCATCTGGACGCCCCGGCTCGATGTCACGACGGTGGATGGGACCGCCTATCTGCGGGGGCGCGAGGCTGACCCCGGCCGAGTCGAGACCATCGTCAGCGTCGCCCGAACTGTGCCCGGCGTGCTCGGCGTCGTGGATGAGATTCGCCGGGAGTAGGCGTCAGAAATCTCTGACCGCTTTCTCCGCGCGTCGGAAGCCTTCGTCCACGTAGCTCTTGACGTCCCGGAGGAGGTCCAGCAACACCGGCTTCAGCTCGTGGCCGACTCTCTCCGCGAGGAATTCGCGCGTCGCCGTAGCAGTCCGAGCGCGAAGCTCGGGGTCTTGGAGCCGCTCCCAGGCCGCCGCGGCCACGTCAACAGGGGATTCGACACGGGGACGGTCCCTGTGCCCACGCCGGAGCACAAACGCGATCACACCCGCCGCGATGGCCGTGGCCACGATGGCGCCGGTGGGGATGCCGGCCGTCTCGTTGATAACTGGCGTCTCATTCTCTACCACCAGGCTCGCCTCCGGTCTGAAGTTAGTCGTTTGACTTCACTCTACACAGTGCCGCTGCCGCTGCGCTACCGGTCGCGATTCTGAACTGTGAGCACTATTCGGGTCTGCGCGTCCACGCCGGACGGAGTAACAACAGTGAGCAGCAGCGAGTACCAGCCGTTGGCCAGCGCGCTCGTGTCCCACTCTTCGAGGCGCCCGTCCTGAACTGGCTCGCGCCTTGTGATCTCCCGCAGCGTGCTCCACTGTCCGCCTACCAGCTGCTGATACTCGAGTCGATACGCACTGAAGCGAGGACTCCAGGCGGTGCCGACAACTGGGACACGCCCCGATACGGCCTCATCGGCAAGAGGCGACGAGATGGCAGCGGATGCGGTCGCGGGTCTGGGCGTGGCCGTCGCCTCTGCTGTGATCGCCGTCTGTAGCGGCAGCGGGGTGGTGCGAAACACCAACTCCCCGGGGCCCCACGGCCCTACCGGGGACGGAGCCGGTGTCGGCGCAACAATCGTAGGGAGAAGAGTCGGCGGGAGCGCTTCCCACGGGCGGTTGATGCCTACTCGCTCCGAGTATTGGGCGGGAGGGAACGGTCCGTCGCCGGAGGGGAAGGCCCGGAATCTTCGGAAATCGATGTCGGTGTACGGGGTGTCCCGGTCGGCGAGCTGTCCGGTCGCGCGGTCGATGGCGAGGGCCCGGGCGGCGATCCTGGCCAGCGTGCTCGGCGCTCGCTCCTCCAGGAACCAGTCTGTCACCTGGGCACAGTCGCCCCCTGGGAGGCCGTTGTGCGCGCAAACCCTGTCCTGGACCAGCCCGGGCGGCCCCTCGAACGGTTCGTGTGGCCAGTCCGCGAGGGCGCGCTCCATGAAGCTGTTCCAGATGAGCGGTGCCGCGTTGGAGCCCGAGATGAAGCGGGTAGGCGCGTTATCTGTTCGGCCCACCCACACACCGGCTACCAGGCTGGGGGTGTAGCCCATCGCCCACGTATCGCGGTAAAGGTCGGTGGTCCCGGTCTTAGCAACCGCGGGACGGTCGTTGGCGAGACGAAGGGGACTGTTCGCGCCAAAAGTGCCCGTGCGGGCGCTGTTGTCGGACAGGATGCTGTTCACCATGTAGACGGTTCTGGGGTCCACGACCTCTGTGTGGAGGGGTCGATGCTGGAAGACGACGCGACCTTCGCCGTCGACGATCTTGAGAATTGGTGAGACAGGAACCTGGGTTCCGCCGTTGGCCAGAACCACGTACGCCGTGGCGAGTTCGATCAGGCGGACGTCAGCGCCTCCGAGGGTGAACGAGAGGCCGTAGGTCGAGGGGTCGCCCAGGCTCGTCATCCCGAATCGCTTCGCGAGGCCGATCGTGTCCTCCAGGCCGGCAAACTGCAACACCTTGACGGCCGGGATGTTGAGCGAGTTGCCAAGGGCACGGCGGAGTGTCACGGCACCGCGAAACTGGTTGTCGTGGTTCTGCGGTCTCCACGGTCGGCCAGACGCGTCGGGGAGGGTGATGGGGGCATCCTGCACAACCGTGGACGGTGAGAACCCTTTGAGGAACGCTGTCAGGTAGACGAGAGGTTTGATGGCGGAGCCCGGCTGGTGCAAGGTGACAGCGTTGTTGACCTGGCCATCGATGGCAGTGTCGTAGTAATCGAGGCTCCCCACCATCGCCAGCACCTCTCCCCCCCAGGGATCAATGGCGACCAGGGCCGCGTTGTTGGCCGCCTGGCGTACGATCGCGGGCCGGTGGAGCGCGAGCGCCTGCTCCGCCATCTGCTGGACAGTGGGATCGATGGTCGTGTGGACGGTAACGCCCGCGGAGAGCAGCGCTCTCCTCCCGTACATCTCTTCGAGCACCGAGCGCACATAGAAGACCCAGTGGGGGTAGCGGATAGTGTCGGGATCGCCGGGAGTGATCTGGAGTGCCTCACGCATCGCGCGCTCGGCTTCGTCGCGCGCAACGAATCGATGATGGGCCATGAGCTCCAGCACCTCGTGCTGCCGTGCCTTCGCGGCATCGAAGTTCTTGAATGGGTCGTAGCGAACCGGTGCCTGGGGGAGCCCGGCCAGGAGCGCGGCCTCCGCCAGCGTGAGCTCATCGAGGGGCTTGTTGAAGTACGTTCCTGCCGCCGCCGCCACTCCGTACGAAAGGTTCCCGAAATAGATCTCGTTCAGATACCACTCGAGGATCTGCTCTTTTCGGTAGTGCGCGGACAGCTCGAGGGCTAGGACCGCCTCCTTCATCTTCCGGTCCAGCGTCTCGCTCGTGCGCTCGTCGCGGTCGAGCAGGACGTTGCGGATCAGCTGCTGCGTGATCGTGCTGCCACCGGAAACGACAGTGCCCGCCTGGAGGTTTTGCCAGAGTGCGCGGGCAATGCCTCGCGGCTCGATGCCGGGGTTGTCATAGAAGGAGGCGTCTTCCACTGCGAGGAAGGCATCGACGACGACTCTGGGCATGTCCGCGAGGCGCACGATGGTGCGTTTTCCCTCATCGACGTCGAAAAGCTCGTAGAGCAGGTCGCCGTTGCGGTCGAGGATCCTGCTGTTCTTGAACACAGATCGCGTGTCTACGTCCGAGACAGATGGAAAGTCTTGGACGAAGGAGCCATACCACGCCGAGGCTGCTCGCGCACCGGTGGCCAGCAGGATGGCAGCCGAGCCGGCGATCACGAACAGACCGAAGAGCGCCGCGGTCAGGAGGAAGGCTGCTGAGCGAGGGCGCGATCTCGGAGGCGGGGGGCTGCGACGCGCGGCGGCGCGTCGCAGCCAGTACGTCCGTACCCGTGGATCCATCGTTCGCGATTATAGGCCGCGCTGTGCTCAGAACGCGGGCGCGGGCAGGCTCAGGTGCTCGGCGAACCAGGTCACTGTATCCATCCACGCCTGCACCGCGATGTCCCGGTTGTACACGCGGCCCGTATCGTTGTGAAAACCGTGGTCGGAGCCCGAATAGACGGCCATTCGGTGTTTCACGCCGGCCGCGTCCAAGGCGCGGGACAGGTCAGGGATTCCGGCATTGATGCGCTCGTCGCTGCTGGCGAAGACGCCGAGCATGGCCGCCCTGATCTTGGGCACGTCCTCCAGCGGTGGGGCCGACCCGTAGAAGGGCGCCGCCGCGGTCAGGTCGGGGTAAACGGTCGCCAGCCGCCAGATAACGCCGCCCCCGAAGCAGTACCCGGTCGCCGCGAGCTTGCTTTCGTCAACCGCGGGATGATTGCGCAGGAAGTCGAGCGCGGCGGCGAAGTCGAGGGCGTTCTGCGCCGGAGTGAGGGTGCGGAACGCCGCCATGATCGCCTCGTCGCTGCCGAGCTCGTCTGTTGGCGTCCCGGTGCGCGACGGCAGGTCGGGGGCGATGGCGACGTAGCCCTGGCTGGCGAAGCGGCGCGCCACATCGCGAATGTGCGGAGTGAGCCCTCGGTTCTCATGGCAGACGGCCGCGCCGGGCAGGCTCATGTTCATCGCGCCGGCCGCCGCGGGCCAGGCGAGGTACGCCTTAACCATCACGCCGTCCGTGCTGCGGTACCAGGTCCAATCGGTGGCTACGGCCGGATCGCCCTCGAGGACCTGAAACGGCGACGCCTGAGCGGCGGGCGCGGCGCGAGCCGGGCGGGCCGTCACGGATTGGGCCAAGGCTGCCGCTGTCGCGGCCGCGGCTCCGAGCAATGCAGCGCGTCGAAGGAACTCCCGCCGGCCGATCCAGCCGTCGCGGTAGTGCTCCAGCTCCTCTTCGATGAGGTACTGCTGCGTGCCATTCATTTAGGCCTCCAGACCAGATGCTTCGCTTCCGAGCCCGTCAAGCGGTGGGCGCGGGAAGCCCCAGGTGATCGGCGAACCAGGTCAGCGTATCCATCCATGCCTGTGGCGCTGTCTCGGGATTGTAGACGGGCCGATGGTCGGCGTGGAACGCGTGAGCCGAGTTGGCGTAGATGCTAATCCGGTAGGTGACGCCCGCCCCGGCCATCGCCGCCTCGATCTCCGGGATGCCCGCATTGATTCTTTCGTCGAGGTCGCCGTAGACGGCGAGAACGGCCGCGCGGATCTTCTCGACGTCGGCCAGCGGCGGGTTGCTTCCGTAGAAGGGCGCGACGGCCCGCAGGTCCGGCGAGAGTGTTGCGAGCCTCCAAGTGACGCCGCCCCCGAAACAGTAGCCCGTGGCCGCCAGCTTTCTGGAGTCCACAACCGGTTGCGCTTTGAGAAACTCGACTGCTGCGAGGAGGTCCTGGGGGTTCTGGGCCGGATCGAGCCTGCCCAGGGCCGCCGACGCCTCTTCCACGGCGACCAAGTCCGTGCGCACTCCCACTCTAGACGGGAGATCTGGCGCCAGGGCAACGTACCCCTGCCTCGCAAAGCGGCGGGCCACGTCTCTGATATGGGCGTTGGCGCCCTGGTTCTCGTGGCACACTACCACGGCAGGCAGCTGCGCCGTCCCAGGAGCACCTGCGGTACCAGCGGGTCTGGCCAGGTATGCCGCGATATCCGCCCCGTCTGAGCTCATAAACGACGTCCACGACGCGACCACCCCGGGGTCACCCTCGCGGATGTGGAATGGTGAGAGCTGCCCCGACGGAGCCGCGCGGGCCCGACGCGCTGGGGTGACCGAAGCCGCCATTGCGGTGGCGGCCGCCGCGCCGGCACCCAGCAGCACCGCTCGGCGCAGGAAATCACGGCGCGAGATCCACCCGTCGCGGTAGTGCTCCAACTCCTCCTCGACCATGTATTGCTGTGTGCTGTTCACAACAAACCTCCTCCAGGGCAAACCGATCGTAGGGACGCCACTATTGAATACGCACGCGAGCACGCTCCGGGTTCATGGTTCCGAGTTCATAGTTCCGAGTGAGCCTCCCCCGCGGAACTCGGAACTCGGAACTTCTTACGGTCGCTGCTCTCGTATAGCGGCGAGGACCCGTTCGGGCGTGAGCGGGGCCTGAGTCACGCGCACGCCGATGGCGTCCTCGAGGGCATTGGCCACGGCGGCCGCCACGGGAATGCACGGGGTCTCGCCGGCGCCTTTCGCCCCGAAGGGGCCGAAGGTCGAAGGGATCTCCACCAGCTCGACGGTCAGGTCCGGAACGTGGGGAGCCGTCGGTAGCAGGTACTCCCACAGGTTAGCGTTCAGGTTCGTGCCGCTCTCCGAGAGGATCTCCTCGGTAAGCGCGTAGCCGAGGCCGAACACCACACCGCCCTCGATCTGCCCTTTGCAGTTGAGCGGGTTGAGGGCCTTGCCCACGTCCTGCGCAGTGTAATAGCGCTCGACGCTGATCTGCCCGGTCTCAGGGTCGACGGCGATCTGCGCCACGTGGCAGGCGAAGCTGGGAGCGTCGACGCGCTCGGCCTGCTCGTGGCCGTGCTCCCGAATCTCCTGCTCGCGCCCTTCAGCGCTGGTGCCGATGATGGGGCCCGCCGCTGAGCTGAGGGCCGCGTTGGCTGCCGCGGCCACGGTCATCCGCTTGGCTGGACCGGAGCGGACGAAGATCTCGCCGTCCGCCAGCGCCAGCTCCTCTTCGTCCACCTTCAATCGCTCGGCCGCCACGCGCAGCAGCTTGCGGCGCGCGTCCTCGGCGGCCTGGCGCGTCACGTTCCCCACGCGGTAGGTAGTGTTGCTGCCGCCCGTGCCGGACTCGTAGGGGGTGACCTCGGTGTCGGCCGCGATAACGCTGACACGCTCCATGGGCACGCCCAGCACCTCGCTCGCCACTTGCGCCACTAGCGTCCACTGGCCCCCGCCCTGGTCCGCCACGCCGCTCAGCACCGTAACGCTGCCATCCACGTCGAGCTTCACGGTCGCCGCGCTATCGACAGCCGGTGGGTTCGGATGGAGCG
>Ga0184627_10001308_pt1 | contig 10089 bp, 15 predicted proteins | sample PLM3_127_b1_FD_133150 | JGI IMG/M metagenome (GOLD analysis project Ga0184627, IMG submission 133150) | Groundwater sediment microbial communities from an aquifer in East River, Colorado, USA - PLM3_127_b1 | ecosystem: Environmental > Terrestrial > Soil > Riparian zone | place: USA: East River...
ACCAGCTCGCCGGCACGCACACCTGACAATGCCGTGCGCCGCGCTGGGTGACGGCCGGCGCCCGCCCGCCGTCATTGTTCACGGGACTGCCCGGCGGTAATGCCAGCCTCGCACAGCGTGCGCAGGATCAACTCCGCCGCGCTGATGCCGAGGTCGCGCGCACGCTTTTGCACCGCGGCGTGCTGGTCGGGAGCCATGAACAGCAGGAAGCGCGCGGTGCGCGTGGGTCCCATGCGGCTGCGCTTGCGGCTCTTCTGCTCGGCTACGGTCAGGACGCGGCCGTTGACCGTATCGAAGGCGCGGCTGATCTCGGTCTGCCGCAGCCGGTGCAGCGGCACCGGCTCCGCGGTGTCCTTGATTTGCACGGCGCCGGCGGCGAGCAGGCGCTGCTGTTCATCGAGAGACAAAAGCGCAATCGCCCGCAGCGCGGTGCGGTTGCCGGCCAGCCGCACCACGGCTTCCGGCAGCAGGCGGCCGGCAGCGACGGCGGAGAGGTACGCGCCCATGCCGGTGCGCAGGGCGGATAGATCCTCGCCACGGCGCTCCAGCTCGCGCCACGCCAGCGCCATGCGCGCAACATGGTGGGCGGTGATCTCGACCGCCTCGGCCAGGCGTTGGCGCAAGGCGGGCACGTCGAGCGTGACCAGCTCGTCGTGGTAGGCGGCAAGGGCGCCGCTGTCCAACGGCGTCGGCGGGGCCAGGGCGGCAACGGCCAGGTGGCTAGCCGCTGCGGTGTTAGATACTCGTGACATCTGTGGTCTCCATGTCGATGCTGTCGAGGAGTCGGCGCAAGACGCGCCGCCGCCGCATGTCGCGGACGGCGGCGAGGAAGGCGTCGTAGCGCGCCGGGTCGGCGCGCAGCTTAGCGAGGGTGCGCCGATTGCGGTCGCGGCGGATGGCGAGCCAAGCCTCGAACGCTCGGCCGCGCGCGGGCTCGGGCAGGGCGGCGATGCGCTCGAGGGCGCGGTGGTAGGAGCGGCGGTTGGCGGTGCGCCGGCGCCGGCGCTGCTCGCCGGTGGCCTCGGCCCAATACGAGCGCTGCCGCGCCCGCTCGTGCTCGGCCCAGGCCGGATCGGTCTCGCGCTTGACGCGGCGCCGGTCGATGACTGCGGCGTAGTAGCCGGGCTTCTGGCGGCGCGTCTTGCGGACGCCGCACACGCGGCCGGCATCGCGCTCCAGCATGCCGTAGTAGGCCGCGCGGTACTGGCGCCGGCGCCGCACCTTGGCGCAAGCCGGCGAACAGGTGGCAGCACGCCAGCCCGCGATCGGAGCGCCGCACTCCGGACAGGAGCGGCCACGGCCACGGGCGCCGGGCATGTCACGCCTCTCCGTTGGTCTCGAAACCGGGGCCGTGCGCGGGGCGGCGGCGCCGCGTTTCGATGGCCTCGACGAGGGCGACGTCGTCGGCGGGGCCGAGCGTCCCGACCTTGGCGAGCAGGGCGTCGAGATCGACGCCCCACTTGCCGGCGAGCCCGTCGGCGCGGCTGTCCTCGAGCTCGAGGGCGACGCCGCCGAACACCGTGGCGGCAGGCTCGGCCAGCCAGGACATGCAGGCCTCGGTCATGAGGTCGAGCTCGGGCTCGGTGAAGCGCTGTTCAATGCGCGTGCGGCGCAGCGTCTCGAAATAGCGGTCGAGGATGACCGCGATGCGGCCGGACAAGTTGTCCGGGCTGTCGAGGCGGCCGAGGACGTGGCCTGGGAGATAGATGGTGTGGCGGGCCATGGGGGCTCCGGCTGTCGGATGTAAGACACAGCAGCATACCTAGCAGCATACACGGTGCGTGTCAAGCGGCCAGGCGGCGCGACGGGAAAAACTTGTCCCGGAAGCGCGAAGCGCTATCCGGGAGCGCCGCGGCGCGCGTGGTGCGGACGCGCCACAGGGCGCGGCAGAATGCGAAGCGGCGCGCCGAAGCACTTGACACGTAAGGGTGATTTGGTGCAACGGATTGCTACGCTACCGCGGTGCGGGGCGTGTCGTTTCTCCGCGGCTCACCAAGGGCGCCTGGACATCGGTCCGGCGCCCTTCGCTGTTCCTCGGGCCAAGCCCGAGGACATGTTCAGGACAGTCTCATGCCGGGCAAGACCGCCAAGCAGCGCCGGTACATGGGTATGTGCACCACGCGCAAGGGGCGCAAGGCGGCGCGGCGCAAGTGCCCGCCCATCGCCGTCGCGCGCAAGTTCGCGCGCACGCCCCGCGGCCGGAAGTCGTAAGCCATATATCGAGCGAGGGAGCCATGCGCGAGCTGGCGGAGAGAATCGCCGAGGCCGTGTTCCGCGTGATCGAGCGCGAGCAGCGGATCGTCAAGGACGATCTGATCGAAGCCGCCGAGCGCGTGCTGGTGGCGGCGGCGCGGGAAGAAGAGGACCGTCTGCTGCGGGCTGCGGCGCCGCCCGGCGTTGCGGATTGGTTGTGGGATCCCGATACCGGGGTGTGGCAGCGGGCGGCCGAGGTTCCAAATGTGGAACCGGCGGCGGGGTTGATGGAACTCGTGGAGCCGGCGAAGCACGCGATAGCCGACCGCCGGCCCCGCGACTGGCGATGGTTTGAGATGTGACGCCGGTGGGCAAGCGCCGCAGCGGCGCCGAGCGGTTGACGCCGGCGCAGGAAAAATTCTGCCAGCGCTATGCGCTCGAGCCGAACGGCGCGGCGGCCTATGCGCATGCTTATCCGGGCTCGCGCAAGTGGAAGGCGCAGTCGCGTCACGTGGCGGCATCAAAGCTATTGGCGACCGCTAAGATCTTGCCAAGGCTCGAAGCACTTCACGCCGCCGTGGCCGCGCAGGCCGCAAAACAGTTCGGCGTGACGGTCGCGCGCATCGTCGGCGAATACGCCAAGCTCGGGTTTTCCGACATCCGCGACGTGATCACCTGGGGCGGCAGCGTGGCGACCCAGGACGCCGACACCGGCGAGGCGGTGATGGTCAACAGCGTCGTGGTCAGGTCCAGCGCGGACATCCCCGCGCACGCCGCGGCGGCCATCGCGTCGGTCGAGCAGACCAAGGACGGCGGCCTCAAGGTCCGCTACCACGACAAGAAGGGCGCGCTCGACAGTCTGGCCAGGCACCTCGGCATGTTCACCGAGCGCCACGAGCACACCGGCAAAAACGGCGCGCCGATCGAGGTGCGCTTGAGCGACTTCGAGCGCGCGCGGCGGTTGGCGTTCCTGCTGGCGAGCGGGGACCCCGGATCGGGGTCCGGGGCAAGTCCGGCGCAGGCGCAGCAGCAGCCCGCCGAGCCGGCGCCGGTCAACGGCGCGGCCTCGACCGGTGTTCAGCCGCACGAGGGATGAGAGATGCCGTCCTACAGAAATCCCATTACATATCGGTCCTACAGAACGAAGCACCACCGCCTCAAGAGTGCGGCGAGCACCAATGCCACCTCGGTCAAGGCGTCGGCCGGACAAATCTACGGCTGCGCGGCCTACAACCGGACGAACCAGGACAAATATCTCAAGCTGTACGATAAAGCGTCCGCTCCGACCGTTGGCACGGATGTCCCGGCCTGGACCATTTGTCTGCCGGCCCGCGGAGGCTACGACGCTCCGGCGTCGCCCATAGGAGAGCCGTTCGAGAACGGCATCGCCTACGCCATAACGGCGAACGTCGAGGATACCGACACCACGGTGGTCGGCGTGGACGATGTTCATGGCCGCATTCTGTACGCCTAGTCGGAAGACGGATGTCGGAAGACGGATGTCGGAAGACGGATGTCGGATGTCGGCAGTCGGATGTCGGAAGTACGGTTGGCACCAGTGGCAACGTCAGTGCGGTTGCCATCTTCCGACATCCGACTGCCGACATCCGACATCCGTCTTCCGACATCCGTCTTCCGACATCCGACATCCGACTGCCGACATCCGACTGGACGTGTGAGATGCCCTGGCGCAGCGGCGACAATTCGCGGACCCTGGCCTTCCTGGCGATCAGTGCCAACACCACGATCGTCATCCCGGCGGGCTGGGCCATCGACGCGGTCCACGTCGAGAATACGACGGCCAATGCCGTGACCGGCGGCGTGAAGATCGGCACGACGGCGGGCGGAATCGATGTCGTCGCCGCGCTGGCGGTCGGGGCCAATGTGCTGACGTTTGTGCTCGATGCCGCGCTGCTCAAGCGCTTCTTCGGCGCGGCGGATCAGACGCTGCACGTCCAAGCCGTGATCGCCTGGAATTCCGCGGTGATAAATATGTACGTGCCCATCGTGCGCCTCCTGTGACCCGTTCTAGGCATACTGGCCGCCGCGACGCAACGCCCCTCGGGAGAGGACGCTTATGCCCCTGTTCACCGCCACCTTCAACGCCATCGCCGTGACGGCCGCCCAAGATGCGTTCGAGATCACGGCGCCGGCCACCAGCCGCGTCAAGATCAAGGAAGTCCGCCTCGGCCAGTATTCCGACTTCGGCGACGCGGCGGCTGAAATCTTGTCGGTGCTCATCATGCGCGGGCACACGGCCTCGGGCTCGGGCGGCGCGGCCGTCACGCCCGCCAACCTGGCCGGCTGGACGGCGGCGCCGGCCGCGGCCAGCGCGGTCGAGCGCAACAACACCACGCCGGCCTCGGGCGGCTCGCCGGTGACGCTGGTCGCCGATGCCTTCAACATCCAGCAGGGCTGGATGTGGCGGGCATGGGAGGAGTGCGAGGAGATCATCCTCGAGGTCGGTCAGCGCCTGGTGGTGCGCATCACCGCGCCGGCCGACGAGGTGACCGCGAACGGCACCATCCTGTTCGAGGAGATCGGCAAGCCGCCGACGAGCTGAGAGAGCAGCGAGCGGCGAACAGGGGATCAGCCATGAGCGCACGGCAGCGGGACGGTATCAACGCGCAGCGGCTCTTGTCGCTGAGCGAGACAGAGCTGGCGGAAATGGGATTGCGCAATCTGGCGCGGTTGCTGGTGCGCGTGCAGGACAAAATCGGCAGCCTGAAGGCCGCTGAACCGCGGCGCCGTATAGGGCGAAAACACCCTGTTGCACATAGTGCAACAGAGCGGAATATTTGAAGAACAAACAATGGCGTAAGTGCCTGATTTTCCATAAGATATATTACGCGACTGATTTCTTGAACCATTAAACCCAACCGTAGCATAAGTCGCAGCGCGTCCCCCAAGTCCGCCCGCCCTCCCGGACGCGCGAAGCGCGATCCGGGATCAAGCCGCGGCGGGTTTCGTGTGTACCGGTATCTCCACCCAGCAACCAGCAACAGCACAACGGAGACATCCCATGTCCCTCCTATCCCTGCACGGCCGCGCCGTCGAGTACGACAGCATCGCGCCGCTGATGTACGTCCATGGCGTCGCCATCGGACCCAGCCAGTACCCGGTCCGCGGCCGGCGCCTCTACGTCGATTCGGTCAACGGCGCGGCAGGCGTGGAGGGCACTTCCCCGCGCAATGCACTCAATACGCTGCAGGCCGCCATCGACGAACTCGACAGCAAGGACGCGGACGACAACTCCGGCTCCGAAATCGTCATCATGCCGAACCACGCCGAGACCATCACCGGCGCCGGCGGGCTGACGGCGGACGTGCCCGGCCTCACCATCACAGGGCTCGGCACCTACAACCAGCGCCCGCGCTTCTTGATGGACCTCGCCACCACCGTGTCGTTCCTGGTGTCCGCGGCCGACGTGACGGTGCGGAACTGCGTGTTCGCGTCCGGCCATGCCGATGTCGTCACCTGTTTCGACGTGACTGCCAAGGGCTTCACCAGCATCGACAACGAGTTCGTGGACAACGTGGTCGATGAGAACTTCAAATCGTGCATCAAATTCTCGGGTCTGGCCAACACGTCGGACGGGGCCAAGATCCTCAGGAACCGCTTCGTCACGCCGGATGCGGCCACGCTCGGCTTCGTCCTATGCGTGGACGATATCCGCGATATGGTGGTGCAGAGCAATTTCGTGGTGAGCGAAGGAACAGGGCTCGCCACGCTCATCACCTGCACGACCGGCAAGGATCTGCAGTTTGTCGATGTGCGCTCGAATTTCCTCTCTAGCAAGGCGACGGCCGGCAACCTGTTCATCTCCAACGACACGGCGAGCCCGAACAACAGCGGCATCATCGCCTATAACATGTGTGGTCATGCCGACGTGACGGGTGCGCACGAGCTCGGCGTGGTCGGCGGCTGTCGCAAGTTCGAAAATCGCTCGGTCTCGACCGACGCGCTGTCAGGTCTTCTCCTTCCGGCGGCCGACGTGGATCTATAAGAGGTTCCCGTGGCTCGTCTTGCTGCAAACGAGGTCTACCGGCAGATCAAGCCGGTAGACCATTTGCCGGCGCTCGCGGTGCTGCCGCAGCTGTCCTATGTCAGCGTCGGCCACAGCGCCCCCGGCAAATACAAGTGCGACGTGGTGCTGAAAGAAACCTTCCCGCCGCAGGTCTGGGGGCTGATCGAGTCGCTCGACCTCGGCGGAACGCTTGCGCGCGTCGTAATCAGGCGTCTCGAGCCGCGCCAGCACATCCCGCCGCACGTCGACGACTGGATGCCAGCCGAAGCCGACTGGCGGCGCTTCCAGGTGCCGCTGGTCAGCCACCCGGCCATCCGCATGCGCTGGCCGGACGACGGCGTCGAAGTGCACCTGGCGCCCGGCTGGCTCTACGAGGTGCGCTTCGACCGCCTGCACGAGGTGGTCAACGAGGCGGATGTCGAGCGTATCCACCTCCAGGTCGACCAAGTCAACGCTACGATCTGAGCAACGCCGTGACCGAGCTGCTGGACCAAATCATCGGCCGCCTGCACGGCCTGCCGCCCGAGCAGGTGGCCAAGATCGACGCCGAGATCGCGGCGGCGACGGCGCGCATGCCGTGGATCCCCAACGTCGGGCCGCAGACGCAAGCCTACTACTGCCGCGCCGACGTGCTGCTGTATGGCGGCCAAGGCGGCGGAGGGAAAAGCTTTCTGCTGGTCGGCTGCGCCTTTACACAGCACCAGCGCTCGCTCATCATGCGGCGGCGCTACACCGACCTGGGCGCGCTGATCGAGGAGGCGCTGAAGCTCAATGGCGGGCGCGACGGCTTCAACGGCTCGGCCCCGCCCAAGCTGCGCACCCGCGAGGGCCGCCTCATCGAGTTCGGCGCCGCCCATCATCTCGGCGACGAGCAGAATTGGCAAGGCCAGCCCCATGACGGATTATTTCTGGACGAGGCCGTCCAGTTCGCCGAGAGCCAAGTGCGCTTCCTGATGGGCTGGGTGCGCACCACCGACGAGGGCCGGCGCACGCGCACGGTGCTGGCTTCCAACCCGCCGGTGTCCACTACCGGCGAGTGGGTGATCGGGATGTTCCGGCCGTGGCTCGACCTGACGCATGCCAAGCCCGCCAAGCCGGGCGAGCTGCGCTGGTACGTTACGGCCCCGGACGGCAAGGATCTCGAGGTGGACGGGGCCCAGCCCCGCGAGTTCGACGGCAAGACCTACCGGCCGCTGTCGCGCACCTTCATCCCGGCCTCGGTCGACGACAACCCGTTCCTGGTGCGCACCGGCTACAAGGCCCAGCTCGACAACTTGCAGGAGCCGTGGCGCAGCGCGGTGCGCGACGGCAACTTCATGGCGGCGCGCGCCGACGACGAGCGCCAGGTTATCCCGTCGGCATGGGTGCGGGCGGCGCAGAAGCGGTGGAACGATAATCCCCGCCCGCCCGAGGGCGTGCCGATGACGGCGATCGGCGTGGACATCGCCGCCGGCGGCGCCGACGACACCGTGTTGGCTCCGCGCTATGACACCTGGTACGCGCCGCTGGTCGCCGTGCCGGGCAAGGACACGCCCACACCCTCATCGGCTGCCGCGCTGGTGGTGCAGCACCGCCGCGACGGCGCGGCCGTGGTGGTCGACGTCGGCGGCGGCTACGGCGGCGGCGTCGTCGAGCACCTCAAGGGCAACGGCATCCAGACCGTGCGCTTCAACGGCGCCAACAGTTCGACCACCCGCACCAAGGACAAGATGCTCGGCTTCGTCAACAAGCGCGCCGAGGCGTGGTGGCGCTTGCGCGAGGCGCTCGACCCCGACCAGGCCGGCGGCTCGCCGCTCGCTCTGCCCGACGACCCGGTGCTGGCCGGCGACCTCACCGCGCCGACCTTCGATGTCGGCACGCGCGGCATCCTGATCGAAGACAAAGATGCCATCAAGGTCCGGCTCGGCCGCTCGCCCGACCGCGGCGACGCCGCGGTGATGGCGTGGAGCGAGGGCCAGGCGGCCATCCGGCGCCGTATGTATGACGGCGGCGGCGGCCAGCACGCGGACGGCGGGCGCTACGGCAGCAGCGGGAGCGGCGGCCGGCAGACGCAGTGCAATGTGGGGTATGCGCATCTGAAGCGGCGGCGGACGGGAAGATGACCAAAGACGGATGTCGGATGTCGGCAGTCGGATGTCGGAAGTACGACTGGCACCAATGACAACGTCAGTGCGTTCGCCGTCTTCCGACTGCCGACATCCGACTGCCGACATCCGTCTTCCGACATCCGACTGCCGACATCCGATTTACCACCGGGAGAAGACAATGTCGGGACTGAAAGAGATTGCCAAGTACGGCCTCGGCGCGCTGCCGATGGCGGTGGCGCTCGCCGAAAGCCCCGAGCAGCCGCAACGGCCGGACATGACGCGCGTCGTGTACCGTGACCGGCCGCCGCTGCCCACCGGCGTACCGCCGATCCTGACCAAGGACGATCGGCTCAAGGCGCGGCGGCTGCAGCTCGGCCTGCCCGAGCCGGTGGCGGCGCCAAAGCCACTCGACACCACCGATCTGTATGGGTGAGGTGGTGAGTTCGGAAGACGGATGTCGGATGTCGGCAGTCGGATGTCGAAAGACGGCGAACGCACTGACGTTGCCATTGGTGCCAGTCGTACTTCCGACATCCGACATCCGACTGCCGACTGCCGACATCCGTCTTCCGACATCCGACTGCCGACATCCGACATCCGTCTTCCGAACTCACCACCTCACGAGGGAAGCAATGGCCGGTCTAGCCGCCTTGTTCAAAACTCCGCAACCGGCGCCGCCGCCCAAGCCGCAGCCCGTGGTGCGCATGCCTGACCCGGACGGCCCGGCGGCGCAGCAGGCGCGCGAGCGTGCCCGTCGCAAAGTCATGGCCGAGCAGGGGCGCGAGTCCACCATCCTGACGGGCCGCGACGCCGGCGCGCCGGCGTATAGCAACCGCACCCTCGGGGACTGACGTGAGCGACGGCCGCGCCAAAGAACTGCTCAGCCTCGGCGACAAGCTGTTCGGCGACAAGTCCGGCTTCGACTCCCTGTGCCAGGAGATCGCGCTCAACCTCTACCCCGAGCGCGCCAACTTCACGAGCACGCTGACCTACGGCCAGGACTTCGCCGCGCACCTGATGGACTCGTTCCCGCTGCTGATGCGGCGCGAGCTGGGCAACTCGATCTCGGCCATGCTGCGCCCGCGCGACCGGCAATGGTTCCGCACCACCACGCTCGACGAGGACGTCGACGCCCAGGAAGACAACGCCCGCTACCTGGAATACGTCACCAAAACGGTGCGGGCGTGGGTCTACGACCCGTTTGCGAAATTCGTCCGCGCCACCAAGCAGGGCGACCACGACTACGTGACCTTCGGCAACGCGGTGCTGTCGGTCGAGGAGGCGCCGAGCCGCACGCACTTGTTCTTCCGCGCCCACCATATCCGCGATTGCGCCTGGCTCGACAACGAGATCGGCGACGTCGACGTCCTGCACCGCAAGGACAGCATGACCGCCCGACAAATGAAGCGCAAGTTCGGCGCGGACAGGCTGCACGAGAGTGTCAAGAGGGCGTGCAAGGACAATCCGGGCCAGGAGGTCAAGCTGCGCGTCGTCGTCATGCCGGCCGACGAGTACGATTACGTCGAGGGTGGCGGGAACGGCAAGACCGAGGGCGGCCGCAAGCTACCGTTCGTGATCGTTTACATCGACGCGGACCACGGCAAGATCCTGCGCGAGGGCGGGCTGGTCGACTTCCCCTACGTGGTGCCGCGCTGGCACATGATCTCGGGCTCGCCCTACGCCTTCTCGCCGGCGGCCATGACCGCGCTGCCCGACGCGCGCATGGCGCAGGACATGGCGCGCATCCTGCTCGAGGCGGGCGAGAAGGGGGTGGACCCGCCG
>Ga0184627_10001309_pt1 | contig 10085 bp, 8 predicted proteins | sample PLM3_127_b1_FD_133150 | JGI IMG/M metagenome (GOLD analysis project Ga0184627, IMG submission 133150) | Groundwater sediment microbial communities from an aquifer in East River, Colorado, USA - PLM3_127_b1 | ecosystem: Environmental > Terrestrial > Soil > Riparian zone | place: USA: East River...
ACCAATACCATCGAAGAGACCGCCTACTTTCTTAATTTGGTTTTGAAGACCGAAAAACCCGTGGTCGTGGTCGGCTCCATGAGGCCCTCTTCCGCGATCAGCGCCGACGGTTATTTAAACCTTGTCAACGCGGTCAAAGTCGCCGCCGATCCGAATTCCAGGGGATGCGGCTGCCTGCTGGTCATGAACGACACGATCTTCAACGGGCGCGACGTGACCAAGAACGCGACCTACCGCGTCGAGGCGTTTCAATCGCGTGACCTGGGGCCGCTCGGCTACGCCGACGGCGACGGCAAGATCGTCTACTACCACCAGCCGGTGCGCAACCACACGCTGGCTACCGAGTTTGACGTGCGCGATCTCCAATCGCTGCCGCGGGTCGATATGGTGCTCTCCTACGTCGGCGCCGACGGCACGATGATCGAAGCCGCGGCCAAGGCCGGCGCCAAAGGCATCGTCAGCGCCGGCACCGGCGCCGGACGGCCGACCCCCGCGGAAGATGCGGCCTTCGATAAATGCTTCAAAGACAAAGGCATGATCATGTGCCTATGCAGCCGCGTCGCGTCGGGCCGCGTCGTGCGCAGCCCAGGCTTACAGAAGCGTGGCTTCGTCGCCGGCGACAATCTCCAGCCGTGGAAAGCGCGGCTGCTGCTTTCACTGGCGCTTACCAAGACCACGAACGCGGATGAAATCCAGCGGATGTTCGACACCTACTAAGATTCCATTGATCGAATGACCGGGCGCCCGATTGAATTCACGCCGAAACTTAAATCGCGCTACACCGCCCGCAGCGCCTGAATGATATCCAGCCGCGCCGCGCGGACGGCGGGGAGAAAGCCGCCGATTAAACCCATCAGTAGAGAAAAGCCCAGCGACGCGGCGATGATCGACGGCGAGAGCGCGAAGGAAAACGCCAGCTCCGAGAAAGAACCGAAATTGAGCGTCGAGATGGTAAAGAATTGAAGCAAAGACGCAAGTCCCAGCCCCAAAGCTCCGCCCAGAAAAGACAACACCAGCGACTCGGCGAGGAACGCCAACAAAATGCTGCGCCGGTAAAAGCCCAGCGCTCTCATCGTGCCGATCTCCACGGTGCGATTGGCAACGGCGCCGTACATCGTGATCATCGCGCCGATGGTGGCGCCGGTGCTGAAGATCACGGTGATAAAAAGCCCGAGAATGCGGATGAACTGCGCCATCATCTCGGACTGCTCTTCGAAGAATTTCTTTTCCCGTTTGGGGATAAAGGATTGCAGCCGGTTGTCGGCGTCGAAGGCGTTGACCAGATCGCTCAGGTCGTCGGGGTTCCTGATTCGAAAGGTGACCGTGGAAAGCGACTGCCGCTTGAAGGCGTCGGCCACCTGATTCAAGTCGCCCCAGATCTCCGAATCGAAGCCGGTGCCGCCGGTATCGAAAATGCCGACGACGTTCCACAGATCGCCGCCGAATTTAATGCGCTGGCCGATCTGGGCGCCGACGAAGCGTTTGGTGATGCCGGCGCCGGCGATGATTTCCCGCGCGCCCCACCGGAACATCCGTCCATCGACGATGCGGACCTGGGGCCTCAATTGAAATGCCGCTTCCTCAACGCCCCGTACCGTGACGTTGCTGATGCCGTCGGCGCGGAGCTTTGCAAGATTGATGATGACGACGACCTCTTTCGAGCTTAACGGCCGCCCGTCGCCCGCTCTCGCGACCTGCGGCATATTGGTGACGATGCCGGCCGCCTCGCGATCGATGATACTCATGATCTCGCTCATCGCCGCCTTGCGCGCGACCACGACGTTATCGTCGGAGCCGGTAGAGCGCAGGGTTTCTTGAATTCCGTTGGCCATCATCAAGACTGCGGTAAAGACAAAGACCACCAGCGCGATGCCGAACATCGTGATTACGGTCGTCAGCCGCCGCGACGACGAGCTGCGCAAGACGTATTTGAAGGGAATTTGCATCGCTCGCCGGCTAACCCAGATGTCGCAGGCCGTCCACGATGCGCGTGGTGAGGATGCGCCGCGTCGGAATAACCGCCGCGACCAATCCCACCAGCAGCCCGGCGGCGCAGCCGAGCAAAACAGTTTCCGGTTTCAGATAGAATACCGGAAACCAACCCTTGGGCAGGGCCGCTTGAAAACCGTTGACCGCCGGCAGCGTCACGCTCAAACCGACGGCGCTGCCCAAGATGGCCAGAACCAGTGATTCGCCGGCGACGAGAAAAAATATCTGGGAACCGGAAAACCCCAGGGCCTTGAGCACCGCGTACTCGTGCGTCCGCTCGCGCGCCGACATGACCATCGTGTTGGCGACCACGAGCAGGATGATGCCGATGATCAGAAACGACAGGATGTCCATGGCGGTGATCACGGCGCTGGCCGAAGAGAGAAAGCTTTGCTGGAAGGCGCGTTCGGTCTCGGTCTTGGTCTCGGCGCGGGAATTCGCAAACAGCTGGTCGATGGCTTCGGAGAGCGGCGCGGAATTATTCGGATCGTGGATGCGCATGATATACCAGCCAACGTCACCCGCGCGATGGGGCATTTCCCGGCGCGCCCATTCTTGCACATATTTATAGTGAAACATCATGGTCGCCGGATCGGTGCTCTGGTCGCGCGGCCGGTAGATGCCGCGCACGACGAACTCCCATTTCCCGGGGTAGACGTCGCCTTCGATGGCCATAATGTCACCGAGCTTGAGATTGTACCGCTTGGCGATGTCGATGCCGATGATCGTGGCGTTGCGCTCCCGTTTGAATGCTTCGAACTGATCCCGCTCGAGCAAGAACTCAGGATAAACCTCGAAGAAGGTTTCGGAATCCACGGCCAGACGGGCGAAAAATTGATTTTTGTCGATGTAGACCCCGGAGAACCAGATGGCGAAAGTGACCTTGTCGACGCCGGGCACTTTCGCGATGCGATCGCGGTACGCGAGCGGCAAAGCGAAGACGAAAGATACGGCGTGGCGCGTGATCAGCCGGTTCGCCGCCGAAGCTTCCACGCCGGCGTGCCAAGCCGTGACGACGGTGCGCAGCAGCGCAAAGGCCGTCACCGCCACGCCCACGCCCAAAACCGTGAGCAGGCTGCGCAGCTTGTGGCGCAGGACGTTGCGCAACAGAAGCCTCAGTAGTTCCATGTTACTTTAGATGGAAATTCTCGTCGTTTGCACAATGAATTTCTAACCACGAAGCTCACGAAGGACACGAAGGGTTCCGATTTCCTCGATCATTAACTTCGTGCTCTTCGTGGCCTTCGTGGTGAAAACTGATTTCCTCGGCGCCCGTTGCACCCTTGAGTCTAAAGTTCCAAACGTTCCATCGTTTCGCTCCGTTCCAGCCCCTCGTTACGGTTCCTGCGGAACCTACTCGGGGAATCGGACCTATAACCCCGATCGCCCTGAGTAGCGCTCGGCGCGTATCGAAGGGCCCGTTCAACCGCTGCGCTCCCTTTCCAGCCCCTCGCTACGGTTCCTACGGAACCTACTCGGGGAATCGGACCCATAATTCCGATCGCCCTGAGTAGCGCTCGGCGCGTATCGAAGGGCCCGTTCAATTACTTCGCGCCGTTATGCTATGCCCGCTACACCAACTCGCCTTTATCCAGCTGCCGCACGGAGCGCGCGCGTTCGGCGGCGCGGGGATCATGGGTCACCATGAGAATCGTCTTGTTCAGCTCGCGGTTCAGCCGCTCGATCAAGTTGAGAACTTCCTCCGCCGAGACCTTGTCGAGATCGCCGGTGGGCTCGTCGGCGACGAGAATCGCCGGATCGGTGACGATGGCGCGCGCGATGGCGACGCGCTGCTCCTGGCCGCCGGAAAGCTGGCGCGGATAGTGGTGCATGCGATCGGCGAGCCCGACCACGCCCAACGCCGTCTCCGCATGCGCGCGCCGCTCCGCCTTGGACAGCGGCGTCAGGATCAGGGGCAATTCGACGTTTTCGACCGCGGTGAGAACCGGAATCAAGTTATAGAATTGAAAAATGAAGCCGATCGTGCGCGAACGCCACACCGCCAGCTCGGTCTCGCTCAACTCGGTGATATCGACGCCGGCGATAAAGATCTTGCCTTGCGTCGGCTTGTCGATGCCGGCGATGAGATTGAGCAGCGTGGTCTTGCCGGAGCCGGACGGACCCATGAAGGCGATGAACTCTCCTTCCTGAACGCTGAGCGAGATGTTGCTCAGCACCGGAATCTCCAAGCTATCGCGCCGATAGGATTTGGAAATTTCATGAATTTCGATGAGCGGTCGTTCCATGAAACCGGCTCAGGGGTTTTTGACCGCGACCTTTGCGCCCGCATGAAGCTTTTCATCAACTTTTCCCACGACTTTATCGCCTTCCTTCACGCCATTCTTGATCTCGATGAGCGCCCCGATACGCTGACCGACGGTGACCGGGACTTCCACCGCCTGATCGCCCTTTAATTGATACACAACCTGCCGGCCGTTTCTCTCCGCCACGGCAGCCGCCGGCACCGTCAGCAGGAGTTTAGCCGTTGCTGCGTCGTCACCGAGACGTTTTGCCAGAAAGGTTATTTTCGCGCCCATCTCCGGCAGTACCCGCTGGTCATAGTTTTCAAATCTGATTTTCACCAGCACCGTGGCCTTGGCCCGATCCGCGGTGGGAACGATCTTGCTGACGGTGCCGCGATAGCTTTGCTCCGGATAAGCATCCAATCTAATCTCGCAGCTTTGGTCAGACGTGACGCGCGTGATGTTCGCTTCCGAGACATCGGCCTCTACCTCCAGCGAGTTCATGTCGGCAATCGTCACCACCGCCGCCCTGGAGCTGGCGGCGCCGGCCAGGGGCGCGACGATCTCGCCCACGTCGGCGTTCTTCTTGAGCACCGTGCCGTCGAAGGGCGCGACGATGCGGGTGTTCTCCACCGCAACTTCGGCTTCCCTCACGGCGAATTTGGCCGCGTCGATGGAAGCGACGACGCGCTGGTAGCGGGCTTCCGCCGAGTCGAACTCCGCCTGGGCGATGATCCCTTCCTTAAGCAATATTCTCGACCGCTCGAGGGATTGCTTGGCATCTTTTAAGTCCGCTTCCGCGACTCGCAGATTTTCCTTCGCTCGCTGCAGCGAAGCGCTGACATCCGCATCTTCCAAGCGCGCAATCACCTGTCCCTTCTTTACCCGGTCTCCTTCTTCGACGCCGAGATAGACGAGCGTTCCGGTCCCCTTCGATGCCACCGCCGCCTTGCGCCGCGCCACCACGTAGCCGCTGGCGGTGAGGACCGCGTTCGCTTGCGCCGGCGAAGTCAGCGACACGGTCGCCAATTGGACTTCAACTCCGGGGTTCAAGTAATCCTTGAGTAAAAGCAATCCCGCGCCGATGATCGCAATCACCATCAGCCAAACGACGATCTTCCGCAGCGCGCGAAACTTCTTCGGAAAACCGCCAGGCGTTGAAGAGCGGTCGATCCTCAACGATCTAAGATCGGCATCGCTTGTTGCCATTGTCAATGTTCTTAATAAGCTGGCGGACCGTGCAAAATACCGCTCATGGTTCGACAAGCTCACCACGAGCGGGGTGAGCTATTTGCGATACAAACACTTACCCGTTCATCCTGAGCATCGTCGAAGGATGGACGGTGATTTTTGAACAGCCTGCCGGTTAATTGGACGTTTTTCAACCCGAGAGTGAAATGATAGTTTCCTTTCAATGAGCCGCTCTACTACGTGGAATCCCGAGAGTTATGCCCAGAACGCGCGCTTTGTATCCGATCTGGGCGAACCACTGTTGCGGCTGCTCGACCCCAAACCGGGCGAGTTGATTCTCGACCTCGGCTGCGGCGACGGCGCGTTGACCGAAAAAATTGCCGCCCGCGGCGCGGGTGTGATTGCCATGGACGCGAGCCGGCCGCAGGTCGAGGCCGCACGGCGGCGCGGACTCACCGCCATCGTCATGAACGGCCACCAGCTTGGCTTCAAGCAGCCCTTCGATGCGGTATTCACCAACGCCGCGCTCCATTGGATGAAGCAGCCCGAGAACGTCGTCGCGGGTGTTTGGAGTAGTCTTAAACCGGGTGGGCGTTTCGTCGGCGAGTTCGGCGGAAAGGGCAATGTCGAGACAATCCGCTCGGCATTGCACGCCGGTTTGCGCAGACGCGGCATCGATCCATGGAGCGTCGATCCCTGGTATTTCCCGTCCGCCGGGGAATATTCGCAACTGCTCACCGCAACGGCATTCAGCGTGAGCTACATCGAACTGATGCCGCGACCGACCAGACTCCCAGGAGACATCTTCGGCTGGCTCGAAGTCTTCGCTCAACCTTTTACCCAAGCCGTGCCGCTAGCAGAGCGCAGAATATTTCTGAACGAGATGCGCGATGAACTAGAGCCGGTGCTGCGCAATCCCGACGGCGATTGGTACGCGGATTACGTGCGGCTGAGATTCAAAGTAGAAAAGCAGGTAGGGGCGGGTTTGAAACCCGCCCTTCCAGAATGCCTCCGGAGTTAGTTCCGCGGGAATTTTTGACATGAGGCAAGACCATACGGCAAAATCGAAGATCGGGTGCGGGCGTCCATTTATTTGGAGAGCGATGCTTGACCGGAGACTTTACTTTCGCATAACGTCGAGTCCAGCGGGATCGAAATCACCGCTTCGGCCATTATTCGTAGCAAGCCCACGAACGGAGAGTTGCTTATGAGGGAAGATTGGGAACTCCGACTGCTCTTTTTCATCGCGCTGCTGATTTCACCTTTGATAGCGCACGCCCAGGACAAAATCCGCGTGGGTCTTAGCGCCATCAGCGCGACCTCGGGCAGCATCTGGGTCGCGGAAGAAAAAGGCCTTTTCAAAAAGCACGGTCTCGACGCCGAAGTCATCATCATCGGCGGCGGCGCCTCGCGGGTGGTCAGCTCGCTGATCGCCGGGGAGATTCAGTTCTCCGTCGGTGGCGGCGATGCCGTCATTCGCTCCGCGTTGCGAGGCGCGGATACCGTCCTGGCCGCTTCCCCGCTGAAGACCGGCCTTCAGCGCCTTATGACGCGCGCGGATATCAAGACGCCGGCCGATCTTAGAGGCAAGAAAATCGCCATCACTCGCTTTGGCTCCGCCTCCCACTGGGTCCTTCAGCTCTTTCTGCGCAAGTGGGGCATGCGCGCTGAAGACATTCAGATGCTCCAGCTCGGCTCTTCCCCCGCGATGTACGCGACTCTGGATAAAGGCGGGGTCGATGGCGCCGTCTTCACCATACCGACTTTTTTCGTCGCCGAGGAAAAGGGCTACCGTGTGCTAGCCGATCCCGTTGAGATGGATATCTACTATCTGCAGAACTCCGTCGATTCGACCAGGGGTTTTCTGCGCAAGCAGCGGGATCAGGCACTGCGCTTCGTCAAAGCGATCTGCGAAGGCATCGCCTACTTCAAAAAGAACAAGAAGGAAAGCATCGCCGTGCTGCAAAAAAAGCTGCGCATCCAATCGGCCCAGGAGAAGGACGTCAAATATCTCGAAGCGTCCTACAATCTGCTCGCGGGCAAATTTTACAACCAGGTGCCCTACGCCACGCCCAAGGCGATCGAGACGACCTTGGAATTCATCTCCGGCGAGGAGCCCAAGGCTAGAGGAGCCGACCCGAAGTCATTCCTGGACGAAAGCCTGGTGCGCGAAGTCGAGGCGAGCGGGTTCATCAAGTCGCTATACGACGGTGAGTACCGATAAACAGCATCTTGTAGGGGCGACCGGCGGTCGCCCTTTCCCAGACAGTGATGAAGTCGTGAAAGGAAACTGAATGTCCGACTACAAAGAAATTCTCTACGACAAACAGCGCGGCGGCGTGCTGATTACGCTCAATCGCCCTGAGGCGCTCAATGCGATCACCCGCCCGATGCTCAAGGAGATCCATCATGCCCTGGACGAGGCCGAGGCCGATCCCGAGATTCGCGCCATCGTCATCACCGGGGCCGGGCGCGCCTTCAGCTCCGGCTTCGACCAGGCGACCACCAGCGGCCGGCGCCGCGATATTCAGTGGCCCTACGGCATCCAGACCGGCATGAGCGCGGCGGATCTGATGAATTACTGGAGCACCGACGACGTGAAGCTCATGCGCATTTTCGAGATGACCAAGCCGGTGATCGGCGCAGTGCGCGGCTGGGCGATGGGCGGCGGTTGCTGGATGGCCCTCTATACTCACATCACGATCGCCGCGGAGGACGCGGTTTTCGCCCAACCCGAAGTGCGCCACGGCTCCAACACCACTTTCATGTGGACGCTGCTCGCGGGCTTCAAGAATGCCCTGCGCTACGGCCTTGTCGGCGATCATATCGATGCCCAGGAAGCGCTGCGCATCGGCCTGGTGAACCAAGTGGTTCCCGCCGACCAGTTGCTGGAAGAATGTTTCTCCATCGTCGAGCGCATCGCCCATGTGCCGCCGGAGACTGTGAAGATCAATCTCGCGATCTCAACCATGGGATTGCAAATGATGGGGCTGCGCGACGCCCTGCGCATGGATGAAACGCTGTCGATTCCGGCGCACATGATGCTCAACGAAGAGTTTCGCCGCCCCCTCGACGAAGCGCGCGCCACCCAAGGCACCAAAGCCTATCTGCAAAAACGTGACGGCCCGTTCCAGCCGGAGCCGTTCGGACCGAGGTCGAAGAAGACGTAGGGGCGACCGGCCGGTCGCCCTTTGTACAATAGGGTGGTCGATGAAGCGCAAAGTTGAAAAACAACACCGGCGTTCGATTCGACTAAAAGGCTACGATTACGCGCGGGAAGGGATGTATTTCGTTACGATCGTTGTGAGAGATCGTGCATGTTTATTCGGTGAAGTAGTCGACGGTGAAATGCGGCCAAATCAATTCGGTCGTATCGTTAAAGCCACGTGGAACGAATTGCCGCATCATTATCCCGGTGTCGGATGCGATGCATTTGTGGTGATGCCAAACCACATCCACGGTGTAATTGGATTGGTGGATGATGATGGTGTCGGCGCGAACGATGTAGGGGCAGGTTTGAAACCTGCCCGTCGGGTGGTGGCTGGTCCGAATTCGGTCAGGGCGGGTTTAAAACCCGCCCCTACACGACCTGGGTTGCCGGAAATCATCCGGGGGTTCAAAACATTTTCTGCGCGCCGCGTTAACGAATTACGCGAAACTCGCGGTGTACCGATCTGGCAACGTAACTATTATGAACATGTGATTCGCGATGGAGAATCGTTGAATCGCATCCGGGAATACATTCTCAACAACCCGGCGCAGTGGGCCTTTGACCCCGAGAACCCAGCCACAACCGCTGCCGAACCTCCAGACATATGGCGATTGCAGGAACGGCGTGAAGGTAAGGGCGACCGGCCGGTCGCCCCTACGAAGGATGTAAGAAATACCTGACTAAGGAGTTTGTTTTGGAAACAACCCGAACCGATGACGATAAAACCCCTTGGCGCGATCTCACTCCGCTCATCGCGCCTCGGTCCGTCGCCATCGTCGGCGCGTCACAGCGGGGCGCGGATGCCAACCTCGCGCGTGAGCCGCGCGCGACACAAGGAACAAAGCTTACTTACAGCTGCGCGACGGGCCATTTCAGCCGGAGCCTTTCGGGCCGCGATCGCGGAAAAAGACGGGGTGATGGAGTCTTGGGTTCGCATTACTAATACTCCCGTACTCCAGCAGCGCCGACATGAAGGAAAGCCAAAAGATTGTTCCAGCAGTTCAAGCCGTTCAAAACGTTCAATCCGTTATCCGGATTGTTCCGACGATTTGAACTTCTTGAACGACTTGAACGATTTGAACAAAGGAGTTCGGATGCCCGACTACAAAGAAATTCTTTACCAGAAGCAGCGCGGCGGCGTTTTGCTCACGCTCAATCGCCCGGAGGCGATGAACGCGATCAGCCGCAACATGATTAAAGAGCTGCACCAGGCGCTCGACGACGTAGAAAACGATCCGGAGATCCGTGCCGTGGTGCTGACCGGCGCAGGGCGCGCTTTTTCCGCCGGTATGGATCAGGGCAATCGCGCGGGCCGGCGCCGCGACATCCACTGGCCCTACGGCATCGTCACCGGCCTGACCGCCGCCGAAGTGATCGACTCCTGGCGCGTCGATCCGAGAAACTTTCGCCGCATGTGGGAGTTCGGCAAGCCGATCATCGGCGCGATCAAC
>Ga0184627_10001310_pt1 | contig 10079 bp, 11 predicted proteins | sample PLM3_127_b1_FD_133150 | JGI IMG/M metagenome (GOLD analysis project Ga0184627, IMG submission 133150) | Groundwater sediment microbial communities from an aquifer in East River, Colorado, USA - PLM3_127_b1 | ecosystem: Environmental > Terrestrial > Soil > Riparian zone | place: USA: East River...
AAGAATTTCAAGCGCGCGGGTAAGGTGCGCTTCGACGCAGGGATGCAGGCTGCAGAAGCAGCTTTTCAACGCGGCTACCGGGAGCAGCATTGGTTTGGCATAGAGTACGGCCGAACCGGCGAGCAGACCCATGCCGGGCTGCATTGGGGCACCACGTCGGCTAACTGCCTTGTTGACGTGGACGGGCGGCAGTTTGGCTCGACTAAGATGTTTTTTCATGGTTTGCTGCTGGCGGAGCACTTCCTCTGCGACCGGGCATTGGTAAAATGCACCATTCATGGTGACGGTTTGCTGGGCCACTTCTTGAAATGCCGTGGTCGGGCAAAGTTTATTTTAAGCCTTTGATAAGTAAGGGGTTCTAAATCTGGCGGGCAAAATACGCCGGTTGTCCCCTATAATGGAGTATCAGGAGCGAAAACTGATCGGGTAGGGTATGCGCGCCCCCGAGCAGCTTATGCGCCGTTCCGGCTGCTTCCTTTGCGGAGCCGGGGAGACGACTACACCGCCGCGTCCCGCCCTTCGGGCGACAAGATGCTTCGGCCGCTAGGTCTACCTCTCCCTAACCCCATTCAAAGGAAATCACCATGGCTTTCGGCGGCTCCAACGTAATTCTGACCAATGCAGATAGCTCCGGGTTCGTCCCTGAGATTTGGTCTGACGAAATTTTTGCGACGAAGAAGGCGAATCTCGTCCTTGCTTCTGTCGTGCGGCGTCTGAACGTCAAGGGTAAGAAGGGCAATGCGGTTAACTTGCCTGTTCCCTCCCGCGGCGCGGCTTCCGCCAAAGCGGTTAACACGATTGTTACCACAATCACGGAATCGGGGAATGATGTTCAGATTCTCCTTACCGCGCATTGGGAATACTCTCGGTTGATCGAAGACCCGGTTACCATTCAAGGTACCGCTTCTCTGCGCAAGTTCTACACTGACGACGCTGGCTACGCGCTGGCTGATGCGGTGGACGACCAGCTTTTTCTCGCGGCCCGTACGCTTAACGGCGGTGATGGCTCCCCCGCGTGGAACGCAGCGGTTATCGCGGGTGACGGTACTACGGCGTATGTGGACGCGGCTCTCAATGCCAACGCGACCGCTCTCACCGATGCGGGAATCCGGCGCGCAATTCAGTTCCTTGACGACAGCAACATGCCGATGAACGACCGGGCACTGGTTATTCCGCCCGTCGGCCGGCGTGTCATGATGGGCCTTGCACGGTTCACGGAACAAGCTTTCTCCGGTACTGGCGACCCCATCCGCAATGGCAAGCTGGGTCAAGTGTACGGCGTTGCCGTGCATGCGACCAGCAACAGCCCGTCGCCTTCCCTGGGCACCACGGTCAGGATCGGCCTCCTGCTCCATCGCGATGCGCTGGTGTTGGCGGAAGTTCTTGGGCCGCGCGTCCAGACGCAGTACAAGCAGGAGTATCTTGCAACACTGCTCACCGCCGATACAATCTTCGGTGTGGGTGAAGTGTACGATACCGGCGGTATTGCGCTGGCCATGCCGAGCACCTAATCTCTGAGTAGGTAACAGGGCGGGGCCAATCGGCTCCGCCCCTCCCACTCACAACTGAAAAGGAACTCGTCATGTCTCGTAATTCCATCGGCTTTGCAAACGAACTCGCTACGCTCGATGAGCGCGTAGTGACGCTTCCAACCGGGACGACTACCCTTGACCCGGCGAAGCACGCAAACCGCTTGTTGCAGATGAGCACCGCGGATGCGGCCTACACGATCAACCTGCCGCGCACAACCGGCTCGGGCGACATTTATCGCTTCCTGAGCACGATTGCCCGCACGTCAGGCAGCATTGTTATCAATGCGGTTTCCAGTCCCACGTCAAACAAATTCGTGGGCCGCGTGCTGAACTTCGGTTCCGGCAACGTGCTAAACTCCTTTGCCTCTACGACCAACGATATCTTCACCCTGAACATCACCACCACGGGTGGCGCATTGGCCGGGGACTATCTGGAGATTCAGGATGTCGCCGTTGACACTTGGCGCGTTGTCCGGGGCATTGTCTACTCGTCCGGGGCACACGCTACGTCGTTCAGCGGGTAACTGCCTTACGGCTTTCCGGGGTGGGCCGCGACCACCCCTATTTCCCCTCGTTTGGAGCGAACCAATGGGCGAGAAAATTGCGCGTGTTGCGTATCGGTTTGATACGTCGCCCGCGACGTACGACTTCGTTTCTTTTCTGGCTAATGTGGAAAGGGCTAGGATTGAGCAGGGAATTGACAAGTTTGTACTCGCTTTGGTGCCCGGGTCGCGTAAGTGGAGTGATAGGGACAGGGTGATAAGCGACGAGCGGCTTGCTTGGCGAACGAACGAGCTAATCCCCGCGTTGGCAACCCTTTTGCCTTCGTGCATATCCGTTATTCGCGGAGATTTTGAAAAAGATCAGCAGACGGTGTCCTACCTCGGGGCCCCTTACGCCTTCGGCGCTTATCTATCCGGCCCGGAGTACATGCAGAGCCTGCTGCCGTTTAAGTATCCGTACATAACGCTGACCGTTCGACAATCCTGGTTTCAGGAAGGTCGGGACACCCAACCCCTCTGGAATAAACTTATTCCGGAATTAGGTTTACCCGTGGTTGTTGTCCCCGATACAGAAGCTGAAATAGAGGGGATAGCCTGCGGTGTTGATAAGGGGATAAAATACGTCCCCGCGGCTTTTAACACTCGGCTACGCTTTGCCCTGTATAAAAAAGCTCGTTTGAATTTGTTCATGAGCAACGGCCCTGCCACGCTCGCTCTTTACAGCGACATTTTTGCAGAATGTTTCGGCCTGTACGTGCCGCAGTACTCGACTTGCAATGCCGCTGCCCTGACTAACTGCGGACTCCACGATGGCCGAAGGGTGCAGAATACCCGGTTTCATTGGGGCCGCGACGAAGATACAATCCTGAAAACCGTAAGAGAGCGGCTGGCGTAGGCGTGGAAGAGATAAGAGCCAGCCAATCGCGCGCGGATTATTCCGTAGGAATTGGCTTTCCCTGCGGCGCGACGATCCCGTGGCAGACCACGATGTCGCTTACGCGCACGATTCACGCTCTGACGCTGCTGCGTATTCCGGTTAACATTCACGCCATTGCTGGCTCGTCGGACGTAGTGATAGCCCGCGACGTGGTGTTGACTAATTTTTTGACTTGTCAAGAAAAGTTTCTGTTTTGGATTGACAGCGACATAGCTTGGAACCCGGAAGATTTTATCCGTGTTTTGCGATTGTCGAAGGATTTGGGCGTCGTGTGCGCCCCCTATCCGTTGAAGCGCGAGCCTGCGGAGTGCGTCGTAAACTTTGTGCATGACCCGGTTGTGCTGGACTCGAACGGCTGCGCAGAAATTTACAGCACCGGACTCGGCTTTGTTTGCATTCGGCGGGACATAGTTGACCAGTTCGCCGCTACAAAGCGCAGCATGCGGCACACGGGCAACGACCGCATGATTCTAGACGCATTCCGCCGAGACGTAAAGGGGGGAGCGGACGGGGTGCCGAGTGCTGTTGGCGAAGATTGCGCTTTCTTCGACGACCTGCGCGCACTCGGTCGCAAAGCGTGGCTGGTACCTTCGATTACTTTGGACCATATCGGCTCAAAGGCGTATCGCGTGCCGCCCGCCGATTCATCCTTAACCGCTATTCAGTAACCCGGAGAATTTCAATGTTAGACCCCGTATACGTGCATGTTGTCACCACGGACGAAGCAGCAGCCAGTAATGGTCTTGTGGCCAAGGGTGCGATTTACATTCACAAGGTTGTGCTGGAAGGCGACGGGTCAAACGCCTTGACCGTTCAGCTTCACAATCAGCTAACCGTCACGGGCACCGCGGAAATCAGCTTGGCCGCAACCGCGTATGCGGCCGCAATCTTTAACCGTTACGTTGAAGCGAATTTTGGTTCGCCTATACGTTTTGGCGTCGGCCTGTCGACCAATCTCACGGGTAACGGCGGCACCTGCAGAATCTATTACAGCCGCTAAGCGGCTAAGGAGCGCGAAATGCAAGAAACGATTCGATATTTCCTCTGTCGCGCGAACCCCACCGCACCGCTTTTGGTGCTGAACACCCATTGGGAATCAGACGAAATGCGCAGCAACACGGAGTATGATGAAGTGGACGAAAGCGGTTTGCCCGTTGTGGTTGCGGAGTTATTGCCCGCGGACGCGAGTTAACTGGGGGGTAGCGTGGCAGTACCACATGGAATAGATCGTACCGGCGGTGCGGGGGGCTCGGGGGCGCAATCCATGTCGGGGTCGCTTAACGAACTTACTGACCCTGGTGCGGATCGTATCGTTTTTTGGGACGACTCTCTAAGCGACTTAGGCTTTCTGACGGCGGGCTCGGGCCTGATTATCAGTGGCACAACGCTATCTGTTACTGGTTTGACGATAGGCACCGATGTTCAGGCGTGGGACGCTGATCTCGACACTCTCGCGGCCTTAGCAAAAACGGACAATAATTTCATCGTTGGAAATGGCACGGCATGGGTTGCGGAGAGCGGTGCTACGGCTCGCACGAGTCTTGGTCTTGGCACCGGGGACACGGCAACTTTCACTGCAGTATTAACGAGTGCCGTTGGTTCGGCCTTTGGCGGCGCATCCGCCTCGGCCTCTACAGTTTTTAATCTTCCGGCGGGCACGACAGCTGCGTCTAGTTTTCGGGTTGCTCCGGGTGCAGCGCCAACTTCTCCTGTTCAGGGGGATGTATGGTCTACCTCGGGCAGCATATTTGCGCGTTTGAATGGTGTCAGCGTTGACCTTGCTGCGTCAGCGGGGTTTACGCTAGGCACGCCCCAAGCCTCGACTAGCGGCACGGCTATTACTTTCACGGGTATACCGGCGGGAACGAAGCATATACTCGTGTCATGGGATGGCATAAGCACCGACGGGACTAGCGCTTTACTTGTTCAAATTGGGGATGCCGGCGGCATTGAACCGTCGAATTACGTATCGGCCACCTTTGATGCGTCTGGAACTACGGGGCAGACAGCAGGCTTCTCTATCACTCGTGCTACAGCGGCGGCCGCATTACAGAGGGGTGCCCTTAGCCTAACCCTGGAGAATGCCGCTACCTTTACCTGGAGCGCGTTTGGCGTATCACACGACTCTACGCCGACGGGGCACGCCCACTCCGGTACAAAATCCCTATCGGCAGAACTCACGCAAGTTTCAGTGACTTCCGCAGCGGGGGACACTTTTGACGCTGGCGAAATAAACATAGCTTACTCGTAGTAATATGCCTCTGCCCATTCCCACCCCCGAAGAAATGCTGAATTGGTTTCCCGATCCAGCGCAGCCCCGCTTTCGCATTGAGTTGAATGTTATGACCGGGGAGCGTAAAGAAATCGAATTGACGCTGGAGGAATATCGTAGGCGGCATGTTGCTAAACTGATCTCTCGTAACGAACGCGAGGCATTACAAGTGGAAAGGCAACGGCTAATTGCCCGCCAAGCGGTGCTAGACGCATTGCTAGACAAAATTGAAGCTGACTCGACTATTATCGACCGGCTGGCAACGCGATAAAGAGAGCACATGCCCGCCTTCGGACAAACGCGGCTGCAAATCATCAACGCTGTTCTCCCGCGTATGAGGGAGAGCACGGCCGCAACCTCGTCTAGCACGATGTATGCCTCTCTAGTCGCTACCGTGCTGAACACGGTGAAGGCGCAAATTGAGCAGGCGTGGATGTGGCGCGATTTACGGGACACGTATAACGTAACGGTTGTCCCCGGCACTACTTCTTATTCACTTACCGGATCGGGCCAGTTCGCTAAGATCATAGATGCGTGGAACACTACTACGAACCGACCGCTTGATCGAGGTACTACGTCCGGCTTCAACGAGAAGTTTTTTGGTGTGCCGACGGTGCAAACGGGAGACGTTAGCGAGTATAATCCCGTCGGCTTGGATGCCAGCTATGACGTGCAAATAGATACTTGGCCCAATGTTACCCGGTCAAACGCCCTAAAGGTTAACCTCTATCTACCCGCCGCGGACCCGTCGGACAGCACCGTCATACTCGTTCCGAATCAAGTGCTGATTGAAGGCATGATTGCCTATTTGCTGGCAGAGCGCGGCGACGACAGCGGCACCGCTGCCGATAAGCAGCAGGCCATCTACCAGGACATGCTATCCGGCGCGATTGCAGGGGAAATAGGCGAAGACAGTTCAGAGGCTGACTGGAACCCGGCATAAAGCATGGCTACGCTACGCGCTAAAACTATAAAGTATCCGGGGTCGCACGGCCTGAATACTGTTGAAGCGACCCTTGGGGATGAAGTAACGCGCTTTGCGGCGATTGCTACGAATGGGGTTGTAGACAGTTTGGGAAAGCTGGCGTCGCGCAAGGATTTTATCAAGCAGACGGTTGGCTTTAGCAACACGATTAAGGCGCTCTACGCCCATCGCAATAATGATGCGACGGAGACAATCTTTTCGGCCGCGGCGGGGGTGGTGTACTCAGGTACGACTACGCTAACTTCCCGGTTTGATTATCAGTCGGGGTCGCAAATTGTGGATGTGGGCGGAGCTAAGACGGCGGCCACTGCCACCGGCTTATCGAACGGCACGCAGGCTTACACAATTGGGGTAGTCATTAACGGCGGCGCGAGTCAGCCCGTATCCGTAACCGGCGCTTCAGCGCAGACCTACGCTACGCTGATAACGGAGATCAATGCTGATCTGACCGGAGCATCGTGCGCCCTAGTCGGCGGGAACCTGAAATTTGTAAGCGGCACCACGGGGGCATCGTCCACGATAGCGATAACGGACGGGGTTGGAAGCGCGGCTTTGCTGGCGTCCTTGACGAATTTTGTTGCTATACGAACTGCAACCGCGGGAACGGCTGCGCAAGAGAATTGGCAGTTTGCTTCACTAAGTAGCAAGATGCTCATGGCGCAGGCGGGGCAAGCCTTCACAGTGCTGAACGAAACGACGTTCGCCGTAGAGTCGATTGTGGGGCAGCCGTGGACATCCAGTCCTAACGTAGTCATAGCGGCTTACGGGCGCGCATGGGCCGCTGACGATGCGGCCAGCGGAAACAGGCATACGCTGTGGTGGAGCAATCTGCTAGACGGCAAGACGTGGAATAGCGGGGACGCGGGCAACAAGAGCCTTATAAACGTGTGGCCAAGGGGGCAGGATTCAATTGTCGCCGTGGCGGCCGCGTTTAGCCGAATCGTGGTCTTCGGCCGCAAGTCGATTTTGCTCTTTACTATGCCGGCGGATAACGACCCGGCCACAATGGCGCTGACGGACACGGTAGACAACATCGGATGCGTGGCGCGCGATAGCGTGGTGACGACGGACACGGGGATTTATTTCCTCAGCGACAACGGCGTTTACCGTATTGATAGGCTGGGGCAAACAACGTCTCTCATGACTATGCCCCCAATTTCCGGTCTGTACAACGACGATGTGCTGACGCAGACGGCGGCAGAAACGGCGGTTAACATCCGCGGTGGGTACTACCCGACTGAAGGCTGGTACGTGCTGTCCTTCCCGACGCCAAATATAACCTTTTGCGTGCATACGCGGAAGACGATATCAGTTGGTGGCGCAGATCGCCCCCTCGGGACGAAGTGGACCAATAGCGGACGACCCTTTTTCGCTTTTGCGTTTGATAAGGACGCAAACTGGTTTAGCGGCGGAGTCAACGGCATACATAAGTATTCTGGATTCACGCCGGATGGTGCGAGTAACGCCTACACCTTTACGTGTGCGTTGCAGTGGCATCCCTTTGAGGACGAGTCCCGTCTGAAGCACGCGAAGAGTGTAACGCTGGTTTTAGAAGCGGCATCGGGGCAAACCGGCACGTTTGAATGGTTGGTGGACTACAAAGCGAGCAGCACGCGCAGCAACGCCTTTACATGCAGCGCAATAGAATTCGCAGAAAACCCCGGCATAGGGCACGTGTCCTTTCCAATTGGCGGATCGTTTAGCGTCATTCAGCCGAGTATGGCGTTTCCCATTAACGGTAACAAAGTAACCCTGCATCAGATGCGTCTTTACGCGACGCCCGGCGCAGTGAAAAACGGATAAGCAGAGGGTAACCATGTCAGAAGATACAGAAGACTATGTTCTAACGCCGGAAGAAGCCGCGGCAAACGCGGCCTATTGGGGCGCCGCACCCGCAGGCACGCCGCCCGCTGTCGTTGCGCAGGCGCAAGCCATGGTTGCCAACGGACAGGCATCTTCCTTGGCCGAGGCCCTCAAACTGCTTGGGCAGCAGGGCGGTGCCGGCAGCTTCTTCAGCGGGCCGGGACTGTTTGCCGATTTTGACCCAACCGTTGAAGTGCGCGGCGGGGGCAGTGGTCCGGGCTATCAGGTGGGCCGGGCGATGCCGGATGCTGAGTGGAATATGCTTGCCAATCAGCTTTTAACGCGCGGGCTGGACCCGTCGCTGTTGGAAGGCTACCGCGTTATGGTTGATCTCGACCGCACGGAAGGCGAGGACCAAGACGCGGGAAGAATGCGCAACCCTCAAGCGGACATGCTCGAAAGCATTATCCGCAGTCATCCGTCGTGGCAAACCGTCATGAGCAACGCTGACGTACGCAGCCGTGGTGGCGCGCTTCGTAAGCTATCAAATAAGCTGGAACCTATTTCGAATCCGTTGGGCATCGGCACACAACGCAACCTTACGGGTCGTGCATCCAACTTCCTTGACGACAACATGGAGCAGATCGTACTGACCGCCCTGGCCCTAATGTCAGCGGGCGCTGCCTCGGGCGCTGCCGGCGCTGCCGGCGCGAGCGCCACGGGTGCCGGCGCCGCGGGGGGTGCTGCTGCGGGCGCATCAACTTCTATGGCGCAAGGCGGCTCTGTTGAGGATACGGGTAGGTCCGCTGGACTTGGTGCGCTTGGCGGTGCCGCGGGTGGCGCGGCTGCCGGCGAAAGCGCAGGCGTAGGAACGCAAGCCGCTACTGGCGCGGCGACCGGGGCAGCCCGCACAGCATTAGCCGGCGGGGGCACCATGCAAGATTACTTACGGTCTATCGGGCGCGGTGCCCTTGGCGGCGCGGCGGGTGGCGGTAAGGGGGAGGGCATGCTTCCGGGGGACATGTCGGAATTCGATATGTCGCAGAATGTCGAAGGTTTGGAAAGGGCAGAGTTTGAACCTTTGGTGTCGCCAGAAGCAGCGCAGCAAACGCTTCGCGACATTCCCGAGCCGGTAAAAGGAACTACCCTCCTTATCGGCGGAAAGCAGTTAGATATCACTGCCCCCGACGCTTTGCAGCAGGCTCTCGCCGCCCTTTCTGCGCCTATGCTGTCTTCGGAACCGACCGCTAGCGAACCGACCGCCGCGCCCGCTCCACAGAGCGAAACGGAGCAGCAGGTTAAGGACTACGCAAAAATCGCGCAGAAGGTGGACAAGCTGTATCAGGTAATCGCCGGCAGCGGTAGCTCCGAGCAGCCATTTCCTCCGCAAGGGGAAATGAGTGATGAAGAATATCAGCGCTCTGCGGTTGAATACCTGAGCCTTGATGCCGACGCCATGGAAAAGGCGGGCCTGAAAGCGGGCACGCCGGAGTACATGGCCTACATTCTGGAGCAGGCGGATTCGATCATCGCGCAGCTATTCGGAGAAGACCCGTACGCGTTGCTCGAAGGCGAGTCCGTTGAAGACCTGCAAAATGCACTGAAAGACTTTACCGATAAAGAAGTGGCGCAGTTGACGCGCGCTCTCTACGTCATGGGTGCGTTGGGCGGCACGACCAGCCAATCAGAAGTTACCGACCCGTTTACCGGAATTTCCGAAAGCGTAGGCATGCTGCCGGGCGTTGAAGGCTCGGAAGCGGCGCATCAGCGCGGACTCGCTCGCACGCTTCAATACCTGGCAAGGCTGCCGGGTCAAGACGCGCGGGGCCTGCTGTCCGGGCTACTCGGACGAGACGTTGATCTGTTCGGCTTGCAGGGCAACGCCGATACGCAGCGCGCGCAGGCCGCTCTGCAAGAAATGCAGGACGATGAAGAGCGCCGCAAGAAGCGCAAACTCGAAGAAGATACCTACGAATAACTGACGTTTTGACGGAGAAAGCTGATGGCTTCCTTTTGGGATAATCTCGGGCCCGGCATGCTGCGAACC
>Ga0184627_10001311_pt1 | contig 10076 bp, 5 predicted proteins | sample PLM3_127_b1_FD_133150 | JGI IMG/M metagenome (GOLD analysis project Ga0184627, IMG submission 133150) | Groundwater sediment microbial communities from an aquifer in East River, Colorado, USA - PLM3_127_b1 | ecosystem: Environmental > Terrestrial > Soil > Riparian zone | place: USA: East River...
GAATGCGCGATTGAGGCTCACCCCGAAGTGCAAGTGCGGTCCGGTCACCCGTCCGGTGGCGCCGACCTTGCCGATCGCGTCGTTGCGGCGAACGTCCTGTCCGGGCTTCACATCGATCGCGTTCAGGTGGCAATACATCGTGACCAAGCCCTGGCCGTGATCGATGAAGATCGTGTTGCCGTTGAAGAAGTAGTCGCCGGTATCGATCACGCGTCCGTCCGCTGGCGCGCGTACCGGGGCGCCGACGTCGGCCGCGATGTCCATGCCGCTGTGGGGTGCGCGCGGTTGGTCGTTGAATACGCGCCGCAGGCCAAATGAGCTCGAGCGCGGCCCATCGACGGGCTGCAAAAGCGTGAGCGTCAGCGGCGGATCCGGCGTCCAGGTTTCGAGCGCGGCATCGATTCGCACCCGTTCGCGGGCCACCCGCTCCAGATCCTTCTTGGACAGATCCACTTGCGCCGGCGCGACCTTGAGCTTCTGGGTCGCGTACTCCTTGTCCACCACTGCAAATGCCTGATAGTGCGGTTGCTTTGGATCGGTGCCGATGCGCACCGTGTTCCGGCCGGGCTCTGCCGACAATGGAATCCCCACCAGCGCGCGCCACTTGTCGCCCTGCTTGAGCACCATGACGCGATGATCGCGGTAGAAAACCTCGGGACTGGCGTCGCCCGTCGTCTCGAGATCCAGGATCACGACGCCGCCTGGGACCACGCTGCTCTCCGGGACCTCGAGCGCGGCCGGCGCAGTCGCGGTCTGCGACCAGGCCGTCAGCGGCATCAACAGTGCGAGCTGAACGACCAGTCGCATGTCTACTTGTCCGTTTCTTCCACGCGTGCGCGAATGCGTCCGCGGGCCAAGCGCGCCTCGATACGATCGCCGCGCGTGACCTGGTCCGCCGAGCGCAGCAATTCGCCGCCGGGAATGCGCGTCACGATGGCGTAGCCGCGATCAAGCGTCGCCAGCGGACTGACGGCATGCAGCGCACGCATCGCGAGCTCAGTGCGCGAGCGGGCGAGGGCGAGCCGCTCTCGCGCCGCCGCACGCAACTGCAGCGTCATGGAGGCGCACGCGCCTCGGAGGTCGCGAATGCGGGCAAGCGGCGATTGGTTGCGCAGTCGCAGAGTCTCGGAGTGCAGCCGGCCCAATGCGCGGTGCAATGCGCCGCGCGCGACGAGCCTGAGTCGCTGCTCAAAATCGTCGAGGCGTTGCACCTGGTGACGCAGCCGGACGCCCGGATGCGCCTGGGCAAGACGGCCTGCCAGCCACCCGTGCCGGACGCGACCATTCTGCAACTGCCGTCGCGTGCACAAGGTCAACTGCCTGGCGATCTCCTCCAGGGCGGCGAGCCATTCGGTGCTGCTCGGCACGACCAGCTCCGCAGCCGCAGACGGTGTCGGAGCGCGCACATCGACCACGAAATCGGCGATGGTGAAATCAATTTCGTGGCCGATCCCGCTGACCGTCGGAATCGTGCAATCGATGAGCGCCCGCGCCACGATCTCTTCATTGAACGCCCACAGATCCTCGAGCGAACCGCCACCGCGTGCGAGGATGAGTACGTCGCATTCCGCGCGCTGTGATGCCAGCTTGAGAGCAGCGACGATCTGCGCGGCCGCGCCCGCACCTTGCACGGGAACGGGATAGATCAGTACCGGGATCGCCGCGAAGCGGCGCCTGAGCACGTTGAGGATGTCGCGAATGGCCGCACCGGTCGGCGACGTGATGACGCCGATGCGCCGTGGCAGCGAGGGCAGCGCACGTTTGCGTTCGGGGGCGAACAGGCCTTCCTGCTGCAGCCGTGCCTTGAGCAGATCGAATTGGCGCTTGAGGGCGCCTTCTCCCGCGTCTTCGAGATGATCCACCAGCAACTGGTAGTCGCCGCGCGGCTCGTACAGGCTGACGCGCGCGCGCGCCAGGACGTGCAGTCCGTCACGCGGCTTGCACCTGCTCTGCAGATTGCGCTGGCGAAACATCGCGCACCGCACCTGTGCACCGGCGTCTTTCAGCGAGAAATACCAATGGCCGGAGGAGGGCGCGGCGAAGTTGGAAATTTCTCCCTCGATCCACAACGGCGGCATACCCTGTTCGAGCAGCACCCGGGCCTCGCGGTTCAACCGCGAAACCGTGTACACGTCACGTTCCGTCGTCGTCGCCGTGCTCGCGGGCGCCGTGAAACTCATACATCCGATGATACAGGCGGCGCCCGTTCAGAAAAGCGCTCCACACCCGGTGGCCAGCGCGGCATCGTGAATTGACGTTTACCCGGCCGGGTCCGGCGCGTACAATCGCGCACTTTATTCGCGGGACCCGGGGGTCCTCACCTGATGCGAATCCAGGAAGAAGCCCTCACTTTTGACGACGTCCTGCTGGTGCCTGCCTACTCGGAAGTGCTACCACGCGACGTCGACCTCTCCACGCGCATCACGCGTGAAGTCCGCCTGAACTTGCCCGTGCTCTCCGCCGCCATGGACAGCGTCACCGAGGCGCGGCTCGCCATCACCATCGCGCAGGAAGGCGGCATCGGCATCGTCCACAAGAACATGACGATTGCCGCCCAGGCGCGCGAAGTGTCGCGCGTCAAGAAGTTCGAGTCCGGTGTGATCGTCGATCCGATCACGGTCACGCCCGACAAGACCATTCGCGAAGTCATCGATCTCACGCGCGCCAAGGGCATTTCCGGGGTGCCGGTGGTCGACGGCAACAACGAGGTCGTCGGCATCGTCACCCACCGTGATCTGCGCTTCGAGACCAAGCTCGATGCGCCGGTCGCGAGCGTGATGACGCCCAAGGAGCGGCTGGTCACCGTGCGCGAGAACGCACCCAAGGACGAAGTACTGAGACTGCTGCACAAGCACCGCATCGAGAAGGTGCTGGTGGTGAACAGCGATTTCGGGCTCAAGGGAATGATCACGGTCAAGGATTTCCAGAAGGCGACCGAATTTCCGCGCGCCTGCAAAGATGCCGGGGGCCGCTTGCGCGTCGGCGCAGCGGTGGGCACCGGCCCGGACACCATCGACCGTGTCACGGCGCTGCGCGAGGCAGGCGTCGACCTGATCGTCGTCGATACCTCGCACGGTCATTCCAAGGGCGTTCTCACCATGGTCAGCCGGTTGAAAGAGCAGTTCGGCGATCTGCAGGTGATGGCCGGCAACATCGTGACGGCGGAGGGCGCGCGTGATCTCGTGAGCGCGGGTGTCGACGGCGTGAAAGTCGGTATCGGCCCGGGTTCGATCTGCACCACGCGTATCATTGCGGGCGTCGGCGTGCCGCAGATCAGCGCCGTGGCTCGAGTCGCCGAAGCGCTCAAGGACACCGAAGTGCCGGTGATCGCCGATGGCGGCATCCGCTTCTCGGGCGACCTGGCGAAAGCTCTCGCGGCCGGTGCGCATGCAGTGATGATCGGCGGCATGTTCGCCGGCACCGAAGAATCGCCCGGCGAGGTCGAGCTCTACCAGGGTGCTTCCTACAAGTCCTATCGCGGCATGGGATCGCTGGGCGCGATGGGCCAGCCCCATGGCTCGAGCGACCGCTATTTTCAGGACACGGCGAGCGAGCTCGAGAAGCTCGTGCCCGAGGGCATCGAAGGCCGCGTTCCCTACAAAGGCAGCCTGGTGACCATCCTCTACCAGCTCGCCGGCGGGCTGCGTGCCGCCATGGGTTACACCGGCAGCCACAATATCGAGGAGTTGCGCACCCGCCCGCATTTCGTGCGCGTCACCACCGCCGGCGTGCGCGAGAGTCACGTGCACGACGTCAACATCACCAAGGAAGCGCCGAACTATCGCATTAGTTGATGAAGACGGTGCCGGGTATGGCTTATTGGCATTATTGCGTGGGCATTTGCGCGGCTCGTGACGTGTCATGTCAATAACGCCAATAAGCCATACCCGGCACCGCGACATCCACGCCCACCGCATCCTGATCCTCGACTTTGGCGCCCAGTACACGCAGCTGATCGCGCGGCGCGTGCGCGAGATCGGCGTTTATTGCGAGATCCATCCGTGGGATCTGAGCGAAGCCGAGGTACGGGCCTTCGGCGCGCGCGGCATCATTCTTTCGGGCGGTCCTGAATCGGTGACCGACGCGCAGCCGCCGCTCGCGCCTGCCGTGGTTTACACGCTCGGCGTGCCAGTGCTCGGCATCTGCTACGGGATGCAGGCCATGGCGCAACAGTTGGGCGGCCGCGTCAGCCCGGCGCAGCACCGCGAGTTCGGGTTCGCGCAAGTCACGACCACCGCGCGCTCTGCACTGTTGGACGGGTTTCACGATCACACCGACGCCACCGGCCGGCCGATGCTCGACGTGTGGATGAGCCATGGCGACAGTGTCGAGCGGCTGCCGCCGGGCTTCGTGGCTGTCGCCAGTACCAGCAACGCGCCGTTTGCTGCGATGGCGGACGAGTCGCGCCATTTCTACGGGGTGCAGTTTCACCCCGAAGTGACGCATACCCTCCAGGGCCGCGAGATCCTCGAGCGTTTTGTACGTACGATCTGTCATTGCGAAGCGCTGTGGGATGCCGGCACGATCATCAACGACAGCATTGCGCGCATACGCGAGCAGGTGGGTTCGAGTCGCGTCCTGTTGGGATTGTCCGGCGGCGTCGATTCCTCGGTGGTGGCGGCGCTGCTGCACCAGGCGATTGGCGATCAGCTGGTGTGCGTGTTCGTCGACCACGGCTTGCTGCGCCTCGGCGAGGGCGACCAGGTGATGGAAACCTTCGCACGCCACATGGGCGTGCGCGTCATTCGCGTCAACGCCGAACAACGATTCCTCGACGCCCTGCGTGGCGAAAGCGATCCCGAGCAGAAGCGCAAAACGATCGGCCGGCTGTTCGTCGAGGTGTTCGAGGAACAGGCGCGCCAGATCCCCGGCATCGAGTGGCTCGCGCAGGGCACGATCTATCCCGACGTGATCGAATCCGCAGGCGCGCGCACGGGCAAGGCGCACGTCATAAAGTCGCACCACAACGTGGGTGGGTTGCCCGAGCGCATGCATCTGAAGCTGCTGGAGCCGTTGCGTGAGCTCTTCAAGGACGAAGTGCGCAACCTCGGGCTCGAGCTCGGCTTGCCGCGCGAGATGGTTTTCCGGCATCCGTTTCCGGGCCCGGGCCTCGGCGTGCGCATCCTTGGCGAGGTCAGCAAGCCGCACGCCGACCTGTTGCGCAAGGCCGATGCGATCTTCATCGACGAGCTCAGGCGTCAGGGCTGGTACGAGCGCGTGAGCCAGGCGTTTGTCGTGTTCCTGCCGGTGCGCTCGGTAGCGGTGATGGGCGATGGCCGCCGATACGATTACGTCGTCGCGCTGCGCGCGGTCGAGACGATCGACTTCATGACGGCGCGCTGGGCGCACTTACCCTACGAATTTCTCGATCACGTTTCCCGCCGGATCATCAACGAGGTTGCGGGCATCTCGCGCGTAACCTACGACATTTCCGGAAAGCCGCCTGCCACCATCGAGTGGGAGTGACCCGCGGTCTTCAGAAGCGCCAGATCAGCTTGCCGTAGACGCTGCGCTCGATCTCCACGCGTGTCGGGTCCAGGACGCCAAATTCCGGATGATGATCGTGCAGCAAATTTATCCTTGGCGGAACGAGTTAGAAATACAAGTGTTTCAATGAATTGCCGCGTATTTCTCCTGCCGGCCTTAGGGGGTTTCCCGAGTCACGCGCCGGTGCTCTCGCCCAGAAAGCCTGCCAGTGTGGTTTCGAGGAGAACGCGATCGATCGGCTTTGACAGATAGCCGTCCATACCCGCCGCGGTGCACTGCTCGTCGGCGCCCTTCATCGCATGGGCGGTCAAGGCAACTATGGGAATGCGCCGCCCGTCGTTCCCCGCGCGACCGTTCTCGAGTCGACGAATCTCGCGGGTTGCTTCATAGCCGTCGAGCTCGGGCATCTGGCAATCCATCAGGATCAGATCGTAGTTTCCGGTCTGCCATGCGGCCACGGCGGCTTTTCCATCCGCCACCACATCCACGCGATAGTCCAGCTTTTCCAGCAATCGCCGGGCCACCATCTGATTCACGAGATTGTCCTCGGCCAGCAGGATGCGGTTGCGGGTCTGCGCGCGCTGCGCACGCAGCGCATGGCGCGTGACGATCGGCTGGGTGCGTTGATGCCAGGATTCGGCTTCGTTGGCGAGCACCAGCATCAGGCACTCGGTCAGGTCGCGCTGCGTGACCGGCTTGAGCAGATAACCCGCAAAACCGATATCGGCAAACAGCTGTCCATCGCCCCGCTGGCCGGAGGAGGTCAGCAGAATAAGCCGCGTGGATTTCAGGCTCTCGTCCTTGACGATGATCCTGCCCAGCTGCGCACCGTCGCAGTCGGGCATTTCGTGATCTATGAGCGCGGCGTCAAAGGGCCGTCCCGCGGCCCGGACCTGCCGCATGAGAGCGAGCGCCTCATCCGCCGAGCTTGCAGATACCGGCTCGGTGCCGCACAACAGCAGCTGTCCCATGAGGACTTTGCGGTTGGTGGCGTTGTCGTCTACCACCAGCACGCGTTGTCCTTTGAGCCGCGTCAGTGCGGAATGGAGCCGCTGACCGGAGTGGACGACCGGCGCAAACCGGGCAGTGAACCAGAAGACGGAGCCGCTGCCCTCGACACTCTCGACCCCTGTTTCACCACCCATCAATTCCACCAGGCGCCGCACGATCGACAGCCCCAGACCGGTGCCGCCGAATTTGCGCGTCGTGGACGCGTCCACCTGCATGAACGGCTCAAACAGGGACTGCAGGCGGGCGGCGGGAATGCCGATTCCAGTGTCGCGAACTTCGCAGCGCACCAGCGTTCCGCGTTCATCGGTCTCGAGGACCTTGATCTCCAGCGACACCTCGCCCTGATTGGTGAACTTGACGGCATTGCCGCCCAGGTTGAGCAGGATCTGGCGGATGCGGCCGGCATCGCCCTTCAGCAACTCGGGGAGTCTCGGATCGAACTGAGCCGTGACTTCCAGCCCCTTCGCGTGGGCCTGAACCGCGAGCAGCCGCGCGACGTCTTCGAAGGTATCGCGCAGATCCACATCGACCTGTTCGAGAGCGAGCATGCCGGCTTCCACCTTCGAGAAATCGAGGATGTCGTTGATGACGGTGAGGAGCGCTGCGCCGCTGTCGCGGATGGTTTCCGCGTAGTCGCGCTGCTGGGCGTTGAGCGGCGTGTCGAGCAGCAGCTCCGTCACGCCGATCACGCCGTTCATGGGCGTGCGGATCTCGTGACTCATGTTGGCGAGGAATTCGCTCTTGGCGCTGCTGCCGGCCTCGGCGGCGATCTTGGCCTGCTCGCGTTCCTGTTCGGCCAGCTTGCGCTCAGTGACATCGTGCACAAACGCGGCAAACAGGCTCTTTTGCTCCAGGCGAATCTCGGAGAGTGTCATCTCGGCGGGAAATTCATGCCCGTCCCGATGCCGGGCCGTCACCTCGATGCGTCGCAGTTCTGCCGCTGCCCCCTTCGAGTCGAAGATCTCGCGCAGACTCCGCGTCCCCTCCTGGTCGCGGTCCAGTACGATCATGTCGTCGATCCGTTTGCCGATCGCCTCCGATCGCGACCATCCAAAGGTGCGTTCCGCATGAGCGTTCCAGTCGGTCAGCAGACCCTCCGGATCAATTTCCAGAAACGCATCCAGTGCGGTTTCCACGATCAGGCGATAGCGCTGTTCACTGGACTCGAGCGCCATTGCCTGCACGGCGAATCGGCGGTCGACCGTCGAGGTCAGGAACACCAGCCCCAGAATCACCAGCGTGACCAGCGTAATGCTGACGATTCCCAGATCTGAAATGCCGATCGCGTGGCTCAGGTCGAGTGGTTCCAGAGGCGCCGCGGTGAAGCTCACGGCGGCCATGCCGACGTAGTGCATGACGGGGATGGCTGCACCCATCGTCACCGCCGTGGCGAGCTTCCTCCATCCCCACGCCGTGGTTCCCCTGAAAGCGAAAGTCATCCACAGCGCGACAAAGGCAATCACGATTGCCAGAGCCACCGACAGGGTCACCAATCCCGTGGAGTAGTGGTGCATGGCCGGCAGCCGCATGGCGACCATGCCGATGTAGTGCATGGCGGCGATCCCGCTTCCCATGAAAATGCTGCCCACCACAGCCCGCGGCAGCCCCATCGCTCGCCGGCTCACTACAAACAGCGAGACCCACGAAGCCAGCACCGCGGCCAGCAGTGAGATCAGCACCGTCGGCCAGTCGTAGAGGACGGGAACCGGCAGGTGAAATGCCAGCATGCCGATGTAATGCATCGACCAGATGCCAACGCCCATGGCGAAGGCGCCGCCGCTCAGCCAGGCAAGACGAGCGCCGCCGCGCGCTGACGTCACTCGGCCCGCCAGATCGATAGCAGCGCCCGCAGCCAGAATAGCGATGAAGACGGATAAGACGACGAGGGGCTTGTCGTAGTAGCCCGCGAGAGCTGCGCCGCTGGAGGTCATGAGTCCTCCCTGTGATGGTTGCCCGACAAGGTGGCTAGATACTAGTCGGTTCGACCGAGCCTGTCTGTCCGGGCTATTGTGGAAACAAATGAATGTGAGCAACGACTCCGATTTCATGCGACGCGCGATTGTGCTGGCGGCGCGTGCCGAAGCCGAAGGCGAAGTACCGGTCGGCGCCGTGCTGGTCAGAGACGGCGCAATTCTCGCGGAAGGATGGAATCGCCCGATCGCGGGTCACGACCCGACCGCGCATGCCGAGATCGAAGCGATGCGCGCCGCGGCCCGGGCACTCGGCAGTTATCGCCTCGGCGGCACGACCCTCTATGTCACTCTCGAGCCATGCCCGATGTGCGCGGTTGCGATGGTGCATGCGCGCGTCGAGCGGCTGGTCTTTGGCGCCTGGGATTCGCGGTTTGGTGCGGCAGGCAGTGTGTTCAACCTCGTGAACGCGCCTCAGCTCAATCACCGCGTCGATGCCTTTGGCGGCGTGCTCGCGGACGAATGCGGCGTGCTGCTGCGCGAATTCTTTGCGCGGCGGCGCGAGTAAGCAGGGTCAGCCGCCGGCGCCGCGCGGCGCCTTGAGGCGCGGCCCCTCTTCGTTGGCGACGGCTTGGGGTCCACTGTCGGCCGCCACCCATTCGAGTATGTCGAGGTAGCCGCGGATGTTGTCGACGTAACGCACGGGCTCCCAGCCGCGTGCGTAGCCACGCTTGGTCTGCCTGTACCAATACTCCTGGGCGAGCAGCGGCAGGAATGCACGCACGTCCTGCCACAGGTCCGGATTGCGGCCATGCAGCTGCGTCAGGATGCGTGCGTCCTCGACGTGCCCGTACCCCACGTTGTACGCGGCGAGCGCCAGCCAGGTGCGATCGGGGTCCGGAATCCGGTCGGGAATCTGCGCACGCACCACCGCGTAGTAACGCGCGCCGCCAAAGATGCTCTGCTTGGGATCGCGGCGATCGCTGACGCCGATCTGCTGCGCGGTGACCTGGGTCAGCATCATCAGCCCGCGTACTCCGGTCGGCGAAACCGCATCCGGTTCCCAATGGGATTCCTGGTAGCCGATCGCGGCGATCAGCCGCCAGTCTTCGCCAACGGTTTCGGCCGCCTCTTCGAACCACTGGCGGTAGCGCGGCAGGCGGACCTGGACGTGGCGCAGGAAGCTGCGTGGTCCCACGTATTCGAAGCGGTCGGACTTGCCGTAGTAGCGGTTCAACACCGCCGTGAGCTGGCCGCTGCGCGTGATGTCGGAGAAAAAGCGCGTCACGCGCCGCTGCAGGCTGTCGTCGCGCGCATTCATGGCCCAGGCCAGCGATTCGCCCGCCATGAGATCGAAACCGACGCGCGCCGCCTTGTGAAAATTGCGGCCCAGCGCGAACTCGGTGGAATCCGCGATGGTGTAGTCGATCTCGCCTGACACCACGCCGCCGAGCAGTTCGAGCGAGTCGCCGCGGCCGCGCTCGACCCACACGAGTGACGGGTAACGGTTGCGCACGCGGCGCAGCGTTTCGGCCTGCGCGCTGCCGGCGGCGACTTCGATGCGGCTGCCGTGGATGTCCTGCAGCGAGCGCGGCTTGGGTCTGCCCTGGCGATAGATCAGGTGCTGGCGGACCTGCTGATAGGGCGGACCGAAGGTGATCGACTCAC
>Ga0184627_10001317_pt1 | contig 10060 bp, 10 predicted proteins | sample PLM3_127_b1_FD_133150 | JGI IMG/M metagenome (GOLD analysis project Ga0184627, IMG submission 133150) | Groundwater sediment microbial communities from an aquifer in East River, Colorado, USA - PLM3_127_b1 | ecosystem: Environmental > Terrestrial > Soil > Riparian zone | place: USA: East River...
AGGGTGCTGGAGATGAAGGCAGGCGCGTCGTTAGAGCGGATGCAGCCGGTGCCTGGTCTCCCCGATCTGGTCTTTACCGCCAACGCGGGGGTGGTTGTGGGGCTGCGAGCAGTACCCAGCCGGTTTCGCCATCCGGAGCGCCGGCGGGAAGAGCCCTATTTCGAGGCCTGGTTCCTGGATCACGGCTATGAAGTAGTCAAGCTGGACAAGGACATCTATTTCGAAGGTGCGGGCGACCTGCTGGGCTTTCCGGATGCCTCTTTCGGCGGGTATCGCCAACGATCGGATATCCGAGCCTACCCTCGCCTCGGCGAGATCTTCGGCCGGGAGATCATTCCAGTCGAACTGGTGGACAGCCGTTTCTACCACCTGGACACCTGCTTCTGCCCGCTGAGTGGAGGAGAACTTTTGTATTATCCGCCAGCCTTCGATCCCTACGCGCAGGCAGTCATCTCTGATCGAATTGGTCAGGACTGTCGCTTGGTTGTGCCTGAATCGGAGGCGCTCCGCTTTGCCTGCAACGCGGTCTGTATTGCGAAACATGTCGTCCTGCCAGCCGGCTGCCCGGAAACGACGAAACTGCTGGAAGCCCGTGGATACGAGACTCACCCCCTTCCCCTCGATGAGTACATGAAATCCGGCGGATCGGCCAAGTGTTTGACCCTCGCCCTCGACTAAGAATGGTTGATGGTAAATGGCTAATGTTTAGAGATTTCCGTCGGCCACTTCTTGCCATTGCATCGTCCATTGACCATAAGCAATGCCTTCTAGCTTCTCTTCCTGAATAGCCACGAGAGATAGAACCCAGCCATCGCGATCGTCACCAGCTCAATGGTGATGAGGAGACGACTGACCACCGAGTCCGGCTCCGGTGGGCTCAAAATGAAGTAGAATCCCAGAAATTCAGCGGACTGTCCTGGCGGGGTTTCCCAGGGCGGGAACAGCAGTGCGAGAAGCAACAATCCCACCATAGCATAGAGCACCGGCATATTCATCTCTTCCGCGTCAGGACCTTGAGGCTTGACAGAATTTGCTGCCGGCTTTGTTTGAATAGGCTTAGCCACCGCTCTGCCGCAGCGAGTGCAGAATCGGCTGATCTGAGGAAGCTCCTGGCCGCAGAAACTACAGGTCTTCATCAAACACACCAAAAGAGTTCAGGTCCAATAGTCCATAAAGTCCGAAAGTCTCATCGTTGATAAGAGTACATTGAACACACTGGTCGTTTCCAGTGCTGGTGTTGCTTGAAGGGTGTGGCAGAGGTCTGTTGGGCCGGAATCAGTTCAACTGGATAACTGCAGCAAGCGTAGATCGTCTGAAGGAACCGTGGCCGAGCCGCGACAAACGACTCGGCCACTGGGAGGTCTGTCAGAAATGATACCCGATGCCGAAGACAAAGTTGTTCGCGCTGTAGCTCGCGTCGAAACCATCGAGGTTGCTCGTCTCGTTGAAACTGAGTCTAGCATAATTGAACTTATATTCGCCAAAAAAGGCCACGTGCCTGGTCATGAAGTAGCGCAGTCCAACCTGCATATTCAGTCCAAGCTTGGTGCTGGACTGCGAGTCCCCTGTCTGGGTGTCCTTCAGACGGGCAAAGAAAATCCCCGGACCAACTGCAAAGTATGGTTGGAAGCGCTTAGCGGTGTAGCGAAACACCAAATTGACTGGAGCTAGCGTGAGCATACTGAAGTACTGTCCAGGTACACCTGGTACTGTAACAGAGCCGCCCGGTCCTGTGACAGTAACATCTTGCTGTTTCACATGCGGTGTGGTGTGGAATATTTCAGCTTCAATACCGAACCACCGAACTGACTGAGAGAAATAGCCGACTTTAGCCCCAAAGAGAAATGAGTTTTGGAGGTCAAGGTCAGAGAACGTGACTCCGCTTAGGCCGGCGCTGGTCACGTCAATACTGCTTAGACTGCCTGGGACAGAGACTCCGAATTGGCCGGCGATGTAGGCTTCAGGATATGCTGGCGTATGCATGAGCGACAGCCAGCCAGAGACAACGATTAACCCAAGGATCAGTCGGCGTTGCAAGGAATTATGAGCGGTCATGCGTCAGACCTCCAGATTGGTATCCGTAGACGATGCGGTTGTGGGATGTCTATTCACTTTTGTTTTGTTGATTCTTTGATGATGCAAGCAATTAGTATGCCACCGAATATCGATTCGCACCAGAACAATGATTAATCAAGGGGATTGGGCATACATGACTCCAGAATCTTTGAAGTGCCCTGGCCAGGACCGATGCAGGAATGTGGGCGATATCCCATACCCACCAAGCTCAGCCCACATCGCCACTGCCCCGGAAAAACCACTTACCCTCTTTTTTTCTTTTAGGAATAGGGAAGGGCAGGTCTGCCCGTATAGGATGTCCGTTTCATTGACAGTGAGACAAGAGCATTCCTATAATCCGGCCCTTCTTCACCCCCACCTGTCCCTCCTCCTTCAAGGGGGAGGTGGGGGAGGGGAACCTCTGAAGCTGGAGTGCTTTGATGGTTGATACTATTCGCTCGGGTCAGACCACTAAGAATGTAACGGTGATCGGAGCCGGGGCTTGGGGAACCACCCTCGCTTGCCTGTTGGCTGGCAAAGGCTTGCACGTCAGACTCTGGGCCTACGAACCCGAAGTGGTGGAGGCGATTCGGACGAAGCAGGAAAATACTCTGTTCCTGCCAGGCGTCAAGCTCCCTCCATTGATTGCGCCGACTACATCGCTCGCTGAGGCCGTACGAGGGAGCGAGTTGCTCATCTTCGCCGTGCCATCTCAAGCTGCGCGGTCGGTGCTACGACCCCTCGCTCCGCTCCTGTCAGATCCTATCCCTCTGATCAGCGCGACGAAGGGGATCGAAGAAGATTCCCTCAAGCTCATGTCCGAGGTGATCCGGGACACGTTGCCGTCTTCCATGCATCGCTTGCTGACGGTCCTGTCTGGGCCGAGTTTCGCGACCGAGGTCAGTAAAGGTCAACCGACGGCTGTCACCTTGGCCGGCGAGGACGCCGAGTTGGTCCGACGGCTCCAGATGTTGCTCATGACGCCAGTCTTTCGGGTCTACGCAGGGGCTGACCTCATCGGCGTGCAACTGGGTGGCGCGTTGAAGAATGTCATCGCGCTGGCTGCCGGTGTCGTGGACGGACTGGGACTCGGGCACAATGCGAGGGCAGCCCTGATCACGCGTGGATTGGTCGAAATGATCCGTCTGGGGACTGGGATGGGCGCCGACCCGCGCACGTTCTATGGGCTCTCCGGCATGGGCGACTTGGTTTTGACCTGCACCGGAGCCCTCAGTCGCAACCACATGGTGGGAGTCCGCCTGGGTCAAGGAGAACAGCTGGAAGCGATCCTGAAAGGAATGCAGGCGGTGGCTGAAGGAGTGCGGACAGCAAGGGCGGCGTCCGGACTGGCGAAACGGTTTGGGGTGGAGATGCCAATCGTGCAAGAGGTCTGCGCGGTGCTCTTCGAAGGAAAGTCCAGCCGGCAGGCCGTCAGCGACCTGATGGAGCGAGTGGCCAAAGAGGAAATATGAACCACCAGCTCCTGAAGAAGCTTCTTCAACACCTGCAGGCCGGCAAGATCGCCGTGCCAGCCGCCATGGAGCAATTGCGCACCCTTCCCTACGAGGACCTCGGGTTCGCGTGCGTGGACCATCACCGAGCGATCCGGCAAGGGTTTCCTGAGGTGATTTTTTGCGAGGGGAAGACACGGGCGCAGATCGTCGCAATTGCACGAGGCCTGTTGAAGAAAGGCGGCCCTCTGCTGGCGACCCGTGTCGAGCCGGATGTCGCACGCGCGCTTGCGAAGCTGGATCGGCGCGCGGTGTACCACGAATTGGCGCGAGCGGTGGTGATCCAACGGCGCCAGCCTGAGCTCAAGGGCGACGTCTTGGTCCTGACGGCCGGCACGGCCGACATTCCGGTCGCCGAGGAAGCGCGTGTGACGGCCGAAACGATGGGGAGCCGCGTTGAGGCGCTCTACGACGTAGGAGTGGCTGGTATTCACCGTGTGCTCGGGCGACATGACCGGTTGCTACGGGCGCGCGTGCTGGTGGTCGTGGCAGGAATGGATGGGGTGCTGCCCAGCGTCGTGGGCGGGCTCGTGGATCGGCCAGTGGTGGCGGTGCCCACCAGCCGCGGCTATGGTTCGAGTTTTGGGGGACTGGCGGCTCTGCTGACCATGCTCAATTCATGCGCGTCAGGTGTGGGCGTGATGAACATTGACAATGGCTTCGGCGCCGGCTGCCTGGCCCACCGGATCAATATGCTGGGTGAGGCGTCAGGGGTTAGGCGTCAAGCGTGAGGTGATCAGAAGGACGTTCTCTCGGATTTCCCCTGACGTTTCACGCTTCACGCCTTACGGCGTCTTTATTTCACTTCCAGCGTCCCGCGTTTCGGCCAGGAGACCATCTGGGTCCGTGGCCCATTCTCTCCGACCACCAGGAGTTTTGCCCGCACCTCATAGCGATATCGTCCGTGTTCCACAAGTTGTTTGGTCTGGTCTGTCCCGTCCCAGGTGAGCTTCACGACAATCCGTGAGGGAGGGGAATCGGCACCGGTCTGTGCCTTGGGCGGTGGATCAGAAGCAGGCTGAGCATTGACAGTTTGCCGGCTCGACAGAAATCGCATTGACCGTTTCGACTGGGAGCTGATCAGCGATGACACCTCTAGCAAAGTTGCCCCGTTCAGCTCTTTCGGCATTTCGACCTCAACGGCCAGGTCGAGCGAGCCGGTTCCCGGCGAGTAGGGCTCGGGCGAAGCAGTCACGGCGACGATCCGCAGGTCCGGCTCGGGCCGGTGCACTGGTTTTCGTTTGGCGTCCGCTGATTCGGCAGAGAGCAATCCCACGAGCGCACTTCCCAACAACACCGCTTTCAGGAAGCCTGAGGCAGCTTGGCAAGGGGCTAATCGAGGGCTGGAACGCGGGGGTGTCTTGTCAATCCCGATGAGGCGCAAACTAGTGTGTCGCATGCATGGGGGATAACATAGCGCGCTTTCGACTGTCAATTACGTCGGGCCAGGGGCTGGGGGCTAGAGGGTGTAGGTGTCCCCATTGTCTCTGACCCCATGTGCCTCTAGCCATCTCTTTAACGCTTACGTTAAGATGAGCGGCGCTGTGTTAGTGTGTGTCGTTGTTGAGGGCAAGGAGTGGGAATCCAACTCCATTTTGACTGTTTCTCCGGGATCAGCGGGGACATGATCCTTGGCTCGTTGGTGGATGCCGGCTTGCCGTTGAAAGCTCTTGTCCGTGGCCTCAAGGCCATGCCGCTTGATGGGTATGCCCTGCGATCCAGGAAGGTCACGCGTGGTGGACTGCACGCGACCAAGGTGGACGTGCTGATTCGTGACAAATTCCGATCCCCTCTCTCACTCGGTCGCATCCAGCGGATCATCGCATCAAGCCGGGTGCCGGCGTCAGTGAAAGACCAAAGCCTTGCCGTGTTTGATCGGCTGGCGCGGGCGGAAGGGATTGCCCATCGGATCATCCCGTCGAAGGTCCAGTTTCACGAAATCGGCGTGGTGGATTCGCTCGTGGACGTCATGGGCACCGTGCTGGGGTGTCATCTGCTGGGCGTCAATCGAGTTACCGCCTCGTCGGTGAACCTGGGCACCGGCGTGATGCACTCTGCGCACGGCCAGTTGCCGGTTCCTGGTCCGGCGGTGACGGCGCTCGCGCGCGGCATCCCCGTGTATAGTGCCGGCCCTGGGCGTGAGCTGACCACTCCCACCGGGCTCGCGCTGCTGCGCACCCTCGCTCAAGAATATGGTCCGCTCCCTCCGATGCGTCCAAGCGCCATCGGATATGGTGCCGGCTCCGCCGACCCGGAAGGATGGCCGAACGTGCTGCGGGTGTTTCTGGGCGAATCGCTTCCGGCGTCCCGTGGCGACACAGAGACCGTCGTCCAGATGGAGACGAACCTGGACGATCTCAATCCCCAGGCCTATGAGACGGTGATGGATCGGCTGTTCGCTGCGGGTGCGCTGGACGTGACGCTCACGCCGGTCATCATGAAACGGGGCCGTCCCGGCATTGTGTTGGCTGCACTGGTGTCGCGCGAGCATGCTGAGGCGGTAGCCGGCGTTGTGTTGCGCGAGACCACCGCGCTGGGTGTCAGGATGCAGGAGATGAGCAGGCGGGTCCTGCCGCGACGGATCCAGCCGGTGCACACACGTCACGGAGTGGTGCGGGTGAAAGTGGCCGAGACCGAACGAGGTCAGACGAAGGCGACCCCTGAGTACCGGGACTGTAAGCGGATCGCTGAGCAAACCGGTCGGCCGGTGCGAGAGATTATGGACGAGGCAATGCAGGCCTTCAGAAGGCGCGGGTTCACCAAGCCGCGGAGGGGTCGGGCGTGATGATGCGGAGTGTCCCGCTGTGACCGTCCTGGGCTACGTCGCGCTGTTCATTGCCTCCGTAGTGATCACCCTGGCAGGCTGTACGCTGTTCACCAACGGGATCGAATGGCTGGGGAAGCGGATGAAGGTCTCAGAGGGAGCGGTCGGCAGTATCTTCGCCGCGGTGGGGACCACGCTGCCGGAAACCTCGATCCCGATCATTGCCATCTTTTTCGGAACCGGACAGGAGCGGACGGAGGTCGGACTTGGTGCGATCCTTGGCGCCCCATTCATGCTCAGCACGCTCGTGCTGCCGATCCTGGCGGGATTGCTGGTGCTCTACGCCAGGATGGGGAAGCGGGCGGCCGTCTTCAAGCTGGAATACCCAGAAGTGCGGGTTGATCTTCAGTTTTTTCTGGTTGGCTATGGCTTGGCTGTGGGATGCGCGTTTATTTCTTCTCGACCTACCCATTATCTCGCCGCAGCATTGTTGATCGGACTCTATCTCTACTATGTGAAGCTCAAGCTGTCCGCTCCGTCGGAGCAGGAAGGGGAATCGGGCATTGATCCTCTGATCTTTGCCCGCCGCTCCGTCAAGCCATCTTACGTGTTGATTGGTCTGCAAGGGCTGATCGGCCTGGTTGGGTTGGCGAGCGGGGCCTATCTGTTCGTGACGGCAGCCAAGGCGATCGCGGCCGAACTCGAGGTGTCGCCGCTGCTGCTGGCGCTGTTGATTGCTCCGCTGGCGACCGAGTTACCGGAAATGTCCAACAGCTTTCTCTGGCTGTACCGGAGGAAGGACAGGCTGGCAATCGGCAATGTCACGGGAGCGATGGTTTTTCAGGGTACCTTCCCGGTCTCGGTTGGTCTCATCGGGACGGAGTGGGTGTTGACTCCCTCGGCCCTATTGACGATGGGGCTCGCGCTCGTGGCGGCAGGGGTCAGCTTCGGGCAACTGCTGTGGGGTGGGCACTGGCGTCCCTGGCTGCTCGGCGGCAGCGCCTTGCTATACATCGGCTATACACTGTACCTGTACGGCGCGTAGCCAGTTTGTCTGGTTTCTTTGGTGTATCTGGTTCGTCTCGTTCAACTAGACAAACCAGACAAACCAAACAAACCAAATAAACTCGTCGCCGTAAACGGTTGGAATGAAGGGTGGGCTATCGTGAAGCGACAGCAGAAGCGCGATTCGCGCCCGATATTGGGGATCACCATGGGTGATCCGGCAGGAATCGGGCCGGAGGTCATCGCCAAAGCGCTGGCCGGTCGGGAGGTCGGCCGCCTCTGTCGTCCCCTCGTGATCGGCTCGCTCTCAGTGATGGACAAGACAGTCCGGTCGCTGAGACTTCCCTTGCGGGTCGTCTTGGTGCAAGGTCATGACAGACCGCTGGGGCGCCGCGGCGAACTGGCGGTTCTTGATCCGCTCAAGCGCCCGGTTGGGCGATTCCGTATGGGGGTGGTGGCGGAGAAGACAGGCAGGGCGTCCGTCGCGTTTATTACGAAAGCCGTTCAGTTGGCCGAGTTGGGCTGTATTCATGGAATCGTCACAGGGCCGATCAACAAGGAGGCCATCAACCTGGCTGGGTACCAGTATCCAGGGCACACGGAACTGCTGGCGGACCTCACCCACAGCAAGGAAGTCGGGATGATGATCCTCGGGGGGCCGCTGAAGATCATGTTCGTCACGACGCACGTGTCGATCCGGAACTTGCCAGACACGCTGACACCGGAGCTGGTGGGTAAGGCAATCCGGTTGGCTGATAAGGCCCTGCACGAGTACTTTGGTGTCGTCAAACCGAAGATCGGCGTGGCGGCGCTGAATCCTCATGCCGGGGAAGCCGGCCTGTTCGGCGACGACGAACGGAAGACCATTCTGCCTGCGACTCGCCGTGCGAGGGCTGCAGGCATACAGGCCAGCGATCCGCTGCCCGCCGATACCCTCTTCGGGAAAGCGGTTCGCGGCGAGTATGACGGGGTCGTGGCCATGTACCATGATCAGGGGTTGATTCCACTCAAATTGGCGGCGTTCGGCAAGTGCGTCAATTTGACGGTGGGGCTCCCGATCATCCGCACCTCCGTGGATCACGGCACGGCCTACGACATCGCCGGGAAAGGTGCGGCCGATCCTGGCAGTTTGATCGAAGCCATCAAGCTGGCGTCGCGGTTGGCTGTGGCCAAGCCGAAGGGCAAGGTCCGCTGAGGGCTTTTCTGCCTTACTGAGGAAAGGAGTGAGGGAATGTCTGACCGTGTGACATCCGCCCTCGACATGGTTGGGCGGCTAATCAAAGAACTGGATGCGATTGTGAAACAGGGTACAGAGGATCTGAATACGGTGGCGGCGACCGAGCGCATGGCCAAGTGGAAGCTTAGAACCGTCCCGCTGCTCGCTGAGCATGTAGGACCCAACGAGGGCAAACGGTTTGCCGACACCAATCCCGGTCCTTCCTTTACCAACGATCTACTGGAAGAACTCAATGATGATGCAGAGGTGTACCGAAATTTCTTGGTATCGCTGGCAGCGGAGGTCAAGAAAAGAGACAGTGGTTAACCATGCCCCTCTCTCTCCCCCCTCCTCGGAAACGCCTCGGCCAACATTTCCTGGTTGACCCGAACATCACCCGCAAAATCATCGCACTGGCTGCAATCAGGTCGGAGGACATCGTGCTGGAGATCGGACCGGGGCGAGGAGTCCTGACCAGACCGCTCTGCATCGCAGCCAAGCGGGTGATCGCGCTTGAACTTGACCCGAAGCTGGAGGCGTATCTGGCTGAGGCGCTAGCCGACTGTCGCAACCTCGATCTTCGGCTTGGCGATGCGCTGGAGTTTTCCTATGAGACACTGCCTCAAGGGACGGTTGTGGTGGCCAACCTTCCGTACTATGTCTCCACACCGCTGCTGTTTACTCTGCTTGAAGCTCGGCAGCGGATTGATCGCATGGTCCTGATGCTCCAGACCGAGGTCGCTCGACGATTGGTCGCGAAGCCGGCGACGAACGACTACGGCATCCTCTCGGTCTTGGTGCAATATGCGGCGGAGGCTTCGCTGGCCTTCCAGGTCTCGGCGAGCTGTTTCCGTCCTCGCCCCGACGTGGGCTCGGCTGTGGTCAACCTGGTGATGCGAAGGCAACGACCTGTTCAGGTCAAAGATGAGACCTTGTTTGCCAGGGTCGTGCGGGCAGCCTTTGCTCATCGCCGCAAGACCCTTTTGAATTCTCTGCGCGACGAAGGCCTCTCTTCTGAGCAGGTGGCCCAGGCCCTGACGCAGGTTGGGATTGGTCCGTCACGGCGGGCGGAAACTCTGACGCTTGAGGAGTTTGCAAGTCTCGCGGATGCGTTCGGGAAATCACTCTTACTACTCTCCCCCTTCCCCCGCAATTGAATCAAGAGGGGCCTGACTGTCCCTCCTGCGCGCATCTGAGTTCCCTGTTCGATACCCCATGTCGCTTCGTCTTGGAGGGGCTGTTGGGCTGGCCCCACTGCACATTTCCATCGCTCCATCTTATCCGTTCTAGGGGTAGCCTGACCGTCCTTCACTGCGCGCATCGAACGAGCACTCCAATCAACCTGACCCCGTCCATTCCCTATGCGGGGTGGTGGGGATGATTCCTACTGCGGCCGTCCAACGGGCACATTCTGATCGTGCGCGTTGCGGGAGCACGGGAATCATTCCGACCACCCCGCGCCTCTCATTCTGATCGTGCGCGTTCTGCGAGCACGAAGGACGGTCTGGC
>Ga0184627_10001318_pt1 | contig 10058 bp, 8 predicted proteins | sample PLM3_127_b1_FD_133150 | JGI IMG/M metagenome (GOLD analysis project Ga0184627, IMG submission 133150) | Groundwater sediment microbial communities from an aquifer in East River, Colorado, USA - PLM3_127_b1 | ecosystem: Environmental > Terrestrial > Soil > Riparian zone | place: USA: East River...
TGGGGAGCTGTTTGCCACAGCTCTTTATTACCGTATTTAAATCCGTACCTTTGAGAGCTTCCCAACAGCTCTCTCTTTTCGAGCTGCCGCACATAACCAGAAGAAATAGCACTTTCAGTAAAACCCTTTTCCCGGGCTATCTCGTCAATAATGAAATGCATTCCTGATCCGTGTTGTGCCGCCGACTTATTCCTATATGATATTTCCTTGGGAATGCCCAATTCGGCCGCTAATTTTCTATGGACCTGTTTTCCAAGAGTATCATTAGGTCCTGTGACATTTAGTCTTGGATTCATGTCAAATGCAGTGTCGATGATTTGCATGTCCAAATACGGCTCCCTCATTTCAATACCATGTGCCATAGTTGTTTTATCTTCTCTTTCTAACGTTTCCTTATATAGTAACAATAAATCTTCAATCATGTGATTCCGTAGCGAAGTATAGCCTTCACTTGCTACTATTTTTGGATACCATGGATAGCCTCCAAATATTTCGTCTACTCCTTGACCAGAAAATACTACTTTAATATGATCCTTTTTGGCCATAGCCATAGCCGAATAAATAGGTAGAGCAACTTCAACTTGAACCGCATCTCTCTCTTCTATAGCATGAATAATTTTTGGTAACATTTCCTCAGTACTGCGCTTGGTGATAACGTTTACTACAAGTTTCAACTGGAGATCATCGGCTACTTTGCGGGCAAAAAGAATATCTGATGAATCAAGAGTCCCAGCATTATAACAAATTACCTCCTTTGCTAGATCCTTGGCTAGCCAGGCTACTAGCACGCTGTCGATACCCCCTGAAAAAATTATTCCTATTCTGTCAAGCCCCTCTGTACGCTTTCTCATTGCTGAAATCAATGATTTCTTGTATGCCTTTAAGGCCTGTTCAAGTGTGTTGTATCTAAAATCCTTCTTATCAGATTTCAAACTGCTAGGAGGTTCGGCAATTCTATGTTCAATTAATGAACCTTTATTGCTGATGATAACGGCATGGCCAGGCATCACCCTCCGTACTGATTTGTTCCCTCCCAGTAGCCAGATTGCTTTTTGTTCAGAAGCAAATGTTACCTGTTCAGGATCATCACTATAGTAAAGCTGTCTTACACCTAGCAAGTCTCTTACAAGTGCAATTTCCCCAGTCTTATGATCTTTTACTGCAATCCCATAAACGCCATCTAAGGTCTTTGCCATTTTTGTTATTGCTTCCAACAAACTTGCCGATCTTGCAAGTTTTTCTTCTAACAAATGAAGTATGACTTCGCTGTCCGAACTGCTGACGAAATTATGTGTAGATGTTAATCTATTTCTTATTTGTTTGTAGTTATAGATTTCCCCATTATGTACAAGTGTAAGTCGTCCGTCACAGCTTGTGAATGGCTGTTTTCCTAATTGACCACCTACAATAGCCAATCTCACATGACCCAGGCCAAATCTTCCATCTGCATAAGGGCTAGATAATTCAGAAGACTCCATAGAGTTGCGTCTATTCTCCCCAACTTGGATAGCGACCCCATCAGGACCCCTATTATGCATACACGATAACATCAGGATAAGGTCCTCAGTTACGCCTTGGTTATTTTTGTTCAGTATCCCTGCTATTCCGCACATTTTTTACTCCAATCAACGTCAAAACTAAAATGATAAATCAAAAGATTTCCTCTTACAAATCATACCTCAACATGACTTATCAGTGTTATGTCGTAATTTGATGCGTTTCATGCTATTCATACTAATAAAATGACCTAGGCCAAATATTAATCATGGAGTTACGATTGATCATAAGAATTTATATGGTAGTCTTTTTATGAGACAACGGTTAAAAAATTTTCCCGAAATTGATGACCTGGATGTTTATTAAATTTGTTGCGAGTCATAATCTTGTATGAAAGAACAGTTACATAATTATCTATGATTTAAACTTATTAAAATGTACTAAAAGTTAAATTAGAGCAAATGTTATTTGAGAACGAGAAAATAGTGATATCTTAATACAGTAAAGTTACAACCATTAAATATCTAACACGGTAAAGTTATAATATATTGTAACACAAATACTGTAACACCCAGCTTCAATTCATAGTTGATAGGAAAACTTACATTAACATTCCTAAATTTTTTCTGCCGAATTATAAATGATAAGCGCCACATAATAGTCGATCTGGAGAGTCTCGGCCAAATTGCTTACCGTTGAATTAAGTATTTTCTCTTTGGTAAATCCTCTAAGAGCTAACATTTCTTTGATTCCCTCAGCAACATCCAACTCATAGACATCTGGTTTCTTTTCATTTTCTAATAATGATTGGACCATCAATGCAGAGTGTCCAACAAAATATTTATAGATGTAATACCTCGTTTCGTTATATTTTGATAGGTATGAAGTCGATTTTCAGCAGTACTATGATACTTGAGTAATGCTTAAAGACAATGCTGGCATTTGAAGACTAATGGGTGGAGTGTATCATAATCACTCTAAAATGGCTGAGGACCATAGCTCTGCCTACTGTAAAGACGAACCAGTATTTGGTAATAAAGGAGAGCCCATGAGACTTAGTCATCTAATAGCATTTAATGTAAAAGAAGACGCTGAGCATATTTCTGGGATTTTAACCGTAGAATTTGATTATTATTCAGATGATGGTAGCATAAAATATCGTGATATGCAATACAGCAATCCTAGACTTATAAAACATATAGAAGGAAACCCAAGAGTAATGAAAAATATAGATTCCTATCTCAGAAAAAATCTTCTAGAATCTGAATATGGCTTGAAACTCTAACTCAAACAGTCTATTGGATTATTATCACTATCAACATTCAAGAAGCAAATTCTAGCCGACGTATTTTTTTACAATTTGGACGAGGTCATTAATCCTGATAGGTTTATTGAAGAATTTATCAGTGTCAATTTCTTTAAGTTGATTCCCATCTATTTCGAATGCTGTCATCACAATCACCTTTGTCTTAGAGTCAATATCCCTTAGTTTCTTGATAAATTCAACACCAGAGATAGGTTTCATTCTTACATCGGATATTACCAGGATATATGAGTCATGATTAATCTCAAAATCCTTGAGCGCCTCCTCAGGATCCGTAAACGGCTGAACATTAATGCCGTTCAGCGTTAAAACCTCACTGAATAACCCTATAATGTCGATTTCATCGTCAACCAACATTACACGATTACGATTCAACGGTATTATTGGCAGATTCCGACTTAAAAAAATTCCCCAGTTAATTGATAATTTCTTTGCACGTTTTAAATTGACTACTCGAATTATTCATGTAATAGAACTATTTTTTGCTTTTTTTCTGATGAATGGGAAGCGTAAACGTAAACGTTGCACCGATTCCATCTTTATTGTTGTACGCCCATATTTTTCCGCCGTGGCTATCCACAATACTTTTTGAAATATACAAGCCCAATCCAGTACCAGATCCGGACTTTGTGGCAAATTTTTCAAATAGCCTCGGAAGCATTTCAGGGTTAATACCGGACCCAGTGTCTTTTATCTCTACTACAATTGACTCTTCATCCTGTTGTCCCATTTCGACATTGGTGTCAACTTGAGCTTTATATGCAGTTATGATAACAGTACTATTGTTGGTAAAATTAATTGCATTAGATAATAGGTTGTTAAAAACCCGTTGCAGCCTGGCTTCATCCGCATATATAATAGTAGGAACGTTCTTTTTGAAATCGAGAATTACCTTTACATTCTTATCCGTCGCTTCTTTTTGATAGTCTTCAATTAGCTGTTGTATTGTACGGTTCAAATCAAAATTCGATTTTGACAGCTGAAGATTGTTGCCTTCTATTCTAGACACGTCTAGTATGTCATCCGTTAACTTTTCTAATCTCCTCGCATTCCTTATGATTTTGTCAAAATATTGATCGAAATTTTTTAGATTTGCATGAATCATTTCTGAATAACCAAGGACCGATTGGATTGGCGTTCTAAATTCATGAGCTGCAATGTCTATGAACTCTTTTTGCAGTTTGTCGTGATAAGTCAATTTTTTGGTTGTCTCCTGTAATTCTTTTGTCTGGATATATACCACCTTTCTTAATCCCTTGTTCCAATAAGTTATAACAAAAAAAATACCCACAGAACTCAGGACAACTATTAACATAGCTGCTATGGCAAAATTTCTCTGCTGTACAACAAGATCATCTAAAGAGGATACCAAACTGTGCGGCAAAATCAATATTATCGTAAAATAGTGAATACCGTTCGATACAACTGGCGCATAAGATAGCGTGAGGTCTTTGCCGCCCGAAGTTACATCAGTTGTGCCAGTCTTAGGATTTGACACAGCTGATCTAAAGACTTCTATTATACTTTTTACATTCTTATTGACACCAGATCGTTCTGTCAATGAAGAGAATTTTTTATCAAATACGTTTGCGTCAGTTAATTGCGCTATTCCTGTCACTGTCATCACGCCACTTGAATCAACTAAGGATATATTTGCTGAAGACAGCGGAGATATCTGGCTTCCTAGATATTGGTCTAAAGTATTGGAGGTTATTCCAGCCAAAATTGCTCCTTTAAATTGTTCATTAGTTCTGCTAATATTTGTGGTTCGGTTCTGAGTATCAAATATAGGATAAATTATCAATATGCCGGATTGACCGTTTGTAAATTTAAGTGTGTTACTGTATGTAGGAACTTGTGTATCTTTAACTTTTGAAAAATAAATGCTAGACGCAGCCGAAAATTCCTTGAACTTCATATTAGTGATATTATCTGTGTTAGTGCTTGACCAAATACTAGTTCCATTGCTATCCACCCAATTATAAAAGTCAACTACATTTGCAGTCGTTTTTTGAGCAGAATTCACCAAAATTTTTCCTAATTCTAAACGTTGTTCACTCAATTCCTTTGACGAGGCGAGCAATTCAAGATTCACAGTGACTAGATCAAGCTTATTTCTGAGAAGGTGACTGAGATCCGTGATCTTGATGAGGGTACTATTCTGAATATGTTCCACAGCAATTTTCTGAACCTCAGAAGAGTTTCTCAAATAGTACTGGTAAGTCAAGAAGGAAAATATTATGCCAGCTAAGACGATTGCAGAAATCATGATTGCTATCCTTCTTTCTAACAGCCTTTGAGACAATTATAACGTAGATAGTTTAGGCATCTTAAATATATTAAATAAATGCTCTGAATGAGTAAGAGATGCCAAAATTTCTAGAATATAATTCTTTTATACATTTTAAATTATATAGAATTGTGGCGAGATGTGCATTATGTGGAAGAGAAATTATTGATCCCACAAAATGTATCGTTTACGAGAAGCTTTTATTTGATAGGTCTACATGTCTTGATATTTATAAAAAACTGAAATTTATTTATGAAAATGCAATTCTTGACATTATAGAAACTTGATAGATTAGGTATCTTCTAATTATATAGAAACGATCTATAGTATTGCTGACCACAATAACGGTCACCCCGATCCAACATTTTAGCTTCTCTTGTAACAAAAAGTCATTTCTTTAATTTTTAAAATATCAGATTCTAAACCTAAAAATCATCACAGTATGTTATTAGTAATCTATGGGCCTCTGATTTTGAACTTTAATTCTAAAACTCAAGGTACAATAAATTGCGTCTACTGTTATCCAGCTTGAACCAAAATGTGATTTTTAAATATAATGTATGTGTACTAATTATGATCTTCTTTGAGTGATGATAGGGAATCGAGAAATAATGACGTTGGAACTAGTTTGAAAGTAGCCGAAGCAGAGCAATCCGACGTGGGAAGAAAAATTGCCAGGGTAGACCCCGAAGTGGCCCAGCAACTTGATTTATCTGCAGGCGATGCATTGGAAATTTCGTCTCTTGGCAAGAAAACCACTGTTCTATACTGGCCCGCAAGAGAAAAGGATAGAGGCAAAGGTCTTGTAAGAATAGATGGTTATCTGAGAAACAGACTGGATGTTGGAATTAACGACTCTGTTGAAATAAAGAACGTTGAAGCAAAAAGTGCACAAAAAGTTACGTTAGCACCAACGGAATCACTTCGAATTGTTGGAGCCGAAGGGTATCTTAAAGAGTATCTTTTAGGAAGTTTGCTAAGTACAGGGGATATTTTTCCCTTAACAATAATGGGCCAAAGAGTTGATCTTGTTGTCATCTCTACAAAACCTTCAGGACCAGTTTTAATTGAAGACTCTACTGAAATGACAGTATCAGAAGAAAGCGAAAAAGCAGTTCAAGTTGCAAAAGAAGGCGACGCTCCCTCAATTTCTTATGAGGACATAGGAGGGATAAAAAATGAAGTTTCTCGACTGAGGGAAATGATAGAACTCCCACTGAGACACCCAGAACTGTTCAAGAGACTTGGTGTTGAGGCACCGAAGGGGGTATTGTTGCATGGACCTCCTGGTACAGGGAAGACGCTCTTAGCAAAGGCAGTGGCACATGAAACTAATGCCAATTTCTATACAATTGGAGGACCTGAAATAATGAGCAAATTCTATGGTGAGTCTGAGGAAAGACTACGGGAGATTTTTAAGAAAGCTGAAGAAAACGCACCTGCTATTATTTTTATAGATGAACTTGATTCGATTGCTCCAAAGAGAGAAGAAGTGTCAGGTGAGGTAGAAAGGAGAGTCGTAGCCCAGCTTCTATCATTGATGGATGGCATGTCATCAAGGGGAAAGGTGGTTGTAATTGGAGCTACGAACAGAATCAACGCAATTGATCCTGCCCTCAGAAGACCCGGCAGGTTTGATAGGGAAATGGAAATAGGTGTGCCCGACAAAGAAGGTAGATTGGAAATACTTCAGATACACACGAGAGGGATGCCATTGGAGAAGGATGTAGACCTCGGTACAATAGCGAATATGTCGCATGGCTTTGTTGGGGCAGATCTTCAGGCCGTCGCAAAAGAAGCAGGTATAAGGGCTCTGAGAAAGGTACTCCCTGAAATTGATCTTACTACGGAGAACATTCCATCCGATATTCTCAAGAAGATAGTAGTAACAATGGATGACTTTTTGAGTGTAATCAAGGAAATAGAACCCTCCGCCTTGCGGGAAGTTTTCGTAGAAATTCCGGATGTAAAATGGGAAGATATAGGCGGTCTAGCAGAAGTCAAACAAGAACTGCAAGAAGCAGTAGAATGGCCTCTAAAGTACCATGAACTATTTATGTATTCAGACGCTACTCCACCAAAGGGCATACTTCTTTACGGGCCGCCCGGTACGGGAAAGACACTGATTGCAAAAGCAGCTGCTCACGAGAGCGAAGCAAATTTTATTAGCATAAAGGGGCCAGAATTGCTCTCAAAATGGGTAGGCGAATCAGAAAAAGGTGTAAGGGAAATTTTTCGAAAAGCAAGGCAGGCCTCTCCATGTATTGTGTTTTTCGATGAAATAGATGCTATTGCCCCCACACGAGGATTGGGAAGTGATTCACATGTTACTGAAAGAGTTATCAGTCAGCTTCTAACGGAACTTGATGGACTTGAAGTATTGTCAGATGTGATTGTTATTGCGGCTACTAATAGACCGGATATTATTGATGCAGCCCTGTTGAGGCCTGGAAGATTTGACAGACTCTTGTATGTGCCTCCGCCAGACAAAGAAGCCAGGACTCAGATTATTAAAATACATACATCAAAGAAACCATTAGCCGATGATGTCAAAATTGATGTACTGTCTGCCCAGACAGAAGGATACACGGGAGCCGATTTAGCTGGACTTGCATCTGCGGCAGTAATGCTTGCCCTGAGGGAGCATATAGAAAAATATAAAGATCCAAAGAAAGCCGAGGAGGCAAAATCCGAGTTAAAGGTCAGCATGAAGAATTTTGAAGAGGCAATGAAGAAGATACATCCTCTTTCAAAGCACGAGATAGAGACATACAAGAATATAGCTGAAAAGTTTGCAAAGCCCGGAGTTACAAAGGAAATCATAGACAGAGAGTCAGCCATAAAGTGACTGTAACATAGTATAGCACCTATTCTTACTCATATTCTTACTCCCTATAATACTCCTATTCACAAAGGTTCACTGTCAGGTCAAAAGACCCGTTCCATTGAGGTCAAGACTTACGCTACCTGATCCTTAATGAAGAGATCATTTCCATTAGAATACGTGATGCATGATTGGCGGTATTTTGGTTCAAGTCATAGTCAGGACACAGTTCTACTATATCCATTCCCACAACTTGTAAGTTTTCACTTATTTTTTTTATCATGTAAATTAAATCAAGAGGGAAAAGACCTCCGGGAGCGGGCACGGATACTCCAGGGGCAACTCCTGGGTCCATGCAATCCAAGTCGATAGACAAATACACCTTAGTTGTACGACATTTTGAAATGATCTTTTTAATGATTTCATTTAGGCCCACTTCAATAACATCTAGAGGTGTAATGATTTCTAATTTTTTCTTTGATGCATTTTCTAATTCCTCCAATTCAGCTGCTCTAGTCCCTATGAGTATACTTTTTGTAAAGTTGATAAGCTCTGACGAATCTGTAAGGACCGACCCATAATAGTTCCTTGTTGAAGAAACGAAATCCGGATGTGCATCGAAGTACAGAAGAGCTATCTTATTACTTTCCAAGGCATCATATATTCCATTCAGAATAAGAGTCGTAATTGAGTGATCTCCTCCAATAGTTATGGGAACTTTTTTAGCGGAGACTAAGTCAAATATCAGTCTATATAGATCGTCCCTAGCCACATTGCCAAAGTCAAGAATACTTTTGTTCTCCAGTGTTCCTGACATCGGACATATGGGAATAGTATTGCCATCTCTTTCAAAAAATTCATAGTAATTTGACGCGATCCTTAAACTATCGGGACCCTTACTTGCTCCCTTTCTTTTCGCATGAGACCTTGATTCGTCTGGTACCCCTAGAATCACTATATCTGCATTCGAAATAGAAGTAACATTTGAATGAAGAAGTTTAACCACGTGTTTTAGATGAATAAGAGATCCATTTCAATGTTATATTCAGCATCATCATTTTTTTTATTTAAAATGATGGAACATGTATAAATTTTATGGCGTCCTTAGTTTAATAGAACTTATCTGGGGTTATGATTACGGTTCATTATAAACCAGCTTTAGCTATTTTGCACTATCAAAACTATCACGAATACGTATTCTGGTCAGTAAATTGCATCTGTATCAATAAAACTAGAAAAGAAATTGAAAATTACTAGAATCCGAAATTAATAATTTTATTAAGAGATATCAAAAAAAAAAATAAAAAAATAATGATGGGTTCTTAACCCTTATTCTGTCAGAGTAGAGAAACCAACTTCACTAGAATTTGTGGAATTTGAACTACCTGAACTGCCTGACTGTTCTTTGTCTGTATTGCTTAGCTGACCTCTAATTTCGCCGTCTGGATGTTCAGAGGTATGGACATTCACATATGTATCACCAGAGTCCATTGCAGCGGCCAAATCATCTAAAGTCTTGCCTTGCATAGGGCCTGTTAGAATAGAGTCAGTAATGTTTCCTCTGAAAATCATGCCATAAGCTGTGTCTTTATCTTTGCTTTCAGGAGCATTCAAAAGGTCTACAATCGGCTTTCCATTTTCTCCGGCTTTGCCCATATGAATATGAGCTGCTGAAGCGTTTGTTATTCCTGTTACGTTTACTCTAAACTTCATGGTATCGTTTGCAGGTATTGTAAACTCTGCCTCTCCTGTTGCACTGGTTTCAACTGCTGGAACTTCATCTTGTCCACTTAATTGTGCCTCGTATGGATACTTCGCTGCATGTATCTGTTCAACGATTGATACAGACACCAAAACTGTCAGCGAAATAGCTAGCGCTAGTATGCTTGCAAATAATAATTTGCTAGGATTCATCTCGTATTTTTGGTAATTACTCACTAAAATATATTACGTACACAAATAATAAAAGTTTTTATATAAGCTTGAGAGGATTTCATTAAATTTAACCCTTTCTACTCCAGATACTATAATATTGCATCGCGCTGCAGATATTGCCATGTTATTGATGCGTTAAATTTTTGCATTCGTCATTATTATTTGAAAAGTACATGTCATTTGTGAAA
>Ga0184627_10001320_pt1 | contig 10057 bp, 12 predicted proteins | sample PLM3_127_b1_FD_133150 | JGI IMG/M metagenome (GOLD analysis project Ga0184627, IMG submission 133150) | Groundwater sediment microbial communities from an aquifer in East River, Colorado, USA - PLM3_127_b1 | ecosystem: Environmental > Terrestrial > Soil > Riparian zone | place: USA: East River...
GCTGGCCGGCGAGGATCGCAGCGGAAAGCCGCTGCGGCTGACGTGGTACCTCACCGCCGGCAGCGGTGACGGCCCGCAGACCCCCGCCACCGCGGCGGTCGTCCTGGCGCGCAAGCTCGCCCGGGGGACCTTGACCGCACGCGGCGCGCGCCCGTGCATGGGGCTGTTCACGCTGCAGGAGTTCCTTGCGGAGCTCGCCGCCCTCGACGTGCGGACGACGGTCGATCGCGAACAGACCGTCTAGACGAGGAAGCGCCCGGCGACGTCGGGAGACGGAACGACGCACGCGTCGCGGCGCCCGAACCAGCGATAACGGTTCCGCGCGACGAGCCGGTACAGCGGATCGCGAACGAAGAGCGGGATGAGGCGCAGGCCCTCGGCGAGACGCCACCGGCCCCCGAAGGCCGAGAGCACGCGAATGATCGCCTCGCTGTCGGTGTAGGCGGCGCCGCCCTCGACCAGGAGCAACGACACGGGATTCTCGGGATCGAGTCCGTGGCGAGCGAGCAATCGGCGGCCTGCCTCCGATTGCATCGCCGCGAATCGGAAGCGACCGGGACGATCGTGCGCGAAGACGAACCCGACCCAGCGGCTGCAGAGATTGCAGACCCCATCGAAGACGACGATCGGCCCGTCAGGCGAGGACATCGAGCCAACCGCGGTAGTGCACGAGCAGCCCGACGCCGGGCAACGCCGCGCGGACGTCGAACGAATACCGGTTGCCCTCGGCGCGCTCGCGCGCGACGATGTCGCGGAACCACGCGACTGGCAGCGGCACGCCGAGAACGGCGACGCGCACGAGATGCCAGTCGATCCCCTCGGCACTCGCCTCGAGGCGGAACCAGAATCCCGCCGCGCCGAGCGACTCGTGAAGCAGGCCGCCGCGCTCCCGCAGCATCGAGCGCATGGGCTTGCCGGCGAACGTCCGGGTCCACGTCTCGCAGCCGCGCCGGGCGTCGATCTCGACGCGAACGCCCACGTCGTTGCCCGGTTCCGGAAGTCCGGACACCGCGGCGAAGAACCGGCTCAGTGCGCCGGCGCCGCGCGCGACCCGCGCGCGACCGACGGCCAGCGTGACCGAGCGCGCCGAGTGAAGGCGCTGCACCGGCGCCGGGAGCGCGTCGAAGCGCTGCCCGAGGAGCCGCTGGAAGAGCGATTGCGAAGCGCTCGCTGCGCTGGGGTAGGCGCTCATGGATCCCGGCGGTTCGAGGGAAGCCCGCCCCGCCGCGCCGAGATCGCCACGAAGTCGGGCCGTGGGCTCATCGTTTCCTCCAACTAGCGGATGGTAGCCGGAACGGCGCTCGCCATGCTCAAATCCGGACTCGCGTGGACACGGTCCTCTTCGACCTCGGCAAGGTGCTCCTCGACTGGAGCCCGCGCTACTACTACGAGCAGTTCTTCGATGACGAGGCTGCGCTCGGGCGGTTTCTCCGCGAAGTCGTCGCGCCGGAGTGGATCCTGGAGATGGACGCCGGCAAGCCGATCGACCGGGCGATCGCCGAGCGTCAGCGGCGCTTCCCCGAGCACGCCGAGCTGATCGCGCGCTGGAAGGAGGGCTGGCCCGAGATGCTGCGCGGCGAGATCGCCGGCACCGTCGCGATTGTCGAAGAACTCCGCGCGCGGGGTCGGCGCCTCTACGCGCTCACCAACTTCTCGACTGAGACGTTCCCGATCGCGCGGGCGCGGTGCCCTTCGCTTGCGCTGTTCGAGGATACCGTGGTGTCGGGCGAGGTCGGTCTGGTGAAGCCCGACCCGCGGATCTACGCGCTCGCCGTGGAGCGCTGCCGGCTCGACCCCGCGCGGACGGTCTTCGTCGACGACCACCTGGTGAACGTCAAGGCCGCGGCGGCGCAGGGCTTCCACGCCCTGCAGTTCACCACCCCCGAGCGGCTGCGCGAGGCGCTGCGCCCGCTCGCCCTGCTTTGACGTCAGAGCTCCGGCAACGTCTGCCGCGGGCGGCGCTTGAGCGACTCGATCACCGCGCGGCGCTCCTCGGGCGTGAGCGAGACCGCCGCGCGTTTGAACGCCTGCTGGAACGCCGCCTGGATCGCGGTCGTCTGCGCCTGGACCTCGGCGAAACGGCGATCGAGCTGCGCCGGATCCGGCTCGGGCTTCACCAGCTCTTCCGCAACCCGGGCGCGCGCTTCCTGGAGCGCTTTGAAGTGCTGCCGGACCTGCGGCATCGCGGCGCGCAGCTCTTTGCGCACGAGCGCGCGCTTGTCCTCAGGCAGCGGTGCCACGATCGCGTCGAGGTTACGCTTCGCCTGCGACACCTCGCCGGTGAGCCGGCCGGCGAGCCACCCGCCGAAGAACACGTTCGCTCCGAGCGACGCCGCGAGCAGCACGCCGAGCACTCTAGGGTTCGAGAGCCAGCGCATCACAGCCCGATCTCCCGCACGCTCGTCGGTCCTAGCAGGAGCTGCGTGACGACATCACCGTTCCCGTCGTCGTGCACCTGCGCGAAGCCGAGCACGAACCCGATGATCGCGCTCGCCGCGAACGCGGTCGCCTGCCACCAGAGGGTGCGGCGGCGACGGGGCTTCACCACCCCAGCGATCGCCTGCGCGAGCGCCTCGTCCGGCTCGGCGACCTCGAGCGCGTCGAGGAACCGGTCGGTCCGCTCGGCCTCCGCGAGGATCGCGGCGCCCTCCGGCGTGCGGGCGAAGCGATCGTAGAGACCGTGCTCGTGCGCCGGCCAGCGGCGCCGGTCGGCGCCGTAGGCCTCGGCGCATCCCTTGAAGCGGGTCAGGTCCATGGCAAACCCCTCAGTTCAGTTCCTCGGGCATGTGCTTCTTCAGCGCCGCCCGCCCGCGCGCGAGCAGCGACTCGAGCGCACCCTCGCTCACGCCGAGCAGCGTCGCCGCTTCCGCCTGCGAGCGCTCCTCGTAATAGCAGAGCACGATCGCGGCGCGCTGCCGCTCCGGGAGCATCGCCAGCGCCGCCCGCACCCGGGCGGCGCGCTGCGTCCCCGCGACCCGCTCCTCGCTCGTCGGCGCGCCGTCGGGCAGCGCCTCGTCGAGGGCCTCCGTCGGTGCGCCGCGCGCACGGAAATGGTCCATGCACAAGTTGTGGAGCACCCGATACAACCAGGTGCTGAACTTCGCCTGCGGCTCCCACCGCGCGGCGCCCTGCCACACCCGGAGGAACGCGGTCTGCACCAGGTCCTCCGCGTCGGCGCGGGCGCCGACCATGCGCTCGACGAACCGCAGCGACCAGCCGAGATGGCGCTCCACCAGGCGGGCGTAGGCGCGGCCGTCCTGCCGCGCCACCGCCGCCATCAGCTCCTGGTCGAGCGCGTCGTCCGCTGCGGGCTTCATCCGGGGCGTGAGCCCGCGCGCGCCGGAACCGCTCCTTCCCCGGTCCCGGCGTCACGGGACTCGCCTCAAGAGTAACCGCGGCTCGCCGCGGGCGTCACTGGGGGCGATCGGGCGTGAGCTCAACCGAGCGCGTGTTGCCCTTCGGCCCGGTCACGCCGTGGGTCAGCGTCCCCGTCTCCGGGTTGTAGGCGTTCGAGGTCGAGCGGGTGGCGGTGTTGCCGCCGGGCCCGGTGACGGTCGTGTCGAAGCCCCTGGTCTCCGGGTTGTACTTGCTCGTGCTCGTCGCGGTCCGGCCGTCGGGCCCGACGTAGGTGGTCGTGGCGCTCTTCCCGGCCTTGTCATAGGTGGTCGTCGCCTGCGCCGAGCTGCCTTTCGGCCCGATGATCGTGCGGTCGTAGACGTTGGTGTCCTTGTTGTACGTTCCGGTGACGGTGCGAGTGTCGCCGCCCGGGCCGGTGATCTCGCGCTTCACGGCGCCGGTGTCCTTGTCGTAGGTCGAACTCGACGAGCGGCTGTAGGTCCGCCCGTTCTCGGTCGTGATCGAGCCTTCGCGCTGCACCGCGCCCGGCGCGCGGTCCACGCGGCTCTGATACGTGCCGGTCTGGCCCTTGCCGGTCTTGTAGCTGCCGCTGTGGCTCCGCTCGCCCGCGTCGGCGGCGGGCGCGGCCAGCGCCAGCGCGACGGCGCCGGCGAGGACGTTAAGCGTCATACTGGTGCGGTTCATGGTCGACCCTCTCTCTATGGTTGGCGTTGCGCCCGTTGAACGGCCCGACTCGGCGGTTTCCTTCGGTCCGACCGGGCGGGATGTGGGGTTTTTCACATTCCAGGGCCGCGGCGTCCGGACCGGCGAAGGAAACCGGCGGCGCGCGCGTTAAATGGGCGATGGTTCGAGGACAGGACGGAGCCGGACGTGAACCGTGAGGCCGTGATCGCAGTCAACCGCTTCGGCCTGGGCGCCACGCCCGGCGAGCTCGCCGCCGCGAACCACGACCCGCGCGGCTGGCTCGCCGCGCAAGCGTCGAAGCCGGCGCCCGACTACCCGGCGCTCGCGGGCCTCGCCCCTTCGAGCGAGGCGGTGAAGGAATTCCCGCGCTGGCTGATGAAGGTGCGCCAGGCCCGCGCCGACGCGAAAGCGATGCAGGAAAGCGGGCAGCCCGTCCCGCGCGGGGTCGAGGAGAACTTCCGCGACCACTTCCTGCCGATCATGGTCAAGGAGGTCGGCGCGCGGCTCGCGGTGGCGGCGACCACGCCCGTGCCGTTCCAGGAACGCCTGGTGTGGTTCTGGGCGAACCATTTCACCGTGTCGGCCGAGAAGCCGGTCATCTTCGCCGTCGTCGGCACTTTCGAGCGCGAGGCGATCCGGCCGAACGTCGGCGGGCGTTTCGTCGACATGCTGCTCGCGTCGTCGAAGCACCCCGCGATGATCCTGTACCTCGACAACAACCTCTCGGTGAAGCCGGGCACGAAGCCGTCGCCGATCGCCGAGCGGCTCAACCTGCCGCGCGCGACCGGCCTCAACGAGAACCTCGCGCGCGAGATCCTGGAGCTGCACACGCTGGGCGTGAACGGCGGGTACACCCAGGGGGACGTGACGACGTTCGCGCGGGTGCTGACCGGGTGGACCGTCGGCCGGCCGCTCGTGAACCCGGGGTTCACGTTCATCGCCGCCCGGCATGACGCGGGCCCGCGGACGATCCTCGGCAAGACTTACGCGCAGGAAGGCATGGCGCAGGGCGAAGCGGTGCTGCGCGATCTCGCCGCGCATCCGTCGACCGCGACGCACGTCGCGACCAAGCTCGCCCGGCACTTCATCGCCGACGACCCGCCGCCGGCGGCGGTCGAGCGGATCGCGCGCGCGTTCCGCGACTCCGGCGGGGATCTCTCGACCGTTCACGCCGCGCTGCTCGAGTGCCCGGAGGCGTGGGAGACCCCGCTCGCTAAGCTGAAGTCGCCGATCGACTACGTCGTGTCGTGCCTGCGCGGGCTGCCGGCGGCGCGGCAGGCGGAGCCCGGGGCGCTGTTCCTCGCGCTGCGCGAGATGGGGCAGCGGCCGTACTTCGCGCCGTCGCCGCAGGGCTGGCCCGACACCGCGCAGGCGTGGGCCGGGGCGGACGCGCTCTGGAAGCGCATCGAGTGGTCCGGCATCCTCGCGGCGCGCGCCGGGTCGGGGATCGATCCGCTCGAGCTGGCGCGGGAGGGCTACGGCGACGCGGTGAGCGAGGCGACGCGCCTCGCCATCGCGCGCGCGGAAAGCCGACAACAGGGGCTCGCGCTGTGGCTCGCGAGCCCGGAATTCCAGCGGCGGTGAGGATGGCCACGCGTCGCGATGCGTTGCAAGCGCTCGGCGGGCTCATCGCGGTCGCAGGGCTCCCCGGGCTCGCGCTCGCCGCGGCGCCCGGGACCGAGCGCCGGCTGGTCTTCGTGTTCCTGCGTGGCGGCCTGGACGGGCTGTCGGCCGTGCCGGCGTACGGCGATCCGGACTTCTCCTCCAAGCGCGGCGCGCTGGCGATCGACGCGCCGGGCACGACCGGCGGCGCGCTCAAGCTCGACGGCACCTTCGGCTTGAACCCCCTGCTCGTCGAGATGCACAAGCTCTACGAAGTGAACGAGCTCGCCGTGCTGCACGCAGTCGCCTCGCCCTACCGCGAGCGCTCGCACTTCGACGCGCAGAACCTGCTCGAGAACGGGACCGCAAAGCCCTTCGGCCGCGAGGCCGGCTGGCTGAACGTCGCGCTCGCCGAGACCGCCGGCGCGAGCGGGCTTGCCCTTGGGTCCAACGTGCCGCTCGTCCTGCGCGGTCCGGCGACGGTGAGCTCGTGGTCGCCGTCGGTGCTGCCCGCGCCCGATCCGGATCTCCTCGAGCGGCTCGCGCAGCTCTATCGCGACGACCCGCTGCTGGCGAAGCCGTTCGCCGCGGCGCGCGAGGCGCAGGGATTGATGGAAGGCCAGGAGGGACGCCGGGGCATGGGCGGCGGGCCGCAGGCTGCGGTGGCGCTCGCGAAGGCGGCCGGGACTTTCCTCGCGAAGCGGGACGGACCGCGGGTGGCGACGATCGACTTTGGCGGCTGGGACACGCACGCGAACCAGATCGGCGAGTACAGCCCGCTCACGCGCAACCTTCGTCTGCTCGATCGCGGGGTGGTGACGCTCAAGAGCGCGCTCGGGCCGGCGTGGAAGCAGACCGCGGTGCTGATCGTGACCGAGTTCGGCCGCACGGTCGCGATCAACGGCTCCCGCGGCACCGACCACGGCACCGCCGGCGTGGCGCTCGTCGCCGGCGGCGTGGTGCGGGGCGGACGCGTGATTGCCGATTGGCCGGGGCTTTCCGACCGCGCCCTCCACGAGAGCCGCGATCTCCGGCCCACGCTCGACCTGCGCGCGGTCTTCAAGGCCGCGCTCGCCGCGCAGCTCGGGTTGGGTGAAGCCGCGCTCGAAACGAAGGTCTTCCCCGACAGCCGAGGCGTCAAGCCGCTCGCAGGGCTTTTTGCTTAACCTCTCCCCTCCTCGTTGAGGAGGGGTGGCCGAGCCCCTCGCGGCGCGAGGGGCGAGGACGGGATGGTGGAGAGGACCTCAGCTCTTCCGCCCCGCCTTCTCCTCCATCCGCCGGTCGAACCGCGCGACGTTGACGATCACGCGCTCGTGCGTGCCCTCGCTGATCGGCTCGCGCTCGTCGCGCGCCGACACGCGGAACTTGAGCGTCCGGCCCTCGACCGCAACCACCTCGGCTTCCGCCCACACGCGCATGCCGACCGGCGTGGCGGCGAAGTGGCGCACGTTGAGCTCGGTGCCGAGCGACTGATAGCCCGCCGGCAGCAGGTGCTCGACCGCCGCTAGCGCAGCGGCTTCAAGCATGTTGATGACCACCGGCGTGGCGAGCACCGGCACGCGCCCGCTACCAACGTGGGGCGCGGTGTGCTCGGCGGTGACGAGTAGCTCGGCGGAGCCTTTCAGTCCGGGCGTCAGACGGGGGTCGGTGCTCATCGGCATGCGAGTGGCATCGTAGCCGAGGCCGTCGCGCGTTGCTAGCATGCCCGCCGACGATGACGATCAAGCTCGGCCAATTCAGGCCGGCATTTCCCCGCGCGCGCTGTCGATGATCATGATCTTCTGCCAGACCTTGTTGGACAGGCTGGCAGCGAGCGACTCGATGTCGTTGACGGCCTCCAGCACGACCGCGTCGTTCAGGTGCTGCGCGTACAAGGCGGCCACCTTGCTGGATAGCGCGAACAGCTCGGAGCAGTAGTCGAGATAGCGCACCAACTCGAAGCGCGTCAACGTGCGCTGCGGCGAGGAGGCGGTCGCCGTCCCCGCCGGCGAGAGGACGAATTCCGGGTCCTTGGTGAGCTGGTGCATGTCCACGATATGGATGATGCTGCGCAGGCGGTACAGCGCCTTCAGCGCCGCCCGGCGCTTGAACCGGGTTTCGAGCGTCACCGTGGAATAGACGCCGATCGCCAGCAGCACGACCAGGTTGATCCCAGCCTCGCTCGCCTGAAGAAACTCGGCCAGGTTTCCCAGCTCGACCGAGGAGGACAGCCCGAGGATGAACACCTCCACCGCGATCGCCAGGATTCCCGCGATCCCCAGCACGGTGCCGATGCGAGGCAACCAGAGCGGCTTTCGCAGCCGCGCAATCTCCGCGTCCGCCGTGCCGGCCAGCTGGCCCAGCTGGCCGCTCACCCGGCTCAGCCCCGAGCCGGGAAACCGCTCCGCGATCCGGCGCTCGAGCTTCCGGATCGTCTCGAGGATCTGGACGCCGTCCAGCTCGGCGCGCGCCAGCTGCGCTTCTTCCGGCATGGAGGTCGGTCCCCCACGGACCACGTCCGGCTATCGCTTCGGCTTCGCTTTCGAAGCGGAAGGTTTCTCGTCTTTCGGAGACTGGCCCGGCTTGCCCCCTTCCTTATAGTCACCGATGATTCCCTTCACGGGACAGACTCTTAACACCGGGCATTTCCGGCAGCCCACGGCGAGTGCGACAGGGCAAAGTGTCATTTCGGTTCACCTCCATGGTCCGCGGAAGACGCGCCAAGCGGGCCATTGTGGCCCTCATCGCCGCTCGGCGACAATAGTCCATGGAAACCCGAGTCCTGCGGTTGAATCCGGGGTCGCGAGCTCGTCGTGCGGCCGCCCGGCAGTGACTGATCCGCAGGTCCTCGTCGTCGGCGGCGGCCCGGTCGGGCTCACGCTCGCCATCGATCTCGGCCGGCGCGGCGTGCGCTGCACGCTGATCGAGCAGAAGGAAGCGCCGCAGTTCCTGCCGAAAATGGAGCGGTGCAACGCCCGCACCATGGAGATCTTCCGGCGCCTCGGCATCGCCGGCCAGGTCCGGGCCGCGGGCCTGCGCGCGGACCTTCCCATGGACGTGTTCATCGTGCTCTCGCTCGCCGAGCCGCCGCTCGTTCACCTCCCTTACCCGTCGGTGGAACAGGCGCTCGCGGAGATCCGCGCCTGCAACGACGGCAGCCTGCCGCTCGAGCCCTACCAGCTCATCTCGCAGTACACGCTGGAACCGCTGCTGAAGTCGATTGCGGAGACGCTGCCCACGGTCACCGTGCGCTACGGCTGCCAGCTCGAGTCGTTCACGCAGGACGAGGCCGGCGTCACCGCGCAAGTGAAGAACGCCGACGGGACGGGCGGCACGATCCGCGCCGCCTACCTCGCCGGCTGCGACGGCGGTTCGAGCACGGTCCGCAAGCAGCTCGGCATTCGCCTCCGCGGCGAGTACAACATCCTCGAGCTCCGGCAGGCGCTCTACCGCTGCGACGAGCTGTTCGACCGGCTTCCCATCGGCAACGGTCCCGGCAAGGGGCGCCACTATCACGTCGCGGACGGCAATGCGACCTTCCTCATCATGCAGGACTCGACGCGCCACTTCACTCTCCATTCGGTCGTGGAGCGCGACGAGGACATGAACGCGATGTTCGAACGGACCGTCGCGGTTCCGGTGCGGTACGAGCTGCTCTCGTGCAACCCGTGGCGGCAGAACCTGCTGCTCGCCGACCGCTACCGGGACCGGCGAGTGTTCCTCGCCGGCGACGCGGCGCACCTCGTGATCCCGACCGGCGGCCTCGGCATGAACACCGGCGTCGGCGACGCGATCGATCTCGCGTGGAAGCTCGCGGCGACGCTCGCGGGCTGGTGCGGACCGGCGCTGCTCGACGCGTACGAGATCGAACGGCGCCAGGTCGGCGAGCGCAACGTCGGCGCGTCGCGCTACGCGTCGCTCGGCAGACGCAAGTGGCGCGCGCAGTACCGTCCGAACATCCGCGACCGCACCCCCGAGGGCGCGGCCACGCGCGCGAACCTGGTCCGCGTCGCCGACGTCGAGCAGCGGAAGTCGAACGAGATGATCGGCGCCGAGCTCGGCTACCGCTACGTCGACTCGCCGATCGTGTGCGACATCCCCGGCGGGCCGGAGCACCGCTTTCGCGTGTACGAGCCGACGACGTGGCCGGGCGCGCGTCTGCCGCACGCGTGGCTCGCGGACGGCACACCGATGCAGGACCGCATTCCCTACGACGGCTATGCGTTGCTGCGGCTGGGCCGCACCGAAGCCGACACCTCGGGGCTGGAGAAGGCGATGCGCGCGTCCGGCGCGCCGCTCACGGTGCTCGAGGTCCCGGACGACGCCGTGCGCCAGGTGTACGGCTACGACCTCCTGCTTCTTCGGCCCGACCTGCACATCGTCTGGCGCGGCAACCGGCCGCCGGAAGACGCCGGCGAGGTCGCGGGGACTGCGA
>Ga0184627_10001321_pt1 | contig 10056 bp, 8 predicted proteins | sample PLM3_127_b1_FD_133150 | JGI IMG/M metagenome (GOLD analysis project Ga0184627, IMG submission 133150) | Groundwater sediment microbial communities from an aquifer in East River, Colorado, USA - PLM3_127_b1 | ecosystem: Environmental > Terrestrial > Soil > Riparian zone | place: USA: East River...
ATCGGCGCCGCGCGGCTGGCGTCAACCGGCCAGTGGGATCCGGCGCTGCGACAGGAGCTCTTCGATCGCCACAAAGCCGCGGCGGACGCCCTCGTCGGCCACGACGCGGCGCGTCACGCGGAGGTGCTGGACGCCCTGCGCCTGCGGCTCGAACGCTTCGAGAAGCTCTGCTTCGGCCTTTCCATGGTCCATGAGCTCACGCCACGCCTGCTCGACGCGATTTCGGGCACGGGCGAGATGCTCGCCGCGCCCCTCGTGGCCGCCGCGATTGCCGCGCGCGGCCGCGCGTCGCAGGCCGTGGAGGCCACCGAGTTGATCGTGACGACCGACCAGTACGGCGGCGCGGAGCCGCTGATGGATGAAACACGGGTCAAGACGGCCGCGCGGCTGCAGCCGTCGATCGCGCGCGGGAACATCCCCGTGGTGACGGGCTTCATTGCCGCCACTGCGGACGGGGTGATGACCACGCTTGGGCGCGGCGGGTCGGATTATTCCGCATCCCTTGTCGGCGCCGCGCTCGACGCCGCTGAAGTGTGGATCTGGACCGACGTCGACGGCGTGATGACGGCGAATCCGGCCGAGGTACCAGAAGCGCGCACGCTCTCGGAGATCTCCTACAGCGAGGCGTCGGAGCTGGCGTATTACGGCGCCAAAGTCCTGCATTACAAAACGATTCTTCCGGCGTTCCGGCAGCGCATCCCGGTGCGCATCCTGAACAGCTTCAATCCGGGGCATCCCGGGACGCGCGTCAGCGTCGAGGGAAACCCGGCGGCGCAAGGCGTCAAAGCCGTGACGTCGATTCGCGGCGTGATCCTCGTCGCCATCAGCGGCACCGGCATGCCGGGCATTCCGGGGATTGTGGCCAAGACGTTTGCCGTGGTCGCCGCGCAGCAGGCCAACGTCCTGATGATCTCGCAGGCCTCCTCCGAGAACAACATCTGCTTCGTCCTGAGCGCCGCTGAAGCGCCGCGCGTGGTCACGGCGCTGCGGGCCGCGCTCGAGTTCGAGCTGATGCGCGGGCACATCGAGGAGATTGCGGCGGAGCAGCAGGTGGCGATCGTGGCCGCGGTCGGAGATCGGATGAGAGGCACGCCGGGGATCGCGGCGACCGTCTTCAGCGCGCTCGGCGAAGCCGGCATCAACGTGATCGCCATCTCGCAGGGATCGTCCGAGCGCAACATTTCACTCGTGGTGACCGAGCGCGACGCCGCCGGCGCCGTGCGCGCCATCCATCGCGCGTTCGAGCTGGACAAGACGACGTAGCACCCGGAGACCTGAAGGTCTCCGGCTACCAATCATGGTAGGCGGAGGCCTTCAGGCCTCCGCGCACAACGATGAAAGACGACCTGGGCACACTCGCCGCGCGCATCACGGGCGCGAGGCGACTCACGATCCTGACGGGAGCGGGCGTATCGGCCGCGAGTGGCGTGCCGACCTTTCGCGGACCGGATGGCCTCTGGCGCCACTATCGCCCCGAGGATCTTGCGACGCCGGACGCGTTCGCGCGCGATCCGCGGCTCGTCTGGGAGTGGTACGCGTGGCGCCGGGAGCTGATTGCCACCTGCCGTCCCAATGCCGCGCACGACGTCATTGCCGCCTGGTCGGGGTCAGATGGGGTCAGACCCCATGAGTCGGCGCGACTCAAGGTGACGGTGCTCACGCAGAATGTCGACGACCTCCACCTGCGAGCCGGAACGCGTAATCTCGTGCGGATGCATGGATCGATCTGGGAACTCTCATGCTGGCGGCGATGTGCCGCCGGCGTGACGCCATGGCGGGATGATCGCGTGCCGATGACGGATCTTCCCCCGCAGTGTCCCCACTGTGGTCGCCTCGCTCGCCCCGCCGTCGTCTGGTTTGGCGAATCGTTGCCGGCGGAGGACCTCGACGCTGCCGTCCGGGCCACTGCCTGCGACGTGTTCCTGACCGTCGGCACCTCGGCGCTGGTCTATCCGGCGGCCGGACTGGTGCACGAGGCGCGGCACCACGGCGCGTTCACCGCCGAGATAAACCTGGAGGAAACGCCCGCCTCGGCCGCCGTGGATCTCGTGATTCACGGCGCTGCCGAGCAGATTCTGCCGGCGATTGCGCGGCTGCTCTGAACGATTCGGGACTTCGGGTTTGGGATTTGGGATTTGGGATTTAATATCCTGGCATGCACAATTCTTTTGTTCCCGAAACACTCGAGGGCTGGAGCATTCTCCATCTGATGTACCGCGTCCGGTGGGATCGCCTGAGAGACCGCACAGCGGGCGACCGCGAGCGCATGGCGGGGGAGGCGATGCGGGCGCTGGCGGTGCCGGACGCCGGATCCACCGCGGTTGTTCACGTCCTCGGACACAAAGCCGATCTGATGTTCATCTGCTTCCGGCGCGGGTTCGACGAGCTCGCGCAGGCGCAGCTGGCGCTGTCGCAGAGTGAGCTGCACGACGCGTTGGAGCCCACCTCGTCGTACGTCTCCGTCGTGGAGCTCGGGATGTACGAGATGACCGCGAAGATCCACGACCAGCTCGGCGCCCGGTTCAAGCCCGGCAGCGACGAGTTCGAGAAGGCGTTCGACGGGGAAATGGACACGCAGCGGCAGCGAGTGATGAGCCGCCTGTTTCTTGATATGCCGAAGGCACGCTACGTCTGCTTTTATCCGATGAACAAGCGGCGCGGGGAAGCGGTCAACTGGTACAGCGAAAGTTTTGAGCGCCGCGCCTCGATGATGCGCGAACACGGGATGATTGGACGCGGGTACGCGGGGAGAGTGACACAGGTGATCTCCGGATCGATTGGATATGACGACTGGGAGTGGGGCGTCGATCTGTTTGCGGAGGATCCGCTTGTGTTCAAAAGACTCATCTACGAGATGCGCTTCGACGAAGCGAGCGCGAAGTTCGCGGAGTTCGGCCCTTTCTACACGGGGCTGCAGTGTGCGCCGGCGGGTCTAGGCGCGTACCTGAACGGGAGCGTGCCGCCGCTTTCGCAACAGGTTGTGTAGATTCCCACGGGAATCGTGATCCAACTGCTCCATTCTGGCACTCCTCCACCGATCACAGTTCTGTCCAGCGCGCCTAAGTTCCGTGTACTGAACGCGTAGGGCGCTTCCTGCCCACAGACGCGCGAGGCGCGGGAATTGCTACGGTCTCCCGTATCCGGAGACCCCATGAACCCTCAGGAAACATTTGTTGCTCGCCTCCGTCGCCATCGCGAGCGCAACCAGGTCTCCGTCGAGGAGATCGCCGCGGTCACGCGCATGAAGCCCGAGCTGCTCAAGGCTTTCGAGCGCGGCGATCTGTCCGACTGGCCACGCGGACTGTACGCGCGCGCGTGGGTGCGCGCGTATGCCAGCGTCGTCGGGCTCGATCCGCTTGATACGGTGGACGAGTTCTGCCGTCTGTTTCAGCACGGCGATCGGCGCACGGGCCGCACGCTCGAGGAGATCGCCGATATCGTCGGACAGGCGTCCGATTATCGCGACGAGTTCAGCCACGAAACCGATCGGCGCAATGCGCCCCACTTCAACGTCATGCCTGCGCCCGCGTGGCATACCACGCTGGCGAGGGCCACGTCCGCCATGTGGATGCGTGCGATGGCCCGGATGACCCAGAAAGCCCCGCGCACGAGCTCCTGAACTTGGGCTTTGGGCTTTAGGCCTTGGGCTTTGGGCTTTGGGCTTTGGTTATGCCCTACCATCCAACCTTCAGGCCCCTGTTCTGCTCGTCGAGCCACGCTTTGAGCGGGGCGTAGTAGTCCGCCATGGCGCTCGCGTCCATCTGGCGCTGACCGGTCAACGCATCAAGCGCGTCCGGCCACGGCCGCGAGGCACCCATCTCGAGCGTCGCCTTCAACCGTTTCCCCGCTTCGGCATTGCCATAGATCGAGCAGCGGTGGAGTGGCGTCGTGCAGCCCGCTGCCTGCGCCAGCGCGCGATGAAACTGGAACTGCAGCACCGCTGCGAGGAAATACCTTGCGTATGGCGTGTTGGCGGGGATGTGATACTTCGCGCCCGGATCGAAGAGCTCTTCGCCGCGCGCCGTGGCCGGCCGGATCCCCTGGTATCGCTCCCGCAGTTCCCACCACACGCGGTTGTAATTGTCCGGCGTGACCTGGCCGCTGAACACCTGCCATCGCCACGCGTCGACGACGAGGCCGAAGGGGAGAAAGGCGAGCCGCTCGAGCGCCGTCCGCAGCAGGAGGCCGATATCGCCTGAGGCGTCGGGCGCCCGGTCGATCAGGCCAACCTTCACGAGATATTCGGGCGTCACCGACAGCGCAATCGTGTCGCCGATCGCCTCGTGGAAGCCGTCGTTGGCGCTGTCGCGGAAAATGGGCGGCTGGCCGGCGTAGGCGCGGGAATAGAAGTCGTGCCCCAGCTCGTGATGGATGGTCGTGAAATCCTCCGCCGTCTGATCGATGCACATCTTGAAGCGCAGATCGTCCACGAAGTTGATGTTCCACGCGCTGGCGTGACAGACCACCTCTCGATCCCGCGGCTTGACGAAGAGCGACCGTTCCCAGAACGTCGGCGGAAGCGGCTCGAAGCCGAGCGACGTGAAGAACCGCTCGCCATACCGCGTCATCTCGGCGGGACTGACCTTTCGCGCCCTGAGCACGTCGGTGAGAGAAATGCTCGCCGCTCCGCTCGAGGGCCCCACCATGTCGAACAGGTTGGACCAGTCCTGCCCCCAGATGTTGCCCAGCAGGTGCGCGGGTATCGGGCCATCGGCCGGGACCTGGTCGCCGTAGCGCTCACGCAGCTTCGCCCGAACGTAGGTGTGCAGCGAGAGATACAGCGGCTGGAGCTGGCCCCACAGGCGATCCAGCTCCTGGGAGAACGCCTCGGGTGTCATGTCGTACTTCGAGCGCCACATGGCGCCGGTGTCGGCAAACCCCAGCTCGTCCGCGCCTTTGTTGGAGAGCTCCACGAACCGCGCGTAGCTCTTTTTCATCGGCGGTGCGATCGAGTGCCACCCTTCCCAGACCTCGAGGAGCCTCGCGGGATTGCGATCCTTTGCGAGAATCTCCGTGATCTCTTCCACGTCAAAACACGCCTCGTCGGACTCGCCGGCCTGGCAGTACTTCCCGCGGCCGTACATGCCTTCCATCGACGCCACGAGCTGCGCAAGCTCCTCGGCTTCTTTCGGATCCGCAGGGGCCGCCATCGTGAGCGCGTTCTTCAGCACGGCCAGCTGCCGGCGTTCCGTGGCCGGAAGCTCCACGTTGTCGTACTCAGCCGCCCGTTTTGCGAAGCCGGTGACCGCCGTCATGTAGGCCCCACTGGCGCGCGCCGCCATCGCCTCGGTGTCGGGCGTGATGTAGGTGTTCTGCACCCATCCTGCCTGGTTCGCCTCGATGATGAGGCGGAGCATCGTGTCGTTTGCCTCGATCAGGAACGCCTTGACGTCGGCTTCCGAGCCGCTGCCAAGGCCCGCATTGCGGCAGGCGGGCCCCGCGGCCAGCATCACGATGGCCAACGCGCAGAAAGTGCACGGTAGTCGGAGACCTTCAGGTCTCCGGACCGCACCGGTGAGCAGGTGTTGGACAGACATAAGGCCGATCATAGGTCTGCTGACGGCGTCAGGGAAGGAGGGGCGCTTGAGATTCGATGAAGCGCCGGTGGAGCAGCCGAACGGCGTCTTCTGTCCTGTTGCGGGGGATCATCCAGGTCACTCGGAAAGACGACGTGGCGATGCCGGCGGGCTGGATGCCCGCGTCGGCCAACGCCCGTGACCCGGTGCGGACGTTCGCATACGTGGCATTGATGCCCGCGCCGACCACGCTGACCGCGGCCAGGCCGTCCACAAGCCGGGCCCGACCGTGGAGGCCGCTTTCGAGTACTTCACGGAGGCGGCCCTCATCGTGCAGGTTCTCACGTGAGATGACGACGTTCGTCCTCCCGGAGAAGATGTGCAATTGCTTGCCGGCAACCCCGTGCTCGTCGAGTAATGCCAGGACGTCCACCGCGGGCACCACGACGTCCGACGCCGACGGGTCGCTCTCGAGCACGAAGAGATCGCGCTCGCTGGCGACGCCGACGACCGTGCCGGGCATGCGGGGAGGACTCTTGCGCACCACCGTCCCGTCGCTCGAAGGGTCGGGCCCGGGCAGCGGTCCGCTGGTCGCACGCGCGTATATCGCGATGCCCTTGTCCTTGGCAAACTCGACCGCCTGCGCGTTCAGGACCTTCGCGCCCGCCTCGGCCATCTCCTGCGTCTCTTCATAGGACAACATGCCGATGCGTCTCGCGCCCGGCACGACGCGGGGGTCAGCCGAATACACGCCGTCGACGTCGGAGCAGATCTCGCAATACTCGGCGTCGAGCGCCGCCGCCATGGCCACTGCGGTTGTGTCGCTCCCGCCGCGTCCCAGTGTTGTGACCTCTTTCTTGTAGGACACACCCTGAAAGCCGGCGATCACGACGATCTTACCGCGCGCGAGCTCGTCCTGCACGCGAAATGGCCGGACCTCGAGAATCCGTGCGTCCACGTGACGATCGTTGGTGATGATTCCGGACTGGCTGCCGGTGAAGCTGATGGCATCCCCGCCCAGATCACGGATGGCCATCGACAGCAGCGCCATCGAAATGCGCTCACCCGCGGACAGCAGCATGTCCAGCTCGCGCCGCGCCGGATTCGGGGAGACCTGTTTGGCCAGGGCCAGCAGGTCGTCGGTCGTGTCGCCCATGGCCGAGACCACGACCACGACCTGGTGCCCGTGCTGGCGGGTGCGCATGACGCGTTCGGCCACTTCCTTGAGCTTATGCACGCCGGCGACGCTGCTGCCGCCGTACTTCTGGACAATGACGGCCATGCCGGTAGCATAGCGGAAGGCCCCAGGGCCCCGGCCTCAGGGCCCAGCTGTTTCACAGGCCGGAGGCCGCTGAGCCAGAGGCCCGGCCCCTGAGGCTTGCGTGATTGGATATAATCCGGCCGAGCTACTAATTAGTCCCTAACTCCTAACTCCTGATTCGAGGGAGGCCCATGACACTGCGCACCTTCGTCCTGTCATTTGCGATCATTGCGGCGCTCACCGCGCCTTCCTCGGCGCAGGCGCCGGCTCCGCTGCGGTCGCCCGACGTCATCTTCGTTCCCACGCCGCAGGAAGTCGTCGACGCCATGCTCAAGCTGGCCAAGGTCTCGGCCAGCGACGTCGTCTACGACCTCGGCTCCGGCGACGGGCGCATCCCGATTACCGCCGCCAAGACCTATGGCGCGCGCGGCACCGGGATCGACATCGATCCGCAGCGCATCAAGGAAGCGATGGAAAACCTGAAAACCGCCGGCGTGGCCGACAAGGTGCGCTTCCTCAACCAGGATCTGTTTACGACCAACATCAGCGAGGCCACGGTCGTGACGCTGTATCTGCTGCCGTCGCTGAACCTGAAGGTGCTGCCGAAGCTCAACGCCGAGCTCAAGCCGGGCACCCGTGTCGTGTCGCACGCGTTCGATATGGGCGATATCAAGCCGGTACAGACCCAGAACGTGAACGGCCGCACGATCTACCTCTGGACGGTTCCCATCAAGTAAACCCGCAAGGGGGAAGGGGACAGGCGTCCCCCTTCCCCCCGCATGGTCCTCCCTGCTAATATCGCGACTCAATCTCATTTTTGAGGTCTGTCGCATGCTCCAGGCATTCGTCATCACCCTCCGGGAAGGGCTCGAGGCCTTCCTCATCGTAGCCATCAGCCTTGCCTACTTGCGCAAGAGCGGGAGGCACCGGCTCATTCCGGCCGTCCACTGGGGCATCGCGCTCTCCGTGCTCCTGAGCATCGGCGCGGCGATGCTGTTCCAGCGCGCGTCGAACCAGGCGCTCTGGGAGGGCATCCTGGCGCTGGTGGCCGCGGTGCTGGTGGCGTCGCTCATTGTTCACATGTGGCGGCACGCGCGCCGCATGAAGCGCGAGATCGAAGCGCATCTCGAGCAGTCCGCCTTACAGGCGGGCGCCAAGGCGTTTGCCGGCGTGTTCCTGTTCACGCTGCTGATGATCACGCGCGAGGGCATGGAAACGGCGATGCTGATGGGGACGCTCCTCTTCCAGGTACGAGCGATGGACATCATCACCGGCGCGGCGGCGGGGACGGTGTGCGCGGCCATTGTCGCGTGGCTCTGGTCGCGCTACGGTCACCGCGTCAACCTGGGGCTGTTCTTCCAGGTGACCGCCGTGTTCCTTGCGGTGTTCGTGGTGCAACTGCTGATTTACGGGTTCCACGAGCTGACCGAAGCCAACATTTTTCCCTACAGCGAGCCGCTGCATTGGGCGACCGAGCCGTACGGGCCCGATGGGCGGTACGGCCAGTACTTGACGTATCTCCTCGTGCTCCTGCCCCTGGGCTGGCTGCTGTTCGCGGGAGTCTTTGGCGCCAAGAAGACCCCGTCGTCGCCTGTTCAACAGACCGCCGCGCGGTAACACCAAGCGCGAACATGAGCGGCGGCAAGCCTCCGATGACGGCGGAACTGGTCTGGTCGGACCACCTGCGCTTCAGCGCCACGAGCGGGTCCAGCGCGATCGTCATCGACGGTGACAGCGCCGCAGGCCCGTCCCCGGTTCAACTCGCGGCCTTTGGCCTCGCCGGCTGCATGGCGGCCGACGTCGTGGCCATCCTCGAGAAGGGCCGTCATGGGCTGACGGCGCTGCGCGTGTCATTCAGCGGCGAGCGCGCCCCGGAACCGCCGCGCCGATTCGTCCGCATCACGCTGCACTTCCACGTGTCCGGCCTCGTCGAGCGAGAGGCGATCGAGCGGGCGATCGCGCTGTCACGCGACAAGTACTGTTCCGTGTGGCACTCGATGCGGCCCGACATCGATTTCGTCACCCTCGTCGACGTCCAACCGTGAGCCAGAAGAACGCGCCGGCGGGGGGGCGCCGGCAGTACCTCGATTGGCTGCGCGGCGTGGGCGTGCTGATCATGATCCAGGGCCACGTCGTGGATTCCTGGACGCTGGCCGCGGATCGTTCGAGTCCCGCCTACGGCTGGATCATGCTGGTCGGCGGATTCGGCGGCGCGCCGGTGTTCCTGTTCCTTGCGGGTGTGGCGCTGGCGCTCGCCGCCGGCGCCCGCATCCGGAGCGGACGGACGGAGGCGGAAGCCGCTGCGCTTGCGCGAACGCGCGGCTGGCAAATCTTCGGCCTTGCCTTCCTCTTCCGCCTGCAGTCCTGGATCATCAGCGGCGGCGAACCTGAACGAACGCTGCTCAAGGTGGACATCCTCAACATCATGGGGGTGTCCATGCTGGCTGCGGCCGTGCTCTGGGGTCTCGGCCGGCGCCGCGTGTCGCGCGCCATGCTGCTCTCCGCTGCGACAGTGGCCGCAGCGATGCTGACGCCGGTGCTGCGTGCGGCCGGCCTGCTCGCGCTCCTGCCCGATCCCGTGGAGGGATATTTCCGGCCCGTCGCGGGCACCACCACGTTCACGTTGTTCCCGTGGGCCGGTTTCGTGCTCGCCGGCGGCGCCATCGGCCTCTGGCTCGATGCGGCGCGAACGCCCCGGCAGGAGCGCTTCGCCAATGGCGCGCTTGCGGCGATGGGCGCGGCCATCGCGCTGGGCGGCTACGGCGCATCGTTTCTGCCGCCGCTCTACGAGGAAACGAGTTTCTGGACGAGCTCGCCCACGTTTTTCTTTGTACGGCTTGGCGCTCTCCTGTTGGTGCTGCCGATCGCGTACGCGTGGAACACCGTCTTCTCAGGTCGATCGCCGCTCGCCGAATTCGGGCGGTCGTCGCTGTTCGTCTACTGGATCCACGTGGAAATGGCCTATGGCGTCATCAGCGCGCCGTTGCACCAACGGCTGCCGCTGGAACTGGCCATGCTCGGCGTGGCGTTACTGAGCGCGTTCCTGTTCGCGCTCGTCAAGATAAAAGCCACCACGAGGGTCACGACGATCACGAAGGCCACGAAAAACCTGTTGGTGCTCCGTGCGCTTCGCGATCGTCGTGCGCTTCGTGGCTCAAAACGCGACCAGATAGGTCATTTTCGCGATCACCGCGCGGCTCAGCATCTGGCCGGTGCGCTCGTCCCGCCGCTCGTTGTACACCAGGAAAAAGTCGCTGAGCGGCCGGTGAATGATGTTGA